>Ga0315281_10009727_pt1 | contig 13312 bp, 9 predicted proteins | sample YL17G07_0_MG_FD_204540 | JGI IMG/M metagenome (GOLD analysis project Ga0315281, IMG submission 204540) | Sediment microbial communities from Yellowstone Lake, YNP, Wyoming, USA - YL17G07_0 | ecosystem: Environmental > Aquatic > Freshwater > Lake > Sediment | place: USA: Wyoming | collected... | reverse complement strand
CCCAGGCTGCGGCGAAGGCGATGATCGTCTTCGGATCGAACGCCGGCCAGAACTCGAACTTGCCGGCCTGCCATGCATGATCGACAACGGCGCCGACGCCGCCGACCATGCCGGAGACTTCGTTGCCGATGTACAGCATGCCGATGACGATGATGATCATCTGCAGGAGATCGGTGATGGCCACCGCCCACATGCCGCCGAAGAAGGTATACACGAGAATCGTCGCCGAACCGATCCACATGCCGGCGAGCTTGCTGATCTCGCCGTCGGAAACGATGTTGAACACCAGTCCCAGCGCGGTGATCTGCGCGCCGACCCAGCCGAGGTAGGAGATGACGATGGCAAGCGTGGTCGACACCTCGACTCCGCGGCCGTAGCGCTTCCTGTAGAAGTCGCCGATGGTGAGGAGGTTCATGCGGTACAGCGGCGCGGCAAAAAAAAGGCCGACCAGGATCAGGCACATCGAGGAACCGAACGGGTCCGCGACCACGCCCCTGAGGCCTTCCTTGAGAAAGGTCGCGGGAATGCCCAGCACCGTCTCCGCGCCGAACCAGGTGGCGAACACGGTCGCCGTGACCATGTAGAAAGGCAGCTGACGGCCGGCGATCGCGAAATCCCTGGTGTTATGGACACGCGTCGCGGCATACAGGCCGATGCCGACGGAGATGATCCAGTAGATGATGACGAACCACAGCAGCATGTTGGCGTCCGGCGCGGCGGCGTTGCGTCAAATTATAGCCGACCGAAGCCTGCCGGGGCGATAGCATGCCCGGCCGCGCTCATCCCAGAATCCAGTACACGCCGAGCGAGAACAAGCCGCCCAGCAGCAGCGAAATCAGCGCGAGGAAGTGGGTCTGGCGCTGCTGCTCGCGCGTGAGTTCCGCGAGCCGCACGGCAAGAACTTCTGCGTCGTCGGCGGCCAGCGCGCGATGGACCAGGCGCGGCAGTTGCGGCAGCAGCGTGCCCCAGTATGGCGCTTCCCGCCGTACCTGCTTCAGCAGCGCGCGCCATCCCATCTGCTCGTCCATCCAGCGTTCCAGAAACGGCTTCGCGGTGGTCCACAAATCCAGCTCCGGATCGAGCTCGCGCCCGAGGCCTTCGATGTTGAGCAGGGTCTTTTGCAGCAATACCAGCTGCGGCTGGATTTCGACGTTGAAACGCCGCGAGGTCTGGAACAGGCGGAGCAGCACTTTGCCGAACGAGATTTCTCTGAGCGGGCGGTCGAAAATTGGTTCGCATACCGAACGGATTGCCGCCTCGAATTCGTCGACGCGCGTATCCCGCGGCGCCCAGCCGGCCTCGATGTGCGACTGGGCGACCCGCTTGTAGTCGCGCTGGAAAAAAGCGAGGAAGTTCTGCGCAAGGTAGTTCTTGTCGACGTCGGTGAGCGTGCCCATGATGCCGAAATCGACCGCGAGAAACTTGCCCTCCGGGGAGACGAAAATATTGCCCGGGTGCATGTCCGCGTGAAAAAAACCGTCGCGAAACACCTGCGTGAAGAAGATTTCGACCCCGGTGCGGGCGAGTTGCGGAATGTTGACGCCAAGCTCGCGCAACCGGTCGACCTGGTTGATCGGCGTGCCGCCGATGCGTTCCATCACCATCACCGTGCTCGCGCTGTAATCCCAATAGATCTCCGGGATCTTCAGCAGCGGCGAGTCGAGAAAGTTGCGGCGCAACTGGCTTGCGCTCGCCGCCTCCCGCATCAGGTCGAGTTCGTCGCGCAGGTACTTGGCGAACTCCGCGACCACTTCGCGCGGCTTCAGGCGCCTGCCGTCGACCCACACCGCCTCGATCAGCGCGGCTGCCGTTTCCATCAGCGCGATATCGTGCGCAATGGCGCGCTCCATGCCGGGGCGCAGCACCTTGACCGCGACCTCGTCGCCGTCGTGCAGGATGGCGAAATGCACCTGCGCGATCGATGCACTGGCGACCGGCTGCGGGTCGAACTCGCGAAACAGCTTTGCCGGCGGCTGGCCCAGCGCACGCTCGATTTCCGCGATCGCCAGCGCCGAATCGAATGGCGGCACCTGGTCCTGCAGCTTCGCCAGCTCATCCGCGATATCGGTGGGCAGCAGGTCGCGGCGTGTGGAGAGCACCTGCCCGAATTTCACGAAAATGGGGCCGAGGTCCTCCAGCGCCTGGCGCAGCCGCACGGCGCGCGGCGCGTCCAGGTGTCGCCAGAACAATACCCGGCATACCAGGCGGTTCAGGGCTTCCGTGCGCGGGTGCGCGAGTACGAACTCGTCAAGGCCGAAGCGCAGGCTGACGCGGATGATGCGCGCGAGTCGCAGGATACGCAGCATTTGCTTCAGGAGCCAGGACGCTGCACGGCACGGCGCCCTGCAAGTTGGGTCAAGCGCTTCTCCAGCCTGGCGACGTCGTCACGCAGGCGGTCGACTTCGGCGATGAAGCCTTCGGTGTGGCGGGGTCCGGCAACCAGGCTCGCCTCATCCCTGAGATATTCGCCGACGCTTGCCGCGAGTTGGCCGCGCGCTTCGCGCCCCCATGCGAAAAAGCGCCTGACATCGCTGACCAGCCGGTGCGCAACGATGTCGCCGACGACCCGCGACAGGTCTTCCTCCAGATCCCAGCGCAGGTTGCGTGCGAGGAACATGAGGGCGTTGGCAAACTCCGCATCGCCGCGGATCTCGGCGTCGCGCAATGCCGTTTCCTCGCCGCGCAGGGCCGCGATGAGCGATTGAGGAAGCAAACGGACTTCGAGCGCAGGCTCCGCCGGAGCATCCGCTTCGGGTGTCTTCGGCGCCGCTGCCATCCCCGAGCCGTCGACGATAAACGAAAACATCAGGGGCTCGACGCGGATCACCACAGTCTTGCCCGAATGCGGAATCAACCTGTCCCGCGCCCAGCCTTCGGCCGATAGGAGATGATTGATTGCTGCAATGAACGTACCGTTGAGCACGAAAAAAAACCGCCCTTTCACGGGCGGCCCTGCATGATGCGGATCAGGCGGCCTGCTGGATGCCCGCGATGAGCCAGCCGCTCTTGCCATTCGCCGGCTTGGAAAGGTGCCAGACCTCGTCGAACGATTCCGGCGCGGCCTGCGGGCCATCGCGCAACGCGCCGTGGAAGCGAACGCTCGCCAAGTGCTCTTCCGCGCCTTCGGTCACGTCCAGAAGCTCGGCATGGAGTTCCGTCACGTCGACCTGCTGCGGCTCGGCGCCGCGCTCCTGCGCTTCCAGCGAAATTTCGGCGAACATTTCCGGCGAGGTGAAATTGCGGATGTCCGCGAGGTCCTTGCGGTCGTTGGCGGCCTGCAGCCGGATGAAATTGAGTTTGGCCTGCCGCAGGAACGCTTCGGCGTCGAAACCCGCGGGAAGCCTTAATGCCCAGGGCGCGGCCGCGCCGCCACCGCCGGCTGCCGTCGCGGCAGGGGCGTCGAATTGCGCGGGAGCGCCGATGGTTACGGGCGCGGGTCCGGCTGGCGCGGCGCCGGCGTACTGCATCGGCTCAGGCGCCGACACCGGCCGCCGCAACATGCGGAACAGGAAAAACGCGCCCGCCGCAAGCAGCAGCATCATGCCGATGCCGCCCATCCCTCCGCCCGACATGAACATCGAGGCAAGGCCCGCGCCGATCGCGAGCCCGGCAAGCGGGCCGAGCCACTTCGACATACCCGACGCCGGTTGCGGTGCAGGCGTCGCGGGCGTTGCGGGCTGCGCCTGTTTTGCCGGTGCCGGCGCGGCGGCCGGCGGCGTCGCCTGGCGCTGCATGACGTTGTTGCGCTGGATTCCAGAACTCCTGCCGCCGCCGAAGCGGGCCGCAGCATCGGCATCGGACATCGCCAGCCCGAAACAGAGCAGCGATGCGATGATCATTGTGAAGCGTTTCATGGCTACCTCCATGCGACAAGTTCGCAAGGGCGCTAAGTTACACCAATTCCATGGCGCAGGTTCGCTTTATGCATTCGGGCGGACCCTACAGTTTGTACCCGCGGTGCAAGGCGACCACGCCGAGGTTCAGGTTGAAGTACTCGACCCTGGACAGGCCCGCGGTTTCGAGCATGCTTTTCAGTTCCTCCTGCGAAGGATGCATGCGGATCGACTCCGCCAGGTAGCGATAGCTTGCGGCATCGTCCGCGACCCGTCCGCCCAGCCAGGGCAGCACCTTGAACGAATACAGATCGTACGCGGATGCCAGCGGCTTCCATACCTTGGAAAATTCGAGGACGATGAGGCGACCGCCCGGCTTCAGCACGCGGGTCATTTCCGCCAGCGCCCGGTCCTTGTGCGTCATGTTGCGAAGGCCGAAGGCGACGCAGACGCAGTCGAAATATCCCCCGGGAAACGGCAGCCGCTCGGCATCGCACAATGCAGTCGGCGCCAGCACGCCTTGGTCGAGAAGGCGGTCGCGCCCGATCGCAAGCATCGACGGATTGATGTCGGTGAGCCAGACCTCGCCGCCCGGGCCAACCGCCCCGGCGAAGCGCCGCGCCATGTCGGCTGTGCCGCCGGCGACATCGAGCACGCGATCGCCCCGCCTGACGCCGGAGAGCGCGATGGCGAAGCGCTTCCACAGCCGGTGCATGCCGAGCGACATGAGGTCGTTCATCACGTCGTATTTTTCCGCGACCGAGTCGAACACGCCGCGCACGCGCTGCGCCTTTTCCTGCGCATCGACCGTTTCGAAGCCGAAGTGGGTGGTGCCTGCCGCCTGTTCCGTCCGGCTCACGATTTCTCCCGGCTTGCTCCGGCTTCCTGCATGCGATCGAGATACTGTTTCCACAGGCTGTCGTGGTTCTGGCCAAGCCAGTACAGGTAGTCCCAGGAATAAATGCCGGTGTTGTGGCCGTCGGAAAAAGTCGGCTGCACCGCATAGCTGCCGACTGGTTCCAGTGTGGAGATTTCGATCTCGCGCTTGCCGGTTTGCAAAACCTCCTGGCCAGGACCGTGGCCGCGCACTTCGGCCGACGGCGAATAAACCCGCAGCAGTTCGAAACTGAGATCAAACCGGCTGCCGTCGGCGAACGCGAGTTCCATCACCCGCGATTTCTGCCGCAGCTTGATTTCGGTGGGGACGGGTGTGTCTTTGTCTAGACCTGACATGGTGGAAATCGCCGGCGGGGGATACGGGGACTCAAAATCGCAATGCGCTCTATGATACCCGACGCCCTCCGCCGGCGTATGCGGACCGCAGGCGGCGTGCGCGGCGGAAGCCTCTAAGGAAGGTCTGAACAAGTCAGGCCAATGGATCTGGCCGTGTTTGGGGCATATGCCAGGTTGCTGATTGGCATGGTTCCCTGGTCGCTTCGGCTGCGCACGCGACCTGCAACGCGTACTTGTTCAGAATTTCCCTAACCGGCGTTCAGAAGCTCGAAGCTGACCCGGTCGAAGTCTACGCCGCGCTCGAGCAAGTCGACGAGGCGCACCGTCGCATGACCATCGCTGAATATTTCCAGCGTCCGGTCAGACTGATGCCAGCCGCCGGGCAGGACCAGCGAACTTACTTCGCCGATCGCCGAGTTTGCCGGCAGGATAAAGGCACGGGCATACGCCTTGGAACCCCCGGTATTCGCGCCCCCCGGCCTGATCGCCAGCGCGTGGGGCACGCCGGGGAGCGTTTGCAGGCCCATATTGAGCGCGCCGTCCTCGGTTTCCATCAACCAGCACACCTGGCAGAGGAGGTAGGGTGCCGCGTCGTCCGGACGCAATGCGATCAACTGATGCTGGGAATAGCGTGCGCCATGGCCGCGGCGCTCAAGGCGAAAGCCGGTCGGCGCCTGGTCGAGCGCGGTCCAGCGTTCGGTGGCATAGAGACCGATCCTCGAAGCGCCGTGCGCATGCTGCGGCGGTACCATGAGCGAGCGGAAAGTGTGGATCTCGTCGTGCTGTCTCTGCGTATAGCTCTGCGCGTGCGCGGGCTGCTCGAACAGGTTTCCGCTGATGAAATAATGCATCGCCTCGAACCCGCTGCAAACATCGACTGAGCTGGTCCCGGGCCGCCGTTGGAATACGCGCTCGTTGCCCGATTCACACCAGTGCCTGTGCAACATCGTGAGCAGGTCAGTTGCCGCGCCGCGTGGCATATCATCGAGTTCGGCATCGCTGGTCGGCGAGCCCTCAGCAATCAGCTGCAGCCGCTTGCGAAGGGTCTTCGACAGGGCGCTCCGGTTCAGCAACAACACCGCACCCTCGCGCTTCGGCATCTTGCGCACGGCGCCGCGGTGGCTCACCAGGCTGACGTGAAGGCGGCCCGAGTCTACGGCGCTGGCGTCACCCTCGGCCAGCGGCACCAGTTCGACTTTCTTCGCGCATTTTCCCGCGTATTCGAATACCAATTGCCCTTCCCGGCCCTTGAGGCTGTACGGCTGCGCAAGGTCGAACAGGAGCGCCTGCATGTAGGCCTCGTGGCAGCTCGAGTGCGGGGCGGTGGCAGCCTCGCTGTCGCGCACCCGGCTTTCGGCGATGCCGCTGCTGCGCGCGATTTCGAAGTAGCCATGCAATTGGCGCCAGAGCGGGCGCGGAACCTGTTGCCGCGCGAATACGTGCTCGCGCATGGTAAGCACAGTGCAGGCGATTGCGCGCTGGCAGATCAGCGCAAAATGCGAATGCGTCTCGCAAGCCGCGTCGGTCGCAGCCTGCAGCGCGTTGGCATAGGCCCGATGCATCAACTGCCACAATCCGGTCACGTGTTCGAACATTGCCCGTTCCGGAACGCCGAACGGCAACGGCTTGAAACGGTACTTCGCGGCGTTTTCGCCTTGGGCGAACACCAGCGTGTGGCGCAGCGTCTCCAGAATTTCCAGGCGCTGCAGCGGGAACAATACCGCGCCATCGAGCGTGTCCAGCAGTGCGGCGATCGCCTGCGCCACTTGCTGTGTATTGGTGCGCGGAAGCCTTGCAAGCCACTCGGCGCAACGCTTGGCGTCGGTCACCCCGGAAAGCGGCGGCTCCGTGTTGCTGTCGAGCGCCGCCTCACCAGGCTGCCCGCCCTGCCCTGCGTCGGCCTTGCGATTGAACTTCAGCGCCTCAAACACGGATTTCATGGTGGCTATGCGATCTCAAAGGTCACGCGCTCGAAGTCGTACCCGCGTTCCAGCGAATCGACAAGCCTGATCTTCGAGGATTGCGTGGTGAAAATCTCGAGGACCTTGTCTTTCCTGAACCAGCCTGGCGGCAGAATCGCCGATGCCGGCGACTGCAAAGCGGGCAACGCGGGTATCAGGAAAGCCTGCTGAAATTTTTCATTTCGCGCATTGATGCCGGTCGCGCGGGCACCGACCGGCTCGGGCATGCCTGGAAAGATGCGCACGCCGATGGTGAGATCATCGCCCACCGCCATTACCACCCAGCGCACCACCGCAAGAATGAAGGTCTTGCTGTCCGCCGGTTTCACCGCGACGAGTTGCAGCGGCAGCAGCCGCGCTCCTGGATTTCCCGGCGGACGCATCAGCCGCAAACCGGCAACGGTTTCGTTCTGGATGTTCCAGGTCTCGATCAGATAGCCATGGACCAGGGTGTGCATCGCCTCGTCGCGTTTGCCGACATGGCCGAAGGTCGCGATTTCATCCCGGTGATGCCGCGCCACTTCCGATTTCGGATCCGGCTGTTTGAAACTTTCACCCGAGATGTAATAGTGAATTGCATCGAAGCCGCTGCACGCCTGGGCCAGGGCCGCGGTACTGCGCCGCGGGTGCGAGCGGACATCGCGACCGTCGCACCAGCTCTGATAGAGGAGGACCAGCAATGCCTCGCACGCAGGCTGCACACAATCTTCGCCCAGAAACAGCTCAACCGGAGATTGTCCATTGCGCAGAAAATGCACGCGCTTCTTCACGGTGTGCGACAGGCGGTCGATATCGATCCAGCGCGGCTCCGCCCCGGGCGGCGAGTTGCGATACGCGCCCCGGTCAGATGCGAGATCGACCAGCAGTGCGGGCTTGTCCGTGGTTGCCGGTGCCGTCCGCAGGACGACGGTCTTTTCCGCCCAGCGCTCGACCCAGCGCGCCACCATGGTGATCTGGCGCTGGAACATTTCGTTGGGGTTCGCCAGCACCAGGAGCATGGGGGCGACATACGCGCCCACGCAGGTTCGCTCGCTCTTTACGCGGCTGGTCCGGTCCGTGACCGGCGTTTCGGCTACCCCCAACTGCTCGGCGTGCCGGAACATCGTGTGCAGTTCCTGCCAGTAGTGCGTGGGGAAGTGATAGTTGGCGCGGAGGTGCTCGACCATGCCTGCGCCCACGCAGGTGAGCGCCCGGTGGCAGGCGGCCGCCGCATGCTTGGCAAGATCCTTGTCCTCATTCAGGCAAGCCTGCACGCAATGCTGATAGCCGGTTCCCAGTTCCTGCCAGAGCGCGACCACCGCCTGGAATGACTTGCGTTCGGCTTCGGCGAGGGGCAGGGGCTTGTTGAAATACTTCTTTGAGAGCTCCGTCTGCACGAACACCACCGGTTCGCGCAGCAATTCGAGCATGCGGAACCGCTCGGCCGGCACCATCGTGGCCTGGTTGAGCAGCCTGACCTGGCCGAGCAAGTCGAATTGCGCCTGCACCACGTTGGTGAGCGGCAGGTTGCGGACCCAAACCTTGCACGCGGCGGCGGTGTCGAATTTCAGCCCTGCTGTCTGCTGCGCCTCAGTCAATTTAGCTCCCATCGTTGCCATCCAATGCGTCGCGCACATGATTCACGATTTGCGCCACGTCAAACTGCGCCACCACAGGTTCGCGTGCCGCCGCCTCGGCCCAGACCGGCCGCGGAAAATGCCGATCGCCAAGAAACCTTGGGATTATGTGCCAGTGCAGGTGCGGTGTCAGGTTTCCCAGACTCGCGAGGTTGATCTTGTCCGGCTTCATCAACGACCGCAACGCGGCTTCGACCAGGTACACCCGTTGCATCAGGTGGGCGCGATCCGGCGGCGAAAGATCCGTCATTTCACCAATGTGCTCGCGCCAGATCACCCGGCAAAATCCCGGGTAGTCAGGATCCGCGACTCTCACCACGCGGCACTTGGCATCTTGCCAGACGGGATCCCCGCCTGCGGTTTCGCATAATTCGCAGGACATGTCAGCGTTCCACAAGCAACCTTAAAAATAGCATCTAACATCAAGTCCCGTAAAGGGAAAATATCACAAATGGTCATATCTCTCCGACCAAAGGCCCTTCGCCCGCAGCCGCCTAGAGCAGAACCCGCTCGATTCCGCCATGGTTGGCCTTTTCCACATATTCTGCCATCCAGTTGGGGCCGAGCGTGCGCTTTGCGATCTCGACCACGATGTAATCTGCCGCAGTGCCGGCGTCGTCGGCAAAGCGGGCCAGGCCCTGCAGGCAGGATGGGCACGAGGTCAATACCTTGATCTCACCGGCAAAACCGTCCCGGCGCAACGCGGATGCTCCGTACTGCATTTCCTCGGTCTTGCGGAATCGGACCTGGGTCGAAATGTCGGGCCGCGTGACCGCAAGCGTTCCGGATTCCCCGCAACAGCGCTCGTTCAGCGCAATGCCGCCCCCCATCAGCTTGTTGACCACAGAGAGCGGCTGGTAGGTCTTCATCGGCGTATGGCACGGGTCATGGTACATGTAGCGCGATCCCTCGATGCCTTCGAGCGCAACGCCCTTCTCCATCAGGTATTCGTGGATGTCGAGCAGCCGGCAGCCAGGGAAAATGCGCTCGAATTCGTATTTCGCAAGCTGGTCCATGCAGGTGCCGCAGGAAACGATGACGGTGCGGATGTCCAGATAGTTGAGCGTATTCGCCACGCGGTGGAACAGCACCCGATTGGCGGTCGAAATCGCCTGGCCCCGGTCCGCCTCGCCCGCCGCGTTCTGCGGATAGCCGCAGCACAGGTAGCCAGGTGGCAGCACAGTGATCGCGCCGACTTCATAGAGCATCGCCTGGGTCGCCAGGCCGACCTGCCCGAACAGCCGCTCCGAGCCACAGCCGGGAAAATAAAATACCGCTTCGGCGTCCTCGTCCGCAAGCTTTGGATTGCGGATCACCGGCACCATGGTCGCATCCTCGAGGTCGAGCAGCGCCCGCGAAGTCCGCTTGGGCAGGCCGCCCGGCATCGGCTTGTTGATGAAATGGATCACCTGCGCCTTCAGCGAAGCGGTCCCGGTGGTCGACGGCGGCCGGCGCGTTTGCGCCCGGAACAGCCCGAACGCCATGCCGAAGCTGTAGGCGAGCCGCTGTGCTGCATAGCCCCACTCGATCATCACCTTGCGGATGAGCTTGATGGTGCGAGGATCGGTCGCATTGAGAAACAGCATTGCCGCCGCGGTGCCCGGATTGAATTTGCGCTTGCCTTGTTTCCTGAGCAGGTTGCGCATGGCGATCGAGACATCGCCGAAATCGATATCGACCGGACACGGCGTGACGCACTTGTGGCATACCGTACAATGATCGGCGACATCGGAGAATTCGTCGAAGTGCCTTAGCGAAACACCGCGCCGCGTCTGCTCCTCGTAGAGAAAGGCCTCAGTCAGCAGGCTCGTCGCCAGGATCTTGTTGCGCGGGCTGTACAGGAGGTTGGCGCGCGGCACGTGGGTCGCGCACACCGGCTTGCACTTGCCGCAACGCAGGCAGTCCTTCACCGAATCCGCAATGCCACCCAGCTCGGATTGCTCGAGAATCAGGCTCTCCGCGCCGATCAGGCTGAAACTCGGGGTGTAGGCGTTGTCGAGATTCGCGCCGGCAAGCAGCTTGCCGCGATTGAAATGCCCCAGCGGATCGACTCTCGTTTTGTACTCCCGGAAACGTTCGATGTTGCCGGCATCAAGAAACGCGAGTTTGGTGATGCCGATGCCATGCTCGCCGGAAATCACCCCACCCAGCGACTGCGCGAGCCGCATGATGCGTGCCACCACGGCGTTGGCTTCCCGCAGCATCTCGTAGTTGTCGGAGTTGACGGGAATATTGGTGTGGACGTTGCCGTCGCCTGCATGCATGTGCAGCGCGACGAAGACACGGCCGCGAAGCACCTGCTGGTGGATCGCCTCCAGCTGGGCGGCAATCCGGCGGAATGCACGGCCATCGAAAATCTCCTGCAGCGGCGCGCGCACTTCGTCTTTCCAGGACACCCTGATCGTATGGTCCTGCAACAGGTGAAAAACGGTGTTTCCCGCATGGCTTTCTGCCGCGGCCGCGGGCACCGCCCATGCCGGCGGCAGCGGCGTCAGTGGCGCGCCAAGATTCTCGTACAGCCACTGCCAGCGGCGGCGGGTATCCGCAATCAGTGCCTGCGCCTGCTCGACGCGATCGCCCACCAGTTCGGCGGCGGGCGCGACTTCCGCATCGCCATGCGCGAGCGGCAGATCGCCCTGCAGAAATTCGTCCAGCGCGTCCAGGAGTTTCAGCTTGTTGCGGACCGAAAGTTCAACGTTTAGGCGCTCGATGCCGTCGGAATAGTCGCCGAGCCGCGCCAGCGGGATCACCACGTCCTCGTTGATCTTGAACGCGTTGGTGTGCTTGGCGATCGCCGCAGTACGCGCCCGGTCGAGCCAGAATTTTCTGCGCGCCTCAGCCGAAACGGCGATGAAACCTTCGCCGTGGCGCGCGTTGGCGATGCGCACCACATGCGATGCGGCGCCGGCGACGGCGTCCTCGTCGTCGCCGACGATGTCGCCAAACAGCACCATTTTCGGCCGGCCGGCGCGGCGCGCCTTGGTCGCATAGCCGACCGCCTTCAGATACCGTTCGTCGAGATGTTCGAGACCCGCGAGCGTTGCCGCCGGATGCCGGTCGAGATAGCTCTTGATTTCGACGATCGACGGCACCGCTTCGGCAACCTGGCCGAAGAATTCCAGGCACACCGTTCGCGTATGCTTCGGCATGCGATGCAGGATGAAACGCGCCTCGGTGATGATGCCGTCGCAGCCTTCCTTCTGGATTCCAGGAAGCCCGCCGAGCGCCTTGTCGGTGACGTCCTTGCCAAGCCCCGCCTTGCGGAAGGTGCTGCCAGGAATTTCCAGGACTTCCTCGGCAAGCCGGGTTTTGCCGTCGGCGCTGGTACGCGTCAGGCGAAAGCGCGCCACTTCGGTGTCATGAATCCGCCCGAGGTTGTGATCGAGGCGTTCGACTTCGAGCCAGTCGGCCTGTGGCGTGACCATCTTCCAGGACGCAAGGTTGTCGATCGCGGTGCCCCATAGCACTGCCTTCTTGCCGCCGGCGTTCATCGCGATGTTGCCGCCGATGCATGAGGCGTCGGCTGAGGTGGGATCGACGGCGAACACCCGGTCCCCGGCTTCGGCCGCCTCCATCACGCGCCTGGTGACCACGCCGGCACCGCAACGGATGGTTGCAACCTCCCCGGCAACCCCGGGCAACGCCACCAGTTCTATGGCCCCGAGGCGGTCGAGCTTTTCGGTATTGACCACCGCCGACAGGCGCGTGAGCGGTATCGCGCCGCCGGTATAGCCGGTGCCGCCGCCGCGCGGGATGATGGTGAGGCCGAGTTCGATCAGCGCCGCGACCAGCGGCGCGACTTCCTCCCCGGTATCCGGATTGACCACGACAAACGGATACTCGACGCGCCAGTCGGTCGCATCGGTGACGTGCGATACCCGCGCGAGCCCGTCAAACTGGACGTTGTCCCTGCGCGTGATCCGTTCGAGCTTGCGGGCGATTCGCCCACGAAGTTCCGCGGTGTCGATGAACTCGGCGTCGAATGCGTCGACCGTGCGATACGCGGCGGCGACGAGCCGGCCCACCTTTTCGCTGCGCGCTGCGCCCTCATCCGCCGCCATCTCGTCATGGGCGATGCGGCGCTTTTCGATTTCGCGCAGGCGGTGCCGCATTGCCTCGATCAGATCGGCGCGCCGCCGCGGGTTGTCGAGAAGGTCATCCTGCAGATACGGGTTGCGCGTGACCACCCAGATGTCGCCGAGCACTTCATAGAGCATGCGCGCGGACCGCCCGGTGCGGCGCTCGGCGCGGAGTTCGTCGAGCAATTGCCAGGCCTCGGCGCCGAGCAGGCGGATCACGATTTCGCGGTCCGAGAAACTCGTGTAGTTGTAGGGGATTTCGCGCAGTCGGGCGGTCATGACGGATTGATTGGGAACCGGATTTGCCGGAGCGAAACAATTCTACCGTACCGCGCCGCAGCAGGAGCCAATCCCCACGGCATTGACAGGCGATTGAGGTGCGTATGCCGGCCCCGGTCGACTTGCGGCCGGCGGCACCATTGCCCGCAGGTCGGCCATGCTGTTACGCTCTGGGGCAAACCCCTCCCGGGTGAACCAATCTCCCAGCCTCAGATTCCGCCCACTCATGCCAATTGACTACCTTGAAAAGATTCTCACCGCCCGCGTCTACGACGTGGCGCAGGAAACGCCGCTCGATCCGGCACCCTTGC
>Ga0315281_10009726_pt1 | contig 13312 bp, 11 predicted proteins | sample YL17G07_0_MG_FD_204540 | JGI IMG/M metagenome (GOLD analysis project Ga0315281, IMG submission 204540) | Sediment microbial communities from Yellowstone Lake, YNP, Wyoming, USA - YL17G07_0 | ecosystem: Environmental > Aquatic > Freshwater > Lake > Sediment | place: USA: Wyoming | collected... | reverse complement strand
CTCGGACACGTCGGGGTTGCGCATGGCGGCCATGGACGTGGGCCATTGCGGCTCGGTCCAGTTGAAGATCTTCACCGCGTACGGGCAGGCGTTGGTGCAGTACCGGCATCCGATGCACCGCGGGTAAATCTGCGCGACGATGCCTTCGGGGTTCAGATACGTCGCGCTCGTCGGGCACACGTCCGCGCAGGGCGGCCGATCGCACTGCTGGCACATGAGCGGAAGCGAGGACGGCACCGGCCGGCCCGGCAGCTCGGCGTCGATGAGCTGGATCCACGTCATCATCCGGCCGGCATCCGCCGTGTCCGGCGTCGAGAACGGCAGGTTGTTCTCGTGCTTGCAGGCGACGACGCACGCCTGGCAGGCGGTGCAGCGATCCAAATCAATGACGAGACCCCAGCGCGCCATCTCAACCCTCCGTCACATCCGCGCGATCTGCACGGCGCACGCCCGCGCCGCCGAGTCGGTGCCCCAGAGATCGCGCGGATCCTTGCCGAGCAGGCGCGACCAGCGCCCGCCCGTCCGGGCGCCGGGTACGACCGACAGCGCGGCCATCCCGGCCCGCATGCCGTCAGCGCGAACGGCCATGACGTCGAGCGAATCGTGCGCCGACGTCAGGCGCACGCGCGCCCGCGTCTGAATCCCCAGACGCTCCGCGATCTCCGAACCCACTTCGACCGACAGCGACCACGGCACGCCGTCGGGTTGTCCGAGCAGCTCGAACAGCACGGGCAGATTGGCGTTGCCCACCGTCGCGGCGACGGACGGCTGAAATGCGACGAGCGCGATCGGAAACCGGCCGTCCGCCGGCGCCGGGCGGCCGGCGGCTTGCGCGCGCGGCAGCGCCTCGGGCAGCGGGAACGTCAGACCGCGGCCGACTTTCAGCGCCTCGGTCAGCTGGGCGGCGTCGAAGAACGGATCGACCCAGCCGCCGGCGGCGAGGACGCGCTCGGAAAACGCCGGGCCGGAATCCGCCGCCTGGGCCCACCAGCCGCCGGTTTCAAGCTGGTGCATCCACTCCGTCTCGTAGGTCGACACGTACGGCGTGCCGCGCTTCACGGCCGCCAGGCGCTTGAGTTCGGCGCGCACCAGTTCCTCGGACGAGGTCCACGGGTACGCCTGCTCGGCGGCGCCGCCGATCGCGACCGCGAGCGCGCGCAGGACGCCGCCCTTGTCGCGCGTGTCGAGGCGTCGTTTCACCACCGGCGCGGCGGTGGGAATGATGTCGGCGCCCATCGCGACCGCCGGCACGAGCACGTGCCAGCTCTCGAGCGGCACGTCGGTCGGCAGAATCACGTCGGCAATCCCGGCCGCTTCGTCGAGGTACGGCGAGAGGCTGAGGACGAACGGCACGCGCTCGGCGAGCGCCTCGGGGCGATTCGGGCTGTCGAGGACGCGCAGCGCCGAGCTGTCGGCCAGGACGAGCACGCTGGGCCGAATTCGGCCGGCGGCGATGTCATTCAGCACTTCGGCGGCATCGTCGCGCTGCGGCAACGGGTCGTCGCCGCGGCCGAACAGGCCGCCGCGCCGATCGATGGCGCCGATCAGCACGTTCAGCGAGAGGACGGCGTCGGCCAGGGCCGCGCCGGCGCCGGCCTCGAGGATCACGAGCGGCCGCGGGGTCGCGACGAGCTCGCGCGCCAGACGGAGAATGGTCACGACGGGCACGCCCGTATCGCTCGACACGTTGTCCGGCGTGTAATAGGTGACGAGCTGGTGCTCGAAGCCCGCCAGATTGCCCGCGAAGGGCGCGAGCCGATCGCGGTCGATGCGGTTCTCGCGAAACAGCGCCGACGCGATGCCGTACGCCAGCGCGGTTTGCCGGTCCGGCGGCACCGCGAGCCACTCATCGGCCTTGCGCGCCGTGGCCGACCGGCGGCCGTCGATCTGCACGAGTCGGCCCCGGCTCGACGCCGCGCCGCGGCGGAATCGCCCGAAGCTGCGCTGCGTCCAGACGCCGGACAGCCAATCGTCGGCGAAGGCCGCGCCGAACGACAGCACGTAGCTGGAGTGCTCGACGTCGAAGATCGGATCGGCTTCCGCGCCCGTCAGCGTGCGGAGGGATGGGCGCAGGCGGTCCGCGGTCGGCTGCGACGTCCACGCCACCCGCGCGCCGGCCGCGCGCCAGAATTTCGTCCACGCATCGGCCTCCGGCCCGCGCTCGGCGGACGCCACGACGACGATGCCGTCCTGTGTTCCTGCCGCGCGCGTCAATCGATCGGCGGCGAGCGCGACGGCGTCCTTCCACGGCAGCCCCTCCCACCGCGCCGGACCGCCGCGCGCGAGGCGGTGCGCCGGGCCGACGAGCCGATCCGGATCGAAGTACGACTCGAGCGCCGCCTGGCCTTTCGCGCACAGCCGGCCGCGCGCGATCGGGCAGAGCGGATTGCCCTCAATCTTCACGGGGATCTCGTCGACGAGGCGGACGCGGATGCCGCAGCCCGCGGGGCACTCGCGGCAGACGGAGGTCGAGAACGTCTCGACGCCGCGATCGCGCCATCCGGCGGCGCGCTCGTCCATGCGGCCGAGCCAGCGCCGGCCGGTTTCGCCGAGCGTGATGCCGGCAATCGCGGCGCCGCTGTAGACGAGGAAGTCACGTCGCGAGGGAGCGTCGCTCATCGGTGGCACCCTGCGCAGTCTTCGCTGGCGCCCTCGCGCTTGTGGCACGAGAGGCAGGTGTCCATCACCAGGCGCACGGGCGCGCGGCTCGGCGGCGCCGTGCGCTGCGCCATGTCACCGTGGCACGAGGCGCACGCGAGCTGCCCGGCACTGGTGTGCCGCCGGTGGGAGAACGCCACGTGATCGGGCAGGCGTGTGAGCCGCTTCCACGCGATCGGCTTGCCCGCGGCGATGTCGGTCCATGCCGCCTCGCTGATCGCGCGTCCCGGCGCCGTGGCGTGGCAGCGCGCGCACGTCTCGGCCTGCGGGATGCCGGCGCGCACGCCAGTCGCGGCGCCCTGGTGACACAGCACGCAGCCAGCCGACGCGTGCTTCGCGTGGTTGAACGCGATTGGCTGGGTCATCGGCGCCGGCGGCATGGCGAACACCCAGCCGACGGCGACGACGACGGCCGCGATCACCGGGAAGAGGTAGCGTTTCATGAACCAGGCTCCTCGCGACCGCCGCTTCTATTTCGCCCCTTCCTTCATCTTCTTGTCGTAGAGCGCCTTCTTGCGGATCTTCGAGTCGTACACGACGAACTCGAAGATCTGCTTGCCATCGGCCGCGGGGATGACCGACGAACCGGCCTTGTTCATCATCCGCTTGATGTAACGCTCCCACTCGTCGTCGAGCGCGAACTCGCAGTTGATCGCGCGCGCGATGGTGTGACACTTGGCGCACTTGTCCGCGAAGACCTTGTACTTCGTCTTCATGTCGGCCGGGTATTTCGACACGTCGATCTTCGCCGGCCCCTTGTCATAGGCCAGGATTCTCGGTTCGACCGGTTCGTCTTTTTCCTGCGCGCGGACGGCGCGGATGAAGCTCGCGAGCGACAGCGCGGCACAGATCGCAATCAGGACCCTCAGTTTCATGACAGACCTCCTCGGGGAATTCGGGTTCGGCCTCATCGCCACTTGTCCTCCGTCGATTTCTTGGGGTACAGGCTGATCAGGTACTTGGTGAGATCGGTTGCTTCGGCGCGCGTCATGCGATCGCGCCAACCCGGCATTCGGTACGGCGGAACGGGCCCCTTCGGATCGGCCTTGCCGATCCGCGGCGCGCCGTCGAGAATCTTCTGGACGAGCTCGCGCTCCAGGTAGCCTTCCTTCACCATCACCAGCCCCGGCACCTTGCCTTCGCTTTCGGAGTTGGCGTTGGCAAAGCCGCCCTTCGCATCGGCTCCGTGACACATCGCGCACCCGTACGTCACGTAGAATTGGCGTCCGCGCGCCGCCGCGTCCGCCGTCGGCGGTTCCACGCTCCGGCGGACGACTACCGGTGCGGGGCCTCGCGTCTGGAGATGCACGCCAAAGGCGACGCCGATGGCGACCAGCACGCCCAGGAGAGGCTTCATGTCAACGACTATGCGCCCGCAGGATGAGCGGACAATGAAAGTCCGGTTAAAGACTTTTCATCGAACGAATTAATCTGTTCGGGCTTCTTTTCTATTTCGACAGCGACCGCAGGTATGCCACGATCGCCCACACGCGATGCTCCACCAGGTCGCGCCGCGCCCCGTCGCCCAGTCCGGCCGTGTCGAAGGCCAGAGCGTCAGAGAAGGACGGCATTGGCGATCCCGTCATGCCGGTCGTCAGCGTCCGGAACAGGTCGCGATCGTCGTTGCCGCACTTGAGCATGTTCTGCTCTGAGACGAAATCGTACGGCTTGATCGAACGCTTCCAATCGTCGACGAGCGACTTGGCCGATGGGCCGTTGCCGCGGCCGCCGACCCCGTGGCACTTCGCGCATTGCATCTTCTCGTAGAGCTGCTTGCCTTCGTTGACCAGGTCGGCCAACGGACGGGGCGGCACCGGGGCGGCCGGACACGCCGCTCGATTCCCGTTCACGAACGCCTTCGACAACGTCTTGATGTACGCCACGACCGCGGCGCGCTGCTCATCGGTGAGCGTTGTCACCGGGACCATCGGCGTGCCCGGCAGGCCGACCCTGAGCGTGCGCATCAGATCTTCATCGGTCGGCGGCTGTCCCGTCGGCGTGCAGCGGCACTTGAACGCGCCGAATGTGAAATCGCGAGCGAAGAACCCGAGTCGCTTCGCGTCCGGGCCGTCCCCTTTGCCGCTGCGCCCATGGCATTTCGCGCAGTTGTCCTCGAAGACTTTTCGGCCCAGCTCGAGCGGGGCGTTTTGGGCGCGGGCGGGAGCCGCGAGGCGGCCGCCGGCCACGACGCCCGCGCCCAGGAAGAACGCCGCCGCAGCCGCTCGCACGTAGGGACGGTTCGTCAGAACCTCCAGATGACCGACGCGCTGATCACGTGGATGTCGTACGCGCCACTGGTATCTCCACCGAGCAGCCAGCCGTAGCTCGGTGCGCCGCGCACGCCCGCGAGGGACGTGGCCGCCGTGTTCGGCATGGGTCCGGTATTGAGGGCGGGGTCCTGGGTATCCAGGTGCTCGAAATCGTAGACCGCACGAAAACACGCGTTGGGCCGGAACGTGTATTCGGCGAAGAGCTTGAGACCCCGCGAGTTGGTGATGATCGTCGACACGGGCTTCGAGACGTACTGGGCCGACGTCCCCGCGCCCGGCCCGGACACCACGTCAATATCAGTGGTGGCATAGCTCATCTCGTACCTGGGGCCCGCCTTGAGGACGTCCTCGATGATCTGCCAGGTCGCGCCGAGGCCGAGCGTGTGCACGCGATCCTGGTAGTTGTTCCGCCACGTCCACTGCTCCGTCGGAGTGTTGGTGACGATGCCGGTGCTGGCGAGTGACGTCTGGTTGCTCGCGATCGACTCGTAAGTGTAGAAGCCATGCAGCTCCAGGCTCTTCTCATACGAGTAGGCGAGATCGGCATCCGTCGACCAGGAATTGGCATCCGTGATGCCGTAAAGCGAGTTGGTGTAATCGTCCTGGGTGCGGCGGCCGAAGAGTTCCAGCGAGAGCGCTTGCGCGAGGTCGAAACTGGATCCGGCCTTGACTTCCTTGCGCGTGCGGTCCGCTTCGAAAAATCTCCGGAACAGATAGAAGTTGGGTTCGAGATTGTACCCGCTGAACTCGGCGTTGTTGGGATACGGCAAGAGGGGCGTCGTCGACGGGAGATTGCCCAGCGCGAGATCGAAGGCGTACGGCAGGTACGCCGAGCCTGTGCGGCTGCCGTACAGGTAGCTCACGTAGCTGGTGCCAATGCCGAAGTCCTGAGACAGCTTGGCTCGCACGGTGTTTTCCGTCTGCTGCGTCACCTCCGCGAAGGTCCGCTCCAGCTGCCGATACTCGTAGCTGCCGGCCAGCCGCGTGCCTTTCGAGAAACGCTGACTGGCATCGAGTTTGGCGGTCTGGTTGGTGAAGCCGTACGGGACGCTCCACATCAGGAGCTTCACCCATTCCGGCTCCTGCATGCTCATGTATGGGTTCTGCGGCGTGTGGTTCGCCCGTTTGTCGTAGGTGTAGCTGGCGCTCAGGTCGAACTTCGGCGCCGGCTGGGCCACCGCTTTGAACTGGGCCAAGTAGGTCTGCACCTTCCCATCGAGCGAACTCCGGGGCAACGGATCCACCGGGAAGTTCAGGTTCCTCGTGTAGGGCAGCAACGGTTCGTTCTGCAGCTGGACACCGTATCCGAGGTTGACGTTGACCCGGGTCGTGGGCGTGATGTTGTAGGCCGAGGCGACGTTGACCTCGTGAGCGACACTGCTCGCCGGAAGAGCCCACTGCGAAAGGGCGCCCACACCCTGGTTGACTACTCCAACGAAGGGGCTCGGCAACAGGACGGCGGCGTTGTGGTTGGTGAAGTTCGAGAAGTTGTAGCCGAACTGCAGCTGAACGGCCTGCCGGTTGTACGCGGCCGACGCTTCGAGCGTGTCCGTATCGTAGTTGACCGGTTCCGGAAAGAACGTGGGATCGCTACGGACGTTGACGCTCAGGGATTGCTCCTTGATGCCGTCCTTGTGTTCGTGGCTCACGTTGGTGCTGAACTGCCACTCCGTCGCCGGCTGCACGCTCAAGCCCCCGCCGAGGATCTTGCGATCGAGGCTGAAGTCCTGCGAGTGCAGAAACGGCAGCAGTTGCAGTCCCAGGGCGGCGGTGGTGTTCGTAGGGAGATTGGACGGCAGCGTCAACGAGGCGCCGCCCACATTGCCGAAGATCGTGAACGCGCTATCCGACTGATAGAACGGAATCTGGTTGTAGAAGAGCGAGGCGCCCCACAGCCCTTGCTTTCCGCCTTTGCCGCTGATTTCGCGGGAGGTCAGACCGAGGTTGGTGCCCACGAGCTGCCAGTAGTGCCCGCCGCCGGAATCCCATGCGTCGCGTTTTCGGATCACGACATTGCCGACGCCGAAGGCGCCTTTGTCGGTCAGGCCCGTGTACTTGCCGAATCTGAACGAGCTGCTGCTCAGGAACCCGACACCTGCCTCGATGGCACTGGTGTAGGCGGCGGTCGGATCATCAGCGGAGGAAGCGGCAGCCACAGGAGGACCGGCGTCCTGGGCAGCGGCCGCCAATGGCACCAGCAGTGTGCTGCAAAGCGTCAGCGCGCGGAGCGTGGACGTCGTCGTCATGAGACCTCTCTTCGCAAAGCCTCAGCGCAGGTTGTAGAGGCCCGAGGGACTATTGGATCCATGTACCTGTGAATGGCAGTTCAGGCAGCCCCTTCCCGAGGCCTGCGGTTGGGGCGCCCTTCCCCCGATGTTCGTTTCACCACCGTAGGGCGAGCCGGAATGGTGGCTGGTGTCATGGCACTGCTGGCACAGGTACGGCGGACGTTGCTTGAGCAATCGCACCTGAGTGGAACCGTGCGGCGTGTGGCACAGCGTGCAGTCCTCGCGAACTGGCGCATGTTCCGACAGGAACGGGCCTCGCTTGTCGGGATGACACTTGTAGCAGGTGTCGTTCACCCGGTGCCGGGCCAGCATCTTGTCCTGCGTGGAGCCATGCGGATTGTGGCAATCGGCGCAGACGACCTTGCCCTCGAGGATCGGGTGGTGGGACGCCCGATTGGCCTGCGCGCGTTGTTCGGCATGGCAGGTGAAGCACTTCTTCGGCTGGCTCGTCTTGACCAGTACCGGGTCTTTGTTCACGTGCACGGTATGACAGCTGTTGCACGCGACCTCGTTTCGCTGATGCTGGCTGCCGCGCCAGTTCATGCGCAGGCCCGACTCGTGGCAGGAGAGGCACTTCTCGTTTCGGACGGCCACCGGCGAGACTTTCGGACCTTTGAAGACCACCGTCGTCGGCGTCGATGAGACGGTCACATGGTCCGGGCTCGCGCCGTGGCACGATTCGCAGGCATGCTGGGCGAACGGCGTGCGTGCGTCTGCCTTCACCGCGTGCGGCGTATTCAGCACGAGGGGGATCGGCGACTGGCCGTGACAGTTCAGGCAGGTCTGCTCGCCGCGCTGCGCGTACGCCGGCGGAGGGGCCTGCGTCTGCTCGGCCGTCAGGGCAGTGACCGCGCTCAACAGAAGAACGAAGCCGCACAGCAGCACGACTCTCGATTTGCGGATCATCTGATCCCCCTCATCGGGTGAAGCACCTTCATGACGAGAACGATGCGCTGTGAAGATGAGAGGGCGATGAAAGTCCGGTTAACGGATTTTCATCGACTGGGTGCCATGGATTTGACGTGGCTGGCGATCAGAAACGCCGTCAGATCCGCGGTGTCGCCCGGCGCCAGGCGCGGCCACGTCAGCCCGCGCTGGCGCGCCTGCGCTTCCATCCCGGCCGCGTGATTCCACATCGCGGCGATGATGCCGATCGGCGTGTCGATACCGGACGCGATCGAGAGGTCGGGGCCGACGCTCTTCCCGCCCTGGGTGTGGCAGGACGCACAGTGCTGCGCGAAGACCCCGCGGCCGCGCTCAGGCGTGCCGGTGACGTGCGCGTAGTTGACGAAGTACAAGTACGCGATGACGTCGGCCATCTCCTGGCCTTCGAACGTGGCGAACGGGATGCCGCGCCGCGTGAACTCGGCCTGCATCTTCTGCCGGTGGTTCCACATCAGCGCCGCCAGGTCCGGCACCGAGCGGGTCATTTCGGCGCCGCGCATCCCGAGTTCCGGTCCGCCGCGGCCGCCCTTGCCCGCGATCGCATGGCACTCGCTGCACCGTTTCTCCGCGAACAACGTCTGTCCGCGCCTCGGGCTGCCGGGCTCGAAATACACGGGCTCGACGCGGCCGGCCGTCACCCCGACTTGAAGGTAGGCGACCAGGTCGGTCATCTGCTGCCCGGTGAGCTGCGGCCACGCCACGCCGCGCGTCTGCATGCGCTCGCTCATCTTCGTCGAGTGGTTCCACATGGCCTGCGCCAGGAAGATCGGCGCGTAGCGTCCGCGGTACTTCTCGAGATTCGGACCCGGCATGGTCCAGGAGATGGGGCCCTCGTGGCATTCCGCGCAGTTCTTGTCGATGAAGACCTGCCGGCCGGTGGCAGGATTGCCCGGAGCGCGCACGCGGTTGTCGTAGTACCGGAACGCGGTGAGGTACGCCACGAGGTCGGCCATCTCGGCCGTGGTGACGACAGGCCGGCGGATGCCGAGCTCCTGCATCTTCGCGCCCATGACCGGCGCGTGATTCCAGAAGGCACCCGTCAGATCGAGCACGTTCCCCACCAACACCGTCCCGCCGAGGTCGGGTCCGATCCGCGGAGCGATCAAGACGCGTCGGCCCGATCCAGCAGGATCCGGTGTCGCGCCGCCAATCGCGTGGCAGCGCGCGCAGCCCTTTTGTGAAAACAGCCGGGCGCCGGCCGATGGGCCGTCCGGCAGTTCGACCGCCAGCACCATGGTGCCCTGCGCGACGGTACGAACCGGAAGAACCAGCGCGACAAGCGCCGGGACTGCGGCGGCGAACGCGAATTGCAGCGCGTGGCGGAGGCGCAACGCCGGAGGGTGAATTCTCATGGGTCGCACTCCTGGCAGCACAGTGCTCCGCGAAAATGAAGAACGAATGAAAATCCGGTTAAGAACCGTTCATCGCGCCGGCGAGCGGCAGGGACACGGAGAACGTCGAGCCGTGCGCCGGCGTGCTGCGCACGTCGATGCGCCCGCCGTGCGCGCGGACGATTTGATCCACGATCGCGAGGCCGAGACCGCTGCCGCCCGTGTTCCGGGCGCGGGCCGGATCCGCGCGATAGAACGGCTCGAAGATGTGCGGCAGATCGACCGCGTCGATGCCACATCCTGAATCGCTGACCGTCAGTGTCGCCATGGGGCCCGCATGCTCGACCGACACGAGCACGGACGCGCCGGACGGCGAATAGCGGATCGCGTTCTGGAGCAGATTGATCAGCACGCGGCGCAAATGGCGGCTGCTCCCGGTCACGATCACGGGATCGAGCGCGCCGGAGGTCACGCGCACCTGCTGCTCCTCGGCAATGACCGCCGCCGTTTCGCAGCAGTCCTCCACCAGCTCGGCCAGCGAGACGCGCTCGCGCTCGTCGAGCAGGTGCCCGCCTTCGGCGAGCGCGATCAGGCGCAGATCCCGGACGAGCTCCGTCAAGCGATCGAGATCATCGAGCAGATCCACCGCGGTGCCGCGCCAGTCCTCCGCCGAGCCTCCGTCCCGCAGGCACATCTCGAGCGTGCCGCGAATCGCCGCGATCGGCGTCTGCAGTTCGTGCGACGCGTCGGCCGCGAAACGGCGCGCGCTCGACATCGACGCTTCGATGCGATCGAGCATGGCGTTCAGCGTCGTGACGAGCCGGTCGAGCTCCTGGCTGTCGGCGCGCACGTCGAGCCGCCCGCCGAGCCGGTGCGTCTGGATGTCCCGCACGCGCGCGACGATCGAATCCACCGGCGCGAGCGCGCGTCCGACGGTGTAGCTGCTGCCCCAGCCGGCCACGGCCAGCACGAACAGGATCGTGACGCCCAGGACCAGCGCCAGTTGCCGCAGCGGCGTCGTGACGACGCTCTCGCCCAGCGCGACCTGCAGGATGAGGCGGTCCGCGCCCGGCCGCCGGATCTCGAGCGTCGTCAGCCGGAACGGCTGGCCCGCGCGATTCTGGATCGTGCGCCCGCCGCCTGGCGCGCGCGCGGCCGTCGTCGCGTCACCCTCGCCGAACCAAGTGAGCTCGGGAAATGACGGCGAGCGGAAGATCGCGGCGCCCGACGCCGCCCGCACGGAGAGCGGCTCGGCGAGCGCCCGTGGATCCGACGCCAGCGCCAGGCCGACGTCGAGGCTGAGGAAATCCTGCTGGAGGTCGCCGGCCAGGCGCTGCGCCCGGACCTGAAGATCCGCGTCGAGCGTCTCGAACGCCGAGCGCGCGCGCAGCAGCAGCAGGCCGCCCGCGAACAGCGAGAGCGTGGCGCCCAGCGTCAGCAGGTACCAGAACGTGAGCCGCGCGCGAAGGCTGCTACGCGTCAGCCGTTTGAGGATCGCGGAGAACATAACCGGCGCCTCGAACAGCCTGAATGAATGTCGGTTGCCCGGTCTCGTCGATCTTGTCGCGCAGGTGCTTGATGTACACGTCGACGACGTTGCTGCCCTGCTCGAAGGTGCAGTTCCACACCCGTTCGGTAATCATCGTGCGCGTCAGGATCGTGCCGGCGCGCCGCATCAGGTACTCGAGCAGCGCGAACTCCTTCGCCGTCAGCGGAATCGTGCGGGCGCCGCGATGCGCGGTGCGCGTGGCGGCGTCGAGCTGGAGATCGCCGACCTTCAGCGACGTCGGCGCGTGATCGTGGCGGCGCTCGAGCGCGCGCAGCCGCGCGAGCAGTTCTTCGACCGCGAACGGTTTCGTGAGGTAGTCGTCGGCGCCGGCGTCGAGGCCTTTCACGCGGTCGGCGACCATGTCGCGCGCGGAGACGATCAGGACCGGCGTGCGTTTGCCGGCGGCGCGCAGCGCGCGGCAGACCGCGAGGCCGTCGAGCTTGGGCAGCATGAGGTCGAGGACGATCGCGTCGTACTCGTACGTCTTGGCCAGTTCGAGACCCGCCACGCCGTCGCCCGCCCAGTCCACGGCGCCCGATTCCTCGGACACCGCGCGGCTGATGAACGCCGCCATCTTCCGTTCGTCTTCGACGACAAGTATTCGCACGAAGTACAGCCTGTTGGGCGGGTTCCAGCAACCGCTGTACCGTGCGGAGAGGAGGGGGCTAACTACCAGTCCACGCGAGTGTTGCCGATGGCGTGGGATCGGGCGGCAGCGAGGATGACGAGCCGCTGCCGGAAACCCGGCAGCCTCACGAAAGACTATCGTTCCTCCGCGTCCTCAGTGTCCTCCGTGGTTCCTATCTTCTGTCAGTGCGCGACCGACTTGAGGTGCTCGCGCAGGATGTCGCGTCCGAAATCTCCATCGAAGTCTCTCCACACCGAGTGGATATGGTTGCCGTCGTTCTGCGTGTTGTCCCGCACGTCACTGTGCCGGAGGTGTGCGCGGCGGTGCGCCGCCGCCCGCCGCGAGGCCTTCGCCTGTGACACACCGTCGGCCGGAAGTCACAATCGGCGCGTGAGGGGGCGCTCATCTGCGCTGTCTCGGGGGGCTGTGTCTGAGAAGGAGCGTTCCGAAGGTCGATGGTTACTGCTCGAATTGCGCGCTTCGGGTGAGTCCCGTTCAGGACAGGGCCGAATTGTGCGAATCGGCGTGTGGTAGACCGGCACCGAGGTCGGTGCCGGAGCTTCGCTAGGCTGACCTTAATGTTGCCTATCCTCGGCGCAGAAAGTAGTTAGGGGGCCCCGAGTTCACTAAGCTGTCTATCAATGGTAGTCATCGGATTATTCAACACCAGAGAAAATGCATCGGGAATGGAGTTGATGCCACGACCGCGCAGCGAAGTGATCACTTCGCTCTGGTTACGGATTATCGCTATCCCCAAAGCAAAGTTGAGCGTCTGAAATCCAGCAAAGGTGCGGAGCGTGTTTTTGGAAAGGAGTTCGATGGTGTCCGCCTTCTGCTGGCGATTCGGACGACCTCCAGCGGACGCCACGGTCGCCCGGTCGATGTGGGCCATGTACTTCGGTAACAATAGTTCGACGATGCTCGTTTCGCCCAGGGCCGCCGCTGCGACGAGCGGCGAGATTGGGTCGAATCCATCGCCCGTGGCTGGCGCGGACTGGGCCGCCAGGAACTGCACGACACACGAGGAATTATTCGCGATCACCGCGCTGATGAGCGCTCCCGAACAACTGGTGGGGCTGCTCGAACTGCCGGCCCCCCCGCATCCGCTCATCAACAAGGCCAACACCACGATCAGGGCTCGGCTCATGAAACCACCTGCTATTGTGCAAGAAATACTCGCGATAGGCGCGAGGAGTATACAACGATCCCGCCTGGCGACCTGGAAGAAACGTAGAAATCTGGACAGTTGGGCGACCGACGGACGGGCGGCCCCGGTGGCCTTACCAGGGACAAGAAGCCCAATCAGCTCCTCGCACTCATGCAACGGCTGAAGGATCGAACGAGTGGGCTCGTGCTGATGCCGGCAGGTCATAATGGCACGTCGGCTCCGAACATGACTTGGTACTAGCTTGTCTGCACGGCCTCTTTTGTCCCGAAAACACTGGTTTATCGTCCTATCAATGTTTTCCGTAGCGACGTGAGGGCTGGCGGTCGAGACAACAGCATGACTACTTCCAAAGTGATCCTCAGACACGTGGTCACGGTCGAGCATGCGCTGCAGATCCACGTCCAGCGGCTGTATCGGGGGGCTGGGTCTGTGTCGGGGGGCTGTGTCTGAGAAGGAGCGTTCCGTTACCTTCGGC
>Ga0315281_10009725_pt1 | contig 13313 bp, 14 predicted proteins | sample YL17G07_0_MG_FD_204540 | JGI IMG/M metagenome (GOLD analysis project Ga0315281, IMG submission 204540) | Sediment microbial communities from Yellowstone Lake, YNP, Wyoming, USA - YL17G07_0 | ecosystem: Environmental > Aquatic > Freshwater > Lake > Sediment | place: USA: Wyoming | collected... | reverse complement strand
TATTTATCAAATTTATAATATGGGCAGCCACAAGACCTGCCCCTACGACTCTAAGGACAAGTAAGTCATTTTTGTAAATACTTTTGCAAGAGACTCAATAAATTGGAACAGAATTTATTGCTCTTCCTTTAATAGACGCTAGCAGCGCAGAGGTACTCAGAGAAAAGATTAAAACGTCAACTTATAAGTCTTTACAAAATGTGGTTTAATGTGAGATACTTCTGTATATGCTATACTCTTAAGTTAAAAACATATACTCATTTATAAAGATATTGTTCCACCAAGTTAATCTGATATCTGGCCAATTGAGTCAGAAAAGACTACTAAAATTACCGATTAAATAGATGTTTCTATAGGAATAAATGAATTTGCTTGATAAATATGATAGAACAATAGATTACATGCGTATTTCTGTAACGGATAGATGTAATCTTGGATGTCTATATTGTAAGACTGAAAATACGGTTATTTCAGAACCTAAAGAACGATGCTGGTTGCGCTCCAAAACCCCGCAAGGCATTAATAGAGAAGTATTGTCTTATGATGAGATATACAGGATAGTTATGGCTGCAGCAGTCTTAGGAGTTAAAAAGATTCGTATAACTGGAGGCGAGCCACTAGTTAGAAGAGATGTTTATAAACTTATTAAGATGTTAAGGAGCATTGAAACTATTACTGATATAAGCATGACCACAAACGGAATTCTCCTTGAAAAAAATATTGAAAAACTGGCAGATGCAGGGCTTGATAGAGTAAATATAAGCATGGATTCTCTCATTCCATCAATCTATAAAGAAATCACCAGAGGAGGAGATATTGACACTGTGATTAGAGGGGTTGAGGCGGCTGAGAAATTTGGGCTTCAGCCTATAAAGATAAATATGGTGCCAATAAAAGGACTTAATGATTGCGAGATAGAGGATTTTGTTAGACTTGCTATAGAAAAGGCATATCAAGTCAGATTCATTGAGCTAATGCCATATGGTAAAAATCAGACTTGGAATCGTGAAAGATTCATCTCGGCAGGAGAGATACAGGCAAGGATTGAAAAAATGGCAGTTCTTACGCCAGTGAGATTTAAAAGTCCTGGTGTTGCAAGATATTATAGGATAAATGGGAGTGATGCAGTCGTAGGGTTTATCTCTCCAGTATCCAATCATTTTTGCGCAACATGCAACCGCCTAAGACTGACCTCAAAGGGAATGATAAAACCGTGTTTATTTTCAGATAAAGAGATAGATATTGCAACCATTGTAAGAAAAGGAGCTGGAGTGGAAGATATAGTGGAGATATTATTAAAGGCTGTAGGCGAGAAATCCATTGGGCATAATGGGGTACTTGAGACAGTAACAGCTTCTATGTCTGAGATTGGAGGATAAAATAAAAGCGAAAACCAAAATTTTTCGCTTTTATTTTATTATAAATAAATGTTATATTTTATATATAATGGTGAGACATTGAATTTATAAAGGAGGTCTATATATGTATAAAGATAAGGAGCAACAAAAACCAATAGTAAATCATGCTTCAAGATATTATGGATCGTATGTTGCAATGCCTTCTTTTAAGGATAATAACGTAATCTGTTCTGGCAAAGATCCTTTAAAAGTTCATAAGAAAGCCAAGGAAAAAGGTTATGATGACCCTGTACTCTTTTATGTGCCTAAAAAAGATGCAGTGCTGATCTTATAATGCCTATAAAGGATTTTCCATTTAATAGTTTTTTAAGTAATTTTATATTAACCATAGACTACCCTGCAAAAAAATTCTCAATTCAGTTTCCATAGTTCAAAATTATATTTCTATGAATTTTAAGATATTACATAATGATAACCTTGCAAGGACAGCATTAATAGAGACATCAAGGGGCATCATACAAACCCCTGTCTTTATGCCCGTAGGCACGCATGGTACGGTTAAATCACTATCTCCGCATGAATTATTTGAAACAGGCGCTGAGATTATGTTATCAAACACCTATCACCTTTATTTGAGACCTGGGCATGAGATCATAAAAAAGGCTGGCGGTATACATGGATTTGTAAATTGGCAGTATCCAATACTTACAGATAGCGGAGGCTTTCAGGTATATAGTCTTGCCAAACTAAGAAAGATTGAGGAAAATGGCGTATGGTTTCAATCACATATAGATGGCTCAAGACATTTTATAGGACCAACGGAGTCAATTGAGATTCAGGCATCCCTTGGGGCAGATATAATAATGGCATTTGATGAATGTACGCCTTATCCATCTACTTATGAATATACAGAAAAATCCCTTGAACTTACGACAAAATGGGCGGCTATTTGTAAAGAAATACAATTATACGATCAATCATTATTTGGGATAATTCAGGGAGGTATGTTTAAAGATTTGCGGGAGCGCAGCGTTAAAGAGATAATTACTATAGGGTTTGACGGTTATGCGGTAGGCGGATTGAGCGTGGGAGAACCAAAGGAGATGATGCACGACTTGATAAGGCATACCATCCCAATGCTGCCGTATGACCTGCCTCGATATTTGATGGGAGTAGGGGATATAGTAGATATATTGACTGCTGTAGAGGTTGGAGTAGATATGTTTGATTGTGTAATGCCTACAAGGAATGCTCGAAATGGGACGTTATTTACATCACATGGTAGAATGAATATAAAGCAAAGCAGTTATCGCTCTGATCTATCCCCTATTGATCTCAGTTGTAATTGTTATACATGCAGAAATTTTTCAAGGGCATATTTGAGTCATATATATCATAGTAGAGAGATTCTATCAATGAGATTAAATACTATACATAATTTACATTTTTATTTTGATTTTTTTGTTAAAATGAGAGAGGCGATAAATGAAGGACGGTTTATGGAGTTTAAGAAGCAATGGTTAAAGCTATTTTAAATTTATGATCTTGCCCCGTTTTATAGGACACTTCTCTAAGATACCCTAAGATTCCTCTCAAAGTCAAGTTTACTTTCAAAGTCCACAGGACTCATATAGTTAATAGTTGAATTTTTAGCTGTTTCATTTCTTCTTTTTCAGGATCAGGCAAAAAACTCTTATCAGGGTTGTTTTGATAAAGCCTGCGCCATTGATATAATAGATTCTCATGTATACCTAGTCCTGCCGCTATTTCAGTTACTTTCTTCCCTTCTTGCATACTCAACTTCACTGCATAAATCTTGAATTCCCGATCATATTGTCTTCTTTCCATTTTACACCTCCATCTCTATTATACAAATTATGAAGAGTGTCTACAATATCGGGGGAAGATCAGTCGTGGGGTGACTCACGATTCGACTCAACCTAATCAGATACTTAAAAATATAAAAATATTTATTGATTTATAGAGGTTATGCAATTTTCATACCGAACACTATTGGGACAGACCCCAATTATTTTGCATCTCAAACTTTTTATATTGACTAACCCTTTATAAATATGTTTTACTTTATAGAGTAAAGACAACAGTTGGAGTTGAGGAAGAGGAGTGTAAATCCCCAGCTACCCCGTAACCGTGAAGGGCTTTGTAGTTAAATACAATGCCATAAGCCGGGACACTCTCCATCTGATTATTAACCTCGAGGGAGGTGAATGTCGATGATGCCCTACAATAGATGACAATTTTGGGTCATAAATTGTATCCTTATCATTTAACGTTCATTTCTCCTTCTATATTGATTTTTTTAAATATATTAGGAGGCAGTATGAAGCCCTTTACATCAGTAATCCTTTCAATATTGATTCTTTCCATCTTTACCGCTAACGGTTTTTCCATGACCCGCTCCCTTAAAACCGACCCAGCAATTATTATAGTCGCATTTGGGACTACGACAAAGGCAAGCTCAACCTATGATTTCTTTGATGCCCAATTAAAGAAAGAACTCCCAGACAAATACAAAAATATCAATATTAACTGGGCATTTACCTCAAGCATTGTACGTGAGAGAGTCAATGAAAAGAGGGAAAAAGAGGGTAAATCTGACAGGATGCTTAGTCTTGCTCAAGTCCTTGCTAATTTAATGGATCAGGGCTATAAAAAGGTAGCCATTGCCTCCCTTCATATATTCCCAGGTCAAGAATATGAAGAGATGGTACAGGTGATTGACGCATTCAAGACACTTGGATTAAATATCCATTATGGAGGAACTCTGCTTTCTCATTGGTCAGATTTCCCTACTGTGCTAAAATCCCTTGAGCCAGATTTTCTAACGCCTGAACAAGGCTGTAATATCATCATTGCTCACGGGACTCCTCAAACATCTAATTATTCAAATAATACCTATCTTGGACTTGACAGGTATCTCTCTTCTAAGTATAAAAATGTCTACATTGGCACTATCTCAGGGATTTTGACAAGGGAACAGTTGATGGAAAATATTAAACGCTGCAAGGTTAAAAAAATCAGGGTAATTCCCTTTCTGTATGTTGCTGGAGATCACGTCGTAAATGATGCCATGGGCGAGAAACCAGATAAAAACGGCAATATCTCTTGGAAGATGGAGCTTGAAAAAAATGGGTTTACTGTAGAATCCTCTGATGACGTATTTAAAGGACTTGGATACTATCCTGATATCAATAGGATTTTTATTACTCAGCTTGTCAAGACGCTTGAAGGGTTTGACTATTAGCGCATATAAGACATGGAAATATTGACAGCAAATAGATTAATCAAACAATATGGAAAAAAGACGGCAGTTAATGACGTTAGCTTTACCATAAATGCAGGTGATTTTATAGGGCTTCTTGGCCCTAATGGCGCAGGCAAGACTACAACTATAAAGATGTTGACAGGACTGGTTAAAGGAGATTCAGGGTCAATATTTTATAACGGCATTGATTTTAAAAGTCAACCCATAGAATGTAAACGCCTTATCGGGATTGTCCCTCAACACAGCAATGTTGACAAAGACCTGACTGCTTACGAAAATCTCTATATGCAGGCAATCTTTTACTCAATACCCACAAATCAGCGTAAAAACAAGATTGATGAAATATTGGATTTTGCAGGACTGATAGAATACAGGGATAAGCAGGTCAAGACATTTTCAGGAGGTATGAAGCGGAGATTGACCTTAATCAGGGCGCTGCTTCATCAGCCTAAAATCCTATATCTTGATGAACCGACTGTTGGACTTGACCCACAGATAAGACGCAGTATGTGGGAATTAATACTAAGAATAAATCAACAAAAATTAACCTCCATCTTGTTGACAACACATTATATTGAAGAGGCAGAAAGGCTCTGCGGCAAGGTTATGATAATTAATAATGGCAAGATAATCATTGAAGGCTCTCCTGAGCAGCTCAAAGGCGGCATAGGGCATTTTGTCCTTGAGGAGTTTGTTGATGATGCAATAAAAGAGGATTTCTTTGAGACAAAGGAAGATGCCCTAACGCATATAAAGGATTGTGTAAATTCTTGCAAGATAAGAGAGGCATCGCTTGAGGATGTATTTATAAAACTTACCGGAAAGAGGATTAATGCTTAACGGATTTCTCGGAATATTATATAGGGAATTCAGCGTATATAGAAAAAAGGCTGGCAAGCAGATTCTTGCCTCATCCATATCTCCGCTATTATATCTGATAGCATTTGGCTATGGATTTGGCAGAAATGTAGATGTTGGAGGCATACCTTATATCACGTTTTTAGTGCCTGGACTTATAGCCATGTCTAGCCTTAATCAGAGTTTTAGCATTGCCCAGGAGTTAAATATCACTCGATTTTATTTCCATATATTTGATATCTATCTCACGGCTCCAGTACCTCCAGTTCAGATAGTAATGGGTGAGGCGGTTTATGGGATGTTTAAGGGTTTTTTGAGCGCTGGGATTATATTTATTCTTGCATATATCTTTGGGGTGAACCTAATAATCAGCCCCCTCTTTTTCCCAGCTATCATTATTCATACTCTGATATTTACAACCCTTGGCATAACCGTTGCAATGCTTGTCCGTGACCATGGAGATCAGGCAACGGTCAATAATTTTATTATTACGCCGATGATATTTTTGTGCGGCACATTTTTTCCTGTAGACAGGCTGCCAGCTATAATGAAGACTATAGTCTATATACTCCCTCTGACTTATTCATCAAAGGTTATAAGGGCAACACTTACTGGCGGAGATGTTGATTATAGATATTTGATGATAATGAGCGGGTTTGCCATAGTCTTTTTTATCACGGCATTAATGGCTGTTAAGAGGGTTGAGGGATGAGAATAGTTGTCTTGCTAATAATATTATTGTCAGTATGTTTGATATCTATATCCATGGGTTCTATTAATATAAATCCCTTTCACATGAGCGAACTTCATCAATCTATTATACTTAGAATCAGGCTGCCAAGGGTCTTGATGGCAGGGTTAATTGGAGCCGCCCTTTCTCTAAGCGGGGTATTATTTCAATATGTGATGAAAAATCCGCTTGCTGATTCCTTTACAACCGGAGTATCTGCATCATCTGCTGTCGGAGCGGTTACGGCAATGCTTTTAGGGTTAAGCGAGTTGATACCATTATTTGCGCTTTTAGGCGGGATTAGCGGGTTATATCTGGTATTTAATATTGCGTCATATCGGGGAAGGATACAGCCTATAACCATGCTCTTGGCAGGGATTGTGTTAAGCACATTTGCCTCTGCCCTAATAAGTCTGATGAAATATTTCAGTAACGACGGAGTCAGTTCTATTATTTTTTGGTTGATGGGAGGGTTTCAGAATTCTGCGCCTCTACATGTTTTATATTTATTTATAGCAATAATGGTTTCCTTCTTGATTGTCAGGGTAGATTATTTAAAATTGGATATAATATGTTTTGACGACACTACTGCAAGCAGTTCAGGCGTTGATGTAGATAAGATGAGGAAAAAACTGTTTTTCATAGCAGCATTACTTACGGCATTCAGCGTTGGATATGCTGGAATAATCGGTTTTGTTGGTCTAATAATTCCGCATTTAATAAGGCTTTCAGGGATAGTCAGGGCATCTGCATTGATAACAGCCTCGTTGATTGTAGGCGCCTCATTTATGATGGCTGCGGATCTAATAGCTAGAATAATATTGAGAGATGGTCAGGAATTACCCGTTGGAATCATAACATCAACGGTTGGCGGTATGTTTTTTATGTATCTGCTTGTCAAACGCAGAAAGGAGCTATATTATTTTAGTTGATATCTCAAATATTTCATCTAAACTTGGCGGGTTTTCACTTAATATCAAGGCATTTAACCTAACGGCAGGCGGGCTTACGGCTATAGCTGGAAATAATGGCAGCGGAAAGTCTACTTTTTTAGGCGTTTTATCGGGTCTTTATAGCTATAAAGGACAATATTTGATAGACGGACAGGAGTTTGTTAGGCACAAGAGACGTGAAATATCCAAAAAGATTGGGATTCTGCCTCAGACAACTTCGCTTAATATGCCGTTTGACGTGTTTTATGTTGTGCTCACAGGCAGGTTTTCACACTCTGACGGCAGACAATACTGCGCCTCAGACATTGAAAAGACAGAGGCTATAATGCTGGATTTTGATATATATCATCTAAAAGACAGGCAGTTTAATGAATTATCAGGCGGAGAAAAGCAGAGAGCGCTTTTATGTCGGGTCATTAATATGGATACAGATATAATACTCCTTGATGAGCCTTTTAGCGGTGTGGATATAAACCATCAAGCTGGGGTTATAAAGATACTTGATAGGTTAAAGGAGAAAAAAGCTATAATAGTTGTAATACATGATTTATCCTTTGCGGTTAATCATTTTGACAGGTTTATCTTCTTTAAGGACGGGTCATTATTATACGATATAAAAGATCATGATTTAACCAATGAAGTAATGTCTGAGGTATTTGGGATTGATATAGAGTTTATAAGGCTTCAAAATAAAAAATTTATATTTCTAAAGGATAAAAAATGAAGATTAGATTGATTGTTATTATTTGTTTGATGTTGCTGCCTGTAAATCTCAAGGCAGCCGATAAGATTGTGGTATTATACCCAGCAGTAAGCCCAATACTTGTAGAACTTGGTATTACAAAGCAGGTAGTCGGCACTACAAGCTCCGATGAAACCTTTAAGGATGCGCTAAAGGTTGGCTCTCATCTAAAGCCAAATATTGAGATGATTTCCAGTTTGCAGCCTGATCTAATAATTGCTGGCTCGAAGATGACATGGTCAGATGAGGCAAGAAAAAACGTAAATGTGGATGTCTTTTATTATAATCCCAAGACCCTCAATGAGATACTGCAAAAGATTACAGAGCTTGGTAAAATATTAAATAGACAAAGTCAAGCCTCAAAGATAAACGAAAGATTAAAGGCGCAGTTATCCATGATATTACCCATTGAAAAAAAAATAACTGTAATCTATGAAGTAACAGAAAATCCCCTTCGCGCAGCAGGCTCAGAAAGTATTGAGTCATCTATAATTGAGGCGGCAGGAGGGATAAATCTGATTAAGATTGAGAAAAAAAATGCCACAATCTCAATAGAACAAGCGCTGCAATTAAACCCTGATTTCTATATCTATCAAGTAGGACCAATGAACAAAAACCCGCAAAAACCTAAAGAAAGATACCAATATAAAACTCTTAAAAGTAAGTTTATAAAGGTAGATGAATTTGAATTTGCCCGACCCGGAATCAATTCATTTGATGCTGCGGTAAAACTAAATAAAATTTTTATTAACAAGGGATCTGCCCTTGACCCGCAAGGTGACTAGTCCCCTTGACCCCATAATTTTAGGTATTTTATAATGGGTTCAAAGGGTCTTAGACCCTTTGTGGGAGTTTGAGGGTGAAACCCTCATGATAAATAATGGAGTAATAATGGATTATACAGTTTATTCAATTGGGCTTGGTCCAGGCGATCCTGAGCTTATAACGTTAAAGGCAAAGAGGATACTTGAGCAATCTGACGTTATAGTAGTGCCTCAATCTAGTAATAATGGCAGGAGTGTGGCAAGAGATATTGTAAAAAATTATATAGATGTTTCAAAGATATATATGTATTTCTTTCCAATGAATAATGATAAGCTAGAACTTACGGACAGATATAACATTCTTGCTCAAAATATAAAGTCCATGATAGATGAGGGCAAAAAGGTTTCTTATGTAACGATGGGAGACCCAACAATCTTTAGCACATCTAATTATATCACTAAAAGTCTAAAGGCAATAGATGTGTCGGTAAGGCATATATCTGGGATAAGTTCTATAACAGCTGCATCATGTATTTTGGGGCTGCCGCTCTCTATTAAAGGCGGGAGTTTTGGGATATATGAGATGCCTCAAGACCCAGATATTGCAGTTGAATTGATTAATCGTCATGAAAGCGCAGTATTTATGAAGGTCAATAAAAAACTGCCGTATTTATTGACTGCAATAAAAAAAGCTAAACCAGATTCAGCCCATATGGTACGAAGGATAGGACTTCCAGATCAGGCAGTATTTGATCTTCTAACAACACAACCATCAATAGAATCAGCATATCTGTCGGTTGCAATAATCAAAAAATGTCATTAAGGCGCGGCATAACCACAGGCACAACCGCTGCAGGCGCAGCTAAGGCGTCTGCCATCAGTCTTACTGGAGGTGTTTGTCCAGATTACGTAACCGTAACTCTGCCAAATGGAGAAGATAGAAGGGTTGAGATAGAGAGTTGTATTGATGGACTTGCAACTGCTATAAAGTACAGCGGAGATGACCCTGATGTCACAAATGGCATAAGGATTACTGCAAGAGTTGAATTTGCAAGGCTTACAGGGACAACTTGTTGTTCTAATTCTTTAGATGAAGTGATTATAAAAGGCGGGAATGGAATAGGTATTGTGACAAAGGCAGGGCTTCAAGTTCCAGTTGGCTCTCATGCAATTAATCCAGTGCCAATGCAGATGATTAAGCAGGCAGTGAGGCAGATATTATGGGAGTCGACCTTCGACCCTAATGGCGGGCTAAATGTTTTAATAAGCGTTCCAGATGGAGAGAGAATTGCCAAAAAGACATTTAATGAAAGACTTGGAATCATAGGCGGAATATCCATAATTGGCACAACAGGCATAGTTACACCAATGAGCTGCGAGGCGGTAAAAGCTACAATCAGATGCGAGATAGATGTAGCTGCTATAGAGATGCGCAGTAAGATATTATACTTGTCTCCAGGGAAGATTGGTGAAACTGCGCTAAAGAAAAATATTGGCTGCCATTGTGTTGTACAGATGAGCAATTACATCGGGCATGCCTTAACTTACGCCTTAGATAAGGGAATAGAAGAGATAGTAATTGGTGGTCATCCGGGTAAACTTGCAAAACTGGCAATGGGATATTGGGATACACATTCTGAGAATTCACCGCAGGCAGTCGATTATGTTACAGAATTTATAGGTATTAAATCGCAGGACAGCGCCCATAAAAAATTTAATACTGTAGAAGAGATTATTGAGCATCTTTGTATAGAAGAACCAGAAGAGAATTTTTCAATAATAGAGCAGGCGCAAGACCTGTCCCTACGTAGGGGTAACCCATTTAATGACCTTGCAGCAGAGATTGCGCAAGCAATAATTAGTAAATTTGAATTCAAAAAGGTTACAATATATTTATTTGATATGAAGAAAAAAACAATAGGAATTGGAAGATGCGCAAGATATATATAATAAGCGTTGGGCCTGGAAGCAGAGACTATGTTACACAAGCCGCCTTAAATACTGCTTCCGCCTGTGATGTTGTGATAGGTATGGATTATCAGGTTGAGATAGTTGATGTCAGGAGAGATACGGAGATATTTATTCAAAGCGATATTAATTCTATCCTTGACCTGATAGACAGTAATGCAGGGAAAAAGATAGGCGTTTTAGTTACAGGCGATGCTGGCATATTTAGTCTAAGCAGAAAAATAATGGAGCGGTTTGGGAGAGAGTCGGTAGTTGAAGTAATACCAGGCATTTCAAGTATTCAGACAGCATTTGCAAGGATAAAAGAAACTTGGTATAATTCGCGTATATATTCCTTTCATGGCAGACCGCTGCATGGACTTGATGAGATTTTATCTCAAGGACGCGTGGCAATACTATGCGGGAGCGACCATAATTCAAAAAATGTTTTGACAGAATTATCAACCGCTGGACTATTTCTCAAAGGCGGCAGGGCTGCTCCCATCTTAATTTATGTCTGCCAAAACTTGACATTCAGTGATGAAAAGATTATACGTATATTAGATGAAAGAGATATTTTAAATATACCGCGCTCAAGACGAGAGATAATTATAATCATAAGTGAATAATGAAAGGCCATTATTATAAATTCTGTGACTCTCGTACCATTTTGCGATTAGTTTAGGCGCAGAGCAAAAATTGGGTCTAATTAAATTATCTATGGTAGTTTCAGTTTTATGGCGAGTTTTATAGCCTCAATCATACTATCTGGCTTAACTATTCCACCAGTTCCTCTCCAAGCCTTGTCGTATGCGCTTCCATGATCAGGAGATGTCCTGATTATTGGCAGTCCTACTGTTATATTTACGCCTTTATCAAATGCAATCATCTTTAGCGGTATTAGACCTTGATCATGATACATGGCTATAATAATATCTACCTCTTTATGATATGCCTTATAGAATAATGTATCTGGAGGATAAGGTCCTGTTACATCTATGCCTTCTGAAGCAGCCTTTAAGATAGCTGGTCTAATACTCTCTATCTCTTCTAAACCAAACATCCCATTCTCGCCTGCATGAGGATTCAATCCACAAACTGCTATGCGCCTGTTTTTTAATCTGAGCATCTTAGCTGCTAGTTTTGCCATCAGTATGGTTTGATAGACCTTATCTTTTGTTATCAGGATTGGAACATCTTGTATACTTTTGTGTATTGTCACAAGGATAACCCTTAGGGCGCCTCCAATGAGCATCATTGCATAGTTTTTGGTATTAGTCAACTCTGCAAGCATCTCTGTGTGTCCTGGGAAAGGGATATTAGCAAGTCTTAGGGCATCTTTGGTTATAGAGGCGGTTACCATAGCATGGGCTTGATTATCTAAGAGTATCTGCGCTGCCTTTTTTATATATCCTGCGCTTGCCATACCATTAAGGGCAGAAGACTCACATTTAACAAATGAATCTTTTATTATATTTAGGTCGATATAGTTTATTATTCCTTCGCTGAATAAAGACTGAGATGGATGGTCAATATTCCTTAATGTGATATCAGCATTAATGAGTTTTACTGCCTCTTTTAATACTATGGTGTCGCCAATCAAGACTGCTTGTAAGGAATCTTTAAGTTTGTGGCAAGCCTTTAAGGCAACCTCTGGACCAATGCCTGCTGGGTCGCCGATAGTTATTAGGATAATTTTTTTAGCAGCTATTTGAATCATTTATTTAACCTTAAATCCTTCAATTTCTTTAGGGCTTACCTTTGGGGTCTCTATTAAATTTCTTAAGGTATCAAAGACTATCTTAAATTGATGGTCATATTTCCGCTCCATGTCTTCTATTTTCTGTGATAGGTCTTTATAGGTTAAAGAAAGTTCTCTAAATATAATAAAGGTTCTTTAAGGTCACAATTTGTGATCTTAAAGAGTCGCCTTCTTCCCTTTTAAGTCGTAGGGGCAGGTCTTGTGCCTGCCCTTTTTTTAAGTTCGGTGCAATTCCTTTATACAGGGCAGGCACAAGACCTGCCCCTACGTTGAATCCATATTTTTATTATTTATCAATTTCTAACTCTCTTCACATATAGTGCCTCTTCGGTAAAACCATTACATATTTGACTGCAATTTCTTCTTAATCCCATATTCTCTTTATTGGAGGTCACAATTTGTGACTTCCAATTATTAAGTTCTTCCTTTGTAAGTTGAAACATAAAATCTTCAGGGAAACGGTCAATATTTCTTTTTACTGCTTGATTTATACCTTTGTTTCAATTTCATAAAGCTCAGCTATATAACATTGGTTCAATTTTGTAGATTGAACCAAAATATTTTGGAATTCAGAAATACATATTTAAAGGCAATCTACAGTTTAGCAGATTATAAAATAAAAGGTTATTAATCTCAAGCAATGTAGTTCAGACAGCAAGGCTAAGCAATCAATATTAAACCAATTCTCATACTGAACAGTATTGAGTCTAACCCTATTTTTCATTTACCTATATAATTAACTCAAGTTTCGCATCCTAATAATTGGTTATAACATATTGATATAATTAACTTGAGAGTACCGAGTTCTCACTCATTTTAACTCTTTTCGTTTAACAATGTCCATTTTATTTTTTGAAAATTCTATAGCGAGATCAATCCATTTTTCTGTCAGCTTTTTAAACTTTTTATAGTT
>Ga0315281_10009724_pt1 | contig 13313 bp, 13 predicted proteins | sample YL17G07_0_MG_FD_204540 | JGI IMG/M metagenome (GOLD analysis project Ga0315281, IMG submission 204540) | Sediment microbial communities from Yellowstone Lake, YNP, Wyoming, USA - YL17G07_0 | ecosystem: Environmental > Aquatic > Freshwater > Lake > Sediment | place: USA: Wyoming | collected... | reverse complement strand
GCACCGAGTAGTCGAAGCCCTGGAAGACCGCCGGCAGGGACAGGTGCGCGTCCCCCTCCGAGAGCAGGCCCTTGATGTTGCCGCCGGTGATGTTGGCGACCTCGCCGAAGGCGTCCTGCATGTCCTCGGCGGACGGCGGGGCGGAGCCCAGATCGAACATCCGCTGGGCGACGCGCGCGGCGAGCGCCTGCGACGTGTGGAGGACGACGACGCCCTGCCAGGTGCCCGCGATGTGGACCTGCGCTTCGACAGCGGGCAGCGTCCACTCGCGACGGTCCGCCGCGTCCACGGCGTGGATCGCGAAGCCCAGGGTGGTCGACCAGATCATGTCGACCAGTTCGATGATGTCGCGTTCCGGCGGGGTCATGGCTGTTTCGGTCATGCGGCCTCGGCAATTCTCGGCCGGTAACATCCGGCCCGTTCGTACTGCTGGCGGACAAAACTGTCGTCGAGGTTCATCGTCGTCTCGGCGCCGCCGAGGAACAGGTAGCCGGTGGGCCGCAGGATGCGCCGAATGCGCCCGAGGATCTGCTTCTTGGCCTCGATGTCGAAGTAGATCATGACGTTCCGGATCATCACGATGTCCGCGTCGGCCATCGTCGGCCAGGGGCGGATGAGGTTCAGTTCCTGGAAGCGCACCATCTTCCGGATCGATTCCTTCAGCTGCCACTCGTTCCCCTGTTTGCTGAAGTACTTCACCAGGTAGTTGGCCGGCAGCCCGCGGTTGATCTCGACCTGGCCGTATTTCCCCTCGCGCGCGCGCGCGAGGACGGAGGGCGAGATGTCGGTCGCGAGCTGCTGCAGATCCCACGACAGCAGTTGGGGGAAATGTTCCTGGATGAGCATCGACACGGAGTACGGCTCCTGCCCGGTCGAACTCGCGGCATACCAGATGCTCAGGCGGCGGGTCTGCTTGTTGCGTTCGATGAGCTCCGGGAGGACGAACTTGCGCAGAGCTTCGAACGGCTCCACGTCGCGGAAGAACGTCGTCTCGTTGGTCGTCATCGAGTCGACGATCTTCTGAGTCAAGCCGTTGCCGAGGGGCGCCCGGGTCTTGGCGACGAGCTCCTCAATCGACGCAAAGCCCTCGCGCTTGGCGAGCGGCAGCAGCCGCGACTCGACGAGGTACTCCTTGCCCGGCTCGAGGATGATCCCCGCCTGGGCCCGGACCATGGTCCGCACGAACTCGAAGTCGTCTGCGTTGATGCTCATGATGCGATCACTTCGCTACCGCCACGGACGCGGGTTGATCAAACCAGGACGAGGTCCCTGTCGTAACGCGTCTCACCAGCTCGGGCGCGACATCGCCGAGCGCCAGCACGCGGTCCGCGAGGCCGGCGCGGGCCACGAATCCTGGCATGCCCCAGACCACACTGGTGGCTTCGTCCTGGACGAAGACGGTTCCGCCCCAGCGCTTGATGTCTTCGCACCCCCGGAGGCCATCCTGCCCCATCCCGGTGAGCACGACGGCGAGCACGGTGGATCGGTACGTTTCACAGACCGACCGGAACAGCACGTCGACCGATGGACGGCACGAGTTCTCGGGCGGGGCCTGCGTGAGGGCGGTCACGATGCGCGCGCCCTTGCGTTCGACGACCATGTGGTAGTCGCCCGGCGCGATGTAGACGGTCCCGGGCAGGAGTTCCTCGCCGCCGGCGGCTTCGCGGATCTCGAGCGCCGACTGCGAGTTGAGCCGCTCGGCCAGGAACTTCGTGAAGAGCGGCGGCATGTGCTGCACGAGCACGATCGGCACGGGCAGGTTGCCCGGGATGTGGGGAATGATCGCGGCGAGCGCGTTCGGACCGCCGGTCGAGACGCCAATCGTCACGACGTCGATCGCGCCGCGCCGCGGCGGAACGGCCAGCGCCGGGCCGGCGACCGGCGTGACGATCGGCACCGGAGCCAGCAGGGCCGCGCGCGCCGGCGTCACCGGGTGCGGGGCCTGACAGAGGGCTTTGATCTTCGGGATCAACTGCTCGCGGACGCGTTGCAGCGCGATGCCGACGCTGCCGATGTTGGCCGGCTTCGTGACGTAGTCGGACGCCCCGAAGGTCAGCGCGTCGATCGTCGCGTTGGCGCCGCGCTCGGTCAGCGTGCTGAACATGATGACCGGCAGGCGCGGATGCGTCTTGCGCAGCTCCTTCAGGCACTCGAGGCCGTTCATATCCGGCATCTCGACGTCGAGCGTCAGAATGTCCGGATTGACCTGCGTGATCTTCTGGAGCGCGATGCGCCCGTTCGCCGCGGTGCCGACGATCTCGATGTCGGGATCTTCCGCCAGCACGTCGCTGACAATCCGGCGGATGACGACCGCGTCGTCGACGATCAGGACCCGGATCTTCCTAGGTGGCATGGATGCCATCGCCGGCCACGCCGAGCAGCCGGAGCTTCTCCTGGATGATCTCCCGGGAGAACGGTTTCATCACGTACTCGTTGGCGCCGGCGAGCAGGGCGCGCTGGATGTGAGCGACCTCGGTCTCCGTGGTGACCATCATCATGCGGAGATCGTCGAGACGGGAGTCGCCGCGCACCGCTTCGACCAGTTCCAGCCCGTTCATCTCGGGCATGTTCCAGTCGATCAGCGCGACGTCCGTGTCGACGTGTGTCTGCAGGAAGGTCAGGGCCTCGCGGCCGTGGCGCGCCTCGGAGACGTCGAAGCCGATGCCGGACAGGATCTGGCGCAGGACGAGACGAATGGCGCGCGAATCGTCCACGATGAGTGCTTTCATATGCCCCCGTCTGTTGTGATGTGTTGCGTCCCGCCCGCGCTGGCCGCCAAGGTCGACGGCCCGGTCTGGAGCCATTGACGGATCCCTCGCGCATGCCCGTGCAGCATGCGGCTCCAGGACTGGCCGATCAGGCGATTCAGATCGCCCGCCGGGCCGGGGTACCCAGAGGCCACGAGCCGCTCCACGAGCGCGGCGCGCTCTTCCCGCTCCTCGACGAAGATGCGTTTGAGGAGATCTTCTCCCGGCTGCGACCAGATCCACTTCGTCCAGCGTGTCAGCTCCCGATCGATGACCGCCTCCACGGCCGGCACCGCCTGCTGCCGCCGGGCCAGCGCCTCGTCTCGTCTGGCCGCGATGTCGTCGATCGTCACGCACGCCAGGCCGTCCGGCGGATCGACGTTGCGCGGCACGCCGATGTCGATGACGAGCAACGGGCGGCCGGCGCGGGCTGAGAGACAGCGGGTCAACTGCTCACGCCGCACGATCGCCTCGGTCGCTGAAGTGGCCGCGACGAGCACGTCGGCGGTCCGCAGTTCTTCGTCGAGCGCGACCCACGCCGCCGACCGGCCGCCGAGCTGGCGGGCGAGATCGTCGGCCTTGCCGCGCGTCCGATTGATGAAGGTCAGATGGCCGGTGCGCCACTTCGCGAGCTGCCGGCCGATATCCCGCGCCGCCACGCCACCGCCGAGGACCAGAATGCCCGGGTCGGCGTCGCAGCGTCCTTCGATGAGGCCCGCCACCGCCGAGCCCAGGCTGGCGTGGCCTCGGCCGATGTCGGTCTGATTGCGAGCCGCCGAGAGGGCGCTGAACCCGTGACGGAACGCCTGACTGAGAAACGGGCCGAGCATGCCGGCGTCGCCCGAGAGCGCCAGCGCTTTTTTCAGCTGCCCGCCGATGTGCACGTCGCCGAGGAGCGAGGATTCGAGGCCGCAGCTGACGCGGAAGAGATGGCGAGCGGCGTCGGCACCGCGCGCCTGGAACAACGCGCAGTTTTTGTGCCCGATCGGCGCGGCCGGCCTGGCGTGGCGGACATGATCGATCCAGGCCGCCACCGCGCCGCCATCGGGGTCGGTGGCCAGATAGAACTCGGTCCGGTTACACGTCGAGACGACAACCGCTTCCCGCAGCCCGGCGATCCCCGCGGCCGACCGCAACAGCGCCAATGCGGCGGCCGGTGTGTAGCTCAGCGGCTCGCGCACCGCCAGCGGAGCGGTCGCGAAATCGACACCGAGCAGCCACAGTTCGCGATCTCGAGCTCCCACGTTGTCAGACCCCCCGAATGATGACGGTGATCGAGCACGGGCCACAGAGACACCCAGACACGGAGAATCGTCTGGGTGTGCCTCGCAGGCCGTGTCGACGTTGACCACGGCCTGCCCGCCTCAGCCTATTTGAACTGCGCGACCAGCGCCTGGAGGTCGGCGGCCATCTTCGACAGCTGAACGGCGGCCTTCTGTGCATCGGTCAGGCCGTCGCTCGTGCTGCGGGCAGCTTGCGCCACCCCCGAGATGTTCTGCGCGATCTCCGTGCTGCCCTTGGCCGCCTCGGAGACGTTGCGTCCGATCTCGTTGGTCGTCGCGGTCTGCTCCTCAACCGCACTGGCAATCGTGTTCGAGATGTCGTTGATCTGGTTGATCACCGCGCTGATCTGGCCGATCGCGGCGACCGCGTCCTTGGTGTCGGCCTGAATGGCGTCGATCTTCTGGCCGATGTCCTCGGTCGCCTTCGCGGTCTCCTTGGCCAGTTCCTTCACCTCGTTGGCGACGACGGCGAAGCCTTTGCCCGCCTCGCCGGCGCGCGCCGCCTCGATGGTGGCGTTGAGCGCCAGCAGGTTGGTCTGCTGGGCGATCGAGGTGATCACCTTGATCACCTTGCCGATCTCGATGCTGCTCTCGCCGAGCTTGCCGACCGTGGCGTTGGTCGTCTCGGCGACCTTCACGGCGTTCATGGCAATCCGCGCGGCGTCGTTCGCGTTCTTGGCGATCTCCTTGATGCTCGCGCTCATCTCCTCAGTGCCGGTCGCCACCGTCTGGACGTTGCGGCTCACTTCTTCCGCCGCCGCCGAGACCACGTTGGCCTGCGTCGAGGTCTCGTCGGCGTTGCCGACGAGCTGCTGGTTGATGGCCGACAGCTCTTCGGAGGCCGACCCGAGCGCCAGCGCGTTGTCGTTGACCTGGCCGAGCACCCGCTGCAGGTTCTCGGTCATCTCTTTCTCGCGCTTCTCGGTCCTCAGCTTCTCGGTGATCACTTCCCACGTCACCATCGGGCCGAGGAAGTTCTTGTGCTGGTCGTAGATCGGGCTCACCAGCAGGTCGAGCGACTCGGGGCCGACCTGAATCACGGCCTTGGTCGGGAGGTTCTTCGGGTCGCCCAGGATGCGGCGCTGATGCTCGGGGTTCTTGTGGAAGATGTCCACCGTCTGGCCGACCACCTGGTCGGCGCGGACCGGCAGGTACTGCTCGATGGTCTTGAGCGTCTTGAGCGACGCCGGGTTCATGTACTGAATCTTCAGGTTGCGGTCGGCGAACATGACGTTGACCGGCGCGTTCTCCATCATCGACATCACGCGCGCCATCTCGGTTTCGGTCTTCAGCTTCTCGGTAACGACCGACCAGGTGATCATCGGGCCCAGGTAGCGCTTGTCCTGGTCGTAGATCGGGCTGACCAGCAGATCGAGCGTCTCGGGGCCGACCTGAATCATCGCCTGGTGCGGGAGGTTCTTCGGATCGCCCAGAATCCGCCGCTGGTGGGCGGGGTTCTTGTGGAAGATGTCCACCGACTGGCCGACGATCTGTTCGGCGCGGACCGGCAGGTACTGCTCGAGCGTCTTGAGCGTTTTGAGCGACGCCGGATTCATGTACTGAATCTTCAGATCGGCGTCGGCGAAGATCACGTTGACCGGCGCGTTCTCCATCATCGAGCTCACGCGCGCCATCTCATTCTCGACGCGGCTGCGATCGGTGACGTCGTCCCAGTTCACCACGTAGCCGATCGCCTGGCCCCGCTCGTCGGTGACGCCGTTGATCGTCGCCTTCAGCTTCACGCCGCCGAACCCGAACTCCGCCTCGTGTGGCAGCGCCTTGGCGCTGCGCAGGATCTTCTCGATCCGCCGGGGATCCTTGTGAAAGCGGTGAATCGATCCGCCGAGGATGTCGTCCACGTTCACGCCGAACGCCTTCTCGATCTCGTCCTCAATCGTCTTGAGGGTCTCGACCGCTTTGGGGTTGGCGTAGACGATCGTGAACGACAGGTCGGCCAGCAGCACGTTGGCCCGCATGGCGTCGAGCGAGGCGCGCAGGCCCTCGGTGGCGCCGAGCAGATCGGTGTCCGCCTCGTCGGTCGCGACGGCGGCGATGTGGGGAACGCCCTTGAGGTGACCAGTCGACATGCGAGACTCCTTTGCCGGTTTTTCGGAAGACACACGGGTGGTGGACGACGCGGCCGGAGCGGCCTGCGCGGAAACGATTTCGGGCGCCAGCGGCGCGACGGCACTCACCACTTCATCGATGAGCGGTTGCGGGACGTTCAGCTCGGCGAGCGACGCGACCAGGTGGCCGGCCACGGCGTTGAAGTCCGCCTGACTGATCGACATCTGCGCGTGTGCGCTCTTCATGTCTTTCCCTTTGTAGAGCGCTGGGCCGCCGAGCGCCTGAATGAAGAACGCGTTCTGGCGTCCCTTCAGCCAGGTCATGTTCGTCTTGCTGAAGAACGGCGCGAGGTCCGGATCCGCCAGGACCTTCTCGTAGAACAGATCGACGGTGGCCTTGATGGCGGGAATCCCGCCGATGCGCTCGAACAAGGTGGCGACGGGGCGGGCGGCGGCGGAAGCTTTCGGCATGGTGTCCTCGACTGTCGTAACGGAAGTTGAAGAAGTGTCAGATCATGAAACTGGTCACATAGTTCAGTGACCGCAAGGTGGCGAACGTGATGCCGAGCGCCGCATGCACGCGGCGCGGCGTATGGCTGCCGGCCAGCATCCGCCTCCCGACAGCGATTTGCGCCACGTAGGTGACGATCACCAGGGTCGAGACCGCGGCGTGAAACCAGATGAGGGGCGTCCCGCTGCTGGCGACCTTCTCGACCGCCCGCCGGGTCGCCTCGATGTAGACCACGAGCAGGAGGTCACACACGAACGCGGCCGTCATCAGCCGCAAGTGGAGATCCGGCCGCCGGTGGCGAAGCCACAGGCCGGACGCGATGAGCAGAACGACAATCGATGACAGCAGGTGCAGCATGGGGATACTCCTGATTACGCGGCGGCCCGGACAGCCATCGCCCGGTCCACGTCAATGACCCGCTCCACGTCAAGTACGAGCAGGAGACGTTCCGGCATCTTGTAGACGCCGGTGATGAGGTCGGTGGCGCGCCCTTTGATGGTTTCGGGCGCCCGCTCGAACTGCTCATCACGCACTTCGACCACGTCGCCGATCTCGTCCACCAGCAGACTGACCGCCCCATCCTCGGTGCGGACGACGACGTTCATCGGCACGCGGTCGGCGGGTCGTTCTGGCATATTGAGGCGGCACCGCAGATCGATGGCCGTGACGATCTGCCCGCGCAGGTTGATGAGGCCTCGCACGACACGGGATGCCAGGGGCACGCGCGTCATCTCCTGGTACCGGATGAGCTCCTGCACTTTAAGGACCTCCACCCCGAAGTAGAGCCCGTCGAGAAAGAACGTCGAAAACTGGCGCGAGGACTGCGTGCTGGACATGACCGTCGCTTTCGTCAGGCCGCCGCGGCGGCGGTCTCGAAGAATGTGGGATCGGTGGTGCGCATGATCGTGTGCACGTCGAGCAGGTCGGTCACCCGCTGCTGCACGACGGCCGAGCCGAGGATGCCCGCGCGCGAGGAGCGGCGTTGCACGACCACGTGCTCGCTGACGATGTCGAGGATCTGATCGACGACCAGACCCACGCTGCGCCCGTTTTCCGCGAAGACCACCACCTGCCGTAAATCGGCCGGCACGGGGTCGACTCCAGTGAAGTACTTCGACAGGCTGACGAGCGGCAGGATCGCGTTCCGGTACTGCACGACCTCCTGGTCGCCGGATCGTTCGATGCTCGACCGCTGGAATTCCTCGAGCCGGGCGACCAGACCGAGCGGCATCGCCATCCGGTCGAATTCGCCGACCCGGAACAGCAGCAGCGTCTGCAGGTCGTTCGTGGCATCGGCTTTGGCGTGCGCCGCCTCGGCACGCGACCGGTCGCGGACTTCCGAAACGACGTTGGCGCGTTGCGCGATGCCGAGCACGTCGAGAATCAGCGCGACCTTGCCGTCGCCCATGATCGTCGCGCCGGCGAACACCGTGAGACCCTTGAGCTGCTTGCCGAGCGGCTTGACGACGATCTCTTCCGTGTCGTTGATCTCCTCGACGACCAGGCCAAACTGCCGGTCGTCCGCCTTGAGGACCACGATGTTCACGACGTCCTCGTCCCGCACGCGCTCGACCCCGAGCTCGCGCTGCAGGAAGACGAGCGGCAGCAGGTTGCCGCGCAGCCGGTAGAAGAGCGCGTCCTGGATGCGCTCGATCCCCTTGCGCGCGAACTCACCTTCCAGCCGGACGAGCTCGAGCAGACTCACCTGCGGAATCGCATACCGATCGCCGCCGGCCGCCACCATGAGGCCGGGAATGATCGCGAGCGTCAGCGGGATCTTGATCTTCAGCGTCGTCCCCTCGCCGATCGTGCTCTGGATGTCGACCTGACCGCCGATCTTCTCGATGTTCGTCTTGACGACGTCCATGCCGACGCCGCGGCCCGACACGTTGGTGATGGTCTCGGCCGTCGAGAATCCCGCCAGGAAGACGAGACGTGTCGCCTCGTGATCGCTCATCCCGCTGGCGTGCTCGGCCGTGATTAGGCCACGCTGCAGCGCCTTCGCTTTCAGCTTCACCGGATCGATGCCCGCGCCGTCGTCGCTGATTTCGATGTTGATCTGCCCGCCTTCGTGGAACGCGCGCAGGCGAATCAGGCCTTCCGCGGGCTTGCCTTTCCGAACACGTTCATCGGGCGATTCGATCCCGTGATCCACCGAGTTGCGGACCACGTGCGTGAGCGGGTCCTTGATCGCCTCGATGATCGTCTTGTCGAGGTCCGTCTCCTTCCCCTCCATCTCGATCCGAACCTGCTTCGAGCACGAGGTCGCCAGGTCGCGGACGATGCGCGGGAACTTGCTCCAGATGTTGCCGATCGGCTGCATCCGGGTCTTCATCACGCCTTCCTGGAGCTCGGAAGTCACCAGGTTGAGGCGGCCGGTCGCGCCGACGAAGCTCGAGTCGGTGTGCATCGCCGTGAACTGCAGGATCTGGTTGCGCGCGAGCACGAGCTCGCCCACCAGGTTCATCAGCTTGTCGAGCAGAACGACGTCGACGCGCAGCGAGGAGTCCGAGACGCCCTGTCGGGGGCCTTCGTCGCCCCCCGATGACGGCGTCGCGGTCGCCGTAGCCGGCGTGGTCCCCGTGGCCGCTGCCGCCAGAGCCGGCACCGGCACGGACGGCGGAACCGCGGCGACCGCTTCCACGGCCAGGGCCGCGACAGCCGGCTGACCGGCCGGCGCCACGCGCCCGCCCTGATTCAGCCGTGTGAGGTGCGCGATGAGATCGCTCTGATCCTCGTCGCCTTCCTGGCCGGTGCGCTCGACCGACGCGAGGATCCGGCGGATGGCGTCCATCATGCGCAGCAGGCCGGTCGTAATCTCGGCGTTGAGCGACAACTCGAGATCCCGCATGCGGCTCAGCAGGTTTTCGCCAATGTGGCTGACCGATTCGAGCTTGGTGAAGCCGAGAAACCCGACGGTCCCCTTGATGGTGTGGATCGTCCGGAAGATGCTGCCGAGCCGCTCCTTGTCCTGCGGGTCTTTTTCGAGCTCCACCAGATCGCGATCGAGGCGATCGAGGTTCTCGTAGCTTTCGATCAGAAACTCTTTGACCAGATCGTCGTGCTCAGTCATGCGCTGTGTTCTCCGGTCTGACCCAGGTGCCCCGACAGACAGCCGTCGGTCGGTTGCGGCTTGTAGGAGCCGGCCCGCTCGGCATGGGCCGCACGAGCTAGAGGCAAGTGGCATGCCGACGAGCCATTTCTCGTCGCTGTCAGTAAATCGGCGGAAAACCTCGGTGCTGGAGCCGCCGGGCCGTGCGGTCAGCGGGCGGGGGGTGTCGGTGGGGCGGCCACCCGCTTCGGCTCGTCGACACGTCCGTGATTCGACGCCGACTCGGGCGGGGGGCGCCTCGAAATTCCTCAAGATGTCGCGCCGGCCGCCGATGTTCTGAACGCGCACCGTTGTCCGGTGCCGACGGTCAATCGTGGAGGTGGCTATGGATCCTTATGAGGTGTTTTCGTCACTCGGCCCGGTCGCCGTCTATCGGCACCCAGACGCGATTCAAGAACAGTGGGCGAACGTCCAGACCGCGCAGAACGAGTTGAAGCGCCGATTCGACGACTGCCGAACGGATCGCGAACGGCTGCTCCTCACGGTTGAAGTCGCGGGACAACTCATCAGCGTGGCGCGCCAGCGTGCCTGTAACTGCCAACTGCAGGCGCCCGACCTGTCCTGCGAGAACCTCGACATCGACGGCCTGGCCGCCGACTGGGTCGAGTTCGTGCGGCAGCGCGCCGAAGGAAGATCCGGCAGCAACGGTTCAGCGATCCGGGGAATCTGACGGCTGGGCTCGAGGGTCGTCAAGAATCTTCTTGCAGTCGGAGATGAGGACGGTCCGTGCAGTCAGATGCATAGGCGGGGTCCGTGGTGCCACGGAAGGAATCGGCCGGACACACCCCGCCGTCAATGGGACGTCATCAGGCGGCGGCGCGGCTGTCCGGGGTTTACAGATCACGCGCGCACGTCGAGTATCGTGCCGACGGACGTCGAGCCATGAGCCCGCCCGGTTCCTTCGTTCGGTGTCTCGGGTGGCGGCGCGCCCCGCTCGTGGTGACCGTGACGAGCGCTCGGTTCCTCCCGCGGGTCCTGCCGGCCGGTGTCCTGACTGGTCCGGTTCACAGGCGACGTGGCGTACGGGTCGGCAGGTGACGAGACGCGCGAGACGGACATGGACCTGCTCCTCTCGATGGTGCGGGGATCTCTGTCCGAGGAATCGACAGCCAGCGACGGAACCTGAGCCCAATCATGCCGGCCGGACCTGTCACACGGCGGCGACTCACGTCCCGGCCCCGGCTGCCGATTACCTCGGGCGAGCAACCCTTCATGATCGCAGTCACACGTCTCGACGGCGCGCACATCGTGTTGAACGACGAGCAGATCGAGAGCATCGAGCAAACGCCCGATACCCTGGTGTCGCTGATGAACGGACACAAGCTGCTCGTTCGCGACACGCCTGCCGACCTCGTGCAGCGGGTGATCGCGTTCAAGCAGGCGATCTCGGCCGGAACCCAGCCACGCGGGGCGTCGCGGGCGCTCGTCGTCGATCCGGCCGCCGGGACGGCGCGATGAAGCGGCACGCGCGAATCGATTTCACGTCGGTCGCCGGCATTCCGGTCGGCGTCGGGCTGATCCTGCTCGGCCAGACGCTCGAGGGCGGGTCGGTCAAGTCGATCCTGCAGTTGACGGCCGCCATCATCGTGTTTGGCGGCACGCTCGGGGCCGTGCTGCTCAGCTTCTCGCTGACCGACGTCAAGCGGGCCGTGTTCGCCCTGCGAACCGTCTTCCTCTGGAACGGCGAACCGCCCGCCCTGACGATCGCAACGCTCATGCAGTACGCGACGAAGGCCCGCAGCGCCGGCATTCTCTCGCTCGAAGACGTCCTGCCGGAGGTGGCCGACCCATTCCTCCGGAAAGCGCTCGGGCTCGTCGTCGACGGCGCGAATCCACAGGCGATGCGCGAGATGCTCGAGATGGAGAATCAGGGCCGTGAAGAGCACGACGAGGTCCCCGCGAAGGTGTACGAGGCCGCTGGCGGCTACGCGCCGACGGTGGGGATTCTCGGTGCGGTCCTCGGGCTCATTCAGATCATGCAGAACATGACCGACCCGAGCAAGCTCGGGGCCGGCATCGCCGTCGCGTTCGTGGCGACGATCTACGGCGTCGGCTCGGCCAACCTGATTTTCCTGCCCGCGGCCACCAAGCTCAAGATGAAGGCCCGGCACGAGGCGAAGCGACGCGAGCTGATGCTCGAAGGCGTGCTGGCCATCCAGGAAGGCCTGAACCTCCAGATCATTCAGCAGAAGCTCCGCGGCTACGCCGCGCAAAACGACCAGGAGCCATCCAAACTCCCACGGGCAGCCTGACATGTCCGATGCTCCGTACCCTCCCCAGATGCCGCCGCGCCGCCCGAAGCGGCGACGGGCGGAGGAGCACGCCAATCACGAGCGCTGGCTCATATCGTACGCCGACTTCATGACTCTGATGTTCGCGTTCTTCACCGCGTTGTACGCCATCTCGACGGTCGACGCGAAGAAGCTCAACTCCATGGTGGAATCGCTCCAGGAGGCCTTCGAGCCTGGCAGCGCGAGTGCGCAGAGCCGCATCCTGGTCGGGAACAAGCAGGCGCCCGCGCTGTCGAAGAACGCCGGCCCTGGCGGCGAGGTCGGGCTCGCCGACCTCGAGGCGCGGCTGTCGGCGCAACTGGCCGACGCGGTCGCCGAGAAGCGCATTGACATCGAACTGGACGGCCGCGGGCTCGTGATCTCGGTCCGCGAGGCGGGATCGTTCCCCGCCGGCAGCTCCGACCTCTCCGACGCGGCGCACGCGCTGCTGCGCGAGCTGGGTTCGGTGCTGACGGAGATCGACAACCTCGTGCGCATCGAAGGACACACCGATGACGTCCCGATCCACACGGCACGGTTCGCCTCGAATTGGGAACTGTCGACGGCGCGCGCCACCAACGTGATCGCATTCCTGCTCACGGACCCGACGCTCCGCCCCGATCACTTCTCGGCCGCCGGCTACGCGGAATACCATCCGCGTGCGCCGAACGAGTCGGACGCAAATCGCATCCGCAATCGTCGAGTCGATATCGTGATCTTGAGCCCGGGCGCGAACGCCGCGGCACAACCTGGGACCGGCGCTGGCGCCGCGGCCCCACCGGATCCCGGCGCCAGCGCCGCGGCGCAACCCGTGACCGGCACGAGCGCCACGCCTCACTGAACGCTCAGGCGAAATTTGGAACGTGGAATTCAGAATCTGGAATTCGTACGCATTCCTGCTTCCAAATTCCTAATTCCTAATTCAGTTACACGGGAGGGAGCAGGATCGTGAACGTGGCACCGCGCCCGCGTTCACTGAGCACGGCGATGTACCCGCCGCTCTGAGTCAGCACGCCGTAGACGCTCGCCAGTCCCAGCCCCACGCCCTTCCCGACCGGCTTCGTGGTGAAGAACGGTTCGAACAAGTGGGGCAGCGTCTCATCGTCGATGCCCGCGCCACTGTCGCGCACCGAGACCGCCACGTACCGGCCGGCAGGCACGTCGAAGGGTCGGTACGCGTTGTCGACCGCGAGCTCCACCATCGCCGTCTCGATCGTGATGACGCCGCCGCCTGGCATCGCGTCGCGCGCATTCATCAGCAGGTTCATCAGCACTTGTTCGAACTGGTTGCGATCGATGCTGACGGCCGCGAGATCAGATGCGA
>Ga0315281_10009723_pt1 | contig 13314 bp, 19 predicted proteins | sample YL17G07_0_MG_FD_204540 | JGI IMG/M metagenome (GOLD analysis project Ga0315281, IMG submission 204540) | Sediment microbial communities from Yellowstone Lake, YNP, Wyoming, USA - YL17G07_0 | ecosystem: Environmental > Aquatic > Freshwater > Lake > Sediment | place: USA: Wyoming | collected... | reverse complement strand
TCAGAGGAACAGATTGCTCAGATAGAATCATTGATCAATAATCGCCCCAGAAAGTGTCTGGGCTTTAAAACACCACTTGAAGTCGCTTCTTCTTGTGTTGCACTTCGAGATTGAATGTGGGAGTGTTTCGTTAACAGTGTGTTTATAAATTTTGACAACAATAATCCCGCCGCACTTTTCAGGCGCAAATCGGAACATCCTTGAGAAGTCTTTATCCATCGTGACAATTACTCTGTTTTCTTTACATGCTCTTTGATAGACTTCATCATCTGATATGCCTGATAACCCAGCGTCTCTTATGCTAAGCACATCATGACCGAGACTCCTTAAGTAATCAATAATAGGCTCAAATAGGTTTTCATTGGCAAATATCTTCACGCTGTCACACCAGCTTCTTCGTCAGCAAGAAAAGAAGCATAGTTCAGGCAAGCCCTTATATCCTCATCAGTGATGTTCGGATATGCTTTTTTAATCCCCTCGTAACTCTCTCCAGCAGCAAGAAGATCAAGTATGATGTGAACAGGTATTCTTGTACCCTTTATGCATGGTTTACCACTGCAAATCTTCGGATCGCTGACAATTCTGTCAATTAATTTATTCATTCACAAACCTCCTTTTTAACTATTCCAGTGATCAATATCTCTATTTATTTTCTATAATAACAAACTCATACACTCCTTGCCATCTGCCGAATTGCATCATCAAAAATCTAAATGAAATTGCCCTTGGTGTTGAAAACAAATGGGCAAAGGCATTTGAAGGGATTTATCAGGATCAACCTAACTGGTATGTTTCTCCGGGAGGGTTCAGGACTTTCAGTCCACAAAGTTTTTCCAATTCAATTAATTCTTTAACCTCAAGTCTTGCATCAGCAACTTTTTCATCACCGAGAGGAAGCGGAGGCGGTGGTGGAAGCTGGTGATAAGAACAGGGTTCAAGGAGTCAAGGGTTCAAGGGGTTCGAGGTTAATTATTTCATGTCAAGTATTAATCGAAATACAATCTGAAGTGGCTGTAATATCAAATATTAATGTTTTACTTGAAGTCTTAACTCTTTTAGGCTGTAATACCGTGATTATTTTATCGAAGCTAAAGTATTTTCTAAACTCTTCACATCCTCAACATTAAATATTTTTGCTGAAGGCTCTATCCTTTTAATAAGTCCTGAAAGCACCCTTCCAGGACCGACCTCTATGAATTTATCTATTCCTGAATCAAAAATTGCCTTTATTGAATCTTCCCAAAGAAGCGGGTTGCTCAGTTGACGAACAAGAGATTTTTTGACACTATCTCCATCATTCAGAAATATGGCATCAGCATTATTCACAATAGGTATCACAGGATTTTTAAAATCTACCTTATCGAGTAATTCAGAAAGCTTTTTGGAAGCATCAGTCATTAATGAACAATGAGAAGGAACGCTGACTGCGAGGGCCAATACTTTTTTTGCTCCTTTTTCTCTGGCAAGTCTCATCGCCTCTTCAACAGCTTCTTTTTCACCTGCAATCACTATCTGGCCTGGTGAATTATAATTAGCAGGCGCTGCATAGCCTGATTTAACAGATGCACATATCTCATCAACTATGTTTCTTTCGAGACCAAGGACAGCAGCCATAAGTCCTTTCCCTTCCGGAACTGCCTCCTGCATGAAATGCCCCCTCTTCTCGGTGATTTTCAAAGCGTCTCGAAAAGATAAAACCACTGCTGACACAAGGGCAGAATATTCACCAAGACTATGGCCTGCAACTACTGAAGGTCTTATCCCCTTTGACATTAGCACTTTGTTAATGGCAGTACTTACCGTAAGAATTGAGGGTTGAGTTCTGAATGTCTTGTTGAGTTCTTCCTCAGGGCCTTCAAAACATAGCCTTGCAATATCATACCCAAGCTCTTCTGAAGCCTCTTTGAATATCTCCTTTGCTTCGGCAAAATTCTCATAGATTTCCTTCCCCATGCCAACATACTGAGAGCCCTGACCGGGGAAGACAAAGGCAATCCTTTGTGAAACGGAGACTCGGTGATCCGGAGACTCGGAGACATTCATTTTGTCTTGATTATCCATTTATGTGCTTCATCTATCATTTTTATTATTTGTCCAATAATCTGATCATATGCCGACTCAAGTACTGAAGCTAAAGATAATTCCATATAATTACATCTTGTAGCAAATTCAAGCCATACTTGTGTTTCAACTGCTTCGCTCTCCGCATCACTCAATTTTGCAATAAAAGCTGCTTTGTATCTCCGTTTTCGCCATGCCTCAGCTATATTTGCACAGACTGATCTCGATGAACGACGTATTTGATCAACAAGAGAAAATCGTTCCTCAACAGGAAAAGCTTTCGTGATTTCAAATATCTTCATAGCAGATTCAACTGAATTTTGATATACTCTTAAGTCTTTATAAGTTCTAATCTTCTCAGACATAATATTTGCATTTCCCCGTTTCTCCCCTTCTCCGTTTCCCTATATCACTGTTTGTCTTTTCTTTGTGTCTCCCTATCACCGCATCTCCCTATCTCTTTGTCCCCGTTTCCCCGCGTCTCCCCTTCACCGTGTCCTTCGTTAAGCACTTCCACGCGTCTCCTTTATCTTCTTGATAAACAATGGCACGATCTCATAAAGATCTCCAACTATCCCATAGGTTGCTATATTGAATATTGGCGCCTCTGAATTTTTGTTTATGGCAATGATTATGTCAGATGACTGCATACCAACGAGATGTTGAACAGCGCCTGAAATACCGCATGCAATATAAATTTTAGGGCATACAGTCTTTCCTGTCTGTCCAACCTGATGGCTATAAGAAATCCATCCTTCATCCACAGCAGCCCTTGAAGCGCCAATTGTGCCTCCGAGTAATTCTGCCAGCTCTTTGAGAAGCTCAAAACCCTTTGTGTTTCCCAAGCCCCTTCCACCGGCAATAATTATGTCTGCTTCCTGTAGATTAACTGCTATGTCAGAAATTTCCTTTATCGTATCTATGACTCTCGTCCTGGAGGATACATTATCAACAGCGATATGGATAATCTCTCCTTTTTCCCCCTCTTTGTATTCCCCTTTTTTCATCACTCTCGGCCTGACTGTAGCCATCTGAGGTCTTCTAAAAGGACATAGAATTGTTGCCATGATGTTGCCACCAAATGCAGGACGGACTTGTAAGAGGTTACGCGTTTCCCTGTCTATTGAAAGAGATGTGCAGTCTGCAGTCAGCCCTGTCCCGACTCTTGCTGCAACCCGCGGTATAAAAGACCTGCCAATCGGGGTTGCACCTGCAATAACGATTCCTGGCTTATAGGTCTCTATAAGAGAAGACAGAAGCTTTGCATAGGGTTCATCATTAAATTTTTTAAAAATACTATCTTCACAAAAATAGACCTTATCAGCACCCCATTTTATTAGTTCCTCTGCCTCTCTCTCAGATGCCCCAAATAGAACTGCTGAGAGTTCCACATTCAACTCATCAGCAAGCTTCCTTCCAGTTCCAAGAAGTTCATAAGACACAGATGCAATCTTGCCTTCTCTCTGCTCTGCAAAGACCCATACCCCTTTAAAATCAGTAGCGGGTGATGAGTAAAGAGTAACAGGAACTTCCTCAATTTCTTCTATTGCTCCCTCGGGGCAGATAGATAAACATGTCTTGCAAAAATTGCAATATTCATTAATGAATGCCTTACCCTCTCTCATCTCTATCGCATCAAACGGGCATGAAGTAAGGCACTCCTTGCAACCTGTGCATTTATTTATATTGACAACTATAGGCACTTTATTCCCTTCAGTTCTTTTATCAATGCATTAACCTGTTCTTCAGTTGTGCCCTGAAAAATCTTTCTATCTGCTCTTGCTTCAGGTGCAAATATATTCTTGACCTGTGTTGGTGATCCCTTCAGGCCAATCTTCTTATCGTCTGCATTGATATCAGAAGATCCCCATTTTTTTATCTCTGCTTTCTTGGCAGCCATCTTACCCTTCAATGATGGTAATCTCGGTTCATTCAATTCCCTTACTACAGTTAAAAGAACAGGAAATGATGATTCCACAATGTCATAACCTTCATCCATCATTCTCTGCACTCTGATGGAATTTCGTTCAACATCTTCTACCCTTTTTACATATGAGATATGAGGGATGCCGAGGAATTCCGCTGTCTCAGGACCTACCTGTGCAGTGTCTCCGTCTATTGCCTGCTTCCCGCAGATAATTATGTCAGCACCAAGTTTTTCTATAGCCTTTGATAATATATATGACGTTGCCCATGTATCAGATCCTGCAAATGCCTTATCTGTCAGAAGCACAGCATCATCAGCACCCATTGATATGGCATACCGTAGGGCAGATTCAGCCTGTGGAGGTCCCATTGTTACAACAGTAAGATTGCCTCCTGCCTTTTCCCGTATCTGAAGTCCTGCCTCAATTGCATGCATGTCATAGGGATTGATGATGCTCGGAACACCTTCTCTGATAAGTGTCCCCGTTTCCGGATTAATCCTTACTTCAGCAGTGTCCGGGACCTGCTTAATGCAAACGACTATCTTCACTGATATATCTCCTGATAAATTATTGAAGAATATTATATGAATTTAAATTTAAGTAAGTAAAGGAGAGGGGTTATATTTTTGAAGTCACTTAAGGCTTTACTTACTACAACATTATTGCAAGCGCAGCAAAGCTCTAACTGTAAAACAGTCATCCTGAGGGCAACGCCCGAAGGATCTCACTGAGATTCTTCGCTGCACTCAGAATGACAGAAGGTTAAGGACTCAGAATGACAATCAAAGGACTTTTCTTGTTAACTCATAAAAGATACTCAAGTGAACCTACTGCCACTTTTATTGCATTATCTTCACCAATCTTGAGAGACTCTTCTTTAATATTTTCACTAACAGTTCGGTTCACAATTACTCCAGAAACACTTCCACCTCTGAGCCCCATGACACTGCAGAGGGTTAGCAAGGTAGATGATTCCATTTCATAATTCAATACATTCAGTCTCTGCAATTCCTTCATAGATCCCTGTAATCTCTTAGGAACGTACCCTGTGAATGAGTCATACCGTTCCTGCCCTGGATAAAAGGTATCTGAAGATGCAGTGATACCAACATAATATCTCACATTACTCTTATCAGCAGCTTTTATAAAAGAATCAACTACCTTATAATCAGCCACAGCGGGATATTCAATTGGAGCATAATGGGTTGATGCGCCATCAAGCCTGACAGAACCGGTCGTAATTATTACATCTCCAGGCTTTATCCTTTTCTGTATTGCTCCAGTAGTTCCAACTCTGACAAATGTTTTGATGCCAAGCATTGCAAGTTCTTCTATTACAATAGATGTTGAAGGTCCTCCTATTCCTGTTGAAGTTACAAGAACAGGCTTTATGCTGGTATTGCATAATATGGTTTTAAATTCCCGTTTCCATGTAAGTTCCTCAATATTACCACCAAATTGTTTCCTCACCTTCTCTGCAATTTTTAAAACCCTGAAGGGATCACCAGGAAGCAGTGCAATTTTCGAATTCCTTAACTTACTTTTTTCAAGGTTGAGATGGTAGACCTTTTTCCTCAAATTAAAAATTAACCCTCTACCTTAACGACCTTTTTCTTTGAAATCTTGTTGATAAAGTCTTCAAAGGCTGAATTAAGACTCTTTTCATCCATAGACTCTAACGTTACCATTACATAGTAATCTTTGTTACCTACCACAGGATAAGAACCTATTTTTACATCCTTATGCCTTTTGACTATGTCATTCAGAAGAGGGGCTATCGCTGGTTCATATTCTTTCATATAGACCTTTTTAAGGAGAAATGGCTGTTCATGAAATAACTTCTCTATGACAAAAAACTTCTTCTCCAGAAATACGGGTATTCCTGGCAGGATGTAGATATTTTTAAAGAGAAGTAAAGGAAATGCGATAGTTTCATCTTTAATAAGTTCTGCACCTTTTGGAACTTCTGCCATCTTGAGCTGCTCAGGTGTTAGCTTCCTACCATATCTTTTGTGCAGGAATTTCTTTATTGAATCATTGAGAATGAGTTTTACACCGAAAGCTCTTGCTATACCTTCAATGGTAACATCATCGTGTGTTGGTCCTATACCGCCAGCCGTAAAGACATAATCAAACCTTTCAGAAAATTCTTTAACTTCACTGGCTATCTCCTGAACATCATCAGGTACAACAGAAATCCTTTGAACATCAATGCCATGGAGTCTTAGTTCCTTTACCATAAACTGAGAATTCAGGTCTTGAATCTTCCCAGAGAGAATCTCATCACCTATGATAATTATCCCTGCTGTCTTTGCCATAAGATCGATGTATATAATCCCAGATTAACCATATTATAGAGGAATCAGAGAAAAACTTATTTTGAAATCTCTATCTTGACGTGTATGGAACTGCCGAGTTTTTTCAGTGCTTCAGGACTGTCAATCAGTTTACCCACAGGATTAACAGGGGATACTGCCCGGGGTTCATTCTCCCTGCTCACCGGGGTTGGGCCAAAGAATATACAGAGTGCACTGCCAGTAGGCCACACAGCCAATTCTCCAACCTCCAAGATATCTCTTGCATCTGGAGAAAGTTCAACTTTAATGCCACAATCTCCATAATATTCATCTCCCCATCTTGACATATTGAATTCAAGAGGCAGAAGAAAAGTCAACTTTTTAGCAGAAGGCGAATCATTCAACTCTGCTGAAAGTTCTAATTTCCCCACTCTAATTTTTATCTTCGTTGGCATAAAATCCCCCGTTTAATAAAATATTAATACTTTCCTTGAATTGCAGGAGGGAATTGTCTTTGAGCGGATTCTTATAATCCCCCCTTGCCCCCCTTTAGTAAAGGGGGGCAAGGGGGGATTACAGGAATAAAGAGGCAAAAGCCTCGAAGTCCCGATCTTATCGGAACGAGAATGAGCGAAAAGATTGTTCCCTCCTGTTTCCAACTAATTATTTTTAATAATGCGTATTATTTCTTTTTAATTAAAACATAATGTGCCATTTCTGCATTTGCTATCACTGAGTAGCCTGCCTTAGATATAGCTATAATACCCACTTTAATCTCAGGTGGAAACATGTCAATACCTTTTCTACACGCATTATTGATATCCTCACCACTGGATATCATATCATACACAGTCTTTGCAGACATTCTCTTTATAATCTCCTCACCTGCTCCTGTAGCAGCCAGTGCACCAGAAGGACCTGCATAAAATCCGCAACCTATCATGGTACTGTCTCCAACCCTTCCTAACATCATGGGTGAAAATCCACCTGTAGAATTGGCTACTGCAAGGACACCCTTTTTATCTATTGCAACGGCTCCGATAGTATCACAGAAGGCCTCTTTATAAGAGACTTCATCGAAATTCCAGATAGACTCTATATCATATCCTTTCCAGAGTGGAGATTCCTTGCTTAATTTACCTTTCTTTATTAATTGTTTTACTACCTTATGTCTTTCCAGCGCGCGCTGTGAAACATGGTAAAAAGGCTCAAAACCTTTCTTTCTTGCATAGGCCGTTGCACCCTCTCCTGACAATGCAATATGTGGTGTTTCCATAACAGCCCGTGCAATTAAAATTGGATTCCTTACATTTTTTATTGTTATGACTATCCCGATATTTCCTTTTGAATCCATAACAGAAGCGTCCATCTCTATTGTTTTTCCATCAAGTCGCAGGACAGAACCACTTCCTGCATTGAATCTCCCGTCATCTTCAAGGATTCGGGCTGCTTCTACTACAGCGTCTAAGGAACTCCTGCCTGCTTCAAGAAGTTGGAAAGCAGACTCGCATGCTGCCTTACAACCATCAGAGAATTGAGAGGAAGAACCTGCCCCGCCATGGGCCAAAACACCGTAGTGAATCATAATAACACCCTGCTGTATATCTCCTTAATACAAATCTCCTAATGGCAGGATATAGTGTTTGAGCGGATTCTTTTGCTGATACTCCGATAAAAATATTCTAATATAAAGAGGCAAAAGCCTCGCAGTCCAGATTTTATCGGGAAGAGAATGAGCGAAAATGCTATGTCCTGCCATTATTTGCTGTTTAGAATTAAAATTAACTTCATTATAAAAAGAGAGGCTTCCCACTTAAATTTCTGATCTTTTTCTTACCTCGAAACCTTTCCTTCTCAACTCAGAAAGAATTCCCTCAAAATGTTCTTTACTACGCGTCTCAATAACAAAAGTAACCTTTGTCTTCCCTATAGGCAGGTCACCTTCAAGTCTGCTATGAACGACATCAAGGATGTTGCCCCTGTGGGAAGCAATAACACCTGTCAGAGAGTGAAGGCTTCCGGGTACATCATCAATAATTACTTCAAAAACCCCTATCCTCTCGCTCTTTATAAGACCTTTATGAATTATCCTGTCAATAACTGTAAAGTCTATATTGCCGCCGCTGACAACAAGTACAATTCTTTTTCCAATAAACTTTTCCCTGTTTTCTAATAAGGCTGCGAGTGGAACTGCTCCAGCACCTTCAACAACAAGTTTTTTCCTTTCAAGGAAAAGGAGTATTGCCATAGCAATTGAATCCTCTCCGACCAAAAAGATATCATCAATATGTTTGTTCATAATTTCGAATGTCTTATCTCCGACCCTTCCAATTGCTATCCCGTCGGCAAGTGTAGGCAATGGCTGTTTATCAGAAATCTTCTTTTCCCTGAATGAAACATAAGCAGAAGTGGCAGATTCTGTCTGAACTCCGATTACCCTGGTCCTGGGTGACAAGGTTTTTACTGCAATTGAAATCCCTGATATGAGGCCGCCTCCCCCCACAGGAACAATTACAATATCCACATCTTTCAGATCTTCTACTATCTCTAAACCAATCGTCCCCTGACCTGCGATTACATCAACATCATCAAAGGCATGTATGAAAATATGATCTTTCTTGGAAAGGGCATAATCAAGGGCTTCCTTAAAACTCTCTCCATAAAGCACAACTTCTGCTCCGTAACTCTTTGTAGCATCTTCTTTCACAATAGGAGCTGTTATGGGCATAACTATCTTTGCATGTATCCCGATTCTTCCTGCAGCAAAAGCAACAGCCTGTGCATGATTACCCATAGATGCTGCTATTACCTTATCTCTGATATGGATCATCTTGTTATAGGCGCCTCTCACCTTGAACGAGCCTGTTTTCTGAAGGTTCTCTGCTTTTAGATACACTTCAGCCCCTGTCATCTTGCTGAAGGAGTTGGAATAGATCAGCGGAGTCTTATGGACATGATCTTTTATATTTTCTGCTGCCTTCTGGATGTCTTTAAGGTCTAACATACTCTTGGAACTTATTTATTCCCTATAGTCTTGCCATAGGGTTTTTATTGTCATTGCGAGCGTAGCGTGGCAATCTCTTCCTTGGGATTGCTTTGTCACTTCGTTCCTCGCAATGACTTTTTTGTCGGTTTGATTTGGATACACTCTAGGTTTTGCAGCAGGATTATTCATTTCTCATTTTTGGTTTTAGAAAATATCGGAACCTTCTTTTTATCAACTACATGCAAATGAACTTTCTCGTCTTTTGAGATAGTCTTGAATATAGTCTCTGCAGTCCCTTTGATTTCATTCAATTTATCAGTCACCAGCACAAGGCGGAACCTGTTAAATTTCAAATTATCTCTTTCATCCTTTCCGGTGCTTACAAGGAATGGCAGGATATTTTTTAAGGAATTTTGATCATTTATATTTACGACGTATATGAGGAGTCTGTTGCCAATATTTATTTTGCTGCTTAACACAATGTCATTTAATTTAATATTGGACTTGCAATTTATGTATTCAAATACTTTTTCAGGACAGCCACAACCGAGCGTCTTTTGCACAAAGGTTTTTATGCTTTCTTTATCGTAATTCATCTGAACATTATACCAAATCAGTCACCTGCTGGAGTTTCCATATGTCATTGCGAGAAAGTCGTAAACGACTGACGAAGCAATCTGGAACAGGTTCACTCCAGGCACTTTGTATTTATTCCAATAATTTCGCCATGCAGTATTCATCCATGTAAGAGTCATTGATAAAAAGAGAATGTTTCTTTTTGCCCTCAATTTCAAAACCCATCTTTCTATAGAGGGCAATCGCTAATTCATTATGAATCATGACAGTTAACTCAAGGCGAATAATTTTATTTTTTTTCGCCCACCCCTCTAATTCTTCAAAAAGCCTCGTTCCTATACCCTGGGATGTAAATGATTGAAGGATTCCTGTAATTATATAGGCATTGTGCCTGTTTCTCTTATATCTTCCACCATAAGCTGTTAAATATCCAATAAGTTGACCATCTTTTCCAGCAATTAAGATTGTTTGATTATCTCTTGAAAGGATATCTTTTATTTCTTCTGTCTGTTCTTCAATTGTAGTAGGTCTTTCACCGGGCTCAAACATCATGAACTCTGTCTCAGCATCAATCTTTTTACAAAGGTTAAGAAATTCCTCAGCATCCTCCTCTTTTATTTGTCTTATGATTATCACTTGCTTTTCCTAATCCTTTGATAAATTATATACAATTTGAAATGATATAATTTCAAAGGAGGATATTACAGATTTCCAAATTAGATGAATTAAAGAGAAATCTTTTGTACTCTGAGGAGTTAGGGATTGATTTAAAGAAAAACACTGATGAAGAACTCTTTAAATGGTTTTTGGCAAGCATACTTTTCGGGGCAAGGATAACTGAAGGCATTGCAAAGAACACATATAAAGCCTTTGAAAAATATAACCTCCTCGATCCACAGAAGATACTGGAAGCAGGCTGGGATTTCTTGGTAAATCCAATTATGCGAGAAGGAGGATATGTCCGCTATGATTTTAAAACATCCACAAAGATTCTAAATATATGTGAAACCCTTATAAAAGAGTATGGTGGAAGCCTGAGAAAACTTCATGAGAAATCGCAGGATAAAAAAGATTTAGAAAACAGGTTGTTGAATTTCTATGGCATCGGTCCTGTAACAGTAAATATTTTCCTAAGAGAATTAAGACTTTTCTGGAAAAAAGCAGATCCACAACCTTTGCCAATAGTTAGGAAAATAGCCCGAAAGCTGGGCATATCCTTAGATGAATATGACAGGAAAACCCTTACCTTCACAAGGATTGAGGCAGGATTGATAAGGTTAAGAAGAAGTAACTAAGTTATTTTTTCCCCAATCGCTTGGAAATCTGGTTGCTGATAGTCCTGGACACTTCCTCGTCTCCAAAGATTCCAATACGAATCTTTACTGAAGTTGTATCTACTCCTGTAGGCTTCAGATTGATTTTAACCTTTGTTCCGTCAGCCTTTGTAGCTTCAATGTCTCCTTCTGTTGCGTCTTTCTGAGTATTATAAACTGTTATTCCAAGGTCTTTTAAGGCTGCAAGAGAAGCCTCCCATGTCCGGTTAAAAGAAGCAGCATAAGTCGTATGTAGCTCTCCTCTGACATAAGCAACAGTGCCAGCTCCAGCACCAGCTCCTACTATTGCAACACACCCCTGCATAATAATGACAGCACACAAGAGAAACAACGGAATACTTTTTGTAACCATTGATATACCTCCTTAATGTTTATAAAAAGGATTCAAGTAATTTTTTTTTAATTCTTTAACTTTCGTTACTCTCTTACATATATAATGCATCAACATAATACTCAATAATTATAAAACCTGTCCATCTAAATGAAGAACACTGCGGCAAGACCGCAGGGTATCTTAACGTAAGGAATTTTTCTTTATCATATTCGCTCACTAACCCCGCAGCAATCTGCGGGGAATGCGCTCGCTATCCGTTTCATAAATTTTTAACCTCCAATGTCATTCCCGCTCTACGAGTCGTAGACTTGTCAGGTCAATGAATAATAATGGATAGATCTATTTAATCATATTATGTGATTGTAAACACTATCCATCTTAACGATAATGTTTATGCTTATATAATCAATAATGCAGAAGGCTTACTCTTAATAGTAGTTTGGGGGGAAATATTTTAACAATAAAAAGGAGATGATGCATGAAAGTATTAGCCGCTATTGCAGGCCCTATATCTGCTAAGAAAAAAACAAATTATATTATTACTATCGTTAAAAGATTAGGGGCTGAATTAATTGCCTTACATGTTTTGAAGAATGAAAAACTAACAAAAAGAGGAGATAAAGCTCTTAGTTTTTTATCTAAAGCCTGCCGAAAAGCAAAAGTAAAGGTTAAAACAGTTCTGAAAAAAACAGATGTGGTAACAGCCATTATCCAGACCGCCAAAGAAGAAAAGGTAGATCTTATCATCATGGGTGCAGACAATAGAAAAGTCGTTTCTGAATGGCTCAGTGCCGATGTTATGAAAAAGACAAAAATCCCGGCAGTCGTAATTCCTCACGAATTTAAGAATAAGTGTAAAACCCTTTTGTTCTAAAGGAGATGTTTCTTAAACCATTCAGCAGCAAGGTGAGCCACCTCCTCTAATGTACCAGGTTCTTCAAAGAGGTGTGATGCACCGGGAATAATCCGCAATTCTTTTTCAGCCTTCATGAGTTTATGTGCCTGTTGATTAAGCTCTATGACGACGTAATCATCTCCGCCTACAATAAAAAGAGTCGGAGATTGAACATGCTCAAGTGCCCGTTCTGCAAAATCAGGACGGCCCCCGCGTGATACAATTGCACTGATTCCTGCAGCAGGGTCAATAGCTGCGATAAGTGCGGCTGCTGCTCCTGTACTTGCCCCGAAATATCCAATTTTGAGTTTTTTAGTCAGTGTTTGTTCTCTGACCCATCGGGTAGCTGATAGTAAACGCTTAGTAAGCAATGGAATATTAAAACGATTCTCATAGATAGTATCTTCCTCCTTCGTTAACAAATCAAAGAGGAGCGTACCCAAACCGGTTTCTCTGAGTACCTGTGCCACATACTTATTTCTTTTGCTATGGCGGCTGCTTCCGCTACCGTGAGCAAAGATTACAAGTGCTTTAGCCCCTTGAGGAATTTCCAGATCACCTTCGAGGACTACAGAGTCTGCAGGGATATGGACTGATTTAGAGATATTTTCGTCAAACATTTTTGATACCTAATAAACGCTATTTAACTCTTATATAATGATGTTGTCAAATTTAAAATATACAAACACTTTGCGTGGTTTGTTCCTTTTGTTTTAAAATTTATAAATGGATCTGAAGAAACAGCTTAACCCCTCTCAGTTTGCAGCTGTCACAACAATTGAGGGTCCTGTCCTTGTTATTGCTGGTGCAGGATCTGGCAAGACAAGGGTAATTGAATACCGCGTCCTAAATCTCGTAGAGAATAAAATAAGCCCGAACTCTATCCTGCTCCTGACTTTTACA
>Ga0315281_10009720_pt1 | contig 13315 bp, 13 predicted proteins | sample YL17G07_0_MG_FD_204540 | JGI IMG/M metagenome (GOLD analysis project Ga0315281, IMG submission 204540) | Sediment microbial communities from Yellowstone Lake, YNP, Wyoming, USA - YL17G07_0 | ecosystem: Environmental > Aquatic > Freshwater > Lake > Sediment | place: USA: Wyoming | collected... | reverse complement strand
TGCCCACGATGACCATGACCTTATCATTGGGGTCAACCTGATTCAAAATTTCTTTCCCACGATTGAGCAGGGATTGATAAAACAGGGCTTGGAATCTTTCCGCCTTCTCAAGGGCCTTCTTCACCCGCTTCGACGCGCGATGAAGAGATTTTCCAAATTCGACCAACTCCTTCTCCAGATATTCTTTCCCGAACCCGAAGTGGAGGATAGGCTGAAGCAGTTTCACATCGTTCTTTTTGAAATCGATGGACGAAGGAATGGCATAGGGGAAGGATTGAGCATAAGGGCATGCCGAACTATTGGGGATCTCCGGATGGGAGGTTTTGAGGTTGACAATACTGGGCAAGAAGATCCTCTTCACCCCTTTTTCCAATACGTTGAGGACATGGCCATGACTCACTTTAATGGGGAAACAGGTTTCCGAGACAACATTTTCTACCCCTTTTCGAATCAGTTCTTTGTTCGTGACATCGGAAAGAACCACCCGATAACCTAATTCCGTAAAGAACGCCCTCCAGAAAGGAAACATCTCGTGGACATAGAGAATCCTGGGTATCCCTATTTCTGGGGCATGGGGTGGAAGTTTCTCCTCCTCTTCATAGGGAGCAAAAAGCATCTTTTCTCTTTCCTCAAAGAGGTCAGGAATATTTGAGCCCTTCGTCCGCTTAATGACATCGTACTTCTCACATCGGCTTCCGTAAAAGAGGGGCTTCTCTCCTTCAACACTCACTTTTCGAATAAGGCAGAGATTGGGACAACCTTTGCATTCGAAAGAAGTCTGTTCATAACGGCGCTGGCTCAGGTCAAACCCTTTAAACCCTGATCGCTCCCACGTCCGTTCTTCCTTGGCCAGGATGGCAACACCGATGGCTCCTGTCACATCATGATTCTCAGGAACAATGATCTCTTTATCCAGAACCTTCTCAAAGGCAGCGATCACCCCTTTATTGAAAGCCGTTCCGCCCTGGAAAAAGATTCGATTCCCGATCCGGCGGTCCCCCACTACACGATTGAGATAGTTCTGGACAATGGAGTAACTGAGTCCAGCAATGAGGTCATCTTTTTGTGCACCCCTCTGTTGGTGATGAACCAAATCGGATTCAATGAACACCGTACATCGCTCTCCCATCCTCACAGGTTCTTCAGCGGAGAGGGCAAGGGCTCCGAATTCCTCTTTGATGGAAACATCCAGTTTTTCAGCCTGTTCCTCCAGGAAAGATCCCGTCCCGGCAGCACAGACCTTGTTCATCTCAAAATCGACCACCACCCCGCTGTCGATACTGATATATTTTGAGTCCTGTCCACCGATCTCAAAGATGGTATCTACTTTTGGATCAATATAGATCGCTGCCGTGGCCTGGGCAGTGATCTCGTTTCGCACCAGATCTGCTCCAACAAAATCGGCGGTGAGATAACGACCCGAGCCGGTCGTTGCGACCCCTTTGATCTCGACACGGTCTCCGATCTCTTCACCGATCTCCTGAAGACCAATACGAACCGCCTCGATGGGCCGCCCAGCTGTCATCAGATAGCGTTTTGCAAGGACTCTTTTCTCCTGGTCAATGACGACCAGATTGGTGCTGATCGAGCCGACATCCAATCCCAGATAAGCTTCAAGCTTCTCTCCCCTTAAACCCTGGACGAATGGATTGACCTGCTCTCGCTGGGGGAGATGATGAGGGGAGAGAGAAAGGGGTTTTAATGAAGCCTTTTCCTCTCGATGATCTCGGATATATTGATTGAGGCGACCGAGGCCAATCCATTCCCTTTTGCTTTCCTTGTCTTCCTGAGCCACCAGGATGGCACCGATAGCCCCCATCGAAGTAAAATGTTTTGGGACGATAAGCTCTCCGTCGGAAAGTTCTAATACATCCAGAAAGGCTCTACGCATCCCCACATTGGCTGCTACCCCTCCTTGAAAGGAGACGGGTTTCACAAAGATCTTCCCTTTACCAATATTACTCTTGAAATTTCTCGCCAAGGCGTAACAAAGACCAGCCACGATGTCATAATCTGGTGTGGCAATCTGTTGAAGATGAATCATATCCGTTTTGGCAAAGACACTGCATCGGCCTGCAATGCGAGGTGGGTTCGTTGATTTGAGGGCGAGTTGCCCAAATTCTTCAATCGTCAGGCCTAATCGGCTGGCTTGCTGATCGAGAAAGGATCCCGTGCCAGCAGCGCAGAGGGTATTCATCGAGAAGTCGCTGATCTTGAAGCGGCCTTCCTCTTCTTCGATGAAAATCAGTTTCGAATCTTCTCCTCCGATATCGATGATCGTCCTGACCTGTGGATAGAAAAATTGAACCGCCTTGGCCTGGGCGATAATTTCATTGATGAAATTTCCACCTAAGAGTTCGGAGAGAAGCTTTCCTCCAATTCCGGTAAAAGAGATGGAACGAAATTGTTCAAGGGGAATCCGCTGGAGGATCTCTTCTAATACTTTCTGAACGGTTTGCAGCGGTTGCCCCTTGATGCGTGTGTAATATTCCTCCAGCACATTCCGATGGTCATCCATGATGACGGCATTCGCGCTGACGGATCCAACATCAATGCCCAAATAAAGTGACTTCATCTTTTTAAACGATTCACCTTTTTACCCCGTTAGAAAGCCCCGCTGCTTGCAGCGGGGATGAAGCCCGCCCCGCTTCGCGGAGCGAGGCCGGGGATATAATTCCTTTTAGAGCGAACACGGGGTTTAATGCCCTGCTTGCCCTGTTAGAGACTTTCTCTAACAGGGTGAATGAGCCTCCCCATTGGAAAGTCGAAGACTTTCTAACGGGGTTTACTTACCCCCCCCTCATAAAGGGGGAAGAGAGCGTATTCCGAAATTCTAATCGATTCGAATTCGACTTTTCAAGTTTAATTTCTCTCCCGCTAACGAAAATGAACATTAACATCAACTCCTTTCCCCTCTCCCTTGACGGCCTCCGGCTCAGATGAGCCTCTGGCTCGGAGAGGAGAGGGTTGCCTGCCTGCCGGTAGGCAGGGGGTGAGGGTGAAGATGAAGTATTTCCCCCTCCTCTTTACCCTGTTAGATAAGGTTCACTATTCGGCCCTGCTATCCAAGATGGGCTCTATCTAACAGGGTGAATCTCCTCCCCTGCCTTCGCCGAAGCGGCTTCGCGCAGGCAGGCGCCAGGGGAGGAGAGTTTTTGGTTTGATTTCAAACAAATCTTGTGATAGTTTTCAAATCGATATGGAGAAGGTAAGGGTACGAGTCATTATTGAAGGAAGGGTTCAAGGAGTCTTCTTCCGCCACCATACTCAGGAGATGGCTTTTAAACTGGGGGTGAAAGGTTGGGTGAAAAACCGGAGGGATGGCCGTGTGGAGGCTCTCTTTGAAGGCGATCAGGAATGGGTGGATCAGATCATTCAGTGGTGCCATCGGGGTCCATCTGAGGCAAGGGTGACGAAGGTTCATCTCAATTGGGAAATTTACACTGGAGAATTTGAGGATTTTTCGATCACTTATTGAATCTGAGAGCTCTGAAAAACTACTACACGCTCTCTTGATTGGAGATTTCTGGACTTTTTCAGAAATCTCCAGCTATTGTATCTTCTTTGTAACATCCCTCTCTTCTTTGAATATCTTTTTCTTCACATCCTTCTCTACCTCTCCCTTTTCTTTTTTGATCATCTCTTCCATAACTTCCATTTTCTTACCGGTATCGGTTAACCCTTCTCCCACCTTCTTCACAGTCTTACCGCCACCGAAGTAGAGGAAGAAAAATAAGATGAGGATGCCAACGATCACTCCCATTAAGAACTTAATCATTGCCTTTCTACCTCCTTTTCCCGACTGGGCAGGCATTCAGGCATTCAAAACAATAATAGAATATGCCGGTCGTCAAATTCTGCCATATCTCCCAGAAGGTTGGGCCTTTGAGCATGGTCTTCTTTTCATCATCTGAAGCGCCCACCCATCCCTTAACAAATTGGGTAACCCCGGGCAGCCCCAGTTTCATGTTTTCCCTGGCACACTTCATCACATCAACATTTCCATCCTGATCGATCGCACCTACAGGACAGGCTTTAATGCAAAGGGAACAGTTTTTACAAAAATCATTCTTTAATGGCTTTCCAGGTTTAAGAGGGGCATCCGTGACAATGGACAAGAATCGAACTCGAGGTCCAAACCGCTCGGTCAGGAGCAATCTACTCTTGCCAATGGTTCCAAGTCCTGCCTCATAGGCTGTATGACGATGAGAGATGTCCCCGATCAAACCCTTCGATTCCACTCCCATCTCTACAGGTAAATAAGGTGAATAAGGAATCACCTGGTATCCTAAATCATCGAGATAACGGGAGAAACCAAAGGCAATCCGATCCATTTCTTCATAGAGACATTTGGTGCTAAATTGGGGCAGGCGGATATTCTTCTTGGCAGGGGCAATTGTGGAATCGATCATGCGGACACCAAATACCACTACGCTTTTGGCTTCGGGAAGTACCTCTTTGACATGACTCCACTGCTCTCCATACGATTGCATCGTCTCGAAAGAAACGACACCTACCAGATCTGCTCCCAATTGGTGGAGTTTTTTCAACACTTGATCTGTGAGATCTTTTTTCTTCATACTCCCACCTCTTATTCATTTAAGTTATCAGGATTCCTTAAATTTTTCAATCCATTTCTCAATTTCTCAATGAATTTCTAAATGAAACGTAGGGGAGCCTCTCTGCGCCTACCTGCGGTAGGCAGGGGCTCCCAAATTGGGTGGCTACGCTTGCGCGCCAAAGCGCTACAGCGCGCAGGCACGGAGGGCCCCCCCTACAAACTCCTCTTACAAAATCTAATGATGGTCTCCTACTGAAAAACCCAGGGGGATGTGATAAGATTATCTTAAATGTTTAAAACAAAGGTCTTGGGGAGCAATTTGATATGAAGCGGCTCAGCTGGCAGATCCTCTTGGGTTTATGTTTCATTGTACTCTCTGCGATTTTGTATCTCATCCATTATGCTATTTTTAAAGACAGCCACCATATCCTCCTCTATCTGATTGGCGATATTGCGTTTCTTCCTGTCCAGGTGTTGCTGGTTACACTGATCATTGACCAGTTACTCAGTGCAAGAGAAAAACGGGCGATGCTCAAAAAAATGAATATGGTGATCGGCTCTTTCTTCAGCGAAGTAGGAACCCAACTTTTGAAATCTTTTTCTGATTTCGCCTCCCATGAGGACCAAATCAAAAAAGATCTATTTGAGAACAACGACTGGTCCAACAAAACATTTTCCAATATTAATAAACATCTTAAGGGTTACGATTATCGTGTGGAGAGTCAAAAAGGCGATTTAGAGGGCTTAAAAAATTTCCTTTTAGAGAAAAGGGATTTCTTATTGGGCCTATTGGAAAACCCCAATTTGCTGGAACATGAATCCTTCACCGAACTTCTCTGGGCCGTCTTCCATCTCACAGAAGAGTTGGCCTTCAGACCCGGTCTTAAACAGTTGCCGGAAACAGACTACGGACATCTTTCGGAAGATATCAAAAGAGCCTATGTCCTGCTCATCTCCGAATGGTTAGCCTATATGAAACATTTAAGGGACAACTATCCCTATCTCTTCTCTCTGGCGGCAAGGATGAATCCTTTTAATCCACATGCATCACCCATCGTGTCATGAACAGGAAGAACTATGTCTTCACCAATTTGTCTCAGCAACATATAAAATTTCGACGATCTTGCTTGATGGCGATAACCATCACCATTCCCGTTCTGTTGATTTGCTTTCTGGCCTTCCCCTTACCCTTAGATGCTCAATCCCAAACCATTATTGAAGTCGGAAAATTTTCTGCTGCTTCCCCGGGAGACAGTTTCTCCCCGGAATGGAAGCCTTTAACCTTTGAAAAGATCGAACGACATACAACCTACACGCTGGTCAAGGATAACGATAAAGTGGTCATCAAGGCTGTGGCTGAGGCTTCAGCATCCGGCTTGACTCGGGAGATCAAGATCAATCCGAAAGAATACCCCATTATACAATGGCGTTGGAAGGTAACAAATATCCTGAAGAAGGGGGATGTGCACCGGAAGGAAGGTGACGACTATCCTGCACGGATCTATATTACTTTTGAGTTTGATGCCAACAAATTGAGCTTTTTCGAAAAAGTAAAATACGAGACAATCAAATTATTGTATGGACAGTACCCTCCTCTCGGTGCCATCAACTACATCTGGGAAAGCAAGGCTCCCATAGGGACGATGGTTCCCAATCCATATACCGATCGGGTGAAGATGATCGTGGTCGAGAGTGGTAAGATCAAGCTCAATCAATGGGTGAATGAAGAACGAAACGTCTACGAGGATTATAAAAAGGCTTTTGGCGAGGAGTCGCCGATGATTTCAGGCATAGCCATTATGACCGATACCGACAACACCGGCGAATCCACAACCGCCTATTACGGCGATATCCTCTTCAGCAAAACTAAATCCCAATAACCAAATCCCAATTTCCAAACAAATTAGTCATGGCCAGTTGGCCATCCACGCCTGCGTGCAGAAACGCCAGCACTTCGGCGTGCAGGCACGAACCATGAAAATTACTAACCCCCCCCTTTAGCCGCCGGCCCAAGAGGGCCTCCCTCCGGGGCATGAGCTCTTCCGGGGCGGAGCCTGGCCCGGAGGGCAAAGGGGGGTGGGGGAATTAGATTTATTGTTGAATTTTGGATTTTATTTTCGCTGGCAATAGGAGTATAATGGGCACTGGCATTTTAACAATACCCTGTATACTTCCCATCAATAAAAGGGGGGTGAATTATGAAAACCTTGGAAGAAATCGAGAAGATAATTAACCAGCATCAGCTAGAATTAGAAGAAAAGTACAAGGTCAAAAGGATTGGCGTATTTGGCTCCTATGCGAGGGGCGAGCAAAGTGAAGGGAGCGATATTGATATTTTAGTCGAGTTTAAAGAACCCGTGGGTTTTCTCTTTATTCATCTCGCAGATTTTCTTGAAGAAATCTTAGAATCTAAAGTTGATTTGGTAACACCAGATGCCATCAAACCCAACCGGAGGAGGTATATCATGGAGGATTTGACTTATGTCTAAGCGGGAGTGGAAGCTATTTATTGAAGATATTTTGGAATCCATTCGACTCATTAAAAATTATGTAGAAAATATGGGTTTCGACGATTTTAAGAACGACAGAAAAACGATAGATGCCGTAGTCAGAAATTTCGAAATTATTGGTGAAGCATCGAGGTTTATACCAGATGAGATAAAAGAGAAATATGAAAATGCGGATTGGAAAGGGATCGTTGGGCTCAGAAATAGAATAGCCCATGAATATTTTGATATCAGCCTTAGTATTGTCTGGCATATCGTTATGAAGGAACTTCCAACTTTAGAGGACCAGATGAAAGAGATCTTGGAACAGAGTTGAACTTGAGGGAGTAAACCCCGTTAGAAATTCCAGCGGGGCATTAAACCCCACCGGAATTATTCTGCAATGTAACCCCGCTGCAGAGCAGCGGGACATTATTTCTAACGGGGTAAAAGGAGATGGTGAGAAAACGAAAAGATACGAACAAGGATGGGGTTGGGGATTACCGCTATGATGAGGCAAGGCTCAATCAATGGTTAAATGAAGAACGCAATGTGTATGAAGACTACAAAAAGGCTTTTGGAGAAGAGCCGTCGATGATTTCAGGCATAGCCATCATGACCGATACCGACAACACCGGCGAATCCGCCACCGCCTATTACGGAGTTATGCATAGCAATAATTATCAACCTGTAAAGAAAATATGAAGAGAGAAAGAATATCAAAAGGGATAGAGTCCGATGTTCTTTTTAAAAGCCGCCGTCGTTGTTGCTTGTGTTACTGTTTGTACAGGGACTTTGAGGTGAAGAAAGGGCAAGTGGCCCATATCAACCACGATTCTTCAAATAGCGAAATAGATAATCTCGCATTTTTGTGCCTTGAGCACCATGACCTATATGACAGTAGAACGAGCCAAAGCAAAGGCTTTTCGGAATCAGAACTACGACAATACAGGAATATGCTTTACAGTTATGTTGAAAGCCGATCTTCAAACTCTAAGATTGAGTCGATTCTCAAACATCCAAACGATCATGTTTCACCCGTAATTGGGGAAAACCCAATAATGAGAGAAACCAACGATACCTCTTCAGGTGAAAAAACGGATATTCTGGCTTTCCCTGTTAGAGAGGACGAGAAAATGGACGCGCAGGGGGTTGATTACATAACGGACTCTTCAGAGGAAGTCCAAAGAGAATTGACCTTTTTGTCGGATAGATTAAAGGACTTACAAAAGGAAAATGAATCTGCCGAGTTGCTTGGGATCTCCGGCTCAGTAAAGGCAGTAGATGCCGAGATTAGCACAATCCTTTCAAGAATTGAAATCTGCAGGGAAAGAAATTCTATTATTGAGGCTGGTTATGAATTGTGGGATAGGATGGGTTTTGAATTGACTTGCCAAAACGGGGGTTTTCTTGGTATTTGGGAAACAGTCGGGGAAATGAAGGACGGTGTTTTCCGTTCAAATCCAGAACTGGACATGAGAATTCCGGTGGCAGCCCACAAGTATTTTCGAAGGGCAATTGATTCGCCGTTCTTCACGACATTTCTTGTCTGCTTATTATATGAAGACTGGGATTCTGAGGAAGGAACATTGGGTGGTTATTGCGATTACTACTTGTTTGGGACTCCATATTTGGACCATAATTCTCTGTTCTTAATTGCGACATGGACTACTAGCGACCTCTAAACTGAGGGTATGAAGCGGGTCGTGAATCTTGAAGTATGGGCACAAAGCAGGGACTGATAAGGAACAACCAATCAGCGAGAACCCTGCGTTGCATAGCGAGTCGGTGCACCGGATCGCCGATAAATCCGGCTCCCGGTGACCTCTTTGTTCGCTCTAAAATCTTCAGGAGGTACAACAATGTTCAAAAGATTTCTAGCATTTTTTGCTTTGTTCATTTCTCTCATCTTACCTAATATTATTCATGCCCAAAGGAGTATCGGAGAAGTTAAGGCTCCCCCGACGAAGGCTGTTGAACCGAATTACTTCGATTTTACAGTTGAGGAATATGTAGGTAAGAGGTTCGTATTCTTGCAGAAACCAAAAGATCAGCAAAAGAAAGGTTATCGCATCCATTTGGACGGGTATCATCTTCGCCCAGATTATAATCCCGAATTAGAGACAGAAGACCATAACTTAAGATACGATAGATTCGTTGGTAAGACTATCAAAGTTATCGCGATTGAGAAATTGAAATACGGTGGGTACAATGTCATATTTCTTGAAGAAGAATCAAACATGAAAATATATTCAAAAGGATCATTCGACTACATCGACGGAATAGCACTATTAGAAGATTTATCTAAAGCGAAAGAAAGATGGTTGGGGAAGCGGATTTTTTCTAAAGTTAGAGCAATTGAGACCTATAATGCAGAATTGGATAAATATGGTGAAGTAAAGGTGAAAATCGGAGATGCTTTAAAGGTTAATGACATTTGGTGGGGGGTCAGTTCTGTTTCTCCAGTTTGGGTGATAGCGGAGACAACCAGGGGAGAAAAGGGATTCATACCAGTTGCCTTTAGCTGGACCAATATACCATTCAGATGGACGGATGGAAGACCTTGGGATAACGCATTCTTTGAATTTGATCCCAAAGAGAAGTACGGATGGAGCGATGAAATATGGGAATTAATTGATAACGGTGAGGTTAGAATTGGAATGAATAAAGAGCAAGTAAGACTAAGCTGGGGTAAACCTAAGAAAATAAATAAGGATATTTATCAAGGTCGAATTCAGGAGCAATGGATTTATGAGTATCAATATTTGTATTTTGAAAATGATAAATTAACAGCTATTCAAAGTCGTTAACATTCATAAACAAGAGAATGATACGACGTATAAAGCATAACAAGTCGCTCCACCGGATCGCCCCAAAAGGGGGGCTCCCGGTGACCTCCGCCGTTATCTGTAAAAATGAAAAATAAAATAGCCAACAATGGGATATCACTTCGTCAGCCGTTTTTCAAGCCACCACAAAAAAAGAAATATCAAAGCCAAAAGGGGGATTGCGCCAATGCTTAACGCAACAATCAATCCTGTAAATTCTTCAGACTTCATGAGCCAAATTTTAGACAGTAATTCTTTCATCGTCGTTCTCCCTAATCAATGGTATATTGTGCTTGCATTATCTGTTATCTTTCTCGCATATCTCTTCATTAAAGGGTTCCCGACATTTTGGTATAACAAAATGCTTAAAAAATTAGAGAAGACTCTTGATGAAAAAGTTGAGAGAATTAATATCGTCCGAACACAAGTAGAACCCAAGAAAATTGAAGCATATACGAAATTCTCAGATACATTCGGAGATATGTTCGCCGACCCAGAATCATTAATGAAAGGCATCAAATCAGGAAAGATTACACAACCCGAAATGAAGAAATTATGGTATGACTTGGGAGCGAAACTCTTCTTTTTTGCTTCGGACAATACAATTAAGAAATATATAGAACTTAGATCCCATACGGCTGACCAGACAAATTTCACGCAGGGCCAGTTAACAGATCCTATGGTTCCAATAAGACTATACTCTGAAATCATTTTCTCTATGCGTAAAGATTTGGGGTATGAGGATACGACATGCACTGCCGATGATTTCCTTAAAACAATAATGTGAAAACCACAGATAACAATTGCATCAACACCGACGCCGAATAGCCTCGGTGGTTTTTGCAATCGTCTGTGGCGGCGCTGGTTATGCATGTCGTTATGCTAAAGGAAATTTAAATGGTTGATTGGGAAAAATACCCAGATTTCTTAGAAGCAGCGAAGGAGTCTAATGCACTCTCTCTTGAAGGATTTTTTGGAGAAAGAACAAAAGAATTAACATTAAAACGTGAATTCATCGATCAAAAAGACTTTTTCTCTACATGTATTGATGACTGGCTTTCCGATGTGAACCAGTATGGAAAAGACGAGGTTAAAAAACTAATATTTTTGTTCATCAAACTATACTCAGAATCTATACAGGCGAGTGGGCAGGAAGCAATAGATGCACTTTCCTCTTTTATGACAGGCCTGCCAGAAAACCCCGAGACAGAATGCTTGTCATCATTTACAGAATTCCTTCGACTTCATGTTGAAATAAATAATGTACTTCAACAAACCAAACAAATGCAAACAAACACTATCGCTGCCAGAAAAAGGCTGGGGGTTTCAATATCAAATGCATATTCGAAGGGCGTTGAATTAATATCGAAAATATTGAGCGTATGTATAACCTTAATGGAGCTTGCTAATGGAAAATCGCCAAACCAGCTTCAAACGTACAATCTTTTTTTATGGAAAAAATCACAAAAATATGAGGAATTATCTGCAGGCAAATATGATGAGATTCTATATTCTATAGATAGGGGCATTAGAAATGCAGAGGCTCATTTGAATTTGGTATTTGTCCCAGATCGAGGTTCTTTTAAGTATAAAGTTAAATCTGGGAAGAAATACAAAACAAAAGAGATTTCAGCAGAACAATTTCTGTTAGACAAGTATATGAAAATTGGCTGGGTTTCTCAGGGCTTTATCTACTCTGCTTTACTTACTATTATCGCTCATTTGGATCAAGAACTATTCAAAACGAAGATGAAACAGATTTATTCATAGCATAAAAAGTGCATTGACTTCTGACAGGTAAAGCATAGCGGCTTTACCCGCAGGTCATACGCAGTGTTATGCTCTAAAGTCTTCAGGGGGGTACAACAATGTACAAAAGGCTTTTAATAGTTTTTACTTTGTTCATTTCTCTCATCTTACCTAATATTATTTATGCCCAAAGGAGTATTGGAAAGGTAGAAACAAAGGATTACAAAGATACCAAGACAGAAAAATTGGATTATCGGGTTATAGACTGGATTGGTAAAACGTTCATATTCTTGGAACAACCAAAGAAATTCCAACAGTTCGGCTATGTACTTAAATTAGATAAGATATCTTCAATGCGTGGTTATAATCCAGAATTAGAGACAGAAATAAAAAATTTAAGATACGATAAATTCGTTGGTAAAATTGTTAGAGTTATTGAAATTGAAGATGACCGGTTGCGATATGGGGATTACACTGTCACATTTAATTTGGAAGAATTAAATGTGAAAATTTATGGAAAAACATATAAAGGCCGTATTAATGATATGGCTTTCTTTGATGACCTGTCTAAAGCAAAAGAAAGATGGTTAGGAAAAATAATTTACTCTAAAGGCAGATCAATCAGAACTTATAGTGCAGAGTTAGATAAATACGGTGAGGTGAAGGTAAAAATTGGAGACCCTCTGAAGGTTATGGATATTTGGTGGGGATTAGGGACCATTTCTCCATTCCCGCTTCGGGTCATAATAGAAACGAATCGACAAGAAAAAGGCTATATGACTGTTGCATTTAGTTGGACAAATATTTATTCAGACTGGTGGACTGAAAACAGACCTTGGGAGGATAGGTTTTTTGAATTTAATCCTAAAGAGAAGTATAACTGGAGTAGTGAAATATGGGAACTTATAAATAATGGCGAGATTAGAATAGGCATGAACAAAGAACAGGCAAGGCTAAGTTGGGGGAAGCCTGAGAAAATAAATAAGGACATCTACGAAGGGGGAATAAAAGAGCAATGGATATATAAGGTTCAATATTTGTATTTTGAAAATGATAAATTAACAGCCATTCAAAGTCGTTAAGATTCGTAAACAAAAAAATGAAACGACGCATAAAGCATAACACTTATAAGGCCTCCCGTTGTCAATAGGGAAAAGAAATCCACGACGAAAAAGTAATTGATTTTCGTTCTAAGAGAAAAAGACTCTTTTGCCTGTTGGCAGTCGTTCCAACTTGGTTTCTGATCGGGTGCAAGAAGAGGTCCTGCACCAAACACTTATAGAGGTTCAATCCCGTCTGAGACGGAACTGCAGAGAGAAGGGTTTTCTCTGCGACCTAGAAACGATGCTGTGCCCTCGTAGCGTCCTATTCAACACGTCGGGGTATGCAGAAATGATCCCCAGTTAGTTACAGGTTCGGGTGAGGGGCAGGACCTGACCAAAGGAGCTAAAACTGGAAGGAAGAGCTTATCCCAAGGGGAAGACTAAAGGAGGCAGGTGGTTCCCAGGCAGTGCTCCCTAAATAATTGCGTTGGAATATGGATTAAAGGCACATGATAATGACAAATTCATGCAATTGTCATGGTAAGTATATGTAAAAAAACAATTTTAATTGCGTCAGACATGTATGTTATGTATGTAATGACGCAATTGTTAACGCAATTGTTTACCTTCTATAGCAGCCTTTCTTAC
>Ga0315281_10009719_pt1 | contig 13315 bp, 9 predicted proteins | sample YL17G07_0_MG_FD_204540 | JGI IMG/M metagenome (GOLD analysis project Ga0315281, IMG submission 204540) | Sediment microbial communities from Yellowstone Lake, YNP, Wyoming, USA - YL17G07_0 | ecosystem: Environmental > Aquatic > Freshwater > Lake > Sediment | place: USA: Wyoming | collected... | reverse complement strand
AGACGGGGTTGACCTATCAGGGCCTTCCGAAGGGGCGGCGGATCAGGTTGATGGAGGAGGATGCCGCCCTGTTGCAGAAAATCATCCCGGGGATCGATATGATCTCGCCGCAATACCGCAAGAACGTGCAGCTCATCTACGGCAAGTTTTCCGTCACGACGGAGTGCGAGGGGGTCAACCCCCTGTTTGAAGAGATGCGTCGCATGTACCCGGCTGGAGGCGGTCGGTTTATCGATGAGGCCGATATCCAGGAACAACGGCGCGTCCTCTTCCTGGGCGAGGAGATTGCCAAGGATATCTTCAAGGACGAGGACCCCATTGGCAAAACCATCCTGGTGGACGATGTGCCGTTCACCATGATCGGCATCATGCAGAAGAAAATCCAAACCTCGATGAACAACGGTCCGGACGTGCGGCGAGCCGTCATGCCGTACACCACCTTCCGGACGACCTACGGGAACATCTACGTGAACTCGCTCATCATCCATCCGACCGACCCGTCACAGCAGGAACGGGTGAAGAGTGAGATCTACCGCGTCCTCGGCCGGAAGTACCAGTTCGATCCGGGGGATGAGCGTGCGCTGGGCATCTGGGACTTCATCGAAGCCGAGAAGATCAGCAGAAATATCGGCATCGGCGTTTCGATCTTCCTTTTCTCCGTGGGATTTCTGACGCTCCTCATCGCCGGCGTCGGAGTCGCAAACGTTATGTATGTTGTGGTCAAGGAGCGGACGCGCGAGATCGGCATCAAAATGGCTGTCGGTGCTCGCCGCAACTACATCCTTGCACAGTTCATCTTCGAGGCTCTCCTCCTTGCCTTCATCGGCGGGACGATCGGCCTTCTGTTCTCGTACGGGGTGGTGTCGATCATCCAGATGATTCCAGCCGAAGACGGGCCTATGCAGTTCCTCGGACGCCCTGTCCTCTCCTCTTTCACAATGCTGATGACGACGGGCATTCTCGGGCTCATCGGATTCATCGCCGGCTTTTTCCCCGCCCGCAAAGCCGCAAGCGTGGATCCGGTGGAATCGCTCCGGTACGAGTAAGCACATCGATCGCCAGCCCCCGGACTTGATCCGTTCTTCTGGCTTTCCGCCAGGTCAAGTTGCTTCTCCCTGCATTTCTGGATAGATTTTCCAGCGACTAGGTTCTCGCGACCCAGGGGGTGAGGCTACCTCCGCTGCCAAGTCAATTGATCTCTCACCTAGCAAGTACCATCCGCACACGAAAGCTACAGTCCTTGCCGGGAGCATCTTGCGTGCACAAATTCTCAGAATGCTCGATCAGCCACATCTTTGTTCGGAGCCCAACAAAGTCCGAACCAATCGAGATGGTTCCGTGTTCAATACACTACCTTGTTTCCATCTCGGTCAGAGATGTATCCAGTGAAGTCGAGTCGACTGGTTGTGTGCCAGGCCCATTTACCCCCTCACGGCTAAACCAACCATGACATCGCCTGCAATTCACATCCATGATCTTCACAAGATCTACATCGTCAGCGAGCGGGAAGCCGGTGCGATCGCCGCGCTGCAAAGCCTCGTGCACCGCCGCACGGAAAAGATTCCCGCCGTGGACGGGATCTCGTTCGACCTGGCTCCCGGCGAGATCGTGGGTTTTCTCGGCCCCAACGGCGCCGGCAAGACAACCACTCTTAAAATGCTCTCGGGTCTGCTGTACCCCACAGCAGGCGAGGTGACCGTTCTGGGCTACGTACCATCGAAGCGCGACAAAGCTTTTCTGCGCCAAATCACGCTCGTTATGGGGCAGCGCAACCAGCTGGTATGGGATATCCCCCCGATGGATTCGTTCGAGTTGAACCGGGCGATCTACCGCATTCCGACCGCGGACTATCGCCACACGCTCGACGAGTTGACCGAACTCCTGGACCTGCGGCCGCTTCTCCGGAAACCGGTTCGGAATCTCTCCCTGGGCGAGCGGATGAAGTGCGAGATCGCAGCGGCCCTCTTGCACCGCCCGCAGGTGGTCTTTCTCGACGAGCCGACCATCGGCCTGGACGTAACGATGCAGCGGCGCATCCGCGCCTTCATCGCGGAGTACAATCGCCGCTTCGGGGCAACCGTCCTGCTGACCAGCCATTACATGGCCGACGTCGAGGCGCTCTGCCGGCGCGTCGTTGTCATCCACCACGGCAAACTCCTCTTCGACGGCGACCTGTCGAACCTGGTGCAGAAATTCACGGCGCACAAGACGATCGTGGTGCAACTGGAGGATTGCAGCGCCGATCTGCGCTCCTACGGCGAGGTGGTTTCCTGTGTCGACGGGCTCTTCACCCTTCGGGTTCCGAGAGCCGAGACAGCCCACGTCACCGAGCGGCTGCTGGCCGATCTGCCGGTGATCGACCTGCTGGTGGAGGATTCGCCGATTGAGGAAGTGATCGAGCGGGTCTTCGCGCAGGAGGGCTCGTGAAAACCCTGGCCGATTTGTACGCCCAGCAGTTCAAGACCACCTTCGCTTCGATGCTCCAGTATCGTGCCTCGCTGGTCATTTGGATGATCGCGCACGTGTTGGAACCGCTTGTCTATCTCATCGTGTGGTCGACGGTGTCGAGCACCGTCGGGGGAAGCGTCGGCGACTATACGACAAGGGAGTTCGCAGCCTACTTCATCGTGATGATGCTGGTCAATCACGTTACCTACACCTGGATCATGTACGAATATGAATACCGCATCCGGGAGGGGGCTCTTTCGTTCGCGCTGCTGAAACCCGTGCACCCGATCCACTCCGACATCGCCGACAATATCTCCTCCAAGTTGATCACGCTGCCTGGGATGCTGCTCGTCGCGGTCGGGCTGGCGCTGATGTTCCATCCCGCTGCTGCGTTCGTTCCGTGGGCCATCGCAGCGGCGGTACCAGCGCTGCTGCTCGCCTTCCTGCTGCGATTCCTCCTGGAGTGGAGCCTGGCCCAGGTAGCATTCTGGACGACGCGTGTTGGCGCCATCAATCACACCTACTTTGTCCTGATCCTGTTCCTCTCCGGACAGATTGCCCCGCTGACGCTTTTCCCCCTTCCGATCCAAGCGGCGGCTGCAATCCTCCCGTTCCGCTGGATGATCGGGTTTCCGGTGGAGCTTCTGCTCGGTCGGCTCACAGCGAACGAAGCGTTGACGGGAATCGCGGCTCAGGTCGCCTGGTCGATTCTAGGCCTCGTGTTGGTCCGGATCGTGTGGCGAGCGGGCGTGCGGGCTTACTCAGCGGTGGGTGCATGAACTTCCTTCGTCTCCTGGCCGTTTTCTTCCGGGTCAGCGTGATGGGCGAGCTCGCCTACCGGGTCAACTTCTTCATGCAACTATTCGAGTCGCTCCTGGAACTGGCGGCTTCGCTGGCCGGGCTGGCAGTGGTTTTTTCCTACACGGACACGCTGGGCGGCTGGCGGCCCGACGAGGTGCTGGCCTTGGTCGGGGTCTACTTCCTCGCCGGCGGTGTGATCGGCCTGGTAATTCAGCCGGGGATGGAGCAATTCATTGAGTCGGTCCGCAACGGCACGCTCGATTTTACGCTCACCAAGCCGGAGGACGCGCAGCTCCTGGTCAGCATTCAGCGGGTGGAGATCTGGCAGCTGATCGATATCGTGCTGGGACTTGGCGTGCTGGGGACGGCACTCGTGAGACTGGGGGAAAGGGTGGGAGGCTGGGAAGCGGCAGAATTCGCTGTCATGCTGCTTGCGGGAATGGTCATCATCTACAGCTTCTGGGTGATTCTTGCGACCCTTTCGTTTTGGTTCGTGCGGATTGAAAACATCCTCGAGATCTTTCGAAGCATGTACGAAGCCGGCCGATGGCCCGTGAGCTTGTACCCAGGGTGGCTGCGTTTTGGGCTTACCTTCATCGTGCCGGTCGCCTTTGCCACGACGGTGCCCACCGAGGCCTTGACCGGACGGCTGACGTGGGAAACGCTGCTGGGCGCGGTCGTAGTAGCAGCGCTGCTCTTCACGGTCTCGCGCGTCTTGTGGCGGGTTGGATTGCAGCGTTATTCCGGAACATCGGCGTGATGGGCACGTCAATGGACAGCGCATTCTTCAGATAACCGGACCAGCCTCTATGGAAAAAGTGAACATCACCGACAAGTTCTCGAGATTTTCCGAACACTGGCGGCCGAAGGTCGTTGCACGGCTCAACGGCCAGGAAGTCAAGCTCGTGAGGTTCAAAGGTGAGTTCGTCTGGCATCATCATGACGACGCCGACGAGCTTTTCCTGGTGTGGCGTGGGACGTTCCGCGTCGAGTTCCGTGAACGGTCGGTCCAGCTCAACGAAGGCGAATTCCTTGTTGTCCCCCGCGGAGTCGAGCATCGCACGGTGGCAGACGATGAAGCGGAAGTCATCCTGTTCGAGCCCGCTGACACCCGAAACACGGGGAATGTAACGGATGGGACACTCACCGCTCCGCAAGGCGATGTGATCTAGTGGGTCGCCGAAAAACGGGGGCCGCTGGGATTCCACCTGCTGGACCTCGCTGTCATGGTTTCTAGCGCAGCTTCCAAAGAATGTTCTTGCTTTTTCCTCAGCGCTCGTGAATGTATGGTTGGCACTTTCTTTACAAAAGAAAGTGCCAGAAAGAAAGTAGTCCCGAAATCGAACGCACGATGATACGTCTGCCCACAAGCCGAAAATTTCGGCCCGTAAAGTGGACTCTATCTTCAAGGGATCATCCAACCGGGCCGAAATTTAAACCCACGGATGGAACATCTCCCCACTTGCCACGATTTCGGGACAAGGAAATCATTCCCTCGGCAGGTCGAAATCGTCCGGCAGGTGCGCCGGACGGCCACTCAGTGCGTTCCATTTCACCCCCAGATGAAGCTTGGGTTGGAAGTTGTTCTCCTCTTGACGGGGGTGAAATGTCAGCCTGTGGCGTTGGAAGGTCCATCACGGGGAGTTACGATTTCGACCAACTTTCTTTCTGCCGCTTTCTTTCCTAAAGAAAGCGGCAAATTCACTTCAAAAGCTTCAGCTCGGCACCGGAAGGAGATGACCTGTAAAATACAAGAAAACCAATTTGAAGCAGCACCAGCAGTCCCCTGTCCGTTCAGGCGTCGCATACCCTCAAGTTGCTTCTTCCTGCAATTCTCGATAGATTCCCCACCGCAGAAATTCTTTTGACCCGGTTCCAAAGACCCTCTTCACGGCCGAGTCACTCAGTCCTTCGTACAGAGAGCTCAAGGAAGTCCGAACGAATCGGGATTCTCCCGTGTTCAATATACCACCTTCTTTTTATCAAGATCAGAGGAGTACCCCATGAAGTCCACTCGAGCTGTCGTGTATCAAGCCTTTTTTCTTCTCTTCGTTGTGACACTCCTCTCATTTGCGCAGGCTTCCAAACCCGGGAAAGCCAAGCCCCAGCCATCCCCGGAAAGCAAGACCCCGGAGGCTGTCATGCTCAAAGCGTTGAAGGCCCGCAGCATCGGACCGGCCATCATGGGCGGTCGAGTCTCCGCGATCGCGTTGGACCCTGATGACATCTATACTTACTACGTCGGCCTCGGAACCGGTGGGGTCATGAAAACCACGAACGACGGCGCTACGTTCAGCGCGATCTTCGAGAAGGAACCGGTCGCGGCCATCGGAGCAATCGCGGTCGCTCCGTCGAACGCAAAGCACGTCTGGGTCGGAACGGGCGAGGCGAACGACCGGAACAGCTCAAGCTGGGGAAACGGCGTTTACCATTCGACCGACGGGGGGAGCACCTGGACAAACGTTGGGCTGAAGGAGAGCAAGACGATCGCAAGGATCGCCGTTCATCCGAAGGACACGAACACCGTCTACGCCGCCGCTATGGGAGATCTCTGGAATCCAAGCCCCGAGCGAGGTCTGTACAAAACGGTCGACGGAGGCAAGACGTGGAAAACCGTGCTAACGGGCCCAAAGGGGTACGAGAACAAAGTGGGATGCGGGGACGTTGTGCTTGATCCCTCGGATTCGAGCACGGTGTACGCGGCCCTCTACGCCCGCCGGCGGACACCCTGGTCATTCTCAGCCGGGCCCGAATGGACTGATGGGAAAGATCTGGGCGGCATCTTCAAGTCAACCGACGGCGGAGCGACATGGAAAAAGCTCGAAAACGGACTCCCCACCGGAACGGGACGAATCGGTCTGGCCATTTTTCGGAAGAACCCAAAGATCCTCCACGCGGTCGTCCAGAGTGACCAAGCAGGAACCAGCTCGATAGACGATGTCGAGAGCAAGCTCGGCGGTGTCTTTCGCACGGAGGATGGGGGCGAGCATTGGACGCGTATGAGTCGGCTCGACCCGCGCCCGTTCTACTTCAGCCAGATACGGGTCGATCCCGAGAACGAGAAGCGCGTCTATGTGCTTGGCTTCATGCTGCATGTTTCGGACGACAGCGGCAAGTCGTTCCAAGAGAACCTGTTCAAGAACGTCCACTCCGACTGTCACGAGTTGGCGATCGATCCGAGACACCCGCAGCGAATCATTCTCGGCACGGACGGAGGGGTGTATCAAAGCTTCGACGGAGGAAAGCTATGGCAGTTCCTCAACAACTTTGCGGCAGGTGAATTCTACCGCATCACGGTCGATATGAGCACACCGTACCGGATCGCCGGGGGACTTCAAGATAATCTGAATTGGGTCGGGCCGAGCATGACGCAATCGAAGGAGGGGATCCGGAATTGCAATTGGACCAACATCGGCGGCGGCGACGGTTTCTACTGCGTCTTCGATCCGTTTGATTCGACGATCGTCTACGCAGAGGCACAGCAAGGGTATGTTCACCGGTTCAACCTTCGGACCGGCGAGATCAAGGGCCTGCGGCCGGAGCCTGAAGAAGGCCAGCCGGCGTTCCGATTCCACTGGAATTCGCCGCTGATACCGAGCTTGCACGAGAAGGGAACGATGTACCTGGGCGGGAACCGTGTCTTCAAGCTGACGTACCGTGGTGAACACTGGAAAGCCATCAGCCCCGACCTCTCCGCGCAGCAACTCAACAGGATCATGACCGTCGGCAGCGGCGCTGAGAATTACGGTGTGGTGTACGCGCTGGCCGAGTCACCCCTCAAGGCAGGAATGCTCTGGGCAGGCACCGACGACGGAAAGCTCTGGGTCACACGGAACGGCGGCGAGAGCTGGACCGATCTGACGGAGTACCTGCCAAAGGCGCTCAAAGGTCAATGGATCGGAAGGATCGAACCCGGCCACTTTGATGCTGAAGTTGCCTACATGACCGTCACGGGATATCCCGGCGGCATCTATCAGCCGCTCGTCTTCAGGACCGCTGATGGAGGAAAAACGTGGTCGAGCATCTCCGGAGATCTCCCCGCCGACGGACCCGTGAAGGTCGTGCGGGAGGATCCGAAGAATCCGGACCTCCTGTTTGCGGGAACGGAGTTCGGACTGTTTGTTAGCCTCGATCGCGGCGTCACGTGGGTGAAGTTCGGTGAGCTGCCGACAGTCTCCGTTGATGACATCGCGATCCATCCGCGCGACCTCGATCTTGTTATCGCGACGCACGGCAAGAGCCTCTACATCGTCGACGATATCAGGCCGCTGGAGGAACTGACGCCGGAAGTCCGTACCAAACCCGCCTCCCTTTTCCCTCCCCGTCCCGCGTTTGGATTCTTTCCATACGATGGATGGGTTGACTCGGGAGGAGGCGCGGTTTTCCGCGGTGCTAATCCTCCGCTGGGAGTGCTCATCAGCTTCTACGTGAAGGAATACACGGGCGACGAGGTGAAGATCTCCATCACCAATTCTGAGGGAAGGACGGTGGCAAATCTCTCGGCTCCGGGGACTCCAGGAATCGGGCGCGTCACGTGGGACCTCAAACCGACGAAGGACCTGTTGAACGAGTACGGCGGCCAGGGTCAGAAGTTCATGAGCTCAGGTGAGTATACCGTAACGCTCACCTACGGCAAAACGAAAGAGTCCCAAAAGCTTCGTGTGGACATTGCTGCCGGGATCGAGACGCGATAGCTTGGGATCGCAGGAGGGGATGCTTCCCACGTGACTGACTCAGTTTTATTGTGATTGATTCGAGGAAGTGAGCCGTATCGTCTCAACAAGAGAGTCGGCCTCTTTTCGCAAGTTTCACGGCCTTCAGAGCTTTGTCTGAAGCTCCAACTTTTCCGGGGCAGCGCTTGACACATCCCCCTTTTTGAGCTACCTTTTCGCAAGATGTTACTGCACGTTCAGCGGTGGCTGACCTCCACCAACGAGAAGAAGACTCTGCGCGGCCAGGCCAGAAGAACGAATGAGATCCCCCAACCATCCGAGTTTTTCTGATCCACCGTTACTAAAACTTCTTTTTCATCCATGGAGGCGAAGGAGCTTGGTATGGAAGAAAACGTTCAATTCAAACTCAACGGCAAGCCCGTCAAAGTGAGCGTCGACAGCGATCGGATGCTCTTATGGGTTCTGCGCACCGATCTGGAATTGACAGGGACAAAATACGGATGCGGCGAAGGTATCTGCGGAGCTTGCACGGTCCTCGTCGACAACGAGGCGATGCGATCATGCCAGACGACTGTCAAAGATGTTCAGGGCAAAGAGGTCGTCACCATCGAGGGCCTGGCGAAGAACGGAAAACTGCATCCCCTGCAGAAGGCGTTCATGGAGAACGATGCCCTTCAGTGCGGGTACTGCACCTCCGGCATGATTCTCAACGCCTATGCGTTGCTGCGCAAGAACCCGCGACCGTCGTCTTCGGATATCATCAAGGGCATGGACGACAACTTGTGCCGCTGCGGAGCGCATAACCGCATCGTTTGGGCGGTTCAAGCGGCGGCGAAGGAAACGGGAGGAGGGATTTAACATGAAAAACGATGATTATTTGGATCTCGACTTCACGGACAACCCCGCTGGTCTCGAAATGGACAGGCGGGAATTCCTCAAGCTCGCCGGTGGTGGAATTCTTATTCTCTTCACGGTCGGAGATACGTCGCTGTTTGCACAGCAGAGGCCGGGCAGACCGAGCCTGCCGACCGACTTCAACGCCTTTCTCAGGATCGGTGAAGATGGACGCGTTTCCTTATTCACGGGAAAGATAGAGATGGGGCAAGGGGTTGTCACGTCCCTCGGTCAGATGCTGGCCGACGAGCTTGATGTTCCGCTCGATGCTGTCAATATGGTGATGGGTGATACCGACCTTTGCCCGTGGGATATGGGGACGTTCGGTTCCATGTCGACACGCTTCTTTGGACCCCCGCTCCGGAAGGCCGGTGCCGAGGCCAGAGCGGTCTTGTTGGAACTGGCTTCAGAACGTCTCAAGGTTGCTGTCGGGAAGCTGGCAACCGAGAATGGATTTGTTTTTGTCAAGACGAACAAGCAGAGACGGGTCTCGTACGCGCAGCTTGCAAAGGGCAAGAAGATCGAACGGAAGTCTACCGGGACGGTGGCCGTAAAGAAACCGTCGGAATTCAAGATCATGGGCAAGTCCGTTATGCGGAGGGACTCGCACGAGAAGGTCACGGGCAAAGCGAAATACGCCGGAGACATACAGCCTGCTGGAATGGTGTACGCCAAAATACTGCGTCCCCCTGCTCACGGTGCTAAGCTTATTGACGTCGATGTTTCCGAGGCAAAGCAAGTGAAGGGTGTTCAGGTTATCCACGAGGGCGACTTCGTTGCCGTCCTGCACAAGTATCCGGATGTGGCCGAAATGGCCCTGGGGAAAATCAAGGCCAAATTCGACACACCCAAATCGGACCTCGATGAGAAGAACATCTTCGATCATCTTCTGAAAGTCGCTCCTCAGGGGCAAGTCGTGTCGAAGAAAGGCAATCTCCAGACCGGCGAGCAAGAAGCGGCAACAGTTGTCGAAGAGAGTTATTTCGACGGTTACAAGGCCCACGCGCCGATAGAACCGCATACGGCCGTCGTGAAAATCGAAGGAAACAAGGCGACCGTGTGGGCCTCAACGCAAACACCGTTCGGCGCCAAAGAGGAGGTCGCTCGGGAGCTTGGCTTCCCGTCAGCGAATGTGCGAGTCATTCCGCCGTTCGTCGGCGGCGGCTTTGGTGGAAAGTCGAGAAACCTCCAAGCCGTGGAAGCCGCCCGTCTCGCAAAGCTCAGTGGAAAGCCGGTTCAGGTAGCCTGGACTCGAAAGGAAGAGTTCTTCTTCGATACGTTCCGCCCGGCCGCCGTGGTGAAGATACGATCGGGCATCACGGACAAAGGGAAGATGAGCTTCTGGGATTATCATGTCTATTTCGCGGGCGAACGGGGCTCGCAGCAGTTTTACACCGTTCCGAACCATAGCACCACAGTCTACAACGCAAACTGGACGGGCGGTGCTGGCACTCATCCGTTTGCAACGGGGCCGTGGCGAGCGCCGGCAAACAATACGAACACGTTTGCCAGGGAATCCCAGATCGATATCATGGCCGCGAAGGCGGGAATCGATCCTGTCGAATTTCGCCTGCAGCACTTACGTGACGAGAAGATGCAGCGCGTCATCAAGGCTGCTGCCGAGAAATTCGGATGGAAGCCGACAAAAGGTCCGAGCGGCCGAGGATACGGAATCGCTTGCGGAATCGATGCCGGGACAACCGTGGCCACCGTGGCAGAAGTTGAGGTCAACAAAACGACGGGCGATGTCAAGGTGAAGCGCGTGGTCTGCGCTCAGGATATGGGTCTGGCGATCAACCCGGAAGGGGCCACGATTCAGATGGAGGGCTGCATCACGATGGGTCTTGGCTATGCGCTGAAAGAGGATATCCATTTCAATGGCGGGGAGATTCACGACGTCAACTTTGACACGTACGAGATCCCCCGTTTCTCCTGGCTGCCGAAGAGCGAGACGATTATCATCGACAACAAGGAGTCGGACCCGCAGGGGGGCGGCGAGCCCGCGATCATCACGATGGGTGCGGTAGTTGCCAACGCAATCTTCGACGCCGTCGGAGCAAGACTGCACCAGCTTCCGATGACGCCGGAGAGAGTCAAGGAGGCTCTGAAGAAAGCGTAGCCCATCGGGAGCTGCCCACGGAGTGCTCATCGAATACCGTTGTGGTCGAATTGACCCGCCAGAAAGAGTAGTGGACAAGCCTTTCGACCTGCATCTCGGACGGCCCTGACCAGTGATGAGAGACGGGATCTGAGATCTGCCAAAAGTTGAGTCGCCAGTCGGTCAATCACGTGCCACGCCCTTTCGCAACGGGGGATTTGAGGATCCAGAAGATCGTAGTTTGCAGCTGGACGGTACAGGCAAATCACTGTCGAGCAGATAAGGTGAAAGGAGATCCCGAGATGAAGCTCACGGCTTTCAGACTTGCGATGTTGCTTCCGTCCCTCCTCCTGTTACTCCCGGCTGGCGAAGTCCACTCCCAGGAGACAGGAGTACCGACCGATCTGGACAAGAAGGTTCAGGCGTTCCTTGACCGTCACGCGGGCAGATGGAACGATATGAACGTGCCCGCCGCCGATGGAAAAATCCTGCACGACCTTGTTTTGAAACATCAGTACAAGAAGGCGCTCGAGATCGGCACGTCGACCGGCCATTCGGCAATCTGGATCGCGTGGGCGCTCAGCAAGACAGGTGGGAAGCTTATCACAATCGAGATCGATGAATCGCGTTACGGAACGGCCGTGACAAACTTCAAAGAGGCCGGCCTCTCGAACTACATTGATGCAAGGCTGGCGGATGCCCACGAGCTGGTGCCCAAGCTGGCAGGCCCCTTCGATTTCGTATTCTGCGACGCCGACAAGGGATGGTATACGAACTACTTCGCGGCCGTGGCGCCAAAGCTCGAAGTCGGCGGCTGCTACACGGCCCACAATGTGTCCGATCGCGGATGGGGCTCCTACGGCACAGGGGAATTCTATCAATACGTCCGCGGGCTGAAGAATTTTGAGACGACGATCGACAGGTCGAGCCGCTCGGGCCTCTCCGTGAGCTTCAAGAAATCAGCGAAGTGACCTCTCGTGGAAGACGCGCTGAATCCCTCGCTGGAAAGAAAGCTGGGCCTCTTCCCCGTCACGAACATCGTGATCGCCAACATGATTGGCGCCGGAATCTTCACAACGTCCGGCCTCCTCATGACCGACCTGGAGGACCCCGTCCTCATGGTCCTTCTGTGGGCCGTCGGTGGAATCCTTGCTTTGTGCGGGGCTCTGAGTTATGGGGCGCTCGGTGCCGCAATACCTCAGGCAGGCGGAGAGTATACCTTCCTTTCAAAACTCTTCCACCCCGCCATAGGCTTTCTGAGCGGTTGGGTCTCATTCGTCGTCGGGTTCTCAGCTCCGATCGCCGCATCTTCCATCGGGTTCAGTGAATACTTCAGCAGAGCATTCCCCCAATGGCTCGGCTGGAGCCAAAGCCTCGGCCTCAATGATCCGATGATGGCGAAGAAAATCCTCTCTATCATCGTGATCCTCCTCTTCACACTCATCCACCTGAGAGGGATTGAGTTTGGAGCCAGGGTCCAGAATTACCTGACCATATTGAAAGTCGGCTTGATCCTGGGGCTCCTTCTCCTGGGGTTTCTTTGGGGAGAGGGGGAATTCGGTCATTTCGCTGAGGGCCGCAGCCTCGCCTTGGATTTCGGCGGTTGGAAGACGATCGGGCTTTCCCTGATGTGGATCATGTTCGCCTACAGCGGATGGAATGCGTCGACCTATATCGGCTCAGAGGTACGGGATCCGTCGAGGAATTTGCCTCGTTCGCTGATCCTCGGGACCGGTGTTGTGACCTTGCTGTATCTCTCCCTGAATGTCCTCTTCGTCTACGCCATACGACCGGATGACATGAAAGGAGTGATCTCGATCGGCGGATTGGCGATGGGATCGTTGTTGGGGGGATCAATTGAGACCATCTTTTCACTCCTCATCTCGTTCGCCCTCTTCTCTTCCCTGAGCGCGTTCATCATTCTCGGTCCGCGGGTCTACTTCTCGATGGCGAAGGATGGATATTTCTTCAAGTCAATTGCCGAGGTTCATCCGAAGTCCCTGGTGCCGGCAAAGTCGCTGGTGTTGCAGGCGGCAATTTCGATGATCATGGTGTTGTCCGGGACCTTCGATCAGGTCTTAACCTACATGGGATTTTCGCTCGGGATTTTCCCCATCGTGGCGATCCTCGGAGTTTTTCGGTTGCCCCCGTCAGACCGGACCAAGCGACTCCTTCCCGGCTACCCCGTCGTCCAGCTTGTGTATGTGCTTGCCGGCCTCCTCATCCTGATCCTCGCGTTCTTTGAACGTCCGGCCGAATCTTCCATTGCTCTGTTCACCGTTCTGGTCGGAATACCGATCTTTTTTCTGTTCAAAAGAAGATATCACGACACGATGCTGCCGCAATCTCGGTGAGGGGTTATTCGTAGAATCGCAGACAATCTCCATCATAGTCCTTCTCT
>Ga0315281_10009717_pt1 | contig 13317 bp, 17 predicted proteins | sample YL17G07_0_MG_FD_204540 | JGI IMG/M metagenome (GOLD analysis project Ga0315281, IMG submission 204540) | Sediment microbial communities from Yellowstone Lake, YNP, Wyoming, USA - YL17G07_0 | ecosystem: Environmental > Aquatic > Freshwater > Lake > Sediment | place: USA: Wyoming | collected... | reverse complement strand
AATCTCGAAGGAGCGTTCAGGAAAGCAGAAGCGACGCTGAAAGCACACATGGACTCAAGCTTCAGAGTAATCGAGCAATTGCAGAATGAGATAAAAAAAGAAAAATTGCGTTCTACCGAACCCAGCTCGTCAGAAGAGAATTCAAGCCAATAACGTTCTGCTTAGCCTGCGCCTGACGAAACTCCCTGTCCAACTTAAGGAAAACTGTCTGGCCATCGAGCTTCTTCAACACGGGAACGCCCTTCTGAATCATGCTCGTCACGTAGTCCTGCACGATGCCTTTTGTCAGCAAAGTCTGCCTGGCAATCTGCTCGTAGGACGCGTACGGCTGGCTCTCCGTCAGCACGTAAAGCGCGTGGAAAACGTCCTTTTCCTTGTTCGTCAAAGGCTGAATTGAGAAGGATTTCTGCTCCCTCTGGCCCTTAATGAGCAATGAAAGCTCGTCAACACGCTCTGTGACTTTGTCCAAGCGCTTCGAGAGCTCGTTCAGGAACTCACTTGAAGCGCTAAGCTCATCGTTGTTCTCGTTGATGGCCAATCTCTGGTCATCAAGCTCCTCACGCATGCACTCCAGCACGGCAGAGACTTGTTGGCGATACACTCCCGCATCACTCGACAGCAATAGCTCTTGCTTGTCGTGAATTTCAACCACCCCATTTGTTGAATGATTTTTGGATTGGGGAAGTTGTTTAAATGCTTTTTGGTAGGGAAAAAAATTCAGAATTTTGTCGAGACTTTCCTTTTTATCGACGAAAACTTACCTGCCTGAATGAATCGCCGTTGCCACGTAGACAGTGTGCTTGCCATCGCTGACGACCTGCAGATTCTGCTCGTTTTCCATCTCTTCCAGAATCCTGTAGAAGCTTGATTTTGAGCAAAGGCCTTGTTCTTCAACGACAATTTCTCTCAGCTGCAAAGCGCCCATCTTGCTGTACTTGTGCACAAGGCCAAGAACTAAATTTTTGATATAGTCCTTGCTATTGCGGGCTAGCTTGCGCATAAGCTTTTCCTTCAACGCTGTGCTGGGCTGTTTCTCCTCTGGAGCGCTCACGCTAGGTGATTGGTATTCCAAAGGGCGGATTGTACTCCGGCGCATCTCAAGCAACTCGATTTTTGACTCGATGTGCTTAATGCGCTGCAGAATAGGCTCAAAGCTGTAGTACTGCTCGACGATCTGCTTAATCTCGTTAGGAGTTTTAGGCAGATGCTGAACTGTAACTTTCAGCTCATTCAAAGCAAGCTTCTGCTCCTCAGACAGCCGACGAAGAGCGCTATTCTGCTCAGTCAACTGCTGGTTCTGCTGGTACAGGTAGCTCACCCATTGGTACAAAGCATCTGTATCCTGCTTCACCTTCGTGAACGACTGCGAGACAGAAGCGTCCATCTCAGCCATCTTTTTTTGTGTTCCGAAAAAATCGAACATAACGGCAGTTAATGGCAGTTCATTTAAAAACTTTGTTGTTGCGCAGTCTCGGGATGGTCCCAGATATGGGAATGGGAATGGGACTATTCTGGACAGTCCCAGGACCGTTTTATCGACGATAAAATGATGGGACTGGGACAGTCTCGGGAACGTCGCACGAGAGTCTCAGGACAGTCCCAATACGGTCTCAGGAACGGATTGAGACTATCCAGGGACTATTGTAGGACTGGGAATACGACCATACAATACACAGGACTGGGACAGTCTCGGGACGGTCTCAGGACTGGGACGGTACTGGGACAGGACAGAAAGGTATTTATAGAAGGTCTTGCCTACCTACTGATCAGAAGCTTGAAACATCAGGGGAAAGATAATTTGGTTTTGAAATTGGGTTGTCGAAAATCTCTGATTTTCGAGCACCTCGGAAATACGCATTTCCGACGTTTTGGCAAGGGCATAAAATCATAAATGGACGGGCTGCAAAAATAAGAAAAATCGCGAGCAGTTAGGCACTGGTTGAGAGGTAGTGCCTAACAAAAAGAAAGATTTATGATAAGACATCCGAAAATAAAGAAAAAATGCAAGTTTGTGAGTAAAAAGTGAGAGTTCGATTATACGTCCCGGAAGCTGAAAAGGGCAAGGAAATAGCCTTGACAAAAGAACAAGTTAGGCACTTGAAGGTCTTAAGGCTGAAAGAAGGGGAGAAAATAGGCATATTTGATGGCAAAGGACACGAATACGAGGCAGTTTATTCTGAAAAAGTGAGCGATGGCAAGATGCACATAGAAAAGGCTATGGCGTCTCAAGAAGAGCCAAAAGTCAAGATAACACTCGCGATAGCTGTTCCAAAAGGGACAAGAATTGATACGCTCGTAGAGAAAGTGAGCGAATTAGGGGTAACGGGCATAGTGCCTATCATAACTGCGAGGAGCGTAGTGCTTCCACGCGAGGCAAAAGTAGACAGGTTAAGAAGGATTGCACTAGAAGCATGTGCGCAAAGTGAGAGAAGCATAGTGCCTACTATATCCGGGTCGATAAAATTTGCAGATTTACTCGATACCGTGAAAGAATACAACCACGTTTTTATCTGCCACAAAACAGGAGAGCCACTCACAAAAGCGTATGACGCCTGTTACTCAATACTAATAATCGTTGGACCAGAAGGGGATTTCACGCCCGCTGAACTTCAAGACGCAAAAGAAGCAGGATGCACTATTGTGTCTTTAGGACCAACAATACTAAGGACAGAGACGGCAGGAATAGCCGCAGTGGCACAGATAGTCGGATTAAGCCAAAAGGTTTATAAATAACGTGGAGGTTGCGGATAATATGGAACTAAACATCATAGAGGAAAAAAAGGACAGACTCGTATTTGAAGTCAAAGGAGAAGGACACACGCTGGCAAACGCAGTCAGAAAAGAACTGTGGAACGACGAACACGTCAAAGTCGCAACCTACGCTGTTGAACACCCCTTGATAGAAGTTCCACGCTTTATCCTTGAAACAGACGGAGCAGACCCGCGCAAAACACTCCTTGCCGCCACAAAAAGAATACAAAAAGACGTTGAGAAGGTCAAGGCTGAAGCCAAGGAATTGAAGTAATCTTAGATTAATTTTCTTTTGCATCACGACGAAAACTAAACACTCGTCACAATGCAGGCTGAACTCCGTTTAAGCCTGCTTGTTCCTCGAGAATCATAAAGTATAAAAACAAAAGCCATAGTGCCTATAACATGTTTGTACGCGTCAAAAAAATAAAGGGAAGACCATATGCGTACCTCGTTGAGAACGAGTGGACGCCGTGGGGAAGCAGACAAAGAGTTTCTAAGTATTTAGGAAAAACAGAGACGATGCAGCGATTTTCTGAAGGCTTGCTTGAGCTGCCAAGCGGGCTGCAACCGGCAATACTCGAAGCAGTAGCACAAGACCTTGTAAATCACGGATTTGTACGCGATGGCAATTTATTGAAACAAGAAAATATTATTGTTAACTTGGAAGACAAAACAGTACGGCAGAAAGGCAGGAAAGTCGTACTAGGAATGAATGAAGGCTATCTGTGCGATCATACTTTACAGCAGTTGCTAGCATTCACATTTGAAGAAAAACACGAAGAAAACACCAAAAAACTCGTGACGCTAGTGCTTGAAGCAGGATTGAAACTAAGCCAAGAACAGCTCGTACACGTCTTTGAACAGGTGAAAAGATGAGTGAAGTTCCTAGGCATGTAGGAGTAATACTGGATGGGAATAGGCGATTTGCCAAACGACTAATGCTCAAACCCTGGAAAGGACACGAATGGGGCGCAGAGAAATTCAAAAAGTTCATGGACTGGAGCTTTGAGCTTGGCGTAGAAGAATTAACCGCATACGTGCTGTCAATACAGAATTTTAACCGGCCAAAAGAAGAATTCGACTACATAATGGGCGTATTCCAGAAAGAATGCAACGCACTGTTGCAAGCCGAGAGACTGAAAGACCTGAAAGAGAAAGGAATACGAATCGTGTTCATAGGAAGACAATGGATGCTGCCAAAAGAACTGCAAGAACTACAGAACAAAGTCATGGAAGCTACCAAAGAGAATAGCCCTCGAAGAGTAAACTTTGCAATGGCATACGGCGGACGCGAGGAGATAATAGATGCAGTGCAACGAATTGCCGCTGAAGTGAAAAACGGCAAGCTGGAACCCGCAAAAATAAACGAAGAAATGTTTGGAAAACACTTATGGCTCGAATCAGAACCGGACCTTGTTATAAGAACGGGAGGGGAACAGAGAACCAGCAATTTCTTACCCTGGCAAGCAACATACAGCGAATTCGTATTCATCGACAAATTATGGCCGGAACTAGAGAAAGAAGACGTGGTTGCGTGCATAACTGAGTATAAAGACAGAGAAAGAAGGTTTGGGAAATAAACGCAATCTTTATAAACCACCTATCGCCGCTGAATAGTATTCCCAATAACTTAACCACCTAGGTGGAAGGGAGACACAATATCTCGAAAACTTTGGTTTTCGGAACTTCCTCAAGTCATAAGGGCGGAGATTCGGAAGAATGGACAAGAAACTTTTCATTGAAGCAATACAAGCACTGAAAGCGCTTCCTAAACGCAAGTTCAAGCAGACATACGACTTCATAATGAACTTAAAACAGCTGGACCTCAAAAAACCAGAAGAACAAGTAGAACTCTGGGTAAAACTGCCATTTGACAAAGGAAAACCAACCAAAATTGGCGCGCTGGTAGGACCGGAACTGCAAGACCAGGCAAAAGCAAACTGCGACATCGTCGTAATGCACGACAAATTCCCAACTTACGCCGCAAACAAGAAAGAAATCAAGAAAATAGCAAGACAATACGACTACTTTATCGCTCAAGCAAACATCATGCCAGACGTCGCAAAGACATTCGGTAGAGTGTTTGGACCACGCGGAAAAATGCCAAACCCAAAAGCAGGATGCGTAGTCGCGCCAAACGCGAACTTGAAAACACTAACAGAAACTTTGCGCAAGACAATCAAAGTATCCGCAAGACTGCAGCCAAGCGTCAAAGTAATGGTGGGCAAAGAAGACCAAGCAGACGAACAAATAGCGGAAAACATGCTGGCAGTATACACCAGCGTACTGCAAAAACTGCCACAAGAAGCATTCAACATCAAAACAATCATGCTAAAATTATCAATGAGCCAGCCAGTCACAATCACAGAAGAAGGCGTAAAACTGCCACAACCAAAAGCAGAAATTACCGAAAAGAAAGCAGCGAAGCCAAAAAAGGCAAAGAAGCCAAAGGAAGCGAAGCAGGAGGCAAAGTAAATGACCAAAACCTCCAAAGCAGCGCCAGAAAAGAAAGAAGTGGTCAAAAACATAGTCACACTTGGAAAAAAGTATCCAATTATCGGCATCTTGAACATGGAAGGAATGCCAGCAGGCAGCCTACTCCAGATGAAAAAACAGCTGAGAGGCAAAGTCGAGTTAGTAATGACGAGAAAAACGCTAATCGTGCTGGGCTTAAAAGACCTAAAACTTCAGAATGGGGAGAAGCTCATTGAAAGCGTCAAAGGAATGCCGGCGCTAATGTTCACAAAAGACAACCCGTTCGCGCTCTATAACATAATCAAGAAAAGCAAAACACCGGCGGCAGCGAAACCCGGACAAATCGCTCCACGCGACATCATAATTCCAGCAGGGCCAACGCCATTCACGCCAGGACCAGTCATTTCTGAGTTCGCAGCACTTGGAATCAAAGCAGGAGTAGAAGGCGGAAAAGTCGCGGTAAAACAAGACGCCACTGTCGTGCGAGAAGGCGAGCCAATCGAAGCAAAACTCGCAAGCATGCTGCAAAGACTCGGCATTGAACCAATGGAAATCGGCCTTGATTTATCCTGCGTGTACGAAAAAGGCATCATCTACCCAAGATCAGTGCTTGACATTGATGAAGTGAAGTTTATGCTAGACTTGATAGGCGCGTCAAGCGAAGCGCTTAACGTCGCAGTCGACATTGGATACATAAGCAAAGACAACGTCGAAGTATTCCTCGCCAAGGCATACAGAGAAGCAAAAGCGCTCGGCGAAGAAGGCAAAATCACTACTGAAAATCCAGCTCAATAAATAATATTACTCGGAGGCAACAAAAATGGAATACATATATGCGGCCTTGCTCATCCACAAAGCAGGACACAAAGTAGAAGAGGCAAACGTCAAGAAAGTACTTGAAGCAGCAGGCGTCAAAGCAGACGACGCGCGCGTCAAAGCACTTGTAGCCAGCTTATCAGGCGTAAACATTGACGAAGCCATGAAGAAAGCAGCAACACCAGTAGCAGTTGCGGCAGCACCTGTGACAGGAGCAGCTCCGGCCGGCGAGAAGAAAGACGACAAGAAGAAGTCAGCAGAGGAAGAAAAGAAATCAGAAGAAGCAGCCTCAGCAGGACTCAGCGCGCTCTTCGGCTAAATTTTTTATGTTTAATTTAGTTAGCCAGAGGGAACATGTTGACAACGCAAGAGAAACAGCACATACAGCGCCAAATTGATGAACTGCAAAAAGACATCAATGAACTGCGAACGAGTTTAAAGCAGATAAATGACTCAAAAGAAGAGCTGTTTTCAAAGCGCAACGCCCTTGGCAAACAAATTTCGACTTCTATCAGAGAAATAAAAGAACTGCGAAGAGACAGAGACACGTTCACTTCTGAAGTTAAGAACGCGAAAACTGAACGAGACGTTCTTGCCAAACAAATAAAAGAAAAAATTGACTCTTTCAAGAAAGTTTCAACTGTCAAGAAGGAAGTTGAGGCGAAACATGGCGTTCACCAGAGTCCGGGAGCCTTGAAACAGCAAATCGAGAGATTACAGTATCAAATCGAGACAGAAGCGCCATCATTCGAAAAAGAACAAAAAATAATGAAAACTGTGCGCGACCTCGAGAAGAAGTTAAAAGACGTGCAGAAAGTCTCAGGAATGTGGGAAGACACACGCGGATTAAGCAAGGAAATTGACACTCTGAAAGACAAAGCGGACGCGCTGCACGCAACAATACAGGAGAAAGCCAGAAGCTCTCAAGAAAAGCACGAAAAACTAATGACGCTAAGCAAGAAAGTCGATGAGCTCAAAAAACAAGAGAACGAATTAAATAAACAGATAGAGGGCAAGAAAGCAGAACTTGCCGAGAAATCGAAGCCAGGCGACGAAAAAGTCGCGAAGCTAAACGAACTAAGAAAACAAAGCGGAGAAGAATACAAAGACGAGCAGCTAAAAACAGAGTCGCAAAAAAGAAAAAAATTGTCAGACTTACAACAGGAAGTTCAACAAAAATTCAAGAAAGGAGGGAAATTAACGACGCAGGATTTGATTATTCTGCAGAGTATTGAGGAGAAATAGAATAGTAATTGTGAATCATATGGAAATAACAGAAAACGCTCCCAAAAAAGTCATATTCGCCAAGTTAGGGGATAAAGGGTTCATCGCAGGAGTCAGTCTTGACCAAATTCTAATGGCTGCCGAAAATGTTTATCCGGACGTTCCCAGAGAAGCCATACGCATAGTCGATGAAAAAGACATTCCCTCGGATTATCAATGGTCTATGCAGAAGATGAAGGAATCGAACAACTGGCAGCTATATGGAACATATTTTCTGTTTGATTCATAAGAAATTCCACAAGTTTCAGGACTTCGCACACATTCAAGCGCGATGGTCTAGAACTTTTACAGTACTATTTACGCTTCAAAATGCTTCCAAGCACTTTCAAGGCGCCGTAGCTTGAAGCCCACAAGACAATAAAGTGTTCAGGCAGCACAATAAGGTGGAAATACAATGGATAACCGTAAAGAGCATACCTGATTTGCAATACGCCCACAGTTATCAATGAAGTGAACAAAGACTGCTTTCCCAAGGACAGCTTCCTGAAAACTAACGACGACAAGAACGCCAACACAGTGCCGTACATTATTTTATTCCTGAAATAAAAACCAGGAACAGACAAATACGCGCTGCTCGAATGAACAAGCCAGTCAAAAAAAGTGAATACCAAGACGGCAGCAAGCATTAAAACAAACCGCAAAACCGCCTCTTTCAAAGTTAACTTCTTCATTTCCTGGGCTTCAACTTGTCAAAGAATTCCTTAACTCTCGCATTGCCTTTTGGAAGCGCGCCAGAGCCAAGCTTGTAATACTTCTTTTCCACCACTGTGCCCCAGCTGTAAGCGCCCTTTTCCTGCTTGACCTCAGCTAATTCAAACTCGCCAAGCTTAACGCCTTTTCTCAGATTGTAATAAATGTTTTCCCTTGTGCACGCAGGGAACAACTCGTTGTAATATTTGTGAATCAAATAACCATACGCAGTACCGATAACGTTCAGAATTTCAATAACGTTTTGACGAATTTCTGATTTGACTGGACGCCCTCTACTCGCCATATCAATAACCACCAGTTAGGTTTTCCGACATATAGAAAATAATTCGGGTTTTTACTTATAAATGTTTGTTACTACGACAAGGTCAGATTTATTTTAATTTAGATTCAGACACCATCGAGAACTCCAAGTTACTATTATTTTAGTTGGAGTTCTCGAGTGTGCTCAGAAACTCGAACTATTTGTTAGGTAATTCGAATTTCTGACACATCAAAGAAGTAACATGCTCAACAAGCTCAGAATAATGCTGGTTAAGATTCTCAAACGCGATCTTACGGTCTTTTGCCTCAAAAAACCTTTCTGCAATACTGCCGATAGCTTCCAAATCACCGTGAATCAAAGACAATTCATTTTCCATCTCAGACAAAGAACGCGAAGAACCCTTAAAATTCACTTTTGAAGCGTGCGTCATCAATTTGCCAAGCGTATTACGCGCAAGATGCACCTGCTCATTAATTTTATCGCAAGCATTACGAACTCTCTTGCCGACAACCTCCGCCTCGGCAAGCTCGATAGGGCTTTTTGACAGAACAAAATCGCTCATATCCAGAATACCCTGAGAAATCTCCTGAACAGACTTCTGGATGCCTTCCTCTTCCGCGAACAAAATGCCAAGATCAGTCATCTGTGCTTCTTCTCGTGGTTGGCGATAACAAGCCTTGTCTTGACAATCGCGTCAGGACTCAAGCTAATGCTGTCAATACCGCAATCAACCAAAAATTCAGCGAACTCAGAATACGTTGAAGGAGCGTCGCCGCAAATGCCTATTTTTCTCTTGTTTTTCTTCGCAGTGGCGATCACATGAGCAATCATACGCTTGACAGCCTCGTTTCGCTCATCATAAATGTCGGCAACAAGCTCAGAATCACGGTCAACACCCAAAGTCATCTGCGTCAAGTCATTGCTTCCAATGCTGAAACCGTCGAAGATTTCACTAAATTCATCCGCTAATATCACGTTGCTCGGAATCTCGCACATAACGTAAACCTGCAAGCCATTCTTGCCCTGCGGCAAACCATTTTCTTTCATAACCTGAATGACCTTCCTGCCTTCCTCAGGAGTACGGCAGACAGGAATCATAACTTTCAAATTAGTAAGGCCGAATTCTTCTCTCACCTTCTTGATGGCTTTGCACTCCAGAACAAAAGCGGCCTTATAGCCCAGCTTGTAATACCTAGAAGCGCCACGCCAGCCAATCATCGGATTCTCTTCCTTAGGCTCAAAATACTTTCCGCCAATAAGATTGACGTACTCGTTTGTCTTAAAGTCGGAGAAGCGCAAAATAACGTCTTTCGGATAGAACGCGGCGGCAATCATTGAAACACCCATAGCGAGCTTGTCAATATAGAACTGCTTCTTGTCCTTATAGCCGGCAGTAAGGTCTTCAATCTGCGCTCTTGTCGCCTCATCCTTCACTTTATCAAATTCAATCAAAGCCATCGGATGAATCTTGATATATTCGTTAACAATAAATTCTTCCCGCGCAAGACCAACACCATCATTCGGCAGGAAACTCAAATCAAAAGCCTCCTCAGGATTGCCAATATTCATCATAATTTTAGTCCTTGGGCGCGGCATATTCTGAATGTCAATCCTGTCAACCTTAAACTTCAAATAGCCCTCGTAAATAACACCGTGCTCGCCCTCAGCGCAACTCACAGTAACCTTCTGGCCATTCTTGATAGCCTGAGTGGCGTTGTTTGTTCCAACAATGCAGGGGAGACCGAGTTCCCTGCTTACAATTGCAGCGTGAGAAGTCCTGCCACCACGGTTTGTAACGATAGCGGAAGCAATACGCATAATCGGAACCCAATCAGGGTCGGTCATTTCTGTAACAAGAACTTCGCCAGCCTTGAACTGCTTGATGTCCTTGACATCCTTGATAAGATGAGCAGGACCCTGAGAAATCTTGCTGCCAACACTCTTGCCAATAGTTAGAACCTTACCCTTCTGCAAAAGCTTGTACTCCTCAACAATATTACGGTTCTTTTGAGACTGGACTGTTTCGGGTCGCGCCTGAACAATATAAAGCTCATCAGTCTGGCCATCCTTAGCCCACTCCAAATCCATAGGAGTCCACTTTTTCTTCTTCTGGCTATAATGATCCTCAACATCCATCGCCCACTCAGCCAAAATAAGAATCTCCTCATCCCGCAAGCAAAACTTTTTCCTATCATCAGAAGGCGTGTCAACTTTCTTAATCGGATGAGCGCCTTCCTCAGCGTAAATGATTTTTGTAGCTTTCTCGCCTAAACGCTTGTCAATAATCGGCTTGAAGCCCTGCTTGAAAGTAGGCTTGAAAACATAAAACTCATCAGGGTTTACCGCGCCCTGAACAACGTTTTCTCCAAGACCATAGCTGCCGGTAATATAAACAACATTCGGGAAGCCAGTTTCCGTATCTAGCGTGAACATAACGCCAGCGCAGGCAAGATCAGAACGCACCATCTTCTGCACGCCAATACTCAAATAAACCTTGAAATGGTCAAACTTGTGCTCAGCACGGTACGCTATCGCGCGATTGGTAAATAAGGAAGCAAAACAACGCTTGCAGGCGTCCATCAACTCGTGCACACCGTGAATATTAAGATAAGTCTCCTGCTGACCGGCAAAACTCGCTTCAGGCAAATCTTCAGCAGTAGCGGAAGAACGCACCGCGACATCAGTATTCTCAATCCTGTACTCTTTAGACAATTTTTGATAAGCCGCAGCAATCGCGGTCTGCAATTCAGGAGGAAAATCACAATGCATTATGCGGTCTCTCGCTTTCCTGCCAGCTTCCGCCAAAGCAACCACGTTTTTAACGTTCAAGCCTCTCAGAGCACTCTTCAAATCATTCATAGCGCCGGATTTTTCCAAGACGTACTGATACGCGTACGCGGTAATAGCGAAGCCATTCGGAACCTTAACGCCCTTCTTAGTCAAATTCTGATACATCTCGCCCAAAGAAGCGTTTTTGCCGCCGACTAATGAAATATCATCAATACCAATCTCATTAAACCAGAGAATAAACTCTTTTGACTTATCCATACAAACCTCTTTTAAGTTAAAAACGGGCGAGAATCTATTTAAAGATTATGTTTTAATGCAGAATCGCAGAAAGAACAAAAACAAGAACAGCCAATAACAAGAAAACCCTCCAATGAGGAAAAGCAGTATTACGGCTTCTTTGCTTCACCGCCTCAATACGCGTTCTGTCGTAGTTCATGTTTAAATTAAAAAAATAACGTAAATAAAAACTTTACGCTTCACTCGCCAGTCGCCAGACAGTCTTGAACGCCACAACCAAAGCGGCTGGGAAAACGAACAATACTATGTTACCCAGAATTGAAACTGTAGTAGAACCAAGCTCGACCATCGAGCCGGCAGCGTTAGACGCAAGAATCAAAGCGATAGCCGCAATCAAGAACTCCTGAGTCTCTTTTGAAGTAATGTTCAACAATCCAACAAGCAATCCAAGAAGGACGATCGTCCACTTCACCTTAATATGACCAAGATCCGGCACAAAACCAGCAACAACTACTAAAACAACACCAATCAAGAACGCCCAATGACCAAGTTTTCCTTCCATAAATAACACCTCGTTTAAGCAAATAAGTTGGAAAGAGAATAAAAATGTATGTAATTACTAGAAAGTATTCAACAAATCGTGAGCGTCAAGAGCAAGCTCAAAACCACGGAAAGCTTCCTTGGACTGAACCGCAAAACGAGCCTTTAACTGCTCAGTTTCTTCTTTTGTAACTTGGGCGAACTTATCAGCATCTATCAGCCCGTACGGATAGCCCAAAAACGCGGGGTCGGCAGAATTGGCGGCAAGAGCAGACCACGCGGAAGGCAGGGAAGCGCGGTCGTGCTGGAAAATATCACAGCGGAAAACATAATTGGAGCCTGAATGCAGTTTCACAAAAGCAATATTATTTCCGGCAAAATAAGACCAGGCGCCCTGCGGAGCAATAGTTCTCAAAGCGACTAACGCGCTGTTGCCGCTATCAGTGCACAAAGTTGACGTCTTTGAAAGCCCGAGAACAACAATGCCTTTCCTTTGAGCGGTTATTTTCAACAAGCGCAACGCTTCCTCCATCGCCTCTCCCCTCGCATCCAAATCACCATCACGAACAAGAATGCCTGTCTTCATTTCACCGCACAACCCCTCCGCAAAACGCAGCTCCAACAACTTGCGGACGTGATTAGCGACAGACGCGGGCTCTGCCCTCCTGCCAGCATAAGACAAAGCGGGGTCAAAAGCGTCAAAAGAAAGCTTGTGCAATTCTTCGCCATCCTGATTGAAAACAGTCGCTTCAAAGCCCAAATCAAGACCTTTCTGATACGCAAGAACAGCGACAAAAAACTCGTTCAGGTTTTTCGACACACGCACGTTTTCCTCATACCAAGTAGCGTACAAACGAATGAACTGAACGCTGACGTTCGGACCTTTCACGATTTCGCCATTGCCGCCGTCAACAAACACCATATTGGAGCCAACCTTAGGAACAATCTGCTGAAACGCGTCCTGCTTGATAGGAATACGCTCGTGACTGCCGACAAGAATAGCGGAGCCGTGACGCTGCAAACGCTCTGATAAAAATGGAATGAGCTTGTCAAAGACGTGCATACGCTTGAGCAAGACATCGCCAATAAATGGTTATTGGTGGTCAAAAATACATTATAGAGAATTTTGAAAAACTACCAAAATTGTCAAAATTCTCTAAGAGGACTTTGACAAAAAAATGAGTTATTCAAAGTCCTCTATAGACCAAGTATTTTCATACCACTCAGCACAATTGCAATAACAATAATGCCAGCGCCAATAACGCCAACTGCAATAGACCAGAATGACTTCCACTTATCCATGCCAAAAAACCAGGCAGCCAACGTCGCCGTATAAGCGCCTGTTCCAGGCAAAGGAACAGCGACAAACACCGCAAGCCCAACCATACCATACTTATCAATAACAGGCTTTACTTTTTTCCTGGTTCTTTCCATAAACTTGTCAAACA
>Ga0315281_10009716_pt1 | contig 13318 bp, 10 predicted proteins | sample YL17G07_0_MG_FD_204540 | JGI IMG/M metagenome (GOLD analysis project Ga0315281, IMG submission 204540) | Sediment microbial communities from Yellowstone Lake, YNP, Wyoming, USA - YL17G07_0 | ecosystem: Environmental > Aquatic > Freshwater > Lake > Sediment | place: USA: Wyoming | collected... | reverse complement strand
ACCGCGCCGGTCCGGGTCGGCGATCCGGTCCAGGTCGATGACATGCGCCAGGCCCAGGATGCGGCGAATCATCTTGGCGCTCGCGAACCCGAGCGTATCGCCGTAGAGCCGGCGCATGACCGTGTGGCGCTCGGCCTCCAGGCCCGCGCCGGAAGACGCGTCGGCAAAGAGATCGGCTGGATAGGTGTCGCCATCGCCCTCGCCGCGGCGCCAAAGGCCAAGGAAGGTCTCGGCAAAGCCGGTCCAGACTCGTTCAATGGTATCGAGGATCCACTCCTGGTAATCGACCCGCGAATCGCCGGGTCCGGCGTGGCCGTCCTGGCTGAAATAGGACAGCAGCAGGTTGCCGATGACGGCGCCGACATCGAAACCTATCGGGCCGACGACAGCGAACTCGGCGTCAATGACCCGCATGTCGGTGTCGGTGACCATGACCGAGCCGGTATGCAGGTCGCCGTGGATCAGCGCCTCGGCCGCGCCCAGGAACTTTACCTTGAGGCGCGAAATCGCCAGTTTGAGCGGTACATCATCGCGAAACTCGGCGGCAATGGCGTCCAACTGCGGCGCGGTCCAGCGGTTGCGCTCGCTCGAGCGATAGGGATCGGTGAAGATCAGATCCTCGGTGATCCGGCAGAGCTCGGTATTGGCGCCGAAGGTCACCATCAGCTGTTTCTTGCGCGCCGCCGCCAGGCCAAAATCGGAAGTGAAATAGAGCGAACGCGCCAGGTATTCGGCAATACCGGCGGCAAAGGCTGGATAGCGCACGCCCCGGATCATGCCCTGCCGCATGATGATATGCGGCCTCAGCAACTCCATGACGATGGCGTAGAGGGCCGGGTCGTAGTGATAGATCTCGGGCGTGAACCGCCCGACATGCGGTTGCTGGAGGCGAAAATACTCGCGTTCGAAAAAGGCACGGGCGAGCGTCATCGGCCAGCCCTCGCCCACCAGCCGCACATAGGGCAAGGCCTGCTTGACGCACACGCCCCCCGCCGGCCCCTCGACGATAAAGACCAGATTCAGATTGCCGTCGCCGACTTCGGTGACTGTCCAGTCCCCTGGGCGCCCGCCGAGCCGGGCCGCGACCTTTGGCAGGCCGGCGAGAAACGCCGGCAGCGAGCGGTCGCTGAGAGGCCGATACCCTGGCGGCGTTTCGAGTGCCAATCGCTCTCCCCCTTGAACCAACCATAAGATCGGCGGGCCGAGCGTGGCGCGAATCGGGGGGCCAAATCAATAGGCGGGGCGCCGGCCCCAGGGCAGGCGCAGGAGCGCCTAAACCCAGCGAAAAACGGCGGCGGCATAGAGCAGCGAGATGCCAAGCCCACCCCACAGCGGCACGCCCATCACGCCGAGCCAGCCCAGGAAGATGAAGGCGCTGCCCAGAAGCGATATGAACAGGCGATCGCCCCGCGTGGTATCGAGGCCGAGAATGCCGCGCCGGGGCGACCCGCCCGGCGAATAGTGCTCCCACACCGCCATGCCGACGAGGCAGAACAGGATAAAGACGAAGAACCCGGCCGTGGGCCCGGTCCAGGCCATCCAACTCAGCAGCGAGGTGCCTTCCATGCCCTAGTCTCCCGTCCGCCTAGACGCGGCCGAGGGCAAAGCCCTTGGCGATGTAGTTGCGCACGAAATAGATGACGACCGCGCCCGGAATAAGGGTGAGCGTGCCGGCGGCGGCGAGCAGACCCAGTTCGTAACCCGAGGTGCTGGCGGTACGCGTCATGGTGGCCGCGATCGGTTTTGCCGCTACCGAGGTCAGTGTCTTGGCCAGCAGCAATTCGACCCAGGAAAACATAAAACAGAAAAAGGCGGCGACGCCGATGCCGGCGGCAATGGTGGGCAGGAAAATGCGGATGAAGAAGCGCCAGAACGGATAACCATCGACATAGGCGGTCTCGTCCAGCTCCTTGGGCACGCCCGACATGAACCCTTCCAAGATCCAGACCGCCAGCGGCACGTTGAAAAGCGTATGCGAGAGGGCCACCGCATAGGGCGTGTCGAACAGGCCGACTTCGGAGTAAAGCTGGAAAAAGGCCAGCGCAAAAACCGCCGGTGGGGCCATGCGGTTGGTGAGCAGCCAGAAGAATAGGTGTTTGTCGCCGATGAAGCGGTAACGCGAGAAGGCATAGGCCGCCGGCAGCGCCACCAGCACCGAGAGGGCCGTATTCATGCCGACATAGGTAATCGAGTTGATATAGCCCTGGTACCAGGTCTGGTCGGTGAAAATCTTGATGTAGTTGTCGAAGGTGAGCTGGCGCGGCCAGAGCGTGAACGAGCCCAAGATCTCGTTGGTCGTCTTCAGCGACATGTTGATGAGCCAATAGATCGGCAGCATCAGGAAGACGATGTAGACGGTCGGCACCAGCCAGATCGCGCGCTTCATCATTTTTCCTCGTTCCGCATCATCAGCGTGTAGAAAAGCCAGCTTAAGACCAGGACGATCAGGAAGTAGATGATCGACATTGCCGCCGCCGGCCCAAGATCGAATTGGCCCAGCGCCACCTTGACCAGATCGATGGACAGGAAGGTCGTGGCGGTACCGGGTCCGCCGCCGGTCAGAACCACGGCCTCGGTATAGATCATGAAGCTGTCCATGAAGCGCAGCAGAATGGCGATGGTCAGTACATGCTTCAGCTTCGGCAACTGGATATAGCGGAACACTGCCCAGCCCCGCGCCCCGTCAACCTTCGCCGCCTGGTAGTAGGCGTCGGGAATCGAGACCAAGCCGGCGTAACACAGCAGCACCACCAACGACGTCCAATGCCAGACATCCATCAAAACCACGGTCGCCCAGGCCGAGATCGGCTGGCGCGTGTAGTTGTACTCGATGCCAAGCGCGTTGAGCGAGTGGCCGAGGAGACCGATATCCGGCAGCGCCAGGATGTTCCACATGGCGCCAACGACGTTCCAGGGAATCAGCAGCGGTAAGGCCATCAGCACCAGGCATACCGAGACCCACGGCCCACGCCGCGGCATGCACAGCGCAATCGCCAGGCCCAGCGGTATCTGAATGACCAGGACAATGGCGGTGAAGGCGATTTGGCGCAGCAGCGCCGCGTGAAAGCGTTCGGAATGAAGAACCTCCTCGAACCAGCGCACCCCGACCCAGGTAAAGACGTTGTCGCCAAAGGTCTCCTGGACCGAAAAATTCACCACCGTCATCAGCGGAATGATGGCGTTGAAGGCCACCAGCAGCACCACCGGCATGACGAAAAACCAGCCCTTCTGGTTGACGGTTTTGCTCATGCTCCCACCATCCAGCCGTCCTGATAGACCCTTGTATGTGCGGCATCGAAGCGCAGGCGGACCTCGCCCTCGGGCACGGGCAAGCCCTCGGGCAATAGCAGCTTGATGACCTGGTCGGCATATCGCGTCTCGACGATGCGAAAGCGCCCGGCATCCAGCACTTTGCTGATTCGGACCAGAAGCCCCTCCAGGGCAAAGGAAACGAACTCTGGCCGCACACCCAATTCAAGCCGCGCGCCATCGCCGCGACAGGCCTTGGCATTCGCGGTCTCGATCGGCGCCCCGGCGACCATCGCCTGACCGCCCCGCACCTCGCAGGGCAGCACGTTCATGCCCGGCGAACCGATGAAATGGCCGACGAAGGTGTGGCGCGGCCGCTCGAAAAGATCGACCGGCGTGCCGATCTGCACCACGGTGCCCTGATTCATGACCACCACCTGATCGGCGAAGGTCAGGGCCTCGGTCTGATCGTGCGTCACATAGATCATGGTGCGGCGGGTGCGGCGATGCAGTTCCTTCAGCTTCGAGCGCAGCACCCATTTCAGATGCGGATCGATCACGGTCAACGGTTCGTCGAACATGATGACGTTGACATCGGAACGGACCAGACCGCGACCCAGCGAAATCTTCTGCTTGCCGTCGGCGGTCAGGCCCGAGGCGCGTTTTTCCAGCATCTGATCCAGATCGAGCATGGCCGCGATCTCGCGCACCCGCCGATCCACCTCGACTTCGGCCACGCCCCGGTTACGCAGGGGAAAGGCCAGGTTGTTGTAAACCGTCATGGTGTCGTAGATGACCGGAAACTGAAACACCTGGGCGATGTTGCGCTGTTCGGGCGTGGCCAGGGTGACGTCGCGATCGTCGAATAGGATGCGGCCCTCGGTCGGCCTCAGCAGCCCGGAAATCAGGTTGAGAAGGGTCGTCTTGCCGCAACCGGAAGGACCGAGCAACGCATAGGCACCGCCATCGGACCACTCAAGACTCAATTTCTGTACCGCCCAGTCCGCCTCCTGCTGGGGATTGGGAAAGTAGCTGTGACGCAGACTGTCGAGGGCGATACGGGCCATTACACGCTCCCGCCGATCGAGCCGACCGAGGCACCGTCGGCGCCGAAATAGAGGCACTGGCCGACATCGACATAAAGCCTGGCGCTGGAGCCGACCTCGAATGGGTGGATGCCGTGCGACTGCGAGACCCAGGTCTGCCCGCCAAGATCGAAATGGATGACGCTTTCGGAACCGCTCAATTCCGTCACCAGCACCCGGCAGTCGATGGCGACGGCGTTCTGGCTGGCGGCGCTGGGCGTGATGTAATGAGGCCGGATGGCGACGGCGTAGTTGCCATCGGGAATGGCCGCCGCCGCCCCAATGGCCCGCCACTTGATCTTGTCGCCGAGGCTGACCTCGCCGCCCTTCTTGCTGACCTTGGCGGTATTGATCGGCGGATCCGAAAAGACCTTGGCGGTCAGCAGATCGGGCGGGCGGCGATAGATATCCGGGGTCGGGCCGAATTGCGTTATCCGGCCTTCGTGCATGGTCGCCGTATAGCCGCCGAACAACAGGGCCTCGCTCGGCTCGGTGGTGGCATAGACAACCGTGCACTGCCGATCGGCGAAGAGCTTGGGCAGCTCGTCGCGCAGCTCCTCGCGCAGCTTGTAGTCGAGATTGGCCAGCGGTTCGTCGAGCAGGACCATGTCCGCGTCCTTGACCAGCGCCCTGGCGATGGCGGTGCGCTGCTGCTGGCCACCGGACAGTTCGCCTGGCCGGCGATCCAGCATCGGCATCAGGCGGAGAAGCTCCGCGATCTTGTGCACCCGCGTTTCGATCTCGGCACGGGACAGGCCGGCCACCCGCAGCGGCGAGGCGATGTTCTCGCGCACGGTCAAATTCGGGTAATTGATGAACTGCTGATAGACCATCGAGACGTTGCGTTTCTGCACCCGCACCCCAGTCACGTTCCGGCCGCGAAACCAGATTTCGCCCGAGGTCGGCCGCTCGATCCCGGCCATGAGCTGCATCAGCGTCGTCTTACCGGAAAGGGTGGTGCCGAGAAGGATGTTGAAGGCGCCTTCGCGCAGCACAAGATTGGTCTCGTGGATATGTACGTCCTTGCCGACGCGCTTGGCGACGTTCCTGAACTCGAGTGACATGGCGGTGCCGCTGTCCTCTAGAACGATTCTGTAAAAGACGAACCCGACATTATTCGCCCAGGTTCTTGCAAATTGCAGCCTAACTGAAGATTGCCGAGGGGGCACTCCCCCGACGCTCAGGCCCTCTGGGGCCTCAGCCTTCCGGGGCGCGCCAGTGGCGCGCCGCCGATTCTCAGCCTTCCGGGGCGCGCCAGTGGCGCGCCGCCGATTCTCAGCCTTCCGGGGCGCGCCAGTGGCGCGCCCCGGGGGCCGATAACCAAGTCGTTGGACAACGCCTTACTGGGCGGTGGTCCAGCGTTTGATCAACTCGTCATAGGCAATCGTCTCACCTTTCGGCTTCTCGTTGTCGAGCTTGGCCCAAGGCGCGTGGTCGTTGCTCAACCACTTGCTGGGATCGCTCTCCGCATTCAACCGCGGACCGCAACCATGATAGACCTGATTGGATTCGTCAGCGGCCTGCATGCGGGCCATGACGTCATCCATCTGTTGTGCCAGACGGTCCATGGCTTGTTGCGGCGTGAAAGCACCCGAGTTGACGTCCCCGATGTTCTCCCAGAACAGCTGGGCGAGTTTCGGATAGTCGGGCACGTTGATGCCGGTCGGCGTCCAAGCCACGCGGTCGGGCGAGCGATAGAACTCGATCAGACCACCAAGCTTCGGGGCACGTTCAGTGAACGACTTGTCATTGACCGTGCTCTTGCGGATGAAGGTCAGACCGACTTGGCTCTTCTTCACGTCCACCGTCTTGGAAACGACGAACTGGGCATAGAGCCAAGCCGCCGAGCGACGGTCAACCGGCGTGGACTTGAACAGCGTCCATGAACCGGCGTCCTGATAGCCGCGCTGCGAACCTTCTTTCCAGTACGGGCCGTGCGGTGAGGGCGCCATGCGCCAGAGCGGCGTGCCCTGGTCATCGACGGTGTTGTTGCCGCCACTCTTCGGTCCCACCATCGAGGCAGTGAAGGCCGTGTACCAGAAGATCTGCTGAGCGACGTTACCCTGCGAAAGCGAAGGCAGGGACTGGTAGAAATCGAGGTCAGCCGCGCCCGGAGGAGCGTATTTCCTCAACCACTCGTCCCATTTGGCAACGGCATAAACCGCCGCCGGGCTGTTGGCACCGCCGCCACGCGACACCGAGGCGCCGGCCGGATTGCAAGAGCCCTCTTCCATCCGGATGCCCCATTCGTCGACAGGGCGACCATTGGGGTGGCCGACATCGGCCTCGCCAGCCATCGATAGCCAAGCGTCGGTCATGCGCCATCCGAGATCCGGAGCGCGCTTGCCGTAATCCATATGACCGTAGACCTTGACGCCGTCGATTTCCTTGACGTCGTTGGTAAAGAAATCGGCAATGTCCTCATAGGCCGACCAGTTGACCGGCACACCGAGGTCGTAGCCGTACTTCTTCTTGAACTTCTTCTTCAGATCGTCACGATCGAACCAGTCCTTACGGAACCAGTAGAGATTGGCGAACTGCTGGTCGGGCAACTGCCACAGCTTGCCATCCGGGCCGGTGGTGAACGACTTGCCCATGAAGTCTTCGAGATCAAGCATCGGATCGGTGACGGCCTTGCCCTCGCCCTCCATCCAATCGGTCAGGTTGATCGCGCTTTGCAGGCGCGAGTGCGTGCCGATCAGATCGGAGTCGTTGATGTAGCCATCGTAAAGGTTGCGGTTCGTCTGCATTTGGGTTTGAACCGCCTGCACGACTTCACCTTCACCCAGCAACTGGTGGTTCACCTTGATGCCGGTGATTTCTTCAAAGGCCTTGGTCAGAACCTTCGATTCGTATTCGTGTGTCGGGATGGTTTCCGACAGCACATTGATTTCCATGCCCTTGAACGGTGCAGCCGCGTTAATAAACCACTCCATCTCCTTCATTTGCTCTTCCTTGGAGAGCGTTGAAGGCTGGAACTCCGAATCTATCCACTTCTTGGCCTCGTCCATGCCGGCGAAACTCGGACCCGCGAGGGTCACGATCGCCGCTGCCAAGGCCGTTCCCAACAGCCTGCGCCTCATTGGTTTTCTCCCTGAAATACCACCGGCCCTTTTTGAGCCAATTCGAATCTCAAACGAAAGCAAGCGCAAGTCAAGTGATCGAAATGGCAACCAGACGAATCGCGTTAACGAGCCAACTCGCCACAAAACGAAATAATACGAAATTCAAGCCGCTCCCCGCCGACCTCTCTTGAGCATCTCGAATCAGGGCATTGAATCAACCGGCTAGAGAGCGTCCTTGACTGGGTCCGGCTCCCTCGCGCGCCGGCCAAGCGGTCCGGAGCGAAAGAACGCCGCTGGCCCCTCGCCATTCCGAGCCCCGAGACCAATCAGGAATGGTTCTAAACTCGTTACCCTATCCGAAGGCGGCCGGGATCAGGACGACTGCAACGACGGCGCGATTGGATCGGTACTGCCAACCACCTCGATGGCGACGCCGTTGGAGCGACAGATATCGGCGATCACCTCGGGCGGCGGCTCGTCGGTGACAAAAACGTCCACCTGCGAAATGTGAACGATGCGGACCGGGGCCGAACGCGTGAACTTCATGGCGTCGGCCACCAGAATCACGTTGCGGGCGTTCTCGACGATGGCCTGCGCGGCCCGCACCTCGCGATAGTCGAAATCCAACAGGGCGCCATCGTCGTCGATGGCCGAGACCCCGATGATGGCGTAGTCCACCTTGAACTGCGAGATGAAGTCCACGGCCGGTTCGCCGACGATGCCGCCATCGGTGCGGCGCACGGCGCCGCCGGTAACGATGACCTCGATCTTCGGGCTCGGCATCAGGATGGTGGCGACATGGATGTTGTTGGTGATGACCAACAGGCCCTCGTGGTTGACGAGGTGCCGGGCCACGGCCTCGGTGGTGGTGCCTATATTAATGAACAGCGAGCAGTTGTTCGGCACCAGGCTCGCCGCGCGCTGGCCGATGCGCCGCTTCTCGTCCTCGGCCAGTTGCCGGCGGGCCTCGTAGGCGACGTTCTCGACGCCTGAACCGAGCAGGGCCCCGCCGTGGGTGCGGGTGAGCAACCTCTGGTCGCACAGATCCTTGAGATCCTTGCGGATGGTCTGGGGCGTGACGTCGAACTTTACTGCCAGCTCGTCGACCGTGACCCGCCCGCTCTGGCGGGCGATGGCCAGGATTTCCTGTTGGCGAAAACTAACTACTGTCATCGCGGCTCCTCCGGCAGCACCCACGGCCCGGCCATGATCGCCTTAGATATGCTCACGTTTGATCTTCTGCTTAAAGGTCCGAGAAAATATCTTCTTGGCCCCTGCACTGGCCGTGGCCTCCGATGAAAAGATGAAGTGCTTGGCGTCGCAGGTCATGACGATGCGCGTTTCCAAGCGGGCGTCCCAATCGCCGCGCCGGTAATGCATGGACGTCGAAACCAGCGAGCGCGCCGTCAGCGGATCGTCGCCGGCGATGCTGAACTCCTTGACCCCGGCATAGGCAACTTCGGTGCCGATGTCGTCGATCCGCGTCCAGCCATCGTCCTGACTGACGCGCACCACCGTCAGATCGTGTTCGATGTCGTAATTGATGGAACGGATATCGTTGCCGGGTTTCAGCGAGGTCGTGGTGCCGCCGCGCGATTTCTCGGCCGGTTCAAATCCGCGCGCGCGTTTCATCCTGGCCTTCGGCAAAATCGGCAGTTCGATCGTGCTGCGCCCGGCCAGGATGGAGAGCGTCGCCGCCGCCGGCGACGGCACCACCTGCGGCCAATAGCAGGTCGAAATCGCGACCCGCAGGCGATGCCCCTTGGGCACCAGATAGGCCGCCTCCTTGAGCCTCACCCGGACCCGGTATTGCTTGCCCGGCACCAAGGCCTCGGGCCGCTCCTGGCTCCGGCGCTGCGTCAAGTTCAGAAGGCCGTAGGTGATGCGGGTGGCGGCACCGTCGGGTGCCAGGTCGCTGAGGCGCACGGCGACGAAGGCCCGCGGCTTGTCGCTCCTGAGCACGAGGGTGACGTTGGGCGAGCCGACCAGCGCCAGGTCGGCGCCGAGCGGCGCCGAATCGAACAGCAGCGAACCGCCGTCGTCCTTACGCTGATCAAGCGGCATTTCCGGCGTCACCTTGCCCAGGCCATAGGCACACCACTCGCCGCTGGCGAGCCCGGTGGTTTGCGGTGACTTGATGCTGAGGGCCTGCGCTCGCCCGGCCCGAGGCGACAGTTCGCCCCGGTTCAGGTACCAGGTCTCAGGGCCGATCTCGGGGCTGGGCCAACTACCGACGGCGAGCCAGCGGCCGGGCCTGTTCTCGTAATGCGCGCGGGGCTTGACGCTGTCCTGGAGCCAGAGCCGCAAGGCCGGATCGTTCTCGACCCCGTTCTTCTTACCCTTGAGCCAGCGGTCCCACCAACGGTTGCACTCCTGCAGAAAGCCGATCGCCGGGCCGGGAATGCCGTTATGCGGGTAAAGATGCCCCCAGGGCCCAACGATGCCCTTGGCCGGCGCCGTCATATTCTCAACCAGACGGAAGGGGGCGGCGGTGTAGCCATCGGCCCAGCCGGTTACGGCCAGGACCGGACATTTTATGGCGGTGTAATCCTCGCCCACTGAGCCGTGCTTCCAGAAGGCATCGCGGGTCTGGTGTTGCAACCACAGGGACGGAAAAGGTTGCAGGATTTCGAGCCGCTCCAGCCAGCGTTTCCGCCAGTCGGCGCCGACCATGGCCGGGTCCGGCGGCAGTCCGGCGTAGAGGAAGAAGGCCCCGCCCCAATGCATGTTGTCGGAAAGCAGGCAGCCGCCCATGAAATGGACGTCGTCGTTATAGCGGTCCACTGTCGAGCAGAGCGAAATGACCGCCTTCAATGCCGGCGGGCGGCGGGCGGCGACTTGTAGGCCGTTGAAGCCGCCCCAGGACTTGCCGATCATGCCGACAGCACCGCTGCACCAGGGCTGGCGCGCCAGCCAGGCGATGATCTCGCACGCGTCGTCCTGTTCCAATTTCACATATTCGTCGCGTAACAGGCCGTCGGAATCGCCGCTGCCCGTGATATCCACCCGGGCCGAGGCATAGCCATTGGCGGCGAACCAGATATGGGTTTCGTCGTCGCGCCCGCGCGTGCCATCGCGGCGCCGATAGGGGATGTATTCTAGAATCGCCGGCACCGGATTGCGCTCGGCATCGCTCGGCAGGAACAGGCGCGCGGCCAAGCGTCGCCCGTCGCGCAGCGGAATCCAGGCCAGTTCGACGAGCTTCACCCGCTCGGCGTAGTCGCGAACAATAGCTCCCCTACCCATGCAATCCCCCTCGTCGCAACGGCGGTGGCGGCTTAGCGTTTCACGGCCTGGGGCTGGCGGGCGCCGCGTCCGCGCTCCATGGCCCCATAGAAGGGAGCGAAGGTCGGTCGATCCACATACCGCCCGACCCCCTTTTGGGTGCGCACGTCGCCGTCCTTATAGACGACCTTGCCCTGGCTCAACGTCGCGACGTTGATACCGCGCACGGTCATGCCCTCGAAGATATTGAAATCGATCTTCTGGTGATGGGTTTTCTTCGAGATGGTGCGTTCCTTGGTCGGATCCCACACCACCAGGTCCGCATCGGCGCCGATCTCGATGGCGCCCTTGCGCGGATAGATGTTGAAAATCTTGGCGGCGTTGGTCGAGGTGATGGCCACGAATTCGTTCGGCGTCAGGCGCCCGGTGTTGACGCCATGATGCCAGAGCACATGCATCCGGTCCTCGACGCCGCCCGTGCCATTGGGGATCTTGGTGAAGTCGTCCTGGCCCATCCGTTTTTGCGGTGTGCAGAAGCAGCAATGGTCGGTGGCCGTGGTCTGCAACATGCCGGCCTGGAGGCCCCGCCACAGCGCCTCCTGGTGCTGCTTGGGCCGGAACGGCGGGCTCATCACATGATGGGCGGCAAAATCCCAATCGGCATGGCGATAGACGCTGTCGTCGATCAGAAGATGACCTGCCAGCACCTCACCGAACACGCGCTGGCCCTCAAGCCGGGCCCGGGTGATGGCCTTGAGCGAGTCCTCGCACGAGTTGTGCACGACATAGAGCGGCACATCCAGAACCTGGGCGATACGGATGGCGCGGTCGGCCGCCTCGCCCTCGACCGCCGGCGGGCGCGACAGAGGGTGCCCCTCCGGCCCGACGATGCCCTGCTTCCGCAACTCGCGCTGTAGATGGAAGACAAGCTCGCCGTTCTCGGCATGAACGGTACAGATGGCGCCCAGTTCGCGGGCGCGGGTGAAACTATTCACCAGCACCTCGTCGTCAGCCATGATGGCGCCCTTATAGGCCATGAAATGTTTGAAGCTGTTGACGCCGTGATCCTTGGTCAGGGTACCCATGGCGGCATGGACCGTCTCGTCCCACCAGGTGATGGCGACATGAAAGCTGTAATCGGTCGCCGCCTTCTCCGCCCAGCCGCGCCAGGCGCGATAGGCCTCCATCACGTCCTGTTTTGGGCCCGGGATGACGAAATCGATGATCGTCGTGGTGCCGCCGCAGGCGCCGGCGGTGGTGCCGGAGAAAAAATCCTCGGAGGCAACCGTGCCCATGAACGGTAATTCCATATGGGTGTGCGGATCGATGCCGCCGGGCATGACCAGGCAACCGCCGGCGTCCACCAGCTCGGCCCCGGCCGGGACATCGAGCTTGTCGCCGATGGCAAGGATGCGACCCTGGTCGGCCAGAACGTCGGCGCGATAGCTACGATCCGCCGTGACCACCGTGCCGCCCTTGATATGAACCGCCATGATTTCCTCCCTTTTCCGTGATCGCTCGCCGGCGTGGCCGGTCCCGCCCGAGGCGGAACCGGCCTGCCGTTAGCCCAAGCCGCGATAGTCGCGGTCGTTACATAGTCTTGGCCAGGTCCGTTACCACGGCAGTCCAGGCACCCTCGGGCACCTTGGTGATGACGGGATCGGAGCCGCCCGACATCAGCGTCTGCACGGTACGCTCGTAATCGGCCGGATCGAGCGTGCCGTCCGAGCCCTCGGTCAGCTTGTTGATCTCGCCCATCATGCGGACTTGATGCTTCTCGGTCTGGGCGCCGGTGGAATCGTTATCGAGCACGATCTTCGCCGCCGCCTCCGGGTTCTGACGAGCCCACTCCCAGCCCTTCATGCTGGCCTTGACGAAACGGGCCATGCGCTCAACGAAGGCCGGATCCTTGAGGCGCTCCTCCATGACGTAGAGCCCGTCCTCGAGCGTCGCCACGCCTTGGTCTTCGTACTTGAAGACGACCAGATCGTCCGCCGACAGTCCGGCGTCGATGACCTGCCAATACTCGTTGTAGGTCATGGTCGAGATGCAGTCGGCCTGTTTTTGCAGCAGCGGATCGACGTTGAAGCCCTGCTTCAGCACGTTGACGCCGCCGGCGCTGCCGTCGGTGGCAATGCCGAGCTTCGACATCCAGCTCAAGAACGGATATTCGTTGCCGTAGAACCAGACGCCCAAGGTATGGCCGGCCAAGTCGGAAGGCTGGGCGATGCCGCTTTCCTTGCGGCAGGTCAGCATCATGCCCGAGCGCTTGAACGGCTGGGCGATGTTGACGAGCGCCACGCCCTTTTCGCGCGAAGCCAAGGCCGATGGCATCCAGTCGATGACGACGTCGGCGCCGCCGCCGGCGATCACCTGCGGGGGGGCGATGTCGGGGCCGCCCGGGTTGATGGTCACATCGAGCCCGACTTCGTCATAGAAGCCCTGAGCCTTGGCCACGTAGTAGCCGCCGAACTGGGCCTGCGTCACCCATTTCAATTGCAGCGTCACCTGATCCGCCGCCGATGCCGCCGTGACCGTGGCCCCGGCAAGCAACACGGCCAACGTCAATGCCAGTCTTTTCATGTTGCAGTCTCCCTTGTTGTCGCCCGAAACAGCCCCCTACGCCCGACGACGGTACGACGGGTGCCAGAAAGTGAACGCCCGCTCGAGCACAGCGATCGCTCCAAAAAACAT
>Ga0315281_10009715_pt1 | contig 13319 bp, 14 predicted proteins | sample YL17G07_0_MG_FD_204540 | JGI IMG/M metagenome (GOLD analysis project Ga0315281, IMG submission 204540) | Sediment microbial communities from Yellowstone Lake, YNP, Wyoming, USA - YL17G07_0 | ecosystem: Environmental > Aquatic > Freshwater > Lake > Sediment | place: USA: Wyoming | collected... | reverse complement strand
AGACCGATAAGAAAATACCTGATTCCCTGTTTATTCCTTCTGTATGAGGGCCCTGAAGCTGGTTGAACTGAGACCGCTCTAACGAATCGAGGTTAAGCTCCAATACGGCTCCCCTTTCTTTATCCTCTCTACGGTTCTCAGGATTTGTTTTTATACTGGGCTCTCGGAGGACTTCCGCCCCCGCCGCGGGCACCCCCCGTCGTGTACCGTGACATGTGACCGGCGGTTTTTAGGGGAGGATCTTGTGCCTTTGGAAAGGGGCTATCCCCACGCGGGGGACGCCAGAGCGGCGGGGGTGAGGGAGCGAATCCCCCAGGAGCGTCCACCGTGGACCTTCGACTTACAGTTGCTAACGTTGAAAAAGCATTCTATCCTGGTTTATTCACCCTTCTCCACCGCCGCCCGGAAGAGGTCACCGGCCAGGCTGATGATATGATCATGGTCCTTGAGCTGCACCCGCCACAGCGGCGGGATGGCGGTGACCCCCCAATATGCACCGGCAAGTGACCCGGTTATGGCTCCTACCGTGTCGGCATCGCCCCCCAGGTTCACCGCCCGGACCACTGCGTCTGCGAAAGACTCCGCCCCCATGAAGATCGCGAGGGCGCAGTGGGTAGCAAGGAGCGCATCCAGGGAGGGGTTTGGGGGATGATCCCGGAATCTGCGCAGGAACTCGCTGACCTCGGGGATGCGGCACGTGGAGCAGGCATGCCGGAAGGCATCCTCCCTGGAGCTGCCCCGCGCGAGATCGCTTACCATCCGGTTCACGAATGCCGAGCACGCCCCCGCAACGGGATCAAAATGGGTGAGGCGCGAACAGGCAAGGCTCGCCTCTTCGAGGAGGGGCGATGAGAAGAAGACCCCGAGGGGCGGGCCCCGCATCACCGACCCATTAGACCTGCTCCCGCCAAGGGTGCGGTGGACCTGTTCGGCAGCAACCCTGGGGGACATCCCCCGTATCACCAGCGAGAAGGCCGCGCTTGATGTTGGGCCGTAGAATTTTGGATATCTCAGGTAACCCTCCAGGAGGCGGGCCATGCAGTCCTCAGGAGAGAATCCGCGGGAGACCACCAGCGAGCGGGCAAGGGCAAGGGCCTGGAGGGTATCATCGGTGTACATCCCCCCCGCCCGCATCTCCGTAACCTTCCTCGCCGGTGGCGGCTGGCCCTCAAGGGGCGCACCCAACGCGTCCCCCACAGCGAGCCCCAGGAGCACTCCCACAACCCGTTCTTCTTGCAATATAAAGATCACCAATAAATTATATTTAGGAACGAACAGTAGAGTTAAAGATGGTGATAGCGTGCAGAAGGAAGAGTTGCTCCACTTACATATGCTCCTCATTCATGTAAAGAAATATTATGAGAACCTCACTTCTGATGAGATCTTCACTGACAGGTACAATGCCCTGACCATATCACCGGTCCACATCCACAAGAACAAAATTCTCCACAAGAAAGCAATCCTCACCCTCGGGGATGAGATCGTCTCCCACATCAGGGGCCGCCGGCTAGCCGTTGTGGAGATGAGCCCCGAAGCGGCAACAGGACGCGTTGCTGCTGAACAATGATCCATGGATGAGTACACCATCTGCCGGGAGATCATCTCCCGCCTCTCTTCTCATCCTCAGTCCCCTTCCCGGCTCGAACACTTGAAGATCGAGGTCTGCAGGGCGCACCATTCTCCTGTTATCCCGAAAAACTCCGCCATCCTCGCCGCAGCAGAACCAGGGGAGCGCGAGCGGCTGCGGAACCTCCTCCTCCTCAAGCCCACCCGCACCCTCTCGGGGGTGGCGCCCGTTGCGGTCATGACCTCCCCTGCCCCCTGCCCCCATGGAAAGTGCCTCCCCTGCCCCGGGGGCCCCGACCATCCCTTCGGGACCCCCCAGAGCTACACGGGCGAGGAGCCCGCGGCCCTCCGCGCAAGGGAGCATGGCTACGATCCCTACCTCCAGGTAAGAGCGCGCCTGGACCAGTTCCAGGCCCTCGGGCACCACGTGGACAAGGCTGAGCTGATCATCATGGGAGGGACCATGACAGCCAGGCCGCCATTATACCAGCGCGAGTTCGTTTCTGAATGCCTCCGCGCCATGAACGAATTCGGCGGCCACCGGTCAAAAGGGGATTCCTTCGAGGCATTAGCCAGGGAGAATGAGCGAGCGCGGGTGCGGTGCGTGGCCACAACCTTCGAGACGAGGCCTGATTACTGCCGGAAGGAGCATGTCGAGCGCATGCTCTCCCTCGGGGTGACCAAGGTGGAGATTGGGGTCCAGCACGTGGACGACCGGATCCTTGACCTCAACCGGCGGGGCTGCAGGGTCGAAGACGCCGTCGGGGCGAACAGGCTCCTCCGGGATTCGGGGTTCAAGGTGGGGTTCCACGTGATGCCCAACCTCCCGGGCGCATCCCTCGCTGATGACGAGAGGATGTTCCAGACCCTCTTCTCTGACGAGAACTTCCGCCCCGACTTCCTGAAGATCTATCCCACCCTGGTCACCCCCGGATCCGGCATTGAAGACCTCTATCATCAAGGCGGGTACCACCCCTACCCGGAGCCCGACCTCGTTGACCTGATCGCCCGGGCGAAGGCAACGATCCCCCCCTATGTCCGGCTCCAGCGGGTGCAGCGGGATATCCCGGCGAAGCTCATCACCGCAGGGTCAATACACGGGAACCTCCGGCAGATGGCAAGGGCGCGCCTTGAGGAGATGGGCGGTTCCTGCCGGTGCATCCGCTGCCGCGAGGCAGGGAGGAGTTCCCCGGAGGGAACGCCTTCCGTTGAGGTCCTCTCCTATCCCTGCTGCGGCGGGATGGAGCATTTCATCTCCGCTGTTGCGGGGGACTCTCTCATCGGCTATGCCAGGCTCCGGTTCCCGGGAACCATCGAAACCCCTGAGCTTGAGGATGCCTCCCTGGTCCGTGAGCTTCATGTATACGGGCCCGTGGTCCCCCTCGGGAAGCACGCCGGGGCCCTTGAGTGGCAGCACCGCTCATACGGAGCGCTCCTTCTCGGTAAGGCCGAGGATCTCTCCCGATCCGAAGGCTTTCGCCGGATCGCTGTCCTTTCGGGGATCGGCGTCCGCCCCTACTACCGGAGGAGGGGCTATGAGGGGCGCGGGCCTTACATGGTGAAGGAGCTTGCATGAGGCCTGCGACAACCGAGTTTTTGAGGCAGCGGTTCACCGAGTATTACCGGAAGGAGCGCATCCAGGCGCCGCCGGCGGTGGGGGAGCGGGAGTTCGGGTTCATCCTCTTTGACCCGGACTCCCCGGAGGTGCGGATGCGGCGGCACATGGGATTCGGAACCGCACGGGAGCTCGGGGAGTACATCCGATCCATCGTCCCGGCCCATGCCTTCTATTCGAGCGCGTACTACACCTCCCCGGGAGCAGGGACGATGGCAGAGAAGGGATGGACCGGTGCAGACCTCATCTTCGACCTCGATGCAGACCACCTCATGCGGGGGCCCTACCGGGCGATGCTCAACCGGGTGAAGGTGGAGACCGGGAAGCTCCTCGCGATGCTCACCGGCGAGCTTGGCTTCGCGGAGCGGGAGATCCACCTCGTCTTCTCGGGTGGCCGCGGATACCATGTCCATGTCAGGGAGATTGCCGTGCGTGGGTGGGGGAGCCAAGAGCGGAGGGAGCTCATCGATTATGTCTGCGGCATCGGGCTCGATCCCCGCGCGCTCCTCACGGGCGCCCCCGAAGGAACCGGTGGCTGGAAGGAGAGGTATATATCCACAATCTCCGAGTACCTTCTCTGGCTTAAGGGGCTGGGGCGGGAGAAGGGCGTGGAATATCTGATGGAGTTCCCCGGGATAGGGAAAGAGCGGGTCCCGCGATTCTTCGACGCCATCGAAACCTACCTGGCAGAACTCGGGAAGGGGGACTACGCCCCCCTTCTCACGAGCCAGGCATTCTCTGCCATCTCCGAGAAGGAGGGAGGGAAGTTCCGGGAACTCCTCCGCGGGAAGGCAGCCCTTGCCGATGAACCGGTCACCACCGACACGAGGAGGCTCATCCGCATGCCCACCTCCCTTCACGGCGGGAGCGGCCTTCGGGTCACCCCCGTACCCCTTGGCGACTTCGACTCCTTCGACCCCCTCCAGGATGCGGTGGTCTTCTCCGACCGGAAGGTGAAGGTGGATGCGGCGGCGAATCTCTCCATGGAGCTCCAGGGAAACACCTACCGGATAGAGAAGGGGATGGATGTGGTCCCCGAGGCCCTCGCGGTATTCCTCTGTGCCCGGGGGATCGCGGAGGTTGCCGGGGAGGGTGGACGTGCCCCTCGATGACCTTCGGATCATCATCCTGAACGAGCGGGAGAGCGGCCGGCTCTCCGAGGTCCCGCCGACGCTGTATGAAAAGATCCGCGGGCACCTCGCCTCCCTCCAGGAGCAGGTCTACAGCTGCAACGACCCCCTCTCGGACCAGGCCCAGACCCTGATCGAGGAGGTGAAGGCGGTGAGGGAGATCGTCCGCGACATCTTCAGGATCCGGTCGCGGAAGATCCTCTCCCTCGCTCTCGTCCAGGTAGAGGCCGAGGCCACCGAAAGGGACGAGCTGAAGAAGATGCTCCCCGCGGAGCGGGAGATGTTTGACGGGATCGTCCGTCAGCTCGAGATCGGAAAGGCAGCGCTCTCGGGCCAGGTCCCGAGAGGGGTTCCCTCCGGCGAGATTCCCCTCGGGGCCGAGAGTCCAGGGGGTGGATGCATCCCCGAGCCTCCCCGGGCTCCAGAAGAGGCCATGGTCATGGTGCGGATCATCTCGGACATGGAGCCCTTCATGGGGGTGAACGGGCGGATCTACCACCTGAAGGCCGAGGACGTGGTCACCCTCCCCGAGAAGAACGCGGGGGTCCTCATCGACCGCAACATAGCCTTAAATATCATACCCGGAAAATAATTATGATACTTGGGACAGCCAGAAAGGAGGAGGCAATATCATGAAGATGCCGGTGAAATTCAAGACATACTGCCCTTTCTGCCGGAAACATGAGGTTCACGAGGTCGAGAGGGTCAAGAAAGGCAAGACCCGGGGTCTCCGATGGATCGACCGGCAGAAGGCAAGAAGGGGAAAGGTCGGGAACATGGGCAAGTTCTCCAAGGTTCCCGGCGGCGACAAGCCGACGAAGAAGATCAACGTGCGCTACCGGTGCACGAAGTGCAAGAAGGCCCACCTGAGGCCCGGCTTCCGGCTCTCCAAGTTCGAGCTCACGGAGTGAGAGAATGGTCCGTCTGAATCGAGAGAACCGGAGCAGGTTCTACCGGGTGAAGTGCCCTGACTGCGAGAACGAGCAGGTCATCTTCGGGAAGGCTGCAACCGTCGTTGACTGCATCGTCTGCGGGAAGGTCCTCGCCGAGCCGGCGGGGGGAAAGGCGCGGATCACGGCCGAGATCCTCTCCGAGATAGAGTGAGCTTCCGATGCCCGAGAGGGACTGGCCCGAGGAAGGGGAACTGGTCGTCTCGACCGTGGATGCCGTGAAGGACTTCGTGGCCTTCGTCAGGCTCGACGAGTACGGGGGCCGGCAGGGGCTCATCCCCATATCGGAGATCGCGAAGGGCTGGGTCAAGTACATCCGCGACCATGTCCGCGAGGGGCAGAAGGTGGTCTGCAAGGTCCTCCATGTCGACAGGAACCGCGGGCATATCGACCTCTCGTTAAAGGACGTGAACGAGCACCAGCGGCGCGAGAAGATCCAGGAATGGAAGAACGAGCAGAAGGCCCACAAGTGGATCGGCTTTGTCGCCGAGGAGTCGAAGGTGCCGGCACCGGCCATCGAGGACGCAATTCGCCATGATTACACCCACCTCTACCGCGCCTTCGAGGATGCCGTCGTGGAAGGGGAGAAGGTCTTTGAGAAGCTCGCCATCCCTGACCCGGCACGGCCTGCTTTTCTCCGCATCGCGGGGGAGAATGTCCGGAAACCCCGGGTCACGATCGCGGGGTACCTCCACCTCACCTCCACCAAACCCGACGGTGTAAATGTCATCCGGCGGGCCCTCCGGAGCGCCATCACCAAGATCGATAACGTGGATATCGATCTCCTGTACGTCGGCGCACCCATCTACCGCATCAAGGTGACCGCCCCGGATTACAAACAGGCCGAGAAGGCCATCGAAAAGTCGGCCATGGCCGCCATCCGGGTGATGGAGAAGACCGGGGATACCGGGAAGTTCGTGCGCAAGCAGAAGGCCGGTTGACCCTATGAGCGGCCGGATCAGGCGCTGCCCTGTCGATTCCACTTACACCTTCTCCCTTTTGTGTCCCTGCTGCGGGGGGCCGACCCGCACATCCCACCCTGCCAGGTTCTCCCTGAATGACCGGAGGGGAAGGTTCAGGAGGATTGCACGGGGATGGACGCGATAGAGATCCGGTGGCTGAAGGAAGAGACGGGTACTGCTGAGATCCTCATCGAGGGGCTCCCGGGCATCGGCCACGTGGGAAAGCTCGTGGCCGAGCACATGATCCAGGAGTTCCATGCCGGAAAAGTTGCCGAGCTCTACTCCATCCACTTCCCTCCCCAGGTCATTATCGAGCCGGACGGCGTTGCGCGGCTGGCACGGAACGAGGTCTATGTGAGCGAAGGAGAAAAGCGCATCGCGTTTCTAGTCGGCGATTACCAGAGCGCGTCCGCCGAGGGGCATTACCTCCTTGCAGACGCCTACCTCGACATCGCTGAACGCCTCGGGGTGCGCCGGATCTACACCCTGGGCGGATACGGGGTCGGCCACCTGGTCTCGGAGCCCCGGGTTCTTTCGGCGGTGAACCGGGAGGAGCTCCGGCCCGACGTCGAGGCGGCGGGGGCCGAGTTCAACCGGGACGAGCCACCGGGCGGGATCATCGGCGCCTCGGGGCTCCTCCTGGGCCTCTCCCTCCGCAGGGGGATAGACGCCGTCTGCCTGATGGGAGAGACGAGCGGCTACCTGGTCGACCCGCGGGCCGCGTCGAGCCTCCTTGCCGTCCTCTCGGCCCTCATCGGGGTCGAGGTGGACAAGAGCCAGCTCGAGACAAGGGCTGCGGAGATGGAGCAGGTCATCGCGAAGCTCACCGAGAGCGAACGGGCCGACGACGACGAGGCCCTCCGGTACATCGGCTGATCCATGCTCCTCGACACCGACCTCCACATCCACTCTCGTTTCTCCATCGCCTCCTCCCGCTCCATGGTCCCTTCCTCGATTCTCGCGGGATGCCGGAGGAAAGGGATCACCGCCGTCGGGAGCGGTGACGCCCTGCACAGGGAATGGCGGCAGATGTGGGAAGAGTCTCCTGGAGAGGCCGGAGTTCTTGTCATCCCGTCGGCCGAGGTCGAGGACAGGGACCGGGTCCACCACCTCATCCTGGCCGAGACCTTCGGAATCTTCGAGGATCTTGCCCTCCGGTTCTCACCCGCTGCCCCGTCCATCACCACCATGGGACGCCCCCACCTCAAGCTCTCCGGGGAGGAGATAGCCCGTGAGGTTCACGAGGCAGGAGGGCTCATCGGTCCCGCCCATGCCTTCACCCCCTGGACCTCCCTCTATGCCTCCTTTGATCGGGCCAGGGAGTGCTACGGTGAGGAGAGGCCCGATCTCCTGGAACTCGGCCTCTCTGCCGACTCGTCCTATGGTGCAGGGATCTCCGAGCTCCGGGGCATCCCCTTTCTCTCCAACTCGGATGCGCACAGTCCCTCGCCGGCGAAGATCGGGAGGGAGTTCAACCGGATGCAGGTCCAGATTCTCTCCGAGAGGGCGGTCCTTGAAACGGTACAGAAGGGCGGGATCGCGATGAATGCAGGGTTCTTCCCCGAGGAGGGCAAGTACAACCGCACGGCCTGCACCCGGTGCTACCGGCAGTTCACCCTGGAGGAGGCGGGAAGGTACTCATGGCGTTGCCCGGATGACGGCGGGCTCCTCAAGAAGGGGGTCTCGGACCGGGCAAAGGAGCTCTCGGACAGCCCCAAAGAACCCCGTCCCCCGTACCTCCACCTCATCCCGCTCCTCGAGATCATCCAGCGAGTCCTCGGCACCTCCAGCCCCAGCACCAAGCGCTGTACCGCCCTCTACACTTCCTTCCTCGAGACCTTCGGGGACGAGATCCGGGTCCTCGTGGATGTACCTGTTTCAGAGATCCAGGGACTCAACGAGGGGGTCGGCGACGCCGTCGGGAAGCTTCGCACCGGACAGGTGCAGCTCTTCCCGGGCGGCGGAGGCCGCTACGGGAGATTCTCCTTCGGGTGACCGGCCCCCCTCGACCTGGACCTGCGCCCTTTTCCCGTATTCCTGTCTCCATCTGGTTCATTGTGGATCAGTCCCGGCGGAAGCCTTCTCAGGTCTTCAGACCTCGATCACGCCGGTATTCTCTTTCCCTGCGGCCGGAGTCGCCGGAACCACGGAGGCAAGTGCCCCCATCAGGTGTACGACCTTCGGGTCCTCGAGGACATTCCTGAGCGCCTCGAGCTCCTTCGGGCTCCGGATTATGATGCCTTTCCTCTTCATCGGTGTTCCCCTCTCATCGACAGGGTTGATCTCCATCGCAAGGGTGGGAGGCCGTGTTGTGGTTCGTGGCATCCGCAGGATGGAGACCCCGCGGAGCGAGGTTGCTTTCCGTTCCCAGTCCTTCCCTTCCTCAAGGAAGTTCTCGAGTGTTTCCGTGATGTTCATGCGGGTGACTCGTCAGGGTGGAAGGATAAATCCTCGCCGGGCACCCTGAAAGTGCCCGAAAGCAGGGAGGGAATTTTCCCGCTGGGTATCATCCATACACCAGCCAACCCTCCCTCGTGGGGATCATCGCCCACCATCCCTTGACCCTGCAGGGCCTACCACCGTGTTCATAACAGGGAAATCCCAATACTGTTCCAGCCCTCAATCGGTATCCCTGGTGAGAGATCCCGTCATGAAGGAGGAAACCTCGTACCGGAAGTCCCTTGGCCTCGTGGAGCTCGTGAGCCTCGGGGTGGGCGGAACCATCGGCTCGGGTATCTTCGTTGTCCCGGGCATTGCGGCGGGGATAGCGGGGCCCTCTTCCATCTTCGCGTGGCTCATCGTCGCCCTCTCGGCCTGCTGCGTCGCCCTCTCCCTTGCCTGGATCCAGGCACGCTCCCCGTCTGGAACGACCTTCACCGCCATCTTCGAACCCATCTTCGGCCGGCGGGCCTCGGCGGTCCTCGTTTCTGTCTATCTGGTATCCTCTGTCTTCGGCATCGCCACGATTGCGGCAGGTCTCGGCCAATACTTCGCCTTCTTTGCCATCCCCCATCTTCTTGCCGCCGAGATCTTTGTCATCATGGCCTTCCTCGGCGTGAACCTGATCGGAATCGCCTTCTCGGGAAGAACCGAGAATATCCTCACCGCGGCAAAGATCGTACCGATCGTGATCATCGCGGTGGCCCTCATCCCCTTCATCCGCATGGAGAACCTGGTGCCCGAGCGGGTCGCCGGCCTGCCCGACATCCTGAAGGTGGTCATCATCGTGTACTGGCCCTTCACCGGCTTTGAGATCAGCGCTATTCCGGTGGAGGAGACGAGGGATCCGAGGACCATCTCCCGGGCGCTCCTCCTGGTCATGCTCCTTGTCTGCACCGTCTACCTGGTGCTCAACCTCTCCCTCATCGGCTCGGTGGGCGCAGCGGGCCTCGCAGCATCCCCTGCGCCGGTCGCGTACGCGGCAGGGCTCATCTTCTCCGGCGCTGCGCCTGTCGTCGCCGTTATCGGGATCATCACGATGTTCTCTGCCCTGAATGCCTACATCGTCGGGACATCCCGGGTACTCCAGAACATGGCTGCGAGCTTTCGCTTCCCCAGGCTCGCCGAGCTCACGCCCCGCGGGATCCCCAAGAATGCCCTGATTATCTCCTGCATCTTCTCGGGAGCCCTCCTCTTCTTCTCCAACTCCTTTGGTCTCCTGGCATCGGTCGCGGTCGTGACCACCCTCGTCCCCTACGTCGCCATCTGCCTCGTGGCTTTCATCCTTTCGGGAGAAGTGCGGGTGAGGGTCCTGGGAACCGTCGGGGCCGCCATGACGGCAGCCATCCTCATCCTCTATTTCGTCTTCTGATTCTGATTCTGATTCTGATCCAGAACAGGAGCTGAGTTGGGCTGGGTTCCGTTCTCCTCGACAAAGACCGCAGCAGAGATGACCGTGGTCCACTTGCCGGTCTTCTCCCCCTGCGCGGACTGGCAGATATGGGTTGTTTTGAAGATCTTCCCGCTCGCCTTGTAGATCTGCTCGCGCTCCTGCCAGGCCTGGTCCTGGTCGAACTCGATACCAAGGGTAGTGGCGAGCATGGTCGCGGCGAGGTCCTCGGCATACTCGCCAGACTTCTCGGCGGTCTCGCCGAAGGTATGGTGCTCGGAGAGGTACCCGTACTCGTCCTGGGCACTCGGGCGGGCGAGGCCGATGGCCGCTGAGATGAGCCGGTTCGGCTCGTTGGTGTCGCTCCTTGCCATCACGACGAAAACGATCTGCCCGGGCTGGAGGATCTTCAGGCCCTCCTCCGCCGGGACCTGCTTGCATTTCGGTGGGAGGATACTCGAGACATGGACAAGGTTGAACTTCTCGATTCCGGCTTTCCTGAGTGCGAGCTCGAAGGACGCGAGCTTGTCCTTGTGGATGCCGACGCCCTTCGTGAAGAAGATCTTCGCGGGAACCATTACTCATTCTATTTCATTTTACTTTTTTAAATGTATGGGAACGCCGGAGCGGGGAAAAGACTCATATAATGGGCTTAAAATGGGATTATTCCCGTAATATCACTTTTGTTTTCCTATGGATGCTCATCCTGTGTTTTTTTGTCATTTTACCTGAGAAACTCTTTCTTTTCCCCATTCAGAGCAGGTGATGCGAGCCGGTCAGGAAATATCCCCCATTCGCGCCGCCGGCCGGTGCACAGGGGAACACTTTTTACGTATCTCTCCCATACCAGAAAAGAGGAGGAGAGCTATTGACAGATATTCCGGCCTCAACCATCCGGGGGATCGAGAAGCTGAAGAAGGATATGGCAGCCATCACCGGGTCCTTCTCGTACCCCGAGACCGCCTACCACCTCCCTATCACCTATGCCCTCACGGGGGTTGCGGTACAGGACGGTGCATCAGCCCTGCAGGCATTCGCAAAGTCCGGGGAGAACCCGCTCGTGGCCTGCGAGTGCCTCCTCGCCTCGAAAGACGCTGCATCAGGACCCGAGGGAGCACCCTATACGGGGTTCATCCCTGACACGGTGCTGCGCAAGCTGGGCTACTCGCTCGTCGACGGCTCGATCCTGGGGATGGCCCTCCTCGCGGGATCGCCGGCCTCTGCCGATGAAGCTGCCGGCATGGCCCGGGAGCTCCAGGAGAAGTACATGCTCACCTTCCTTGCCGGGGATGTCATCCGCATCCTCTCCTCTGCCGGGGTGAAGACGGGCCTCGACTACCGGCTGGTCCCCCTCGGGACCCGTCCCATCCACGGGGTTCACTTCATCGATATCGTCGCCCGGGTGGCCATGATGTTCGGCGGGGTGGTCCCGGGGGATGCAGGGCGCCTCATCGCCTATGCCGCCGAGCGGGCAAAGGTCTTTGCCATCGTCTTCCCAGGCCTCACAGACGAGGAGATCGCCTTTACCGACACCCTCAAGGCCCTCTCAATCCCTGTCCTCGCCACCGGGGGCTATGAGGGAGGCACCTGGGAGCAGGCGACTGCCGAGGAGGTGGTGGGACGCGGGATGGAGCTGAAGGATATCCGGGTGAAGGTGACCGCGATCCCCATCCCCATGGGCTGCTCGCCCGCCTTTGAAGGGAAGAGCATCCGGAAGGAGGAGATGTACGTGGAGTTTGGGGGCGGGAGGTCGCCGGCCTTCGAGCTCCTCAGGATAGGGAAGCCGGGCGGGGTGGTGGATGGGCGGGTTGTGGTCATCGGCCCCGAGATCGACGGGATGCGCCAGGGCTCGGCGGTCCCTCTCGGGATCCTCATCGAGGTGGCGGGGAAGAGGATGCGCAAGGAGTTCGAGCCCGTGCTCGAGCGCCGGATCCACAACTTCGTCAACTACGGCGAGGGCTCCTGGCACGTGGCCCAGCGGAACCTCATCTGGGTCAGGCTCTCGAAGGAGGCGGTGGCAAAGGGGGTGAAGGTGGAGCACCTGGGGAAGCTCCTCGCTGCCAAGTTCAAGATGGACTTCCCCGAGCTCCTCGATGCGGTCCAGGTGACCCTCATCACCGACGGGAAGAAGGTGATGGAAATGGTGAAGGAGGCCGAGCAGACCTACGAGGAGCGGGACCGCCGGGTCCTCGGGATGAAGGACGACGAGGTGGATACCTACTACTCGTGCACCCTCTGCCAGACCTTTGCCCCGAACCATGTCTGCATCATCACTCCCCAGCGGCCCGCCCTCTGCGGTGCGATCAGTTGGCTCGACGGGAGGACCGCGTACGAGATCTCCCCGGCTGGGGCAAACCAGCCCGTCAAGAAGGGGAGGCTCATCGATGCAGCGCGGGGTGAGTTCGAGGGGGTGAACGAGTTCGTGCGCAAAGCATCCCATGGCGAGGTGGAGCGGTGTTCCCTCTACGCGCTCATGGAGAACCCCATGACCTGCTGCGGGTGCTTCGAGTGCATCGCGGTTGTGCTCCCTGAGGTGAACGGGGTCATGGTGGTGAACAGGGAGTTCACCGGCGAGACTCCCTGCGGGATGTCGTTCTCCACCCTCGCGGGGACCATTGGCGGCGGAGCCCAGACGCCGGGCTTTGCCGGGATCTCCAAGGCCTTCATCCTCTCCGAGCGGTTCCTCCAGGCCGAAGGCGGGATCGAGCGGCTCGTCTGGATCCCCGCGATGCTCAAGGAGGAGATCGGGCCGAGGCTCGAAAAGAGGCTCGAGGCCATCGGGAAGCCCGACCTCTTCGGGAAGATCGCCGACGAAAGCGCTGCAAAGACCCTCGAGGAGCTGCAGGAGTTCCTTGCGAAGGTGAACCACCCGGCACTCTCCATGAAGCCTCTTATCTGACCTGGGGGCGAACCATGGGCGATGTTCTTCCACCGGTAGAGGCAGGATCCATCGATCTGGTTACCCTGGGTGCAACGAGATCGGAAGGAGGGACCCGCTCGGTCTCCTACCGGATAGGGGGGTGGAGCACCCTCCCCTTCCTCGCCGATCCCCCTGCGGGAGTGCGGTCGCCTCTTGTCGCCCTCGAGATCTGCGACGACCCCCGGATCTGGCCGCAGGTGGTCACAAGGGAGCTCGGGGACCTGTCCAGGGATACTGCAGCATGGGCGAGAGAGGCCGAGAAACGCTTCTCTGCCGACCTCGTGCGCCTGGTCCTGACATCGACGAGGGACCGGACCTTCTCTGACTTCCCTGCCATCGGGCGTACA
>Ga0315281_10009713_pt1 | contig 13325 bp, 12 predicted proteins | sample YL17G07_0_MG_FD_204540 | JGI IMG/M metagenome (GOLD analysis project Ga0315281, IMG submission 204540) | Sediment microbial communities from Yellowstone Lake, YNP, Wyoming, USA - YL17G07_0 | ecosystem: Environmental > Aquatic > Freshwater > Lake > Sediment | place: USA: Wyoming | collected... | reverse complement strand
ACTGCTTCCAGGGCAATCGCGAGGGCTCACCCTGCGGTCAGTGGTGATCGGCATCCTCTGCGCGGTGCTGGTCAGCTTCGTCACGGCCTGGGCCGAGCAGGTCATCAAGCGGATCACGATCGGCATCCTCACCTTCCCACCAGTGACCTTCGGCGTCTTCGTGTTCGTCATCCTGGCGAACCGACTGCTGCGCCGCCTCCGGCCGCGACTGGCCCTCGGCCCCGCAGAGCTGCTCGTGGTCTACGTCATGATGCTGCTGAGCGCGTGGACTTCCTCCCGCGGCGCGCCCCCGCGGCTGATCGCCCTTCTCACCAGCGTCAACTACTACGCCGACCCGGCCAACAAGTGGCAGACCACGTTCTTCCCCTATCTGCCCCAGCACCTTATCCCCTGGGACGCCGGCGGCGAGCCGCGCCAGCCCATCGTGGTCGCGCTCTACGAAGGGCTGCACTACGGAGAGCCGATCCCATGGGTCCCCTGGGTGGCGCCGCTGCTCCGCTGGACGGTAGTCGTACTCCTCGTGTTCGGCGCCTTCATCTGCCTCGCCAGCCTGCTGCGCGCCCAATGGGCTGACCACGAACGGCTGAGCTTCCCGCTGGCTCAGCTCCCGATCGAGATGCTCCGGGCCGAGGCCGGCGAGCCCTTCTATCGCAGCAAGCTGCTCTATCTGGGCGCGGCCGTGCCCGTGGTCATCCATCTCATCAACCTTGCGCACAGCATCAACCCGAACCTGCCGCAGATCACTCTGCGGTGGGACCTCCGCACCCTCCTCTTCACCGGCCCTCCCCTGAATGCAATGAGCACTTTCAGCGCCTATCTCCCGCTCTCCGCCATCGGGTTCTTCTTCCTGCTTCCCACCGAACTGCTCTTCAGCTTCTGGTTCTGCTATCTCTTCCTGGCGAAGGGGCACGAGGCACTGCTGCTTGTGCTCGGGCAGACCCTGGACCGCCCCTCCCATGCCGACACCAGCCTCTACATGGCCAGCGCGGAGGCCGGTGGGTTCTTCGTGCTCGCCGGGTACTTCCTCTATCTGGCCCGCCCCCTGGTCATCTCGGCGCTCAGGAAGCCGCGGGGCGCCCGCAGCGAAGAGATGCTGTCCTACCGCGTCGCCCTGGTGGGGCTCGTCCTCACCATGCTCGCGGCCGCGGGCTGGTTCGCCCTGGCCGGCCTCTCCTTCTGGCTGGGGCTGATGGAGGTGGTGGTCTACGTGCTGGTGATTGCCCTGGTGATGACCCGGGCCACGGCCGAGGGCGGCCTGCTGATGACCGAGATCATCTTCACCCCCCTCGATGTCTACGGGATGTTCGGCCGGCGGCAGTTCCTGGGCGCCCGAAACCTGACCGCGATGATCTTCGCCACCCAGCCCTTTGCCGGCGACATGCGCGGACTGGCCCTCCAGGGGATGATGGACTCTCAGAAGATCGCCGAGTCTGTCGGACTCCGGAGGCGATCACTGCACGCCTCACTGTGGATCGGCATCATCGCCTCACTGCTGGCCGGATTCGTCATCCACCTCTGGCTGAACTACCGCCAAGGCGCGATGGCGCTGAGCGGTCACTACCAGTGGCTGTCAGGCGTCTTCTTCGAGGAACATGCCGCCTTCCTGGGCGGCGAGGAGCGCTTCAACCCCGCGACTCCCATCTGCTTCCTGCTGGGGGCCGCCTTCACCGTCTTCCTGGCGGTCATGCGATTGCAGTTCTACTGGTGGCCGCTCCATCCGCTGGGCTTCGTGATGTGTGGCTCCTGGTCGCTGGTCGTCTACTGGCTGGCGATCTTCCTGGCCTGGCTGGTCAAGTCGCTTATCGTGCGCTACGGCGGCCTCTCGGGCTATGCGAAGGCGCGACCCTTCTTCCTGGGGCTGATATTCGGTGAGATGAGCATCGCCGTGGTGCTGGCCCTGCTGGACGCGATCTGGCACCTCCCCGCGCCCTACATCGCGTTCGACTGACCGAGCCGTGGGGCGGACAGGAATGCCCTGTGGGAGCCCGGTCCTCCGGGCGACGCTGCCTCCGAATCGCCTCGGGGACGAGGCTCCCACACAGCTACTTGACGTCGGCCGTGCCGCCCGCGTCCTCGATCGCCTTCTTGACCGTCGCCGCCTCTTCTTTGGTGACGCCTTCCTTGACGGCCTTGGGTGCTCCCTCCACCAGCTCCTTGGCCTCCTTCAGGCCCAGGCTGGTGTGCTCGCGCACGGCCTTGATCACCTGGATCTTCTTCTCCCCGAACCCGGTGAGGATGACGTCGAACTGCGTCTTCTCCTCTACCGCCTCGGCCGCCGCCGCCGCGACCGGCGCGGCCATCGCCATCGCGCTCACGCCAAACTTGTCCTGAAGCGCCTTCACCAGCTCGTTCAGCTCCAGGACGTTCATCTGCTCGATCGCGGTGATGAACTCTTCATTCGTCAGCTTCGCCATCTCGCTCCTCCATGATTGCTCTTCGCAGGGCAGTCCGCCGCAGGCGGATTGCTCCTGCCAACTCGTTCTCTCCCGCGCGCTACGCGCTCGCAGCCGCGCTGGCCTCTTCTCGCTGCGCGGCGATCGCCTTCAGCGTGAGGACCAGGTCCCGCGGCACCGCCTGAAGCATGCCCACCAACTGGCTCAGGGGAGCCGAGAGCACGCCCACCAGCCGCCCCAGCAGCTCCTCTCGGGGCGGGATGGCAGCCAGCTCGGCCAGTTGCCCGCCATCGAACAGATGGCTCTGCACCCAGCCGGCCTTGAAGTCCAACTGGTCGTGCCGCCGGGCGAACGCGCTCATCTCCTTCAGCACCTGCAGCGCGTCTCCCGAGACCAGCGTCACCGCGATCGGCCCCTCCAGATGCTGGGTCAGGCCCGCCCTTTCATCCTCCGCCAGGGCGCGGTGGAAGAGGGTCTTCTTAACCACTCTGAGCTGGCCTCCCACCTTCCTCAGGCTCCGCCGAAGCTCCGTGAGGTCTTTGACCGTCAGCCCGCGGTAACCCGTGACGATGACCTCGCTCTGCGCGGCCAGGGCTTCGCGCAGCTCGGCCACTACCTGCTCTTTCTCTGACTTCCGCAATCCTCACCTCCTGCCGAAGTCGCTCCGGGTGTTCTCCCGCAAACAAAACTCCCCCGCCGAAGCGGGGGAGGCAAGAGGCCGGCGCTCGTGCCGACCACATCTCCGCCCTGCCTCGGCAGGCGCCCGCCTTGGCGGGCTTAGGCTCTCGCACCTGCTGTCTCTGGCAGCTCGCGCCTGTTCGCGCGTTAGCTTTGCCTGGACGCTGCTTCATGATCCGCCGTGGGCGGATCATGAAACAGCGCGGTAACGACGTTTCGCATGCGCAGGCGCATTTCATGCCCACGCAGGGGCAGCGGCGGGGCGAGAGGCCGTGAAATGCGCTGCAGTGTCTCTACATGGCCTCGGCCAGCGCCTCGGCCTGACCGGGGTCTATCAGCAGCGACGGCCCCATAGTAGCGCTGATCGAGATCTTGCGCAAGTACTGACCCTTGGCGCTGGCCGGGCGGGCCCGCACCACTGCCCCCAGCAGGACGGCCAGGTTCTCCCTTAGCTGCGGAATCTCGTAGGAGGCGCGGCCGATCGGGACCTGCACCACGCCGCCCCTGTCCATGCGGAACTGGACCCGCCCGCTCTTCAGCTCGCGCACGATAGCGGCTACGTCATCTCCCACCGTGCCGGCCTTGGGGTTGGGCATGCGCGGACCCAGCCGCTTGCCCAGCCGGCCCACCAACCGCATCATCTCCCGCGTCGCGACCAGCACGTCGAAGTCTTTCCAGCCGGCCTCGATCTTGGCCACCAGGTCCTCGGCCCCCACCACTTCGGCCCCCGCCTCCTGCGCCTGGGTGACGGCCTCCCCCCGGGCGAAGACCGCTACCCGCGGGGACTTGCCCGGGCCGTGGGGGAGGGTGACGATCCCTCGCACCACCTGCTCGCCTGACTTCGCATCCACGCCCAGCCTGATCGCCAGGTCAACGGTCTCGTCGAACTTGGCGGAGGCGGTCTCCTTGATGCGCGCCAGCGCCTCCTCCGGAGAGTATAGCCGCTCCGGCTCGACCGTGGCCACCGCGGCCGTGTATCTCTTCCCATGTGACATCGCGCGCTATCCTTCCACCTGGATGCCCATGCTGCGGGCGGTGCCTTCGATGATCTTCATGGCCGCCTCCACATCGTTCGCGTTGAGGTCGCGCATCTTCGTCTGCGCGATCTCGCGCACCTGTGCCCGCGTCACCTTCCCGACGACCGTGCGGCCCGCCTCGCCCGAGGCCTTCTCGATCCCGGCCGCCTTGCGCAGGAGCTGCGAGGCGGGCGGCGTCTTCAGCTCGAAAGTGTAGGACCGGTCCTCGTAGATGGTCACCTCGACCGGGATGATGGTCCCCACCTGGGAGGCCGTGGCTGTGTTATAGGCCTTGATGAGATCCATCAGGTTGATGCCGTGAGGGGCAAGGGAGGGGCCCACCGGCGGCCCGGTGGTCGCCTTCCCGGCCTCGATCTGCAGTCGCACTATCGTTCGCACTTTCTTCGCCATCGCCCGCTCCGTCAGTCCAGCTTCTCGACATCCGCAAAGTCCACTTCCACCGGCGTCTCCCGGCCGAAAATGGACACCAGCACCCGAAGCTTCTCGCGCTTCACGTCCACATCCACCACCTTGCCGTGGATGCCGTCAAATGGCTCCGAGGTGATCCGCACCGTCTCGGTCACCTGCCAGGCCGCCCGGAGAGATGGCGCTTCCTCGCTCACCGCGGTGAGCAACCGCTCCACCTCCTCGGGCTGAAGCGCAACCGGTTGCCGGTCGGGTCCCACGAAGCCAGTGACGCCTGCCGTATCCCGCACCAGATGCCGCGTATGATCGTCCAGCTCCATCTCGACGATCACATAGCCCGGGAAGACCTTGTGCTTGCTTACCTGCCGCCGGCCGCGGCGTGTCCCCCGGAGCTCCTCCTCTGTGGGCACCAAGATGCGACCTACGCGGTCTCCCAGGCCCAGGGAGGTGGCCCGTCTCTCGATGCTGACCTTCACCTTGTCCTCATGCCCGGTGAAGGTATGAACTACATACCACTGCTTCTTAGCCATCTGTCGTCTCGTCCGACCCCGCTAGCCAGTAGGGAACAGGGGCCGTGTGAGCTGCACCAGGACCTGGTCCCAGACATAGATGAACAGGCCCACGATCAGCACCACGGCGATCACCAGCCCGGTCATCTTCACCACGTCGTCGCGACTGGGCCAGACCACCTTCTGCAGCTCGAGCCAGGCGTCCCGGAAGAACCCTTTGACTTGGGCTGCACGGGATGTTCGGTTCACACTCACTTGGTGCTCCAGCTCCTGCCCGCTGGCAGGCCCGGCGGGATTCGAACCCACACCCTCCGGTTTTGGAGACCGGCGCTCTACCAGTTAGAGCTACGGGCCTACCACCTGCTCCGCCCGAGGCCTGCCCGGAGAACACCGGCGGCAGTACCGTGCGCCGAGGCGACGCTAGCGGCCCGCCCGCGCGGTAAGGCCAGTCTCCCGGTGCTCCGTGTGCTTGCGGCACTCGGGGCAATACTTGCGCAGCTTCATCCGATCGGGGTCGTTGCGCTTGTTCTTATAGCTCGTGTAGTTCCGGCTGCGGCACTCGGTGCACGCCCACCAGAACCCTCGGTCATGGATCCGGCTCTGCCGCGGCAAGGCCGACGCTCCCTTCCCACCGGCGCCCGTCTGCGCCGCCCGGGGGCCAAGAAAAACCGAGCCAGCGGCCTCCCTCGGCTCCGCCTGGCTCATCCCGGGAGGCACTCTATCATAACGCCCCCCTCTGCGTCAAGGGTGAGGAGGGCCGCTCGGCCTTCCTGTTCCGTATCCAGGGTCGGCGGAACTGAGACAGAAGGGCGGTTGGGGTTAGCTGCACCTCCGGCATCCCCGCGCTTGCAGCTTTGCACTGGCCCTTCGGCCGCCCGTGCTACGCAGCGAGACTTCCAGCCTTCGTCGTCCGGCGAGGGTTGCCCCGGCCGACGCGCTGACTACTCCCGCTCCACCGGCGCTGGCATAGCGGACGCCCCGCCCCGCGCCTTCACCTGCAGCTCGATGTTGCGGCCAACTCGCTGCCGACCCGTCGGAAGTCCCTCGATCTCCAGGAAGCGCCGCACCGGCAGGCTCGGGTCAGACGATGTCACCAGATACTCATGCCCGTCGGCATCCCACTCCAGGTTGATGCGCCCCTCATACTTCCTCGCCCTCTCCTCCGACCACTCCCACATGCAGTTCGAGTGCAGCACCCGGAAGTCGAGGTCGACGCGGACCACCAGGAGCTCTCTGTTCTGGGAGGTGATGCCCAGCACGCGCCCCGTCGGTCCGACTATCATGGACGGGGGATGGACGGTGGAGGCGGCAATGCAGTAGCCGTGCCGCCACGCTCGCCCCCTCAGCGCGGTCGGGACAGCCGGATTCGTGGGGAACAGCACCAGCTCGGCATCCTGGTCGGCCAAAGCCTGCCAACCTCCATCGAACGCGACGTCCCAGCAGATCTGGATGCCCACGCGGCCGAAGTCCAGGTCGAAAACAGGGAACTCACGGCCCGGCGTGATGCCATGCTCCAGGGAGCCGTCTCCCATCATCACGGGGAAGACCTTGTCGTACACCCCGACCACTTCGCCCCGGCGGTCGAGGAGCACGACGGAGTTGTACACCCGGCCGTCTCGCCGCGTCTGCACGGGCGCGGTGGCGTAGGTGCGGTGCTGCCTCGCCTTCTCGGCGGTGGCGGTGACGATCCTTCCCTCCAGGGTCTCGGCCACCTCCTCGACATTCTCCTTGAGAAACTGGAACGAGCACTCCGGCAGCACCGCCAGGTCGAGATGCCATCCCCGCTCCTCGGCCTGGCGCGCCATCTCGTCTATCATGGCCAGTGTGTCACGCAGCAGCGTGTCCGCATCGGCCGCTCCTACTTGGGGGAATGAGCAGGCGCCAACAACGGCCGGGCGCGGTCCGTCCTTACGACGATTCACCACAGGTCTCCCTCCCGAGGCGGAAAGCAGTCGCGCGGTCCCCATAGACCCGGTAGGACGATGGTAGCATCGAACAGACGGATCGGCAAGCTGGGCGCAACCTGCCCCGGGCGCCGCAGCAGCCGCTGTACCGTGCTGCGGGCATGGCCGTGCTTTCTTGCCGCCGCGCTCACCCCTTCCTCCTGAGCCGTGAACACCACCGTTCAGCCGCGCCTCCGCCACGGCCTCCCTTCTCCGATTCCTCACTCCTGCCTCCTCTCAAGATGGCCTGGCCGGCCTGTCTCGTTTTACAGTTACAGGAAGGGCCTATCTTGGGAGTCACGTCACAACTCCCTGTCGGCAGGTCGCCGCCGCGCCGGGTCGAATCGCGCCTCGGAAGGACGAGGAGGCGGAAGGCGATGGCGGAGCGGGTGCGGCTGGGTGTGCTGGCCTCGGGGGGAGGCACGAATCTCCAGGCGATCATCGTCAACTGCGCCGCCGGCCGCGTGAACGGCGAGGTGGTGGTGGTGATCAGCGATGTCGAGTGCGGCGCGCTGGAGCGGGCGCGCAAGGCAGGCATCCCCGACCACCTGCTCAACCGCCACGACAAGCAGTGCTTCCCCACCCGGGAGGCCTTCGACCGCGCGGTGGTCGAGCGCCTCCAGGCTCACCACGTGGACCTGGTCTGCCTGGCCGGCTATCTGCGGATCATGACCTCGGAGTTGGTGGACGCCTATGCCGGCCGGATGATGAACGTCCACCCCGCGCTGCTGCCCTCCTTCGGCGGTCGCGGCATGTGGGGCCATCACGTCCATCAGGCCGTGCTCGACTATGGCTGCAAGGTCTCCGGCTGCAGCGTCCACTTCGTCTCGCTCGAGACCGATGGCGGCCCCATCATCCTTCAACGCGCCGTGCCGGTGGAGGAGGACGATACGCCGGAGACGCTGGCCGCGCGCATCTTACCGCTCGAGCACGACACCTATACCCAGGCCATCCAGCTCTTTGCCGAAGGCAGACTGAGGATAGAGGGACGTCGGGTTCGCATCCTGCCACCAGCCGAGCGATGACCAGACGACCAAAGGCCGAACCGCAAGCCGCGGGGCCTCAGGGCCTCTCGCTGCTGCCTGTCATCACCGTCATCCTGGGGGTGATGGTGGGCGTGCAGATCGCCATCTTCCTCCTGCACGCCTACCAGACCATCACCTTCCCTTACCAGTTGGACTACGGCGAGGGCCCGATCCTCCAGATCGCGCTGCGCGTGGCGCGAGGCCAGGAGCTCTACCCTCCCATCAACCGTCCGCCCTACGTCATCGCCAGCTACGAGCCGCTCTACTATCTGCTCTCCGCGCTCGGGGTGCAGATCACGGGGCCGAGCTTCCTGGTGGGGCGGCTGATCTCGTTCCTCAGCGCGCTGGGGGCGGCCACCTGCGTGGCCCTCGTCGTGTGGTGGAGGACGGGCCACCGCTTCTCGGCCTATGTCGCCGGCGGCCTGGTGCTGGCCATGCCGCACTTCCTGGTATGGGCCACGCTGATGCGAGTTGACATGCTGGCCCTGGCGCTGGCGCTGGTCGGCTACTGCCTCTGGGCCCGCCAACGCCGCGCGGCTGCCATGCTGCCCTTCGCGCTCGGCGTCTTCACCCGCCGCACGAACATCGCGGCGATGGGGGCGGCCTTCACGCAGTACGCCCGGGAGCGGGGTTGGCGGCCGGCGGTGCGGGCCTTCGCAGCGCAAGTTCTCCTCATCCTCCTCCTGCTGGCCGGAGGCGTCCTGGTGACCAGAGGCGGGATGTACCACCAGCTCTCACAGCACACCGCCAGCTCCCTGGGAAAGGCCTGGTCGTGGGCTCAGCTCTGGTCGCTGATCTGGTTTCCGCTGAAGGTCTGGCCGATCTACTTTGTGATCACGGTGATAGGAGCGATCTACTGCCTCGCGCAGCCGAGCCAGCGCTCTCTCTTCGTCTTCTTCATCTACGCGTGCGTCATCTTCCTCACCGGAGGCCGGATCGGCTCGGCCCACAACTACCTGCTCGAGCCCACGGCGGTGGGGGCGATGATGTTCGGCGTGATGTGGGCCGAGCTATCCCGGCGCGCGGGCCTGGCGCGGCTGGCCCTGATCGTGATCGGCGGGGCGATCGCGATGCAAATGAGCTGGACCGATGCCCACTTGAGCTACACCATCAGCCTGCTCCGCGCCGAGATCGGGCCGAACTCGGGCCGCTACATCGTGGAGCGGATCAGGGAGGCCGACGGCCCGGTGCTGTGTGAGGATGTCGGGATGACCGAACTCGCGGGCAAGGAAGCGCCGCTGGAGCCCTTCGAGTTCACGCAGATGGCGCGCCACCACGCGCTCGACCCGGCTCCAGTGTTCCGCCAAGTGCGGGCGGGAGAATACGCGCTGATCATCACGCGCTTCGACCCCTTCGACCCGCACGAGATCGAACTTCACCACCCGGGAGAGGACTGGAAGGCGGGCCGCTGGCCCGACGGCCTCATCCAGGCCCTGGTGGCCAGCTATCGGCTCGAGCAGGAGGTCGGCCCCTACTTCGTCTTCGTACCGAAGGTCAGGCCGCCGGGGCTGTGAAGCGGGCATCCCCGGGAGGTAGCAGCCCCCTACCGGCGGAATCCCTTCGCTACAGTTTCTCTTGTATTACGGTGACAACCGTAATACAAGAGAATCTCCTGTAGAAGCGTCACGCTCTGCGCTGAGGAGTTTCTTGCATTATGGCTCGTATCACTGTAATGCAAGAAACTCCATAGGTCACCGGAAGGAGATGAACGATGGGTGTCACGCGCCGCGAGGTTCTGAGTGCGATGGCGATGGGTTTGGTGGCGGCTTCGGCCGCGAAGCTGCTGTCAGGCGGCGAGTCCGCCGGCGGGCGGAAGCCGGGCAAGGCCGGGCCTGGCAAGAAGGAGACGAAGAAGCTGCCGCCGCTAGCGCGCCGCGGCATTCACGTCATGGCCGGCGGCCCGGCCTCGATGCCGGCGCTGGAGCAGTTGATCGGGGAGATCGCGCCTGCGCTCGGGCTGAACTGGGTCATCCTCGAGGTCGGCGATGGCTTCGCTTACAAGAGCCATCCGGAGTGCGCGGGGACGGACGCTTTGACCAAACAGGATGCACGCAAGCTGGCCAGCCTGGCGCGAAAGCGCGGCATCGCGCTCGTGCCGGAGTACAACTCGTTGGGTCACCAGTCCTGGCACGCGAGCACGGGGGCGCTGCTGCGCGCCCATCCCGAGTTCAACGAGGCGCCTGACATGGACCCCACCGCGGCAGGCTTCTACTGCATGAGCTGGTGCCCCAATCACCCGGCCCTCTACCCCATCGTCTTCGATCTCTATGATGAGCTGCTCGACGCCTTCCAGGCGAAGGCCTTCCACGTCGGAATGGACGAGGTATTCATCCTTGGCCAGTGTCCGCGGTGCAAAGGCACGCCGAACTCCCAGCTCTTCGCCAAGGCAGTGAAGGACCTCCACGCGCACCTCGTGGACAAGCGCAAGGTGGAGATGCTGATGTGGGGAGACCGGCTGCTGAACGACGCGGATATGCACTACGGGTCGTGGGACGCCAGCGCGAACGACACTTGGCAGGCGGTGGATCTGGTACCCAAGGACATCGTGATGTGCGACTGGCACTACGGCCTGGACAGCCCTGACTTCCCCTCCGTCCAGTTCTTCCAGGGCAAGGGCTTCCGGGTGTGGCCGGCAGGGTTCAACGATGCGGATGCCGTCCGTCGCTTCATCGAGGTAGCCAGGAAAGAGGCGACGCCGCTGATGGTGGGCTACCTGGCCACCACCTGGACGGATGTCACCCGGGTGGTCGCAGGTCTGGCGGGCCAGCCTTACCAGGAGAGAAGGCAGGAGATCACCCGCGTCGTCACCTCGGTGAAGCTGGGGGCAGCTCTCGCCCGCGGCGAGGACATCCCAGCGGCTCAGCCCGCAGGCGCCTGAGGCGCGGGGCCGCGCAGGCGGGGCGCCGGAGGGCTTGGTGACGAAGCCGCTGTTCGGCTTGACGGTGGGCGCCGAGGAGGCCGCGAGGAGGGCGGCCGAGTTAGGCGTGGACTTCGTGGACCTCCACTTCGGCGGCGACGTGGACTCGCTGGCGCCGGCCCTGGAGGCCTGCGACGGGCGCGGCCTGGGCTACGTGCTCAACTTCGAGAAGGCGCCCATCGGCTGGGTGCCTCCCTCGCGCCTGAAGCAGGACCTGGAGGGGCGCGGAGGCTTCCTCGGCTTCCTGCTCGATGAAGCCGACCACATGCAGATCAACGCCCACTGGCCCGTGATCGAGTATTACGGCTACCAGGGCCAGCACTATCTGGCCGAGACCGAGGGGCTCGACCTGTTCGCGGCGCGGGCCGCGGTGCTCGACTCCCTTTGCCACCGGAGCGAGGACTGCGCGGTCGGGGGCAGGCCGGCTGCGGTCGAATTCCTCTTCCCCGTGATGATGCACACCGCGGCGCGGGCGGGGCTGCACGTGAGCCCGAAGATCCTGAAGGAGACCTGTGGGCCGGCGATGCTGGCGGTGGCCCAGGGGGCGGCTCGCCAGTACGGAGTGGACTGCTGGGTGGATGTTGACTACTGGTGGCATAACGAAGTCATCGGTCACCCGGCGAGGCGATTCCGGTCCGCCCTGATGCTCGCCTACTGGTCGGGCGCGAGCCTGATCTATGTGGAAGGGGGGGCGCCCTGGTCGGGGGGCCACCCCGAGGGGCTGGCGATCGAGCGCGCGTACCAGGAGTTCCTGCGAAGCTACGTCCCGGCCCATCCGCGACCCTATACCTGGCGGGACCTCCGTCCGTCCACCGCCATCGTGCGCTTCGATGACACTTGCTTCGACGATCGTCAGCACTACCTCGGGGAGTACCCAGGGCCGCTCTACGGGCATGTGCCTTGTGGGCCGGAGAACACCGAGTGGCTGGCCATCTGGAGCCTGCTCTCGCACGGCTTCGTGCGCACGGATTCGGTGTCCCACCAGTGGGAGTCACGGCGGTTCGGGTCGCGGACGCTGTTCGCCGCTCTGGACAACGTGGTGGTCTACGATCACGAAGTGGGCTACGAGACGCTCGCGGGCCTCAGGGTGATCTTCCTCACCGGAGTGCTGATCAGCGAGACGACGCGGGAGGCGGTGCAGCGATGCGTCCGGGAGGGGGCGCTCTGCGTCCTGCCGCCGCGGCTGGCGCCGCCGGGATCGGGCCTGGAGCGCGCGCGTGAGATCACCGCGGTGGACGACGGGGCCGGGAGGTGGTTGGTAGTGCCGGAGTTCTACCGGCTCCACTATGAATGCTTCTGCGGCGGGCCGGTGAACCGTTCGCTGCGGGAGGCGTTCGAGGGGCTGATTGGCGATGGCGATCACCTGGCCTATGACTTCGGCGCCTGGGAGGTCCGAATCGCCCAGCAGGGAGGCGACTACCCGCGCCACGACCTGATGGCGTGGCGCGTCCCACTCACTCAAGCAGGGGCTGACCCCGACACACTGGAGGTCGAGGTACGGGCGCGGTAGGCCAGTCCCGTTCGGCAGGAGCACTGGCGCGCCCCTCAGCGGTCAGATCCCCGCGTTGCTCTGCGGGCCGCCTATCTTGCGGAGCGCGGCGGCGACCTCGTCAATGCCCAGGGAGTACATGGCGCGGGCCTCGCTCAAGCAGCCAGCGACGCGAGCGCACTGCTCTTCGGTCGGCTCCTGCTTGCGGTCGCCGAGGGCGGCGCGCGCGGACTCCAGCGCGGCCGCGTCCTTCGCGAAGTGGCCCGCGGCCAGCTCCAGATACGGCTTCGCCTCCGGGTACTTCGGCGCGATCTCACGCAGGAAGTCAGCGGCCGCCTTGTGCGTGCTCGGGTAGACGAGCAAGGGGTAAAAGTCATCCGGCGGCAGCATCTTCACCCAGCCGAGATCCTGCTTCTCGTCCCGGGTCTTCGCCCGCGTCAGCGTGCCGCGTCTCTGGTAGCTCTCGACCCACGAGTCGTAGCAGCGCAGGCCCGATGGCATACCGGGGAGGCTGGTGGCGATCCCGTGTGCGTGCGCGACCGCCTCCCTCAGCGCGGCCAGCTCGGCCTTCCGCGCGTCGAAGTCCGCGATCTTCTTCCCAATGATGATCGCGCCGAGGGCGGGGGCCACGTCGCTCTCCGCGACCCGCGCGACCGCAGCGTGATCGTACGCTTCTCCGCCCAGGTAGCAGCCGCGGCCGATGAGCTCTCCCTTCTCCTCGTCGTAGCCGGCGGCGACATTGAACTCGGCGGTCGTGAACGCGTTCCAGACCAGCACGGGCCGGCCCGCTCCGATCTCCGCCTTGACCCGGTCCAGCAGTTTGGGCAGACCTGCTTTCGGGTCATCGTTGGGACCGCCCAGTTCGACACGCTCAACCTCGTAGCCGAGGAGCTTCACCAGGTCACCCGGCCACATCGCCGCGTCACACG
>Ga0315281_10009712_pt1 | contig 13326 bp, 12 predicted proteins | sample YL17G07_0_MG_FD_204540 | JGI IMG/M metagenome (GOLD analysis project Ga0315281, IMG submission 204540) | Sediment microbial communities from Yellowstone Lake, YNP, Wyoming, USA - YL17G07_0 | ecosystem: Environmental > Aquatic > Freshwater > Lake > Sediment | place: USA: Wyoming | collected... | reverse complement strand
TTTTTAGAAGCCAAAATGCGGGACGCGCGAAGCGCGTCCCGCATTTTGGCTTCCAAAAAACCGATGAGTTCTATTCTGGTGCCGAGGAGAGGACTTGAACCTCCATGGGTTGCCCCGTCTGCTCCTAAGGCAGGTGCGTCTACCAATTTCGCCACCTCGGCATTTTGTTTAATTTTAGCACAATATAGACGAGCAAGCTCGGCTAATTCTATGTGGTCAACCCAGTGGTGATTGTGCTCAATCAAAGTTACTAAGTGTGCTCGTGTGAGTACACACTGCGCGCACTAAGTACTTGCCGACCCCGGCTCGTGGTTTTTGAGTACAAAAACATCACTGCGCCCGCACAAAGCGCAAAGAGCGCTCTCGCGCTCTTTGGGAATTCCGCTTTGTGCCCCCAGTAGGATTCGAACCTACGACCGTCTCGTTAAGAGCGAGCTGCTCTACCAACTGAGCTATAGAGGCATTTGGTACTTGAATTATTATACACAAAAAACCAAGAAAGGGAAGTGGTGCCCGGGGTGGGACTTGCCTCTCTCTCCGGTCGAGACCATCCATTTTAATAGCCGCTATGCTCTTTTAAAATGTGGGGCCTCCGGTTCGAGTCCCACCCCAGGCATCTCGCTCTGCTTATTGGTGCCCGGGGTGGGACTCGAACCCACAAGCCTTGCGGCGGGAGATTTTAAGTCTCCTGTGTATACCATTCCACCACCCGGGCAGGTGAAGATACTCTTGAGGCGTGGGCGAGAATCGAACTCGCGTATAGAGGTTTTGCAAACGACCGCCTTACCACTTGGCTACCACGCCTTAGTCAGTTAAAAGTTCATAAAGTTTGTAAAGTTCATAAAGCTAACCCGTACCCACTTTTTACTTTAAGAACTTTATGGACTTTACAAACTATCTCCCATCTTACCCCTCCTTGAGGAGGTCGTCAATTTTTTGGCGATTGCGCTCGCCTTCGTCGAGCTTGATCTCAAAAACGGGGAGGGTGCGGAGCTTTGCCGTGCGCGCGATGAATTCGCGGAGGTCGGTGCGCTTCCTCTTGGCGAAATCTACCGCTCGCTCCTCCTCGCTGGTAGGAATGGTCGTGATGTAGATCGTGGCGCGCTTAAAATCTGGTGAGATAGTCGCATCGGTTACGGTGATGAGTGAGCGTGCGCCTGCTTCGCGGCTGAAAAAGTTTGCCGCCATTTCGCGAAGGAGTTCACGCATTTTTTCTTGTCGAGGGGTTGCCATATTTTTACTTTTCGTTCATCACGAAAGCTTCCAGGATGTCGCCAGAAACGATCTCGATCTTTGCTTCGACCATGAGTCCGCACTCGTTGCCCTCCTCGACCTTTTTGGTCGCGAGTTTTTGTGCCTGGAGTTCGACGACCTTGCCACGACCAATCTCGGCTTCACGGCGCATTATTTTGACCTGAGCGCCGAGCTCGAGTGTCCCCGTGGTTACCTTGCCGCCGATCACTTGTTTGTGCTTTGTGGCACTAAAGGTTTTTAATACCTTGAGGGTTCCGATGATCTCTTCTCCCATAACTTTGGGGGTGCGACGATCGAGCTCTTTCTCCATCCATTCGACAAGTTCGTAGATGACATCAAATGTTTTGATCGTAACACCAAAGCGCTCAGCGTGGTCGGCAGCGTTGCGGTCGACCTTGGTGTGAAAGCCAAGGATGATACCGTTTTCGGATCCCGAGGCGAGCTTGGCGTCGTTTTCGCCGATGGCGCCAACGCCTTTTGCCGTTATTTTAATGGCGACGCGTTCGCGCTCGATCTTGCTCAATTCTTTTTCGATAGCTTCGAGGGTTCCTGCGACATCGGATTTGATGACCACGGGGATAATGAGTGCGTCGGGAGCAAGGGGAATCGTGCGGGGGGATACTTGCACTCCTGCCTTTTTCCCTGTTTCGCGCTTTGCTGCTATCGCTTCTTCCGCTTCTTTTTTTGTCGCGTACGTGCGGAACGCTGCGCCTACCGGAGGAAGTGAGTCAAATCCCGTAATCTTTACCGGAGATGAAAATGTTGCTTCGGACACTTGCTTACCGAGGAAGTTTTCGACGACGCGTACGGGCGCCAGACTTTCTTCAGCGACAATGAAGGTGCCTTTTTTGAGCGTGCCATTGGTGATGATGAGGGTTGCGGAGATGCCGCGCGAAGGTACGATATGTGACTCGGCAACAACACCACGCGCGAGGAGGCTGGTGTCCCCGGCAAGGTTTTCCATTTCAGCGACGAGGAGTAGCATGTCGAGGAGGTCGGAAACTCCTGTGCCGACTTTTGCAGAAATGGGCACAAAGGGGACGTCACCACCAAATCCTTCGAGGTAGATCTCGTTTTCGGCAAGATTTTGTTTCGTGCGCTCAATGTTAGCGTTTGGTTTGTCAATCTTGTTGATGGCGACGATGTAGGGGATACCCGCTTCCTTGATAGCACGAAGCGCCTCTTTGGTCTGTTCCTTTACGCCGTCCTCGGCCGAGACAACGAGGATGGCAATATCGGCAACCTCCGCACCGCGTGAGCGCATCTTTGAAAAGGCTTGGTGTCCTGGCGTGTCGAGAAAGGTGATGCGGTTGGCGACGCCTTCTTTTGCGGGATGGTTGACCTCGTATGCCGAGAGGTGCTGCGTGATACCACCCGCCTCTCCTGCAACTACATTTGATTTACGGATGTAATCAAGGAGGCTCGACTTGCCATGATCAATATGCCCCATGATAACGACGATGGGAGGGCGAGGAAGAAAGTTTTGTGGGGATAGTTTAGCCATATAATTTTTAAAACAAGTGAACTGGAAATACTATGCGCGTTTTGCGCGAGTAACAGCGTCCTTTTCTTCTGCGGTCATTTCGAACTCAGAAGCAAAACTTTTGATTGGCTTTGCAAAGACGCTCATACGGTCGCGCGCGTAGAGGCTTGAGACGACGGTACCGTCACCGTCCTCTGAGAGGAGGGCAATGGCAAAGCTCTGGTTGCCACCTTCACCGTTTCCTTTGAACGCATTGAAACGAATCGTCTCGACCCCCTGGATACTGCGACGGAGACGTGCTTCTGCTGTTGTAAGATACGCGCTTGTTTCATCACGAAATTTTTCAAGGGCGCGAATGTCTGCTCCAAGCGTGCCAATAACCCCTTCGAGGCTCTGGGCATTTTTACCCGCCAGGAGTTTCCTCAAGCGACGCTCCACCACAAAGAGCCATACACTCAATGAAAGAATGATGACTACGAGAACTACAATGATGACAATGGGTGAGAGCGATGCCATAGTGCTCAAAACTATACCTTATTTTTCGATATTTTGCAAAGTCCGCTCGGGGTATTCCTGTCTGGGGCACGCATACCCAGCTCTCGCTGGCGAGGGCTGGGTTGCTCCGCTCGCGCCGCCGCGCTGCGCAAGGCACCAGAAAATAGAATGCCTCGCTCCAAGGCAAAATACACTCAGGTTTGGATATTTTTAGTAGAGTTTTACGAAAGCTAGTCAGATTTGTCTCCGTTGAGTATTCTTATTTTCCCCAAAATTGCATCAAATTTTATTGGTCCAAAATTGCGGGAATCAAAGCTTTGGACTGTGTTGTCTCCAATCATAAAATATTCACTTGCTCCAAGTGTGAGAGTGGTACTGCTTTGTAATGAACCAGACTGAAAGTGGACTTTTAAAATTGACGGAGTTGTTAATTTCTGGTCATTGATAAAAATAGACCCTTCTTTGACCTCAATCGTTTCCCCGGGTAATGCAGCTACTCTTTTTACAAGTGTACCCGTTTTGTATTTAAATATCACAACATCTCCATGTTGGTAGTCTGTATCAAATTTATTTAATGCTAAAGATTGACCTGCCATTATTGTTGGTTCCATACTCGTTCCTTCCATTGAGTACATATCAATAGGAAATATTGATTTAAATATAACTAAAATTACCACAGCGATAATTCCCAATGTTATCCAAATCCATTTTTTAGATTTCTTTACTTCTTGATTGCTTGTGTTATTTTCCATAAGCTTATTATATATGAAAAATTTGAAAATAAAAGATTTGCGGGCTATGATGTCGAGATGAAGAGAATCTATTTGGACAACGCCGCGGCGACACCGGTTGATGCGGGAGTGATGAAGGTGGTGAGCGCTACGCTAAAGAAATTCCCGGGGAATCCGAGCGCACTTCATAAGGAGGGGGTGATGGCACGGCAGGCACTCGAGGTGGCGCGTGGGCAGATTGCAGGTGTTTTGTCGGCGCATGCTGACGAGATTGTGTTTACGAGCGGAGCGACCGAGGCGAATAATATGGCTATTGTGGGTGTGGTCCGAGCGGCTCGCACTCAAAGTGTCGCACATCCGCATATTATTGTTTCAGCAATTGAACATCCATCGGTGCTCGAAGTTGTTCGGGCACTCGAGCGTGAAGGTGTGCTCGTTGATTATCTACCCGTTGACCAGCGTGGACTCGTTGACCTCAAGGAACTTCGCAAACTTATTACGCCCGAGACCGTGCTCGTGTCGGTGATGTATGCGAACAATGAGATTGGCACTATCGAGCCTATTCGTGAGATTGCGAAAGAGATTCGTCATGCACACAAGATGCATAATTCATCGTATCCATATTTTCATACGGATGCAGCGCAGGCGGCGAACTATCTTGACCTCAGCACGCCGTCGCTTGGCGTCGACCTCATGACACTTTCCTCTGGCAAGACGTACGGTCCACGAGGAATTGGCGCGCTCTTTATAAAACGTGGGGTGAAAATCGCGCCGCTTATGTATGGTGGCGAACATGAGGGTGCGCGTCGCCCGGGGACAGAGCCTGTCGCGCTTGCGGTAGGGTTCGCCGAGGCACTCACTCTTGCACAAAAAATGAAAGTGAAAGAATCTGCACGTGTGCAAAAACTTCGTGATGCGCTCGCACAAAATATTTTAAAAAAGATCCCCGGCAGTACCGTGAATGGCGGCCTCACATGCGCGCTTCCAAACATAATGAACATTTCATTCCCGAACATCGAGAGCGAGCTTTTGGTAATCTACCTCGACGCAGCGGGTATCGCCGTCTCAGGAAAGAGTGCGTGCAAAAGTGTGGAAGGTGGCGCATCCCATGTTATACTTGCTATAGGTAAGGCAGAGACTGAGCAGGCGGGGGCAATTCGTTTTTCACTGGGCCGAGAAACAACGAGTACCGATATTACCTATACAACAAAAGAACTCTCGCGCATTGCGTCGCTCCTACGTGAGGCACATTCGCAGAGCGATGGAGTATGACTTTATGAACTTTTAACTTTTTAACTTTATAGACTAACTTTTATGTACGAAGCAAAAAATTTTGAGGCATTGTTGGGGACAGAAGGTTTTTCGGATGTTCTTTTGCGCAATCATTTCACCCTCTATGAGGGGTATGTTTCGAATACAAACAAGGTTGTGGAACTTTTAAAAACCACCGAGGTCGGCACGCCACAATATAATGAACTCAAACGTCGATTCGGATGGGAGTGGGATGGGATGCGCCTTCATGAGCTTTATTTTGGCAACATGGTTAAGGGAGGAAGCGCCCTCGACAAAAAAGGTTCCCTTGCAAAAAAGATCGAAGAAGGCTTTGGGTCATTTGAAGCATGGGAAAAAGATTTCAGAGCGACCGGCGCGATGCGCGGCATTGGCTGGGCGATCCTTGCTCAAGACCCTGAGTCAGGACGGCTCTTTAATGTATGGATCAATGAACACGACGGAGGTCACCTTGCCGGGGCGAACATTCTTCTTGTGATGGATGTGTTCGAACATGCGTTCGCGCTCGACTACGGCATCAAGCGCGCAGACTACATCGCAAGTTTTTGGAATGCGATAGATTGGAACATTGTCGCCAAGCGATTTGCAGGAAAGTAGCCTATTGAGTAGAATGTAGAATATGGAATGGATGTGAATCTGATTCTATCTTCTGAATTCTATATTCCAAATTCTACCCACAACATGGAACACCTCACCAAAGCACAAATAGTACTCCTCACACTCTTTACCAGCTTTGTCGCTTCGATGGCGACGGGCATCGTGGTGGTAACGCTTATGCAACAGGCACCAGGGCCGGTGTTGCAAAGCATTACGAATGTTGTCGAACGCACAATCGAAAAGATCACGCCGACTATCGTCGAGAAGCCAGGGAAGCAGGTCATTATAAAAGATGAAGATCTGGTGGTCGCGGCAATCGAGCGTAACACAAAGAGTGTTGTCGCATTCCGTGTTGCGGGAGAAGATGGAACACGCTCAGCGGGAATCGGGACGATCGTTTCTTCAGACGGTCTCGTGTTGACCGACAAGGGGAATTTGGGTGGAGGAGTTTTGACAACGACCGTGGATGGTATTGCCTACGCACTCGATGTAATCCCGAGTGACTCTGGCACGCTTGTGTTAGGCAAGCTTACTCCTGTGATCCCTCTTGCGACCTCAACACCGCCCACTACCTTTGTCTCCGCAACGCTTGGTGACTCGTCGGTGCTCAAAGTAGGGCAGACGACTATCGTTATCGGCGGTCGTGATGGTAAAACTATCGCGACAGGATTGGTGACCAACCTTGATACACACATCGTGACCGACAAAGACACCAAAGCGGAAACAAAGATTCTCGACAGTATTGGGGTTTCTCAGCATCTTGCTGGAACTTCAAACGGTGCACCTATTATTACTCTCGAAGGGGTCGTGGTCGGGTTTTTAAGTATCGATGATTCGGTCGGTACGCAAGCAGGAATTCCTGCTTCAGTCGCAAAGACGCTTATTTCTTCGCAGTCCGTGGCAGGAGCTACCCCTTCTAAAAAAACACCCTGAGGACATCAGCTACTCCTTGGTGCACACGTTGACACGGTTCTGTTGCTATGGTACTACATACCTATAATCTTTAAAACATATGCCGCCAATCAATAATTTCACCACCAAAGCCCGCGACGTCATTCGTCGCGCCCACGAGCTCGCGGTAGAACGCGGACAAAACCACGTGAGTCCGATGCACCTCCTCACCGCACTCGTGCTCGACGAAGAAAGCATCGCGGTTTCGATCCTCGACCGCCTTGAGGTGGATTCGATGGGGCTTGCTGAGGCAATCCTCGACCTGATCGAACCCACTACCTCGCAAAACGTTGCTTCGGCATCATACCAGCTTTATCTTACCCCAGAGCTCGGGCAGATCCTTGGCGAGGTCGCTCCGCGTATCGCACAGGAAATGAAAGACGAGCAGATCTCCTGCGAGCATCTTTTCCTCGCGCTCTTTGATGTGCCCGGACAGGCACGCGAATTTTTGATGCGCTACAATATCGATCGCGACGGGGTCATGCGTGTCCTCGAGGAGTTTCGCACACAAAATATCACCGACAGCACGCCGTCAAAAAAACTCAAGTCGATCTACAAATACACGCGTAACCTTACGGCGCTCGCAAGTCAGGACAAGCTCGATCCTGTCATTGGTCGTGACAATGAGATCGGTCGTGTCATCCAGATCCTTTCTCGTCGTACTAAGAACAACCCGATCCTCATTGGTGAGGCAGGTGTGGGCAAGACCGCCGTCGTGGAGGGGCTCGCGATCCGCATGGCAAAAGGTGATGTTCCTGAGTCGCTCAAAGACAAAGAGCTCGTCTCTCTCGATCTCGGCGCCCTGGTAGCGGGTACGAAATATCGTGGCGAGTTTGAGGATCGTTTGAAAAAGATCATGAAGGAAATCGAGCGTTCGGAAGGGAAGGTCATTCTCTTTATCGACGAGATCCACACCATCGTGGGCGCAGGCGCGGCGGAGGGCTCAATGGACGCATCCAACATGTTAAAGCCCGCCCTTGCGCGTGGCGAGCTCCGTGCTATCGGCGCGACCACCCTCCGTGAGTACCAGAAGCATATTGAGAAAGACCCTGCGCTTACGCGTCGCTTCCAGCCGGTGCATGTCCTCGAACCATCGCCCGAGGATACCGTCGCCATCCTCCGCGGGCTCAAGGAAAAGTACGAGCTTTTTCATGGCGTGCACATTACCGATGATGCCATCATCGCTGCGGTCAACCTTTCCAGTCGCTATATTACGGATCGATTTTTGCCGGACAAGGCAGTCGACCTCATCGACGAAGCGGCATCAGCGCTTCGCATTTCGCTCGAGAATAAACCTCCCGTCCTTGAGGACGCGCATCGTCGCATCATGCGTCTTGAGATCGAAAAAGAGGCGCTCAAAAAAGAGTCGGCGGCAGAAGGAGACACGGGTAAGAATGCCAAGGCGCGCACGAAAAAGATCGATAAGGAGATTGGCGACTTGCATGAAAAGACCCGTGAGATCGAGATCAAATGGCAGAATGAAAAAGAGCTCGTCGTGGATATTCGCGATATTAAAAAACAAATGGAGACCGCGCGTCTCGAGGCGGAGACCGCCGAAATGAAAGCGGATCTCGCTCTTGCTGCCGAGATACGCTACGGGCGCATTCCTGCACTGGAGAAGGATCTTGTCGCAAAGACCGCACGTTTGAAAAAGCTTCAGTCCTCGCGCCGCATTTTGAAGGAGGAGGTCATGGAGCAAGACATCGCCGAGGTGGTTGCGCGCTGGACTGGGATTCCCGTTACAAAAATGCTCGAAGAGGAAGCGGGCAAACTGGCGCAGATGGACAAAGAGCTTGAGAAGCGTGTGGTGGGACAACATGATGCGATCGAAAAGGTCGCCGATGCGGTCAAACGCTCACGCGCGGGCATTGCCGACCCCAACCGCCCCATTGGCTCGTTCTTGTTCCTCGGTCCTACGGGTGTGGGCAAGACAGAGCTTTCGAAAGCGCTTGCGGAGTTTATGTTCAATGACGACAAGGCGCTCATTCGCGTCGATATGTCAGAGTACATGGAAAAGCATTCTGTTTCAAAAATGATTGGTTCGCCTCCTGGGTATGTCGGGCACGAAGAGAGCGGCAGTTTGACTGAGACGGTACGCCATCGCCCTTACTCGGTGCTCCTCTTTGATGAGATCGAAAAAGCGCATCCCGAAGTATTCAACATTCTTTTGCAGGTTCTCGACAACGGTCACCTGACCGATTCAAAGGGTCGCATCGTCAACTTCAAGAACACCGTCATCATTCTGACCTCCAATATAGGTTCACAATACATCGACAAAATGCAGGCAATCGGGTTTGGTTCGCATGCAAGCGACAAGGCCGACTATGTCGACGCCAAGGAGCGTGTTATGGGCTCGCTCAAGGATTTCTTCCGTCCCGAGTTCTTGAACCGTCTTGATGAGATCATCATCTTTGATATTTTGTCCCCCGAGGTGATTCAGGATATCGTGAAGCTTCAGATCGATATCGTAAAGAAGCGCCTCCTCGACAAAGAGATCACGCTCGATGTCGCTCCGGAAGTGTTCGCCTACCTGGGAGAAAAAGGATACGATCCGCATTACGGTGCCCGCCCGCTCAAGCGCTTGATTCAAACCAAAATTCTGACCCCTGTGGCATCGTTTATGATCGCGCAGGGGATGCTCAAGGGCGGCAGGGTCGCCGTCACCATGGAAAAAGGCGAGATTGCCATTCGCGTCGAAAAACGCACCGCGCTCAAGGCGCGCCCCCGCGCAAAGGTGTCGGTGTAGTTGAATCCTCGAAAAAATCGTGCTAAAGTAAACAGGCGCCAAATTGGCGCCTGTTTACTTGCGTCGGTGGTGGAGTGGTCTATCACAACAGACTGTAAATCTGTCGCCTCCGGGCTTCGAAGGTTCGAATCCTTCCCGGCGCACCAATACAAAGCCCGCCCCTCAGCGGGCTTTGTGGTATAATTCCCCCATGCCCATCATCTCGGTAAAAAACCTTACCAAAAAATTCAATGGCCTTGTTGCGGTGGACGATATTTCCTTTGAGGTCAAGAAAGGGGAGATCTTTGCGTTTTTGGGGCCCAATGGGGCAGGGAAGACGACCACAATTAAAATGCTCACAACGCTCCTTGACCCTACCGAGGGAGCAATCTCACTCAATGGCTCTGATGTGATAAAGGATCCGCGCAATACGCGCAAATCATTTGGTATTGTCTTCCAAGACCCGAGTCTCGACACGGAACTCACTGCCTATGAGAATATGGAGTTCCACGCGGTGCTGTATGGTATGTCATCGAGCATGTACACGTCACGTATCAAGGAACTCCTTGAACTCGTTGAGCTTACCGACCGTAAAGATGATCTGGTAAAGAATTTCTCCGGTGGCATGAAGCGTCGTCTGGAGATCGCACGTGGACTCCTGCACCATCCCAAAGTGCTTTTTCTCGACGAGCCGACCCTCGGACTCGATCCGCAAACCCGTAATCATATTTGGGGTTATATAAAAAATCTTAACGAGAAGGAGGGTATTACCGTGTTCTTTACTACGCACTATATGGAGGAAGCAGATCGGTCGGCGCATCGCGTGGCGATCATCGATCATGGTAAGATTATAAAAGAGGGAACCCCTGAATCATTCAAAAAAGAGACGGGGACGAAAACGCTTGAGGAAGCATTCCTTGCGCTCACCGGCGGGACGATACGGGCAGAGGAGGCAAGCAGTCTTGATAAAGGGCGTTTGCATGCACGCATGTGGAAGCGATAATCTTTATGATATGTATTTAAACGTTATATATATTTTGTGGGTCCGACAACTAAAGCGATACGCACGTTCCCGTGCGCGCATCGTTTCTTCTGTTATGCAGCCACTTCTCTTTTTGGTCGCACTGGGATTTGGGTTTGGCCCCATCTATGCAAAGGCGGGAGGCGGGGACTACATACAGTTTCTCGCACCGGGGATCATTACGATGAGCATTCTTTTTACTTCGATGTTCAGTGGGATGGAGGTTGTCTGGGACAAACAATTTGGTTTCCTCAAGGAGACGCTTGTTGCCCCCGTACCACGATTTGCTATCATGCTTGGTCGCACCCTTGGCGGAGCAACCGTCGCCGTGTTGCAAGGGGTGGTGGTTTTCCTTATTACGTTACTCATAGGTTTTCATCCGGGAGGAATAATATCAATCCTCACCGCTTTTGTGTTCATGTTCCTTATCGCGATACTCTTTACGGCTTTTGGTACCGCAATCGCCTCGCGCATTGATGATATGCAAGCCTTTCCTTTGGTTATGAATTTTCTCATCATGCCACTCTTCTTTCTCTCGGGCGCATTATTTCCTCTTGACCGCCTGCCGGCAGCACTCGCTTTTGTGGTGCGCCTTAACCCCCTCTCGTACGGCGTTGATGCTGTGCGGAGCGCACTGGTAGGGTTGGGACATTTTGGGTTACCCCTCGACCTCATCGTCCTTCTTGGGTCAACAGCGATCATTATGGCCGTCGGCTCATATCTTTTTGAAAAGATCGAGGCATAGATTTGTTTGACGAAAAAGCTTGAATCCGCTATGGTGGGCTGTAGAAACCTTTAGGAAAGGAGGCAGACCATGAATACATCTAGGAGGATGTATAGAGTATTGAAGGCAATTGCTTGGGCACGCAAATCCGACCGTCTTAAGCGAGGGCAAACAACAGAGAGAAGATTTTTTGAAGCGATGAGCACGGGTTCCAAAGAAACAATGCCCTCTTGGCTTCTTTCAATTCGACGTGCTACGGGAGAAGAAGATCTGGACGGTGTTGATGCCGTGGTGAGTACCACCGACGTAGGAGATCTCCTTGTGCAGATCAAAAGTTCCGAAGGGGGAGCGGCATTTTTTAAAGACAGTGAACATTGGTGGCCTGCTCGGCATATCGTGGTCGTTGTGGTGCTGCCGTATGATACCCACGAGGAGATTATACGGAAAACGAGAAAATTGCTGGGGAATCTTCGCCAAGAAATACTCAAGGGGTGGAAATAGTGTTTGGTACTAATGGCAGGCAGTCTTTGAAAGGCTGCCTGCTTTCTTTTTCACGCTCGATTTGCGTTTTTTGGCAAGGTGTAGTAGGATAGAAAAACTATGTCACAAGACCAATTGATAAAGCTCGCCTGCAAGGGCTGCAAGCGCGTGAACTACTGGACACGCAAGAACAAGAAGCTCGTCGAACGTAAGATCGAGCTCGACAAGTTCTGCAAATGGTGTCACAAGCACACCGTGCACAAGGAGGCAAAGAAGTAGTCTAAAAAAGTCCCCCTGCCAAAAGCCCGAATCTACTGATCCAGGCTTTTGCTTTTTAGCCTTATTTTGGTATACTCCGACCTGTACGGTAGTAATATTTTAGGGCCTATAGTTCAGTGGTAGAATATCGCACTCCAAACGCGCAGACCGAGGTTCGAGTCCTCGTGGGCCCGCAATGACAATGCCAGATACTTTTTAGTATCTGGCATTGTTGTCCCAAGGACGAACCTGGTGAACCGTCATTGCGAGGCCCACGAGGACTCGAAGGCCGGAGGCGGGCACACAGTGTACTCACTGGGTCGCCGAGGTGGGGTCGCGAGTACTTAGGAGCGTTTGCGACTTAGTAACTCGGGACCGCGGACTCGTGGGCCCGCCTTCGCTCGCCGAAGCGTCGAGCTATGGCGGGCAAAGCCCCGCCAATAGATCGTCGCGAAGGTGAGACAAAAATATGTACACAGTTTATATCCTCAAATGTGCTGATGGGAAATTATATACTGGTTGTACTGAAGATATTGAAGAAAGATTGCAAAGACATAATAATGGGTATGTTCCAGCAACAAAAAGCCGCCGTCCCGTTAAACTTATAACGCATACAATATTTACTGACAAATATAAAGCTTTCGAGTTTGAAAAATATTTGAAATCTGGATCAGGTCGAGCGTTTTTGAATAAGCACTTGATTTGATTAAGGTGCGAAGCGTAGCGACTTAGTAACTCGGGACCGCGGACTCGTGGGTCCGTCACTTCATTAAAAAAATCTTTTAATGACCGTAAAAATTTTTTTGGTGTCTGTCGGTTTGAACCAGTGAATGTTGTTGTTGCGTTTGAACCAGACCATTTGACGTTTGGCGTATTGATTGCTGATGGTTTTGATGTCGCGGAGCATTTCCTCTTTTGTAATTTTATTTTGTAAAAATTGTGCGAGGGAGCGGTACTCGAGCCCGAGACTTTCCATGCGTTTCCAGGAGAGTCCTGCGGCGTGCAGTCGGCGCGCCTCGGCGACCATCCCACGGCGCATGCGAGCAAGGAGGCGCGTGTGGATGCGTTCACCCAGTTCCTCTTTAGGAAGGGTAAGCCCGATATACAGCGTATGGTAACGCTCCAGAGCGGGTGTACGTGCGGGGACACTTCCCAGTGCTTCCGCAATTTCGATTGCACGAACGAGGCGACGCGGGTTTTTTGCATCGATGGTTTCCGCGCGGGCGGAGTCGAGTTTTTGCAGTTTTTTAAAAAGTTTTTCAGTTTGCTAATAAAAAACGCTCTCTCGCAATTATATTGCGAGAGAGCGTTAAGCTT
>Ga0315281_10009711_pt1 | contig 13326 bp, 6 predicted proteins | sample YL17G07_0_MG_FD_204540 | JGI IMG/M metagenome (GOLD analysis project Ga0315281, IMG submission 204540) | Sediment microbial communities from Yellowstone Lake, YNP, Wyoming, USA - YL17G07_0 | ecosystem: Environmental > Aquatic > Freshwater > Lake > Sediment | place: USA: Wyoming | collected... | reverse complement strand
CAGATCACCAGGGTCGCTCCCACACGGCGCTGAAAGCAAGAGGGTAGCCGACGGAGGGCCGTCCGGGGAAGTACGCTGTCAGGCGGGTCCGGACGGTTCATTCAGAGCGAGCGCCAAGGCCTGGTCGAGGGTCAATCTCCTCCCGCGGGCCGATGCCTCGGCACGGTCAGCTGGCGCTATCCGATTCAAGGGCAAGTGCAACCGCTTCATCGACACTGAGCCCACGCCCCCGCTCCCACGCCTGGGCAAAGGCCTCCTCGCCGAGCCGAGCCCGCGCTTTCGTTTCCGCCTCTTCCTGCCACTCCACGATCCAGTCCGGGTGGGCGACTCCGAGTTCTACGCGAATCGCCTCCGACCGAGCAAGGAGGGCCGCTGCGGCGTCCGCCCTCCCCCCGACGGCCAGAGCCCTGGCGAATCGGATCAGATCCACCGCGATCTCTTCGGGGTTTCCCATGTGGCGGTCGATCCGATATGCGTCCTTCAGCAGTGCCAACGCATCGGAAGTTCGTCCCTCGTCGGTCGCGCTCGCTGCGAGGATCGCCAGCGCCCTTGCCTCCATCTGCTCGTCGCCCGCGGCCCTGGCATCGCGGAGCAGGTCCGCGCGCACCTCGTCGGCGCGCGCGGTATCGCCGAGCTTCTCATGACACCACGCAAGCATGCGTGTCGCCTGCAGGGCGCGATGCTCGTCGCCGACCTCGCGGAATCGGCGCACGCCCTTCTCCATGTGTGGCAAGGCTGCCGCGTAGTCGTCTTCCACCGTGAAGGCCATGCCGGCCTGGAACTCCGCTAACGCGAGGCCCCATGCGTCCCCGAGGTCCCGATGGAGCGCGAGCGCCTGATCGGCGCGACGCCTGTATGACGCCGCGTCGGTCGAGACCTTGGGCGCGAGGTGGACCGCTCCATTCAGCGCCGTGGCACGCGGCATCCCCGGTTGTTGGTCGGCGTTCAGCAGATTCTCAAGGCGGCGAAAACCCTCCCGCCCATGGCCCCGCAGGCACCAGAACTCCCATACGGCTCCTCCGATCCGCAGCGCGGACTGAATCTCGCCAGTGCTTTCGAACCAATCGAGTGCCGCGCGCAGGTTGTCGTGGTCGCGGTCGAGCCGGTCGAGCCAATCGACGGGACTGACTCCCAGCACATGCGGTTCCGCCTCCTCCGCAAGGGCCAGGAAGTGTTCCGCGTGGCGCCCCCGCAGCTCGTTCGCCTCGCCCGACGCCTCGAGCTGCTCGGCCGCGTACTCACGGATCGTCTCGAGCATGAAGAAGCGCTCGTCGGCCTGGCGGAGCAGGCTCTTGTCGACCAGAGACTGGAGTCCATCGAGATCGGCGCCGATGACCACCTCGGCAGCTTCGACGGTGCAGCCTCCGCGGAAGACGGCCAGCCGGGCGAAGAGGCGCTGCTCGTCGGCGGTCAGCAGCTCGTGACTCCAGGCGATGGTGGCGCGGAGGGTACGCTGGCGCTCAGGCAGGTCCCGGGCGCCGCCGGTCAGCAACGGCAGCCGCTGTTCGAGCCGCTCGAGGATCTGCTTCGGTGACAGGGCCTTGACGCGGGCGGCGGCGAGTTCGAGCGCCAGCGGCAGGTCGTCGAGGCGGCGGCAGATCTCCGAGACGGCGGTATCGGCTGCGAAATCGGGCCGAACCGCCCGCGCTCGCGCCACGAAGAGCTCGACGCCCTCCTCGTGAACGAGGGGCGGCACGGGGTATTCCTGTTCGCCGCCGATATGGAGCGGCTCGCGGCTGGTCACCAGCAGATCGAGCTTGGGGCAGGACGCGCGCAGGTCGGCAAGGTCGGCGGCCGCCTCGATCACCTGCTCGAAGTTGTCGAAGACGATCAGCATGGCGCGGTCGCCGATGTGCTCGGCCAGGCCGCCCTTGGCGCCGAGTGCGCGGGCCGCCGTCTCGAGCACGAGGCTCGGCTCGCGCAGGGCTGCCAGGGGGACCCACCAAACCCCCTGCGGGTAGCCGTCGCTGAGCTCCGCCGCGGCCTGCAGCGCCAGGCGCGTCTTGCCCGTCCCGCCCGACCCGGTCATGGTCAGCAGCCGCAGGTCGTCGCGAGCGAGAAGGGCGACCACCTCGGCCAGCTCGTGCTGGCGACCCAGGAACGGCGTGGCCGGCACCGGCAGGTTGGTCTGGTACAGAGTCTTGAGGTCGGGGAAGTCGTCGGTCCCCAGCTGGTAGATGTGCTCGGGCGCCGACAGGTCCTTGAGCCTGTGCAGACCGAGGTCGCGCAGCCCAGCGGTGCCCAGCAAAGCAGCCGTGGCGGCCGACACCAGCACCTGGCCGCCGTGCCCCGCGGCCCCGATCCGGGCGCCGCGGTGGACGTCCACCCCGACGTAGCCCTCCGGGCCCAGGAACGGGGTGCCGGTGTGGAGCGCCATCCGCACCTGGATCGGGCCGCTGGCCAGGTTCCCGGTGGCAGCCTTCGCCGCGGCCAGCGCCCCGGGAGCGGTCGGGAAGGCGATGAAGAAGGCGTCACCCTGGGTGTCGACCTCGACCCCGCCCTGGGCGCTGAAAGCCTCGCGCAGGATGCGGCGGTGCTCGGCCAGGGCAGCGGCATAGGCCTCCGCTCCGAGTTGGTGCAGCAGCCTCGTTGAGCCTTCGATGTCAGTGAACAGGAAGGAGACCGTGCCGCCCGGGAGGTCAGAGCGCATGGCGGTTACCAAGCGTCAGTGTGAAGGCCTCGACCGTCACGAGGTGGTCGCGGACCGGCGTTCGCTCGGTTCGGTTCTCCCCGTGGTGCCGGACGCGGCCGACGTCGAGCGGGCCATGGCGGCGTCCAGTCTCGCCAGGAATGGCTTCGCGCCGAGCCGCATGAGGATCGCGCGAGTCGACTCGGCGACGGTGCGGACCTCAGGTTCGGACGGGTCAAGCAGGGTCGCCATGTCGATCCCGGCGAGGGCTTCGTCCCAGGGGAGCCCGACGTCGCGCCACCCGCGCAGGACCTCCCTGTACAGCAGCAGGGCTTCCGCGGGGCGCCCCTCCAGGGCGGCCAGACCCGCCCGGACGGTCGTTCGGCGGATCTCCACCACGCGGCCGTGGACGCCGGTCGCATCGAGCGCCGCGAGATCGGCCTTCGCACCTGCCAAGTCTCCGTCCCAGAGGGCAGGCCGCGCGGCCCGATAGAGCCCTTCGGGAGCATTACCTGCGGTGAGCTCCGCCGTGTGCCGCCAGGCGGCGCGGGCGTCGTCCAGCCGTCCCTCAGCGAGCGCCGCGTGGCCTTTCGCATCCTCGACGAGGCCGATGAAGCCCCGGTCGTCGGTTCTGTCGGCGATCGCGAGCTCGAGCTCGGCGAGGCCGTCGGCGACCGGCTCGCCGCGACAGGCATGGATGGTGAGCGCGTTCGTGAGCAGCGCGTAGCGGGCGAACTGATTGAGATTCTCCTCCGCGAGCCCGGCGTCAAGCTCGGTGAGTGCGCCATCCCAGTCTCCGGCGAGGAAGGCCATGTACCCAAAGTTGATCATCAAGCGCAGCATCGCGTCGCGGTTCCCGAGGCGACGGGCGAGGGCGAGACCCTCGCGGCTGCTGTCCAGCGCGGCCGTTGGATCGATCTCGCCCAGGAGGTAGCCGCGGCCCCGGAGGGCGCGGAGCTGGATCGTGTGTAGTCCGTTGTCGCGGGCGAGCTCTTCCCCTGCCCGGATCACCGCGATTCCCTCGCGCAGCCGCCCCAGACTCCCCAGCGCATCCCCCTTGGCCGTCAGGGTAGCGGCCAGGATCGCGACCAGATCGCGGTGCTCAGCGGCATCGAGTACCCGCTCCGCGACCTCGATCGCGCGGCGGGGCTCTTCGTTCCAAGCGTACGCCTGGGCAAGCGCACCGTCGAGGGCGACGACCACCGGATCTGGCGACAGGTCCGCGAACTCCGCCGATGCCGCCTCGAGGAACGCCAGCCCAGCCTCCGTCCCTTGGCTGACCCACAGCGCTGGGGCCAGCGCTGCGGTCACTCGGGCAGCGCCGATCCGGTCGTCGCGCCGCCGGTGGAGCTCCAGTGCCCGCCGAAGCAACGTGTCGCCTCGCTGGTAGCGGGCCGCGGTCAAGGCCGACTCGCCGGCGCGCTCCAGCAGCTCGGCCTCCTCGGCGGGGTCGGTGGTGACGGTCAGTGCCTGCTCGAGGAAGGCGACCGCCTGGTCGTATGCCCCTAGGGCGACGGCGCGATTGGCCGCCGCCTTGAGCGCAATCCGGGCCTGCGCGGCGAGCGCCTCGGTCTCGGGTCCTGCCGCCGCATTGGCATGAGCGGCGAGGTAGTGGCCGGCCAGGGCGCCGGCCAGCTCGTCGGACCCAAGCTGCTCGAAGAACCGGGCCGCCGCCAGGTGCCGCGTCTTGCGATCCTGTTTGGCGAGGGTGTTGTAGGCGACTTCCCGGATGAGCGCCTGCACGAACATGTACTGCCCCCGCTCCGGCGATCGCGGATCCGCGTCCTGGGTCAGCAGCTCGCCGCGCACCAGCCCACGCAGGCGAGGCTCGAGGTCACGCTCCTGCACGCCGGACACGGCGGCCAGGCCCACCACGGTGAACGACTGGCCAAGCACCGCGGCATCGCGTACGAGTGTCCGATCCGCTGGATCGAGGCCGTCAAGCCTGGCGGCGATCAAGGCGGTGAGGGTCTCCGGAACTGCAAGCGCGGCGAGGTCGCCGACCGGGGTGTAGGTCCCGGCCTCCTCCTTCAGCCGACCGTCGGCCAGCAGCATCCGGACCGTCTCGACCGCATACAACGGGATGCCATCCGCCCGTTCGACAATGGCCTTGGCCGCGCGCTCCGGCAGGCCGGGGATGAGGCCCGCCAGGAGTTCGCGCATGGCCGCCTCGGGGAGTGGCTCAAGGTAGATGGACGTGAAATTCCGCTTGCCGGCTCCCCAGTCGGGACGCTTCTCCAGGAACTCCGGCCGGGCCAGGGTCACGACCGTGATGGGCAGGCCCTTGCTCCATTCGAGCAGATGGTCGATGAAGTCGAGCGTCCCCGAATCGGCGAAGTGCAGGTCCTCGAAGACCATGACCACCGGCGCCTGGGATGCCATGCGCTCGAAGAACGTCCGCCACGCTGCAAACAACTGGTCCGATCCAACCCCGGTCTCGGTCTCGACGCCCAGCAGGGTCAGAAGGGCGGACTCCACCCATCGCCGCTCGGCCTCGTCACTGATCCATTCCCGGACTGTCGCGCCGACCTTGGCCCGGGTGGTCGGCTCGTCATCGGTCTCGACCAGGCCGCACCGTCCGCGGACCATCTCGCCCAGGGCCCAGAACGTGATCCCTTCGCCGTAGGCCGGCGAGCGGCCGTTGTGCCACCAGGTGTCCTCCACCAGGCCGTCGACGTACTTGACGAACTCCCATGCCAACCGGGACTTTCCAATCCCGGCTGGCCCCATGATCGACACGAGGCGTGTGCGCTTTTCGCGACCGGTGGCCAGGAACAGGTCCTTGAGCAGTCGCAGTTCGTCATCGCGCCCGACGAATGGCGCCTCGAGCCCTTCGGATCGGTTCCGCCCACCAACCTCCGCTACCAGTCGCAGTGCCCGCCAGGCGGGGACCGGCGCGGCCTTGCCCTTGAGCAGTTGCTCGCCGGCCTCCTCGAAGGCGATCGCCTGGCTCGCCGCCCGGTAGGTTGCCTCGCCCACCAGGACGGTGCCCGGCGGTGCCACTGACTGAAGACGCGAAGCGGTGTTGACCAGGTCGCCGGCGACCAGGCCCTGGTTGGTGGCGCCGATGGTGACGGCAGCCTCGCCGGTCAGAACGGCTGCGCGTGCCTGGATGGTGGGCCCCAGGCTGCGAACCGCGTCGACCAGCTCGAGAGCTGCGCGAACCGCGCGCTCGGCATCGTCTTCGTGGGCCGTGGGCGCACCCCAGACGGCCATCACCGCATCACCGATGAACTTCTCGATGGTGCCGCCGTAGCGCGTCATGACGTCCGAGGCGAGGTCGAAGTAGCGCGTGAGCATGTCGCGCACGTCCTCCGCGTCCCGCTCCGCGGCGAACGGGGTGAAGCCGACCAGGTCGGCGAACAGGACGCTGACCAGGCGCCGCTCGGCCACTTGCCGCGGGCCCATGAGCTTGGCTGCTGATGCCGATCGAATCGGCTCGGCGCCGGTCAGTGGCGTGCTGCACTCGGCGCAGAATCGGGCGCTTGCGCGATTGCTGGCGCCGCAATTCGGGCAGCCGAGCGCTAGGCTCGTGCCACATGCGTCGCAGAACTTGCGCCCTGCCTCGTTCTCGGTTCCGCAGTTCGAGCAGATCATGGGATCGACCCAGATACTAGGCCGATGAGGGTACCGGATCGGGTGGAGTCAGGGAATGGCGTGTTTGGAGCGGGAGAGGAGGTTCGAACTCGCGACATTCAGCTTGGAAGGCCGATGCGTCTGAGCGTTGTGGCACCGTGCTCAGAGGCCCGAGCGAAATGCGTCCAGTTATCGTGTCGTGATGGCTGCCTTGCGAGGGTCGACCGTCGGGCTCACCAGTTCGGCCGAGCCGCGGGCCGCGGCTCCCGCGGACGCGCTGCGGACTAGGGGACCATGATCGCGCGGCCGGTGATCCGCCCTTCCCGCAGATCGTGCATCGCGTCGAGAATCGCCTCGAGCGGGTACTCCCGCGTCGTGACACGCACCATTGACCGGTCGTGCAGGGCGACGAGCTCTGCGAGCTCTGCATGGGTGCCAATCAGCGAGCTGGTGATGGTCAGTTCCCCGACCACGAGGTCGGCCGTCGGGAACTCGACCTTGCCGCCATACCCGATGGCGACGTAGGTGCCTCGCGGCGCGAGCATCGCCAGCGCCTCCGAGACTGCCGCGCCGTCGCCGACGAAATCAAGGACGACATCCACTCCCCGGCCGCCGGTCGCCTCCCGAACCGCCGCGACCTGCCCGCCGTCGGCAAGGACAGCGTGCTGGGCGCCGAGCGATGCGGCGAGCGCGAGAGCAGCCTCCGAGCGGTCGACGACCACGATCTCAGCCGCGCTCATGGCTCGAAGCACCTGGATCGCGATGTGGCCCACGCCGCCGGCGCCGATGACGGCAACCCATGAGCCGGGCGGCAGGAGCGGCACCGATCGCTTGACCGCCCGGTACGCGGCGAGGCCCCCGTCGGCGAGTCCCGCCACGTCCGCAGGCAACGATCCAGGTTGCAGCTTCACGATCGATCGGGCCGTCGTTCCAACGAACTCCGCGAACCCTCCGTCGATCGCGACTCCGGAAAACTTCGATCGGTCGCAGTGCTGGTCAAGCCCCCTTCGACAGGGTGGGCAGAAGCCACAGGTGATCATCGGGTGGAGGATCACCGGATCCCCAGGTTGAAGATCGACCACATTCGGACCGATCTCGCGTACCCACCCGGCCGTTTCGTGGCCCAGGACGGAGGGCAGTGGCTTGGCGAGGTACTCGAACACGCCGTCAATGACGTGGAGATCGGTGCGACAGAGGCCCGCAGCGCCGACCCGGACGACGACGTCGAAGGGTCCTGTCACCACGGGCTCGGCTACCTCTTCGACGACCGGGAGCTCGCGATATGCGTGCAGTCGCACCGCCTTCATGGCGCGCTTCCGTCGCCCATGTTAGAGCGCCGCCGCGCCCGCGTCGGCGATCTCCTGGTCCTGCTCGACGCTGCCGCCGCTAATTCCGATTGCCCCGACGACCTCGCTGGCACGGAGAAGGGGCACACCTCCGGCGAAGATCACGATTCGACCACCGGCCGCGTCGCCGAAGCCGAACAGCGATTGTCCGGGCTGCGTCAGGTCCGTGAGGACCTTCGACGGGAGGCCGAAGGCCGCCGCCGTGAATGCCTTGTTCGCCGAGACATTCAGCGTTCCAAAACGCGCCCCGTCCATTCGAGTTTGGACGCGAACATGGCCTCCGCCGTCGACGACCGTGATCGTGTCGGCACACCCGAGCTCAACCGCCTTGGCTTCCGCAGCGGCACTGACGCGACGCGCCTCGTCCAGTGTCAACATCGCCATCGGTGACCCTCCTTACTGCTATCGCCAGTACCCGGCGTCGGCGCCGAGAGTGTAGCGGCCGCGCATCCGGACCTGGACTCCTGCGGGGCAAGCAGGGTGTCACCGAGCGTTGTGGCACGGGTCGCAGACACATGTGCAGGCCGACGATCGGCCCGGTTATCCAGGTATCGTGTCGTTCTGAGCATGAAAGGGGTGTTTGGAGCGGGAGACGGGTCTCGAACCCGCGATATTCAGCTTGGAAGGCTGATACGTCTGAGCGTTGTGGCACCGTGCTCAGAGGCTCGAGCGAATCGCGTCCAGTTATCGTGTCGTGAAATGGCGTCGCGAAAGGTGCGTCGGACCCGAGTAGAGGTTAGTCAGCCTTGTGCTGGGATACCGTGCGGGACTGCAACGGCGCATCATGCCGCCTGTGCCACGCGATCTGCCGTCCGGACCCGTCACCTTCCTGTTCACCGACATCGAAGGCTCGACCAAGCTGCTGGATGCGCTGGGCGCAGTTGACTTTGCACAGGCGCTGGCCGAGCACCGCCGCATCCTGCGCGAGTCGTTCGCGGCGCACGGCGGGGTCGAGGTCGATACGCAGGGCGATGCCTTCTTTGTCGCGTTCCCGACGGCGCTGGGTGCGCTGCGCGCCGCCGCGCAGGCGCGCGACGATCTCGCCTCAGGTCCGATCCGGGTGCGGATCGGCATCCACAGCGGCACCCCGCACCTGACTGACGAGGGCTACGTCGGGGAGGTTGTGCACAAGGGGGCGCGGATCGCGGCGGCCGGCCATGGTGGACAGGTCCTGATCTCCGCCACCACCGCAGCCCTCATCGGCACCGATCGGCTTCGCGACCTCGGCGAGCATCGGCTCAAGGACTTCGCCGAGCCGATGCCGATCTTCCAACTCGGCGCGGACCGCTTCCCACCCCTGAAGACGATCTCCAACACGAACCTGCCGCGCCCGGCCAGCTCGTTCGTGGGCCGGGACACAGAGGTGGCGGAGGTGGCGGCGCTGCTGCAGGACGGCGCCCGCCTGCTGACCCTGACGGGGCCGGGGGGGACGGGCAAGACGCGCCTGGCGATCGAGGCCGCGGCGACGCTGGTGCCCGAGTTCAAGGCGGGCGTGTTCTGGGTCGGCCTGGCGCAACTGCGCGATCCGGCGCTGGTGACCGAGACAATCGGCCAGATGCTCGGAGCCAAGGATGCCCTGGCTACGCACATCGGCGAGCGGGACCTGTTGCTGCTGCTCGACAACCTCGAACAGGTGGTCGAGGCGGCACCCGAGCTGGCCGAGCTGGTCGAGGCCTGCCCCAACCTGCGCCTGCTCGTGACGAGCCGCGAGATACTGCGGGTCCGCGGCGAGGTCGAGTATCGCGTCGCGCCCCTCGATGAGACCGATGCGGTGAAACTGTTCTGCACACGTGCGAGCACACAGGCCGACGAGACGGTCCGCCAGCTGTGCCGCGCGCTCGACAACCTCCCTCTCGCGCTGGAGCTGGCCGCTGCACGGGCGAGCGTCCTGTCACCGGGGCAGATCCTGGAGCGGCTGTCGGGACGGCTCGACCTGCTCAAGGGCGGACGGGATGCCGACCCCCGCCAGCAGACGCTGCGAGCGACGATCGCGTGGTCCTACGACCTCCTTGCCGCCCAGGAGCAGCGACTGTACGCGCGGCTGGCCGTCTTCGCCGGCGGCTGCACGCTCGATGCCGCCGAGGCGGTCGCCGATGCCGAGCTGGACACCCTCCAGTCGCTCGTCGACAAGAGCCTCCTGCGCCACACCGACGAGCGCTTCTGGATGCTGGAGACGATCCGCGAGTTCGCCGCCGAGCGACTCGACGAGTCGGGCGAGGCTGACGCTCTGCGACGCCGTCACGCGGAGCACTTTCTGGCCCTCGCCGAGGAGGCAGAACCCAGCATCCTCGGAGTGAACCCCGGCGAGTGGCTCGACCGCCTGGAGCACGACGACGACAACCTGCGGGCCGCGCTCGACCGGCTCCGAGCCTCAGGGGAGACGCAACCCGCCCTGCGGCTCGCAGGCGCCGTCTGGGAATTCTGGTGTCTCCGTGCTCACTTCGGCGAGGGCTGGCGCTGCCTCGAGAACCTGCTCCGTGCGGACGAGCGACCGACACCGGCGCGCGCGAAGGCGCTCACCGGGGCGACTCATCTCGCGCCCAGCGCCGGGGCGGACGCTGCGGAGCACCGGCTCCGGGCTGAGCAGGCGCAGACGCTCCATCGCGAGCTCGGCGACGCGTGGGGCATTGCCTACGCGGAATACCAGTTCTCCCATGTCTTCACCGAGGCCGGCGACTTTGCGGCCGCGCTGCCGCTCATCGAGAAGAGCGTGGGACGACTTCGCGAGGTGGGCGACGAGCACCGCGCCCTGCAAGCCATGCGCGCGCTCGCCTGGTGCTGGTTCGAGCTCGGCAACTTGGAACGCGCCAGAGGTCTCTACGAGGACTTGCTCCGGGGCGCGCGCGCGGCGCTTGACCGTCAGCAGGAAGCGCGGGCCCTGGCCGTGCTCGCGCAGTTCGCCACCGACGAAGGACGACCAGAAGACGCGCTCGCGCTGCTGAACGAGGCATATCACATCGACCGCGAACTCCGTGATTCGCGTGATATCGCCGAGGATCTGATCCGGTTTGCCCGGACCCTCGCCCGTGCGGAGCGAGCGGAGGCTGCTGTCCGGCTCCTCGCCAGCTCGCACGCCATGCAGGAGGAGCTCGGAATCGCCTCGCCACCGTACATCACCGCATTCAAGGAAGAGGCTCTGGCAACGATCCGCGGGCAGCTCGACGAAGGCGCCCTCGCCAAGGCATGGGAGGAAGGCCGCGTGCTGACGGCGGACGAGGCAGTCGCGCTCGCCCTTAACTCCTTGGACTGAGCGCATCGGAGCACGGGTGGGATTATCGGTCGGCTAGGACGCTTCGGTTTCGGCTTCCTTCTTCCTGTCGTCCAAGACGTCGCGAAGCTGCGTGTCGCCGAGCGCGGTGGCAAACCACATGAGGGCTTCAGGGAGCCTCAGCGTGTCCGAGTCAAGGCGAAGTGGCCGAGTCTTGGTTTGGTCCGGACGTCGGAACGAGGATTGGAGCGGGAGACGAGATTCGAACTCGCGACATCGACCTTGGAAGGGTCGCGCTCTACCAACTGAGCTACTCCCGCCCGCGGTTGGCCCATGGCGCACAGCGAACATACCATGATGGCGCCGGGAACCGGCTAGCTCCCCGCGAGGCGCTCCACCAGCGGCGCCAGCTCGTCCATCTCGCCGACCATGATCGAGCTGATGCCGAGACGCTGGCGAAGGCTCGCCAACTTGTCGGCCAGACCGTTGATCGAGCCGATGAAGATGTGCGGCGACTCGAGCAGGTCGTCCGGGCTCACGGCGTGACCGGTCCGCTTCTCCAGTCGTGCGGCCAGCGCCTCCGCCTCCGCACGAGCGTGATCGGTCACGATGATCGGGCTCATCGACGGGTAGACGTTGAGCTCCAGTTGGTCGAAACCTTCGCCGGCTGCCTCGCGGATCCAGGCGATCTTCTCCTCGGTGGCGGCCACCGTGATGCTTCGCGGATCGCCCTTGACGCCGGGCAGGATGCGCGGCGCAAGTCCGACGGTATCGGCCTCGCGGGCCGCGAACTCCAGGGTTCGGCGACCGCCGCCGCCGATCATGAACGGCGGATGAGGCCGCTGCACCGGCTTCGGCCGACCGTCAAGCTCCGCGATCGTGTAGTGCTCACCGGAGAAAGAGAACACCTCGTCCGCGAAACAGCCCTTGAGGACGGCGACCGCTTCCTGCATGCGACGCACCCGGGTACGCACCGGATCGAAGGTCAGGCCGATGGCGTCGTACTCCGGCTTGTTCCAGCCTGCGCCGATGGCCACCTCCAGCCGCCCGTCGCTGAGGATGTCCAGGCTGGCCAGCTCCTGGGCCAGCACGGCGGGATGCCGGAGATCGTTGTTGAACACGAAGGCGCCGATGCGCAGGCGCTCGGTCGCGGCCGCGATGACCGCCATCGCGGGTACCGGTGCCAGCTGGTCGATCAGGTGATCGGGAACCACCAGCATGGCAAACCCGGTCCCCTCGGCGCGGCGTGCGGTCTCGGCGAGCGTGCGGGCATCGGCCACCGCGCGAGCGTCGGCCAGGAAGCGGAAGGGCCGCATGGTCAGGTGGGTGCGCCTCGTCGGTGATGCGAGGGTTTGGTTCCGGCACAGGGTACTCGCGCTACACTCCCGCCCAGGAGGTGCCACGTGGGCGATAAGACACCCAAGCGACCACCCAAGCCGAAGAAGCCAAAGAAGCCAAAGGCCTGACCAAGGTCCCTGCTGGCGGGGCCGATCGGCACTGCCGGGCGTGATATGCCCGCGGGCATGATGACCCCGATATGGACCGCCACGTCACGATCGCGCGTGCCCGCGCGATCGCGCTGCTTGCCGCCATCGTCGGCCTTGGCGCGTCTGTCTACCTGCTGGTCGAATACCTCACCGGGCAATCCGGCCTCTGCCTGACCGGGTCGGGTTGCGACCTCGTCCGCGCCTCGGCGTTCGCCTATCCACTCGGAATTCCGATGCCCCTCTTCGGCGTCGGCTTCTATTTCGTCGCAGTCTTCGCGGTGCAGCGCACGCTGGATCCGCGGCCGATCGGCGGCCTCACTCCGGCGGCAGTCCTGCTCGGCGTTGCGGCCGCCGGGCTTGCGGCGTCGACGGTGCTCACCGCCACCGAGGCCTTCGTGATCCGGGCCTTCTGCTCGTGGTGCCTGGCACAGGCGGCCGCCAGCCTGGTCCTGTTCGGGGCCGCGTTGACCATGGCCCGCGGGTCCGTGGAACCGAGCGACGGGGGGCAGTCGGCGCGCCGACGGCACCAGGCGACACGCCTCACCGAAGGGGACCGCTCAAGCCTGCGTCGGACCGGCCTGCTGGGCGCTGGCGCGACCGCGCTGGCTGTGAGTTCGATGCTGGCGATCGGGGCCATCGGCCACGTGTCGCCCGGCCCCGCGGATGGATCGAGCCTTGCCCCGGCCAGCGCGCCGCACGCGGGGACTGGCGCAGTGCAGGTGGTCGAATTCGCCGATTTCCAATGCCCGGCCTGCGCCGCCATGGCTCCGATCATGGCCGACCTCGCCGCGGGGAATGAGCTGACCCTGGTGTACCGCTACTTCCCGCTATCGCAGCACGCAAACGGCGACTCGTCCGCCCGCGCTGCAGCCGCCGCAGGGCTGCAGGGAGCTTTCTGGCCGATGGCCGAGCGCATCTCCGCGGCCCAGACCGCATGGGAATCGCTGAGCACGGCCGACGCTGACGCCTACTTCGCCGCCCAAGCCGCGGCGCTCGGTCTCGACAAAGTCCGCTGGGGGGCGGACTACGCTTCCGCCGGCGTGGCCGCCACAGTGGCGGCCGATGTGTCGGCAGGCATGA
>Ga0315281_10009710_pt1 | contig 13326 bp, 12 predicted proteins | sample YL17G07_0_MG_FD_204540 | JGI IMG/M metagenome (GOLD analysis project Ga0315281, IMG submission 204540) | Sediment microbial communities from Yellowstone Lake, YNP, Wyoming, USA - YL17G07_0 | ecosystem: Environmental > Aquatic > Freshwater > Lake > Sediment | place: USA: Wyoming | collected... | reverse complement strand
CTTCGCGTAGCGCTCCGGCGTGACGACGCTCTGCTCCTGCTGCACCATTGGGGGGGTCTCCTCTCGGGCGCTTACGGGTCGGATCACCACTGTAACATCTACAGCGCACGTCGGAACACGCGCCCCGGGGCGCGTGCTATCCTGCTTCCAGTGAACGACGCCGAAGCTGTCGCAGCCCCCTCCGCACCCTCCCTGGCCGCCCGCTTCCGCGCCCGCTGGCGCCGCGACTTGGCGTTCTTCGCCGTCGCCGCCTGCGTCATCGCCCTCGACCAGTTCACCAAGTGGCAGGTGCGCGACCATCTCGCGCTCTACGAGCAGTGGCCCCACAAGGCCATCTTCGGCGCGCGGATCATCCACGTCGTCAACAGTGGCGCCGCGTTCGGCATCCTGCAGGGGCAGACGCCGTTCCTCATCGTCACCAGCCTGCTCGGCCTCATCGCCATCGTCATGTACTACGTCTACCCGCCCATGGACCACGGCCTGATCCGCATCGCCCTGGGCATGCAGCTCGGCGGCGCGCTCGGCAACATGATCGACCGCGTGCGCGTCGGCGAGGTCACCGACTTCATCGACGTGGGCCGCTTCCCGACGTTCAACGTCGCCGATTCCAGCATCAGCGTCAGCATCGCCGCGGTGCTGATCTTCTTCGCCTTGCAGGAGGCGGCCGCCGCGAAGCAGCAGCGGCCGCAGACCGATGCCGGATCGAGCGCACCCCACGAAGACTGATCTCGTCGCCGAGACCTCCGGCGAGCGGCTCGATGTCTTCGTCGCGCGCCGTCTGCCGCCGCTCACGCGCTCGCGCGTCCAGCGGCTGATCGTCGACGGGCACGTCGTCGTCGCCGGCCACAGCGCCCGCGCGTCACTGCGGCTGGAGCCGGGGCAGCTCGTCAGCGTCGAGGTGCCGCCGCCCGAGGAGGGCGTTGCCCAGGCCGAGGACATCGCCTTGACCGTCCTGTACGAGGACGCCGACCTGCTGGCGATCGACAAGCCCGCCGGCATGACCGTGCACCCCTCGCCCGGCCACACCACCGCCACGCTCGTCAACGCGATCCTCGCGCACTGCAGCGATCTCTCCGGCATCGGCGGCGTGCTGCGTCCCGGCATCGTCCACCGCCTTGACCGCGACACGTCCGGCGTGATCCTCGTTGCCAAGAACGACGTGGCGCACCAGTCGCTGGCGCGCCAGCTCAAGGAACGCACCGTCGAGAAGACCTACCTGGCGCTCGTAGAAGGCACGCCGAAGCCCCCAGAGGGAGTCATCGACGCGCCGATCGCGCGCGACCCGCGCAACCGGCAGCGGATGGCGATCGTGCAGGACGGCCGCGCATCGGTCACCGGCTACCGCGTCGTCGAGCGTTTCAGCGGGGCGTCGCTCGTCGAGGCGCGGCCGAAGACCGGCCGCACGCACCAGATCCGCGTCCACCTGGCCGCTATCGGCCACCCCATCCTCGGTGACCGCTTCTACGGTAAGTCGTCGCCGCTGGCGCCGCGCCACATGCTGCACGCCTGGCGCATCGCCTTCGCCCACCCGATCACCGGCGCGCCCATGCAGCTCGAAGCGCCGCTGCCGCCGGACTTCGAGCGCGCCCTCGCCGCCCTCCGCGCCGGCTAGCAGACAGGACGAATGGCCCGCTGCGGCGGCGCCCGGCCCCGTGCTACCTTCGGATGCAACTCCAAGGAGGCAGCACCATGACCGCGAAGCTCACCACCCACAGCTACGGCATCACGCGCACCGTCAGCACCGGCTTCGCCGAGACGATCGCGCGGCTGCGCGACCTGTTGAAGGAAGAAGGCTTTGGCGTGCTGACGGAGATCGACGTCCAGCGTACGCTGAAGGAGAAGATCGACCGCGACATCGAGCCGTACGTCATCCTCGGCGCCTGCAACCCGGCCTTCGCCGCGCGCTCGATCGAGCTCGAGCCGGACATGGGGCTGCTGCTCCCGTGCAACGTCATCGTCAGCCGCCGCGGCGGCACCACCCATGTCGGCGTCATCAACCCGCAGTCGATCGTCGAAGCCACCGCGAACCTCGCCCTCGCCGAGATCGCCGTGCAGGTCGACGAGCGCCTCCGCCGCGTCCTGGAGAAGCTGTAGCGGCGAAGCGCCACACAGGAGCCCTCCCTACAGCAGGCTCACCGGGTCGACGTCGATCCCCCAGTGCGGCGGCAGCACGAAGTCCCGTACCAGCTCCGCCGGCGCGCGCCCGCGCAGCAGCAGCTGCCAGCGCCAGCGGCCGCGCACCCGCGGCACGTACGCCGGCGACGGCCCGATGATCTCCGTGTCGCTGCCGAGCTCCGACCGGCGGTGCGCCAGCGCCCGCTGCACCTGCAGCGCGTCCTCCCGCGCGAACCGCGGGTTCGCGTGGCTCATGCTCAGCCGCACCAGCCGCCCGTACGGCGGATAGCCCAGCCGCCGCCGGCTCTCCAGCTCCGCCGCCGCGAACCCCTCGTAGTCGTAGCGCGACGCCGCGTCGATGGCATAGTGGTCCGGCGTGTACGTCTGGATGAACACGCGGCCCGCGCGCTCGCCGCGGCCCGCGCGCCCCGCCACCTGCGTCAGCAGCTGGAACGTGCGCTCGCCCGTTCGGAAGTCCGGCAGGTGCAGCGACACGTCCGCGTTCACCACCCCCACCACCGTCACCGCTGGCAGGTCCAGCCCCTTCGCCAGCATCTGCGTGCCGATCAGGATGTCCGCCTCGCGCCGCAGGAACGCGCCCAGGATCTGCTCGTGCGAGTGGCGGCCGCGCGTCACGTCGCGGTCCCAGCGCAGTAGCCGTGCGTGCGGGTACGCCCGCGCCGCCTCCGTCTCTACCTTCTCGACGCCCACGCCCAGCAGCCGGATGCGCGGGCTGCCGCACTGGCGGCACGTCGCCGGCAGCCGCCAGTGATGGTTGCACTGGTGGCACACCAGCCGGTCGTACTGCTTGTGGAAGGTCAGCGCCACGTAGCAGCTGCTGCACTGCGGCACGAATCCGCAATCGCGGCACTGCACGTGCCCCGCCAGCCCGCGCCTGTTGAGGAACAGGATCACCTGCTCGTCGCGCCCCAGCGCCCGCTCGATCGCCGCGTGCAGCGCGCGGCTGAACATGCCGCGGTTGCCCGCGTGCAGCTCGTCGCGCAGGTCCACCACCACCACCTGCGGCATCGCCGCCGTCACCTGCGGCCGCATCACACCGTCGCCGTCCGCGACCGGCCGCACCCGCTCCGGCAGCGAGAGCAGCGTGTAGGCGCCCCGCTCCGCGCGTTCGTACGACACCACGTCCGGCGTCGCGCTGCCCAGCACCACCGCCGCGCCCTTCAGCCGCGCCAGCTCGATCGCGCAGGCGCGCGCCTCGTAGCGCGGCTGCGCGTCGTGCTGCTTGTACGTCCACTCGTGCTCCTCGTCGATCACGATCAGCCCCAGGTCCGGCTGCGGCGCGAAGACCGCCGAGCGCGAGCCCACGACGACGTCGTACCGCCCCTCCGCGATGCCGTGCCACTGGTCGAACATCTCGCCGTCGCTGAGGCCACTGTGCAGCACCGCCACCCGCTCGATGCGCTCGCGGAAGCGCCGCACCGTCTGCGGCGTCAGCGCGATCTCCGGCACCATCACGATGGCGCGCCGGCCCTGCGCGATGCACCGGTCCAGCGCGTGCAGGTACACCTCGGTCTTGCCGCTGCCGGTGACGCCGTGCAGCAGGAAGGTCTCGTGGCGGCGCGCGTCCAGCGCCGCGCAGATCGCGTCCGCCGCCGCCTCCTGCGCCGGCAGCAGCGCCGCCGCCGGCAGGCGCGCCACGTCGGGCGCGTGCGCAAGCGGGTGCCGCTCCACCGCGCGCTCGCTCTGCGTCACCGCGCCGATCTCGGCCAGCCAGGTCACCGTCGCGGTGTCGATGCCCGCCGCGCGCAGCTCCGGCAGCGTGCGCTCGCCCTCCGCCGCGATCGCCGCGACGGCGGCGTGCGCCTGCGCCGCGCGCTTCGTCTGCGTCAGCCGCCGCAGCTCCTCCTCCGCCTCCGCGCGCGACAGCGCCAGCTCGACGGTGTGCCCCTCGCGGTCGAATCGCACGGCCAGCGCGCGCACCAGCCGCTCCAGGTTCGCGCGGCTGCCCGCCAGCCGGATCGCCTCCTCGTCGGGGATCCGCCGCTTCTCCAGCAGCCGCCGCAGCACGTCGCCGCGCCGCGATCGCTTCGGCGCCTCCGCCCGGTCGATGCGCGCGTGCGCCTCGGCCGCGTCGACCGCGAGCGCCGCCACCGCCACCGTGCGCGCGCCGATGCGCGGCCGCGCCAGCGTGTACTCGCGCACCAGCAGCCCGCGCTTCTCCAGCTGCGCCAGCACGGCCTCTGCGCCCGAGAACGCCAGCCGCTCCTTCAGCGCGTCCATGTCCCGCGCCCCGTCCGCCAGCAGCGCGTCGAGTGTCTGCCGCTGTCGCGCCGAGAGGTCGAGCCCGTCGATCTCGTCGCGGTCCACCAGCGGGTGGACGATCGTCAGCGGCCGCCGCTCGAAGCCCGGCGGCAGCATCAGCGCCGCCGCGTCGAAGATCGGCGCGATGTACTCGTGCGCGATCCAGTGCGCCAGCGCCACCCGCTGCTCGTCCAGCAGCGGCCGCTCGCCGATCAGCGACCGTACGGAGCGGATCTTCTCCGGCTCGGCGAAGACCGGCGTGTCGTGGACCTCCAGCACGATGCCCTGCAGCGTCAGCCGCCCGAACGGCACGTACGCCGCGAAGCCCGCCCGCGCCGGCATGCCGTCGGGCACGGCGTAGCTGAACGTCTGGCGGTGCGGGAACGTCGAGTTGACCGCCACCTCGGCGTAGAGCTGCTTCCCTGCGGCGGGCGTGGCGCTGGTCAAACGGCGGTCCCTTCGGACAAAGAAAAAGGGAAGGCAGTTGTCCTGCCTTCCCGATGATACATGCCCCGAAGTGCGGTCAGACCCGCGCCTTCTCCTTGATACGGGCCGCCTTGCCCGTCAGCCCACGCAGGTAGTACAGCCGCGAGCGGCGCACCTTGCCCTGCCGCATGACCTGGACCTTCTCCAGCCGCGGCGAGTGGATGTTGAACGTCCGCTCCACGCCGATGCCGTGCGCGATGCGCCGGACCGTGAAGTTCGCGCCGCCGCCGCCGTGGTTGCGGCGGATGACCACGCCTTCGAAGACCTGCGTGCGCTCACGTTCGCCTTCGACCACCTTCGCGCTCACCTTGACGGTGTCGCCGGCGCCGAATGCCTCGATCGCGGGATTCTCTGAGAGTTCTACCAGGTGGGATACGTCCATAACTGGAGCAGGATAGCGGCCAACCGCCCCTCTCGCAAGATTCGAAGCTACGCCGGCAGCCCCTCGAAGCTGCCCAGCAGCTTCATCCCGTCCAGGTCCAGCGCGATCCAGCCCGGCGTCGCGATCGACCGCCACAGCGCGAACGGCTCGTCGGCGCCCGCGTGCTGCGCCAGGTACGCCACGATGGCCCGCCCGTGGCTCACCACCGCCGCCGGGAACGCCCCCGTCTCCACGATCGCCATCCCCGCCGCGAACCGCGCCGCCGCCGCCGCCGCCGTCTCCGACCCGCGAAGCGACAGCTCCGGCGTCTCCAGCACCGCCCGCACCGTGTCCGAGAACGCGTCCGCGTTGCCGATCCAGCCGCCCGACAGCCGCAGCTCCTCGAAGCCCTCGACAGCGTGCGCCGTCAGCCCCGTCGCGTCGCCGATCAGCGCCGCCGTGTTCATCGCCTTCGGCTCCGTGCTGCTGTAGACCGCCCGCAGCCCCCAGCCCGCCGCGATCGCGCCCAGTTCGCGCGCCTCGTCGATGCCGCGTTCGGACAGCCGCCACTCATCCGCCGGCGTCTGCGGCTGCACGGCGGGGGAAGCGTGGCGGATCAGGTAGACGAGTCGCATCGTCGCAACCTCAGACCGGAACGCCGGTCAGGAACATCAGCCCGCGCGCCAGCACCTCGCCCACCAGCACCGCGCCGACGGCGATGTACAGCAGCCCGGTCGCCGACATCATCGCATTTTCGTTGTCCGGATAGCCGCGGCTGGAGACGAACGACATGTACCCCAGAGCCGCCGGGAACACCAGCCCGATCGCGATCCGCAGCCAGAACGCCGGGTTCGCGCCCAGCGTCGCAGACCCCAGGAACGCCGTCGCCGCCGGCGTCTCGCGCGCCGGGATCGCCACGTTCACGATCAGCAGCGCGATCTGCAACAACACCGCTCCCACCAGCAGCAGCGTCAGGTCCGCCAGCGGCTCGCGAGGCAGCCGCGGCGTCACCAGGTACCAGTGCCCCAGCGTCATCGCCAGCACCACCGCGCCCACCGCCAGCGTGCCCGACCCCAGCGCCAGCAGCGTGCCCGCATAGCTCCACGCCGGCAGGCTCACGTAATACGCGACGATCGCCACCAGCGCCGCGCCGGCGGCGCTCGCGACGGCGCCCGTCATCATCGACAGCCGCCGGTCCTCCCGCAGCACGGCCCAGTTGTACGGCAGCGTCGCGAGGAAGAAGACCAGCGACGCGATCCGCACGCCCTGGTAGACGCCGTCGTCCAGCCGGTAGCCGCCGATCACCGACTTCGGATCCAGCGCCAGCAGGTTCAGCAGCATCACCGCCGCGCCGAACGCCGCCATCGCCGCGCACAGCTTGATGAAGCTCGCCGCGACGCGCCCGCGCGCCTGCGCCAGCAGGCACACCAGCATGCAGCCCACCGAGAACTCCATCAGGACGATGTACGACGTATAGGGCAGAGCGTCGAGATTCATGCGTGGGGCAGATTACCGGGCACAGCGGCGACGTGACAGCGGGCGTACGCGGGGAGGGTGTGCGAGGAATCGCGCCAACTGACGACGCGGCTTCACGATGTGGCATCTGGCGGGCGAGACTAGGTATCTGCTCGCTCACGGTGTATTGGCTCCGACGCTGAACAGCGGGTTTGTCGAGGCCAGAGGCCGCCGACGAACCCATACAGGGACCCGGCGGACTCTGCCTCGCACCACGCCACTGCTCGTGGTCGTGCACTCGGCTGGTGCGCCCACCACGGCTACGCCCGCCAGCGCACCTCATACACCCGCACGGCGTCGTCGATGCCCTTGAGCGCCTGCTCGCCGCGATCTTCGAACTCCACCCCCGCCGACGTTCGCGCCAGCTCGCGCACCGTTCCCGACACCAGCACCTCAGCGGGAGCCGACAGCCCGCAGATGCGCGAGGCGATGTTCACCGCACCGCCGTAGACGTTGCCCGCTTCCCGAATCACATCGCCCGCGTGGAGGCCGACGTGCAGCCGCAATTCGCTCTCGGCGCTCAGCTCGATGCAGCGCCGGGCGGCATCGATTGCTTGCGCGGCCGACGTGAAGACGGCCATGACGCCATCGCCCAGCACCTTCCCGTCGACCGGCGTGCCGCCCGCCTCTCGCATCGCTGCGCGCATCCCTTCGTCGAGTGCCCGCGCTGCCGTGCGGAACACCGTGTCGCCCAGCCGCTCGGTCAGCGCGGTCGAGTCGACGATGTCGGTGAAGAGGATCACGGCCATGCTGGAGGGAGCGGCGGCGGACGCAATGGCAGCCGCCGGGGGTGGAGATTGACCCACGAACGCACGTATCAACTCAGCCTGCTGCGCGAAGGTTGGATCCGCGTACTGCCGAAACTGCGCCCCCGGGATCTTTGCCGCGATGCGCTGACAAGACCTGGCGGGGGCCATGCTCGGATCACTTCTCAGGACAAGCGTCGGTTGACGTACGGCGGCGAGGAGGTCGCCCAGATCGGTGGCCTCCGCTAGTCTCATGTACCGAAGACCCAGAGCGGGATCTGCCCATCTGGCAGCGGCCTTCGCGAACGGGTCAAGCCAGGCGCTGTCAGCCGCGTCCCAGCCGCCCAGGACGCGGATAAGTGTCTGCACGTAGACACCCCAGTCCACCTCGGCGAGCGCCAGACCGACGCGGCCGTACGGTGTGTCTGCCAGCTCACGGACGTTCTGATACGGCGATTCGAGGACAAGGTGTGTGACTCGTTCGGGACGCGCAGTTGCAAGTTGAAGGGCCGTCGATGACGCCAGTAACGCTGCACCCCCTAACACGACAAATCGGTCGACCTTCGCTGCATCGGTCACCGCCTCGGCATCCGCAAGTAGGGTTCCGGCTGACACGTCTGCGACGTCGCGTTCAGACATGCCGGTGCCCCGCGCATCGAACGTGATCAGGCGAAAGGAGCGCGCGAGCGCTCCGTAGTACGCCTCTTGAGCTGCAACCTGCTCCTGCACGTGCGTGAACGGCGTTGGACCGCAAAACACGACCGAGGGGCCCTCGCCGGCCTCGGCCCAGGCGATGCTTACGCCGTCGGTCGTGGTCGTGTACTGGACGGGTGGTGGTTCCATGGGCAGATTATGCGCGATCAGGCCACGGTGGAGCTATCGGTAAGTCCGACCGGTCCGAAGCTGCCGGATGCGTGCCGGGAGAGCGATGGCGCTTGCGCGAAATCGAGTTGAGATGCGCACGATAACTTTGCCGTGTACGCTCAGCGCCCCACATCTGCGAGCACAGCGTTTCGGCTCGGCGTCTTAGGAAACCACCACTCTATCCTTTCATGTCGCGCCCCCGCGCGCCACGCGACAGCGTCGCGCATCACAATCGCGCGTCGGGGCTTGTAACCACCCCGCGATCGGCGTAGGATCGCGATCGATGTCGAGATCAGAAGCGAATGGCATGAGGCCCGTGCCGGAATACGACGCGAAGAGCTGGCTGCTCAAGGCGCTGCGTGAGACCGCGCACGCCATGGAGTCGCTGCTCTGGGATCTCGACGACGACGCGCTGGAGCGCCGCCCCGCCGACGACGAGTGGTCCTGTAAGGAGCTCGTGGCGCACATGTGCGAGATGGAGCGCCACTACATCCAGCGCCTCGAGCGCATCGTCCGCCTCGACGATCCGCAGATCGATGCCTTCGACGCCGACTCCGCCGTGCCGGACGACTCCGCTGACGAGCAGTCGGCGTTCGACGTGATGGACGAGTTCGCCGTGCAGCGCCGCCAGGCCGTCTACCTGCTCTGGTCGCTCGACGACGCGGACTGGGAGCGGCGCGGCGTCCACCCGTACCTCGGCCCGCTCACCATCACCCAGGTCGCCCGCGAGATGAACGAGCACGACCTGGCGCACCTCTGGCAGCTCCGGCGTCTCTGCGACCGGTTCCAGCCCGCCTCCGTCTAGCCGCCTCCGCCCCCAGCCGCTAATCTGTAGCCGTTATGGGCATTCTTCCCATCCGCATCGCCGGCGACCCCGTGCTCCGCGTCAAGGCGAAGCGCGTCAGGAAGATCGACGCCTCCATCCACCGCCTGCTCGACGAGATGATCGACACCATGCGCGCCGCCCCCGGCGTCGGCCTCGCCGCGCCGCAGGTCGGCGTCTCCCTGCGCGTCGTCGTCATCGAGACGCCCGACGACGGCCTGCTCGAGCTGATCAATCCGGAGATCGTGAAGCGGTCCGGCGAGCGCCTCCTTACGGAGGGCTGCCTCTCCGTCCCGGGCTATCAGGCCGAGATCACCCGCTCGCGGCAGGTGACCGTGAAGGCGCTGAACCGCGAGGGGAAGGAAGTTCGCCTGAAGGGAGTCGACACGCTGCTAGCGCAGGCGCTCGAACACGAGATCGACCACACCAACGGCGTCCTCTACATCGACTGCCTCACCAGCGCCGACGAGCTGATGCCCGTGCGCCGCTCCGTCGACGAGGGCGAGGAGCCCGAAGAGGCGGAGGTCGCCGTCTCGTGACGGCGCGCGCCGGCTGACGCGGACCACGGGAGCGCGCGCTCCCGTTTCTTGCATATGACCACATTCACACCGCCGCCCGAACTGATGCCCCTGCTCGACGCGCTGGCGCCGCTCGCGCGCGCCGCCGGCATCGACGCGTACGTCGTCGGCGGCACCGTGCGCGACGTGCTGCTCCGCCGGCCCTGCCACGACCTCGATCTCGCCGTCTCGGGCGACGCGCTCGCCTGGTCGCGCGGCGTCGCCGCGTCACTCGGCGGCCACTTCGTGCTGCTCGATGACGAGCACGCGGTTGCCCGCATCGTCCTGCCTGCGCCGCGCGCGGACGCCGTCGCCCACATCGACGTGGCGGCGCTGCAAGGCGGCCTCGACGCCGACCTCCGCCGCCGCGACTTCACCGTCGACGCGATGGCGGCGCCGCTGGGCGCCGGCGACTTGATCGACCCCTGCGGCGGCCTCGCCGATATCGCCGCGCGCCTCGTCCGCATGACCGCGCCCGCCGTGCTCGATGACGACTCGCTGCGCCTGCTCCGAGGCGCCCGCATCGCCGCCGAGCTGGGCTTCGCCGTCGAAGACGCCACCGCCGCCGCCATCCGCGACCGCGCCCCGCGCGTCAACAATGCCGCCGCCGAACGCCGCCGCGACGAGCTGTCGCGCATCTTCGCCACGGACGACGCATATGGCGCCGTGCGGCTGCTCGACGCGCTGGGCCTGCTCGATGCGCTGCTGCCGGAGGTCGGCGCCGGCCGCGGCGTCAGCCAGAGCTGGCACGCCTACGACGTCTTCGAGCACAGCCTCCGCGCCGTCGAGGCCGCCGATGTGCTGCTCGCGCCTGCGCGCCCCGCCCACGACGGCGCGTGGATGTGGGACGCGCTCTGGCGCATCTTCGCCTGGTGCGAGGACGATCTGCGCGCGTACCTGGCCGAGGAGCTGAGCGAGGGCCGCAGCCGCGCGTCGCTGCTGAAGATCGCCGCGCTCCTCCACGACGTCGCGAAGCCGCAGACCCGCAGCGTCGAGCCCGGCGGCCGCACGCGCTTCTTCGGCCACGCCGTCGCCGGCGCAGCCGTCGCCCGCGCGATCATGCGCCGCCTGCGCTTCTCGTCGCGCGAAGCCGCCTTTGTCGCGCTGCTGGTGGAGGAGCACCTGCGCCCCGTCCAGCTCGCCCGGATCGGTGAGGCGCCGACGCGGCGCGCCCTCTATCACTTCCATCGCGACCTCGGCGACGCGGCGCAGGCGGTGCTGCTGCTGGCGCTCGCCGATGCGGCCGCCGCGCGCGGCCCGGAGATGACACGAGAAGGCTGGACCGCGCAGGCGATGTATATGAACAGCGTCCTCGTGCGTTCCAGGGAGGAGGAAGGTATACTCGCACCGCCTCGTCTCCTGAGCGGACACGACATAATGTCTGCTCTTGGAATCGAGGCCGGCCCGGAAGTGGGTCGCTTGCTGGAAGCGCTGCGCGAGGCGCAGGCCGCCGGCGAGGTGCGGGATCGCGATGAGGCGCTGGCGTTCGTCAAGGACGCCGCGCGGGAAGGGCATGGATGAACGCGGCAGAGGTCGGTTTTGTCGCGATCCTCGGCATCGTGGTGGCGTTCTACCTGATCGTCCTGCGGCCGCAGCAGCAGGAGCAGAGCCGCCAGCAGAAGGACATCAAGGACTTGCAGGTGGGCGACGAGGTGCTGACCACGTCGGGCTTCCTGGGGACCGTCAAGGAAGTGTTCATCCCGGAGTCAGGGCCCGTGCAGATCGTGATCGACTTCGGCAACGGCGTGGTGATGAACGCGCTGACCACGGCGATCTCGCAGCGCGTGGCCGCGGGCCAGACGTTGTTCTCACGTAGTACGGCAAGGCCGGAGGAGAAGGGTAGCTAATGCGCAGGTGGTGGAACCGGCTGCTGGTCGTCCTCATCTTCTTGATCGCCGCGGGCTCGATCTATGGCGTCTGGCCTGATCAGCCCGACCGCTACCTGCCCGACTTCGTCTCGTGGCCGTCCGGCCGCGGCATGCCGAGCAAGATCGGCCCCATCGAGCTGCCGTGCCACACCACCGACACCACCAGCACCAACCCCGCGACCAACTGCCGCGGCATGATCCTGGGCCTCGACCTGCAGGGCGGCTCCCGCATCGTGCTGCAGGCCGACCTCTCCGGCGTCAAGAACATCACCGACGCCGACCTGAGCGACGGCCTGGACGGCGCGAAGAAGATCATCGAAAACCGCATCAACCCGTTCGGCGTCTCCGAGTCCACCGTCCAGCGCTCCGGCAAGGATCGCCTGGTCGTCGAGCTGCCCGGCGTCAGCGCCCAGACCGCGCGCGACATCACGCGCCCGGCCGTCCTGATGTTCTGCGAAGGGCTGCAGTCCGGCTCCGGGCAGACCGGCGGCGCCGGCACCCCGCTCGCCGTCGTGCCCGACGGCAGCCAGGTCGCCTACAAGGCCGGCACCTGCGACCCCGACCTGCAGGCCGACGGCACCATCGCGTACAAGGCCGCCGACGGCAGCGTCGCGCGCATCAAGCCGCAGTTCACGACGACCCCCGTCCTCAGCAACGTCGTCTGGACGCCCGCCAAGGGCGACCTCAACGGCTCCCAGGTCATCATGACCGGCTCCTACCTGAAGCCGAACAGCCAGGTCATCTTCAACTCGCTCGGCGCGCCGCTGCTCACATTCAACATGAACGGCGACGGCCAGAAGGTGTTCGGCTCGCTCTCGCAGCGGATGATCGGCCTGCCTCTGGCGACCTTCCTCGACGGCGAGCCGATCCGCGGTTCGGACGGTCGCGTCATCGCCCCCACCATCAACTCCCAGATCACCGACTCCGGCCAGACCACCGGCCTGACGCTCGATGACGCGAAGCGCCTGCGCACCTTCCTCAACAACGGCGCCTTCCCCATCCCGCTCAAGGTCATCCAGCAGCAGGACGTCGACGCCACGCTCGGCGACCAGGCCGTGCTGGACTCGGTGCAGGCCGGCCTCGTTGCGATGCTGCTGATCATGGCGTTCATGATCCTCTACTACCGCCTGCCGGGCATCCTGGCGAGCCTCGCGCTCGTCGTCTACACCTCGGTCGTCCTGGCGATCTTCAAGATCGGCATCCCCGGCTCCGGCCCGGTCACGCTGACGTTAGCCGGCATCGCCGCCTTCGTCTTATCCGTCGGCATGGCCGTCGACGCCAACATCCTGATCTTCGAGCGCACGAAGGAGGAGCTGCGCAACGGCCGCAGCCTCATCCCCGCCGTCGAGGCCGGCTTCGACCGCGCATGGTCCTCCATCCGCGACAGCAACATCTCGACGCTGATCACCTGCGCCATCCTCTACTGGATGGGCAACCAGTTCGCGTCGAGCCTCATCAAGGGATTCGCGCTGACGCTGGCCATCGGCGTCATCGTCAGCCTCTTCTCGGCGATTACCGTCACGCGCACCTTCCTGCGCCTCGCGATCGCCACCCCGCTGGCGCGGCCGCTGTGGCTGTGGACGGACGACAAGCCCGACGTCGAGAACCCGATGGCGACGCGCCCGGTCGCCGGCATGGAGGGCGCGGAAAATGCTTAATCTCGTCGCGAAGCGCAACTGGTTCTACCTGTTCTCGTTCCTCGTCGTCATCCCCGGCGTCTTCTCGCTGA
>Ga0315281_10009709_pt1 | contig 13326 bp, 9 predicted proteins | sample YL17G07_0_MG_FD_204540 | JGI IMG/M metagenome (GOLD analysis project Ga0315281, IMG submission 204540) | Sediment microbial communities from Yellowstone Lake, YNP, Wyoming, USA - YL17G07_0 | ecosystem: Environmental > Aquatic > Freshwater > Lake > Sediment | place: USA: Wyoming | collected... | reverse complement strand
TTAAACAGCGAATCGAACTTCTTCTTGGCGTCGTCGCCGGCGGAGGAGCGTCTGCCGGCGCGCAGGACGGCGCCGGGGGAGAAGTAGTCGCAGTAGTTGCCGGCCTCTTTATCGCGGACCCATTCGGCCTGGTTTTCGGTGCACTGGTTATGTTTGCCGGGGTCGTAGAACTGGCAATTGCGACAGGAATGGAGGTCGGCGTCGCACTTGGGGCACGCGTCGCGGTTGCCCACACGACTGCCGCTGGGGTATTGAATCTTCGCACCGCATTTCCAGCAGTTGAATTGCATAGGAACAGTGAAAAGTGACGAGTGACAACTGACAAGTGACAAGCCAGAAAGACTTCATTCTGACTCGTCACTCGTCAATAACCACTCGTCACTGTAGTTACGTTCTTGCTTCGTCCTCGTCGGAGAGTTCGGCGGCCACGCCGGGCGCCGGAGCGCCGGGGATAGCCGCCTCGCCGGGGATTTCCTCAGGCGCGGCGACGGGTGGCGGCGCCTCGGCTTCCGTGAGCAGCTTGAAGCTCCGATAGAACTCCAGGCCCGTACCCGCGGGAATCAGCCGGCCCATGATGACGTTCTCTTTCAGGCCGCGCAGGTGGTCCACCGAGCCGCGGATGGCCGCTTCGGTGAGCACGCGCGTGGTTTCCTGAAAGGAGGCTGCGGAGATGAACGAGTCAGTGGAGAGCGAAGCCTTGGTGATGCCGAGCAGCAACGGTCGTCCCGTCGAGGGCCTGCCGCTCCGCGCCGTCACTCGGTCGTTTTCCTCGCGGAACTTGAACTTGTCCACCTGCTCCTCGAGGAGGAACTCGGTGTCGCCCACGTCTTCCACCTTCATCCAGCGCATCATCTGGCGGACGATGACCTCGATGTGCTTGTCGTTGATATTGACGCCCTGCAGCCGGTAAACCTCCTGAATCTCGTCCACCAGGTACTTTTCCAGTTCCTTCTCGCCCAGCACTGCCAGGATGTCGTGCGGGTTGCGCGGGCCATCCATGAGGGGCTCGCCGGCCTTCACGCGCTCACCCTCCTGGACGGAGACGTGGACGCCGCGCGGCAGCAGGTACTCTTTTGGTTCCCCGCGGTCGGGCACCACGATGATTTTGCGCTGACCCTTGGAGATGTCGCCGTACCTGACAATCCCGTCGATTTCGGTAATCACTGCCGTCTCGTGCGGCTTCCGCGCCTCAAACAGCTCGACAACGCGGGGCAGACCGCCCGTGATGTCCTTCGTCTTGGTAGTTTCCCGCGGGATCTTGGCCAACACGTCGCCCGGGCTGACCTCGTTGCCGTCCTGCACCATGAGGTGGGCGCGCGAGGGCATCAGGTACTTGCGGGTGGCCCGGGACGGGGTCTTGTCGCTGCGCACGACGATCACGGGCTGGCATTTCTCGTCCGGACCTTCCGTTACCACCCACTGCGAAAGCCCGGTGACTTCGTCCACCTGCTCGCGCAGCGTCACGCCCACCTCCAGATCCTTATACTCGACCTTGCCTCCCACCTCGGTCAGGATCGAGAAGGTGTAGGGATCCCATTCCACGATCACGTCGTTGATCTTGACGCTGGCGCCGTCGGGGAACTTGATCTTGGCGCCGTAGACCACCGAATGCCGCTCGCGCTCCCGGCCCTTCTCATCCACAAGGACCAGAGAGCCGTTGCGGTTCATGACCACAAAGTCGCCTTCGCGGTTGGTCACCGTCTGAAGGTTGTGGAACTTGAGTTGGCCGTGGCTGCGGGCCTCCAGGGTGGACTGTTCGGAAATACGGCTGGCGGTGCCGCCGATGTGGAAGGTGCGCATGGTGAGCTGGGTGCCGGGCTCGCCGATGGACTGGGCAGCGATGACGCCCACCGCCTCGCCCCTCTCGACCAGTCGTCCCGTGGCCAGATTGCGCCCGTAGCAGCGCACACACACCCCGCGCCGGCATTCGCAGGTCAGCACGGAGCGGATTTTGACGCGTTCGATGCCGGCCGCCTGAATATTCGCCGCCAAGTCCTCGTTGATTTCCTGGTTGACGTCCACGATGACGTTCCCCTCGTAGTCCTTGATCTGCTCGAGGGAGACGCGGCCCACGATGCGGTCGCGCAGCGGCTCGACCACCTCTCCCGCCTCCACGATGGGCTCGACGTAGATGCCGTCCAGAGTTCCGCAGTCAAACTCCGACACGATAACGTCCTGGGCCACGTCCACCAGCCGGCGGGTGAGGTAGCCCGAATCAGCGGTCTTGAGCGCTGTATCGGCCAGACCTTTGCGCGCGCCGTGGGTGGAGATGAAGTACTGCAACACGTTCAAGCCTTCCCGGAAGTTGGCGGTGATAGGAGTCTCGATGATTTCTCCCGAGGGCTTGGCCATCAGGCCGCGCATGCCCGAGAGCTGGCGGATCTGCTGTTTGGAGCCGCGCGCGCCGGAGTCAGCCATGATGTAGATGGGGTTGAGCTGGCCGGACTTATCCTGGGACTCCATCACCTGGAACATCTCGTCGGCCACCAGGTCGGTGACGTTGGACCAGATGGCAATCACCTTGTTGTAGCGCTCGCCGTGGGTGATGGCGCCATCCTGATATTGCTTTTCCACCTCGATGACTTCCTTCTCGGCGGCGTTGACCAGGTCGGCCTTGTTGACGGGGACGATGAGATCGTCGATGCCGATGGAGATGCCCGCCTTGGTGGCGTAAAGGAACCCCAGCGCCTTGACCTCGTCCAGCATCTGCACCGTGGTCTCCAGGCCAAAGCGCAGGTAGCAGTAGTTCACCAGCCCGCCGAGCCCCTTCTTCCGCAACAGCCCGTTGACGAAAGGCATTTCCTTGGGCAGGTGGTCGTTGAAAATCACCCGGCCTGCGGTGGTATTGACGAACTGATTCTTCACTGTGATGGGTTCGGTGTGGAGAACGTCCTGGTCGTCATAGGCCGTGCTCAGATCAATGACGCGCCCGGTGTAACGCAGGCGGATGGGAGTGAGCGTCTCGACCTCGCCCGCCTCCAGAGCCAGCAGCACATCTTCACCGTTAGCGAAAGCGCGGCCTTCACCCTTGGTGCCGCGCTTTTCCTTGGTCAGGTAATAGATGCCCAGCACGATGTCCTGGCTGGGAATAGCCAGGGGCTGACCGTTGGCCGGGGAGAGGATGTTGCGCGAAGAAAGCATCAGCACTGCGGCCTCGATCTGCGCCTCGGGTGAGAGCGGGATGTGGACCGCCATCTGGTCACCGTCGAAGTCCGCGTTGAACGCGGTGCAGACCAAGGGATGGATCTTGATCGCCTTGCCTTCCACCAGCACGGGCTCGAAGGCCTGGATGCCCAGGCGGTGCAGCGTAGGCGCGCGGTTCAGGAGCACCGGGTGATCTTTGATCGCTTCCTCCAGGATGTCCCAGACCACGGGCTCTTGACGCTCGACCATCTCCTTGGCGGCCTTGATCGTGGTGCACTGACCCGCCTGCTCCAGCCGGTGGTAAATGAACGGCTTGAAGAGCTCCAGGGCCATTTTCTTGGGCAGGCCGCACTGGTGCAGCTTAAGCTCCGGGCCCACCACGATGACGGAACGGCCCGAGTAGTCCACGCGCTTGCCCAGCAGGTTCTGCCGGAAGCGTCCTTGCTTGCCTTTTAGGGTGTCGGAGAGCGACTTGAGCGGCCGGTTGTTGGCCCCGCGCAAAACGCGGCCGCGGCGACCGTTGTCGAACAAGGCGTCCACCGCTTCCTGCAACATGCGCTTCTCGTTGCGCACGATGACGTCGGGAGCATGGAGTTCAATGAGCTTCTTCAGCCGGTTGTTCCGATTGATGACCCGGCGATACAGGTCGTTGAGGTCCGAGGTGGCAAAGCGCCCGCCATCCAACGGCACCAGCGGCCGCAGTTCAGGAGGAATGACCGGCAGAACGTCCAGGATCATCCATTCGGGTTTATTCCCCGACCTGCGAAAGGCCTCCAGCACCTTCAGGCGCTTGGCGTACTTGATCTTCTTCTGCTGCGAGGGGTCGCTCTTCATCTTCTCGCGCAGCTCTTCCGCCAGCGTTTCGATGTCCACGTGCTTGAGGAGCTCCTTAATGGCCTCTGCCCCCATGCTGGCCCGGAACTTTCCCGGGAATTCCTGCAGAAGTTGCCGGTAGCGCTCCTCGCTCAGGAGTTCCTTTTCCTTGACGGGAGCTTCGCCGGGATCGAGGACAACATAGCTTTCGAAGTAGAGCACCCGTTCCAGGTCGCGCAGCGAAATATCGAGCAGGTGCCCAATGCGGCTCGGCAGGCCTTTGAAGAACCAGACGTGCGAGCAGGGTGAGGCGAGCTCGATGTGGCCCAACCGTTCGCGCCGGACCTTCGAGAGCGTCACCTCCACGCCGCACTTGTCGCAGATGACGCCGCGGTGTTTCATGCGCTTGTACTTGCCGCACAAGCACTCCCAGTCGGTCACCGGGCCGAAAATCTTGGCGCAGAAGAGCCCGTCGCGCTCCGGTTTGAAGGTCCGGTAGTTGATCGTCTCGGGTTTGGTAACTTCGCCGTGCGACCAGGAGCGGATTTTCTCCGGCGAGGCCAGGCTGATGCGGATGGCGTCAAACTCGCCAATCATGCTGACTCGGTCGTAAGGACTGCTACGAAACAATGTGTTCCTCCTTTGAGGAAGCGAAAGATCTCTTGGTACGTTGCCGGTGCACGAAGCGTGTCTTCCCCGCGTTCGCCGCCGGCACCGGCTTATCCTCTAATCGGCCGCGACTGCCACAGTCTGCTCCTTGGGCTTCTTAATCAACTCCACATCGAGGCACAGGCTTTGCAGTTCGCGCACCAGGACGTTGAAGGACTCGGGGACACCGGGTTCGATCGCGGCCTCCCCCTTCACAATGGCTTCATAAATCTTGGCGCGCCCATACACGTCGTCGGACTTCGCGGTCAGCAGTTCCTGCAAGATGTAGGCGGCGCCGTAAGCTTCCAGGGCCCAGACTTCCATTTCGCCGAACCGCTGACCGCCGAACTGGGCTTTGCCGCCCAGGGGCTGCTGGGTGATCAGCGAGTATGGCCCGATGGAGCGCGCGTGAATCTTGTCATCCACCAGGTGAGAAAGCTTCAGCATGTAGATGTAGCCCACCGTAACCGGCTGCTCGAAAGCCTCTCCCGTCATTCCGTCGTAGAGCTTCACCTTGCCGGAGGTGGGTAGGCCGGCTTTCTCCAGATATTCCTTGATCTCTTTCTCGGTGGCGCCGTCGAAGACCGGGGACGAGAAAGCCACGCCGTCCTGCAAGGAGCGCGCGTGATCAAGAAGCTCCTCATCGTCCATAGCGTCCAGGGTCCGGGCAAGAGCACTATTCCGGTACAAGCTCCTCAGTTCCTTGCGCAGGAGTTCGGCCCGACTCTCGCTGGAGAACAGGTGTCGGATCTTGCTTCCCAGCTCGTGCGCCGCCCAACCCAGGTGAGTTTCCAGGATCTGGCCCACGTTCATGCGCGACGGGACACCGAGCGGGTTGAGCACTACTTCGACGGGCGTGCCGTCCGGCAGACACGGCATGTCCTCTTCGGGCAGGATGCGCGCGATCACGCCCTTGTTCCCGTGGCGTCCGGCCATCTTGTCGCCTACCGAGAGCTTGCGCTTCATGGCGATGTAGACCTTCACCAGCTTGATGACTCCCGGGGGCAGTTCATCGCCCTTCTTCAGCTTCTGGATCTTCTCCTCGGTAATCTTCCGCAGGATGTCGATCTGGCGCGAGGTCATCTCCTCGATCTCATCCATCTTCTCGATGAGGGTGGGATCCTTCTTGGCGATCCGGATGCGCTTGAGGTTGCGGGTGGAAATGCGGGCCAGGACCTCGGCGTTCAATTCCGTTCCTTTAGTCAGCAGCCGTCTGTTGGTCTTCTCATCGTGCAAGTCAGCCAAAAGCCTCTCGCCTTCCAGGAGGGTGCAGAGGCGCTTCAAGCGCTCGTCGTTGAGGATGCGGATTTCGTCGTTGAGGTTCTTTTCCAGGCGGGCCACTTGCGCGGCCTCAATGGCCTTGGCGCGCTCATCTTTCTCCTGGCCTTTGCGGGAGAAGATCTTCACGTCGACCACGATGCCCTCGATACCCGGCGGGCAGGTGAGCGAGGCATCGCGAACGTCGCCGGCCTTCTCACCAAAGATGGCGCGTAAGAGCTTCTCTTCCGGGGTGAGCTGGGTTTCGCCCTTGGGCGTCACTTTACCCACCAGGATATCCCCGGGCTTGAGGTAGGCGCCGATGCGCACCACGCCGCTTTCGTCCAGGTCTTTGAGCAAGGACTCCGAGACGTTGGGGATATCCCGCGTGACTTCTTCGGGTCCCAGCTTGGTGTCACGCGCCTCGATTTCGAATTCCTCGATGTGAATCGAGGTGTAAGAATCCTCCTTCACCAGCTTCTCGCTGACCAGAATGGCGTCCTCGAAGTTGTAGCCGCGCCAGGGCATGAAGCCCACCAGCACGTTCCGGCCCAGGGCCAGCTCGCCGCCGTCGGTGCAGGGGCCGTCGGCCAGGACCTGCCCCGCCGTCACGCGCTGTCCCTTCGCCACCACGGGCTTCTGATTGATGCAGGTGTTCTGGTTGGAGCGGCGGAACTTGATAAGCTGGTAGATGTCGGCGCCGACCTCGCGCGAAAGCTGGCCGCTGTGCCCGTCGCCTTCGACGCGCACGATGATGCGCTCGCTATCCACGCCATCGACCACGCCGTTCCGCTTGCAGATGACCACTGCCCCGGAATCGCGCGCGGTCACTTCCTCCATGCCGGTCCCCACCAGCGGCGCTTCGGCCCGCAGCAGCGGTACCGACTGGCGCTGCATGTTGGAACCCATTAAGGCGCGGTTGGCGTCGTCGTTCTCCAGGAAGGGGATCAGCGAGGCAGCGACGCTCACCAACTGCTTGGGGCTGACGTCGATGTAGTCAATCTCGTCGCGCCGCTTGAGGACGAAGTTCCCGGCCTGGCGCGCGTTGACCAGTTCGTGGGTGATGCGTCCTTTCTCGTCCACCTCGACGTTCGCCTGCGCGATGATGTGCAGATCCTCTTCCCAGGCGGAGAGGTAGAACGAGAAGGGTTCGTACTCCACCAGCTTGCGTTTCTTCTCGCGCAGCTCGTCGTTGGCCTTTTCCACCTCGCTCAGCTCAACGTGCTCGCCCACCTTCCACGGAGCGTCGCCACCGTTGGTGATGGTGACGTAGTCCACGATTCTGCCGTTGCGGACCTTGCGGTAGGGACTTTCGATGAACCCGTATTCATTGATGCACGCGTAGCAGGAGAGGGACGAGATGAGGCCGATGTTGGGACCTTCCGGCGTCTCGATGGGGCAGATGCGCCCGTAGTGGGTGGTGTGCACGTCGCGCACCTCAAACCCTGCCCGTTCGCGGGAGAGCCCCCCGGGGCCCAGGGCCGACAAGCGTCGCTTGTGGGTGATTTCGGAGAGCGGGTTGGTCTGGTCCATGAACTGCGAAAGCTGCGAGGAGCCGAAAAACTCGCGGATCGCCGCCATGACCGGCTTGGCGTTGATGAGATCATGGGGCATGGCCGTGGACATCTCCTGGTAGACCGACATCTTCTCCTTGATGGCCCGCTCCATGCGTACCAAGCCGATGCGGAACTGGTTCTCCAGGAGCTCACCTACGGCGCGCACCCGGCGATTGCCCAGGTGGTCGATGTCGTCCACGCTGTAACCCGGCGGATTCTTGCGCAGCTTTAACAGGTAGAGAATGGAGCAGTAGAAATCCTCGGGCTCGAGCGTCCGCTTGTCCATCGGCAGTTGGGCTACCGCATCCTCGGAATGGTCCGTGGCCATGGTCCCTTCGCAGCCGCGCTCCACTTCGGAACAGACGTTCCCCTCGCGCCTACGGACAAACATCTTCTCCTGGTCAATAATCAGGTAGAATCTCGCCGCCGGCAGGTTCTTGGCATCCTCCAGTTCGAACTCCGTCGCCTTCGCGTCGGCCCGCGCTTTGAGCTTGGTGTAGTACCCCAGCTTGATGTTGAACTTCAGGCGACCCACGCGGGAAAAATCGTACTTGCGCGCGTCGAAGAACATGCCGTTGAAAAGCGACGTGGCCGTTTCCAGCGTGGGCGGGTCGCCGGGCCGCATCTTGCGATACATTTCGATCAGGGCTTCGTGCGGGGTCTTGAGCGGATCGCGCTTCAACGTCTGGCTGATGATGGGGCCCACCTCGTCCCGCTCGGGGAAGAAGACGCGGAGCTCGGTGATGCCGGAGTCTAGAATCGAATTCAAGCTGCTCGACGTCAACTCATTGTTGGCCTCCAGCAGGACCTCGCCGGTCGAGGTATCGACGATATCCGCGGCGCTGTAAGCTCCTTCCAGATCATGCGGTGCAATCTCGACGTGCGTGAGGCGTGCCTTCTGGACCTCCTTCAGCAGGAGAGGGGTGATCTTCTTGCCGGCGTGCACCAGGGTTTCGTGCGTGCGCGGGTGTTCGATGCTCTTGGAGAGCTTGCACCCCACCAGCCCTGCCGAAACTTCCCAGTGGAGTTTCCTTTCGCGCAGAGCGATGTTCTCCACCTGGTAAAAGGCCTTGATGATGTCCGCGTTGATCTTGAGGCCGAGAGCCCGCAGGAAAATGGTGCCCAGAAACTTCCGCTTGCGGTCGATGCGGACGTAGAGAATGTTCTTGGTGTCGTACTCGAACTCCACCCAGGAGCCCCGATAGGGAATAATCTTGCCCAGGAAGTAGGTCTTCTGGGGGTTCGACTCGAAGAAGACCCCTGGCGATCGGTGAAGCTGGCTTACGATCACGCGCTCGGTGCCGTTGATGATGAAGGTGCCGTTTTCAGTCATCAAGGGGACTTCGCCGAAATAGACTTCCTGTTCCTTGATGTCGCGGATGCTCTTGTGCCCGGTGTCGCTGTCCTTGTCGTAGATGGTCAGCCGGATGGTGACCTTCAAGGGGGCGGCGAAGGTCATGCCCCGTTCCTGGCATTCCGTCACATCGTATTTGAGCTGCAAGGCTACCGGGTCGCCGCACTTGTTGCAGAACGTCACCACGTTCCTGTTGAACCGGCCACACTTCGTGCAGAGAACATCTCCCACCTTGAAGGGGTCGGTGATGACGGTATTGCCGCAGGATTTACAGGTGCTGCGCCGGTGGTGGAGGCCGCGGAGGTTGCCGCACTTGCATTCCCAGTTGCCGATGGAATAGTCCACGAAATCCAGTTGCGAGATGGCGCGGAAGTCGGTGATGGGGAAGACGGAGTTGAACACCGCCTGCAGGCCGGCGTCCTCGCGTTCCGAAGGCAGCAAGTCCATCTGGAGGAAGCGTTCGTAGGAGCGCCGTTGGACCTCGATCAGGTTAGGAATCTTGATGACGGTTGGGATTTTGGAGAAGTTAATACGCTGACGAGCAGCGCCGTTCCCGCCCTTGGGCATTCCTTTTGCTCCTTGCTTGAGATTTCGGATAAGTTGGAGGTCGTGACGACACTAACGTCCTAGGGATAACGCTGCACGTCTTGCGCGTGCGCCTGCGTCGGCTGCGCGCACACCACCCAGCAATCCACCGGGTGAGTAGAACCTCGCGCGCGCGAGGAACATTCCCTTTTCCTCCCTCGCGGGAAGGAAACGCACCGCCGGACTGCCCCAGGAGGCTACTTTACTTCTATCGTCGCGCCGGCTTCCGTGAACTTCTTCCTGATGGTCTCCGCCTCTTCCTTGCTTACCCCTTCTTTGAGCGGCTTGGGGGCACCATCCACCAGATCCTTCGCCTCTTTCAGGCCTAAGCTCGTGATCTCGCGGACCGCCTTGATGACGTTGATCTTGTTAGCGCCCACCCCGGTGAGCACGACAGTGAACTCCGTCTGCTCCTCGGCTGGCGCGGCGCCCGCAGGAGCTGCCCCGAGGGCCGCTCCGCTGACCACCGCCGGAGCGGCGGCGGCCGAGACTCCCAGCGTCTCCTCAAGCCTCTTCACCAGGGTGGCCGCCTCCAGAAGAGTCAGCCCCTTGATTTCTTCCACAATTTTCTCTACTCGTTCGGACATCGTTTTGTTTTTTCCTCCTGAGAAATCCAGCCTAGCTTCCAGCCGGCGAAAAGACACCCTGCGGCGCCAACCCTAGCTGCTGGCGGCTTCCCTGAACTTGTTATCCTTAACTCCCTGCTGAACGACAAACGCCAGATTGCGAGCCACACCCGCGAGCGTCATCGCCAAGCGCTGCGCTGGCGCGTTGATCAGATAGAGCACCTTGGCGAGCAGTTGCTCGCGCGGCGGCAGGCTGGCGATCATCGTCAGTTCGTCCAAAGCGACGACCCGCCCTTCCACCACCCCCGCCTTGAACATCAGGGCGGGGTTTTCCCTGGCGTAGGCGCAGAGGGCCTTCGCCAGGCCTACGGGGTCGCTTTTCGTGTAGGCCAGGGAAGTAGTGCCGCGCAGTTTCTGCGCCACCGCCTCGGCGGGCGTGCCCACGGCAGCCCGCGCAATCAGGCTATTCTTTACCACTCGGTACTTGGCGCCCGTCTCCGCGAGCTTGCGGCGCAGCGCCGTGTCCTGGGCGACCGTCAGCTTCTCGAAGCTGGAAAGAATCACGGACCGGGCCTCTGCCAATTCCTGGTGTAGCGCTTCGGCTTGCTTCTGTTTCTCTTCCCGTTTCATTCGCTCTCCCCTATGACGCCGGGTCAGGCCGCCTCCACGGAGGCCAGATCGATCGGCACCCCCGGCCCCATGGTGGAGGAAATCACGATACTGCGCACGTAGCGCCCTTTGGCCGTCGCGGGTTTGGCCTTCAAGACGCTCTGGATCAGGGCCTGCGCGTTCTCGGCCAGCTTTTCGGCGGCGAAGGACGCCTTGCCGACGGGGCAGTGAATAATGCCGGTCTTGTCCACGCGGAACTCAATTTTTCCGGCTTTCACCTCTTTCACCGCGCGGGCCACATCCAGCGTTACCGTTCCCGTCTTGGGGTTGGGCATTAGTCCGCGTGGTCCCAGGATTTTCCCCAGCTTGCCGACTGACTTCATCATGTCGGGCGTGGCGATCACGGCCTCAAAGTCCAGCCACCCGCCCTGGATCTTCTGTACTATTTCCTCGCCGCCGACTTCGTCGGCGCCGGCGTCGCGGGCCTCGCGGATCTTGTCTCCAGAAGCCAGAACAATGACGCGCTTGCTCTTGCCCAGACCATGCGGGAGGACCACCGTGCCGCGCACCATCTGATCCGCGTGCTTCGGATCCACGCCCAGCCGCATCGCCACCTCGACCGTCTCGTCGAATTTGGCAAACGCGGCCTTCTTGATGACCGGCATCGCCTCGCCCAGCGTGTAGGCGAGTTTGTCTATCAACTTGGCGGATGCCTGGTATTTCTTTCCTGCTTTCGCCATCCTTGCTGCTCCAAAACGAAACTCGAAATTGGAAACTGGAAAGCGGAAGCCAGAAACTAGCTACGTCGTGCTAGTTTCCTTCTTCCAGTTTCGCGTCTCCAATTACGGCACGACTTCAATCCCCATGCTGCGGGCCGTTCCTTTCACGGTGGCGATGGCCGCGGCTAGGTCACGCGCATTCAGGTCCGGCCGCTTCTGTCGGGCGATTTCTTCCACTTGCTTTTCCGTAACCTTGCCCACTTTGTTCTTGTTGGGCTCGCCGGACCCCTTCGCAATGTTCGCCGCGCGCTTCAAAAGCACCGAGGCCGGGGGCGTCTTGGTGACAAACGAAAAAGTCCGGTCGTGATAAACCGTAATGACCACCGGGATGATCAGCCCTTCCTGGTCCTTTGCGGACGTCTTGGCATTGTAGGCTTTGCAGAACTCCATGATGTTGACGCCGTGCTGGCCGAGCGCCGGTCCCACAGGCGGGGCGGGAGTGGCCTTGCCCGCCGGAATCTGGAGTTTGACCATTGCCGTGACTCGCTTCGCCATGTGCCTCAGTCCTTCACGCAACCTGAAAATGGAAACTGGAAGCTGCTCAGGTCTGCCGAGTTTCGGTTTTCCAGTTTCTAGTTGCCACTTTCGCCTTCAGGTTTTTTCCACTTGGTAGAAATCCAGTTCCACGGGTGTCGAGCGCCCGAAGATCGTCACCATCACCCGCAGCGTGGACCGGTCGTCGTTGACTTCGTCCACCACGCCGGTGAAGTCCTTGAACGCGCCGTCGGTGATCTTCACGTTCTCGCTCTTGTCAAACTTCAGCTTGGGCTTGGGGTGCTCCGCCGCCACTTCCACCCGGTGCAGAATCCGATCCACCTCTTCGGGGGTCAGCGGCGCCGGCATCTGGCCCGATCCTACAAACCCCGTGACCCGCGGCGTGGAGCGCACCATGTGCCAGGTGTCGTTGTTCATGTCCATCTCCACCAGCACGTACCCCGGGTAGAAGAGTCTGGGGGTCACCACCTTCTTGCCCGCCCGCATCTCGATCACATCCTCGGTGGGGATCATGACCTCGCCGAACTGCTCCTGGAGTCCGCCGGCTTCGATGCGGCTCTTGAGGGTCTCGGCGACTTTTTTCTCAAACCCTGAATAGGTGTGAATGATGTACCAGTTTTTGGCCATGCCTGCCATTAGTCTCGCCCGACCTCCGCCGGGCGCGCTCCCGGCGCCTCCCCGCGCCGGCTAACGCCCGTGTAAGAAGTAGTCCAGAACCCTCTTCACAAGGTTCCTGAAGCTCCAGTCGCAAATGGCGAAGTAGAACGCGAAAATGAACGTGGTCAGGATCACCATCACCGTGGTGCCATAAATTTCTTGCTTGCCTGGCCAGGTGACCCGGCGCATTTCGCTGCGCACGCCGGCAAAATAGTCGCGCAATTGCCGGAAAGGGTTCTTGGAGATCCCAACTTCTTCCGCCATGAGTTCCGCCGCCCCCCAAAATCAATCTGCCGCCGCGCCTTGCCGCGCGTGAAAATCTTGCGCGCCACGGGTTATGGCAGGGGCGGAGGGATTCGAACCCCCACGTCCGGTTTTGGAGACCGGCAGTCTAGCCATTGAACTTACGCCCCTGAAGTGCAGTTGACAGTCGACAGTTGACAGTTGAAAAGCAACGCCTCGCGAGACCCGCTCGGTCCTTCACTGTTGACTCTCGACTGTGGACTGTTAACTGCACTTCCCCTACTTCACTTCCTTGTGCACCGTGTGGTGCCGGCAGGCCGGGCAGAACTTCTTCAGTTCCAGCCGGTCCTGGTTCTTCTTCTTGTTCTTCGTCGTGGTGTAATTTCGGTTCTTACAGTCGCTGCATTGCAGCGTGATGATTTCGCGCATCGTTTTTTTCAGCCTTCAGCCGTCAGCTCTCAGCGAAGAAGTTCTTACTGACGGCTGAGCGCTGATGGCTGACCGCTCTATTGAAGAATCTCGGCGACACTGCCGGCACCGACGGTATGGCCGCCCTCGCGGATGGCGAAGCGCAGGCCCTTCTCCATGGCGATGGGGGTAATCAACTCGATCTCCAGGTT
>Ga0315281_10009708_pt1 | contig 13327 bp, 13 predicted proteins | sample YL17G07_0_MG_FD_204540 | JGI IMG/M metagenome (GOLD analysis project Ga0315281, IMG submission 204540) | Sediment microbial communities from Yellowstone Lake, YNP, Wyoming, USA - YL17G07_0 | ecosystem: Environmental > Aquatic > Freshwater > Lake > Sediment | place: USA: Wyoming | collected... | reverse complement strand
TGAAGCTGCCGCTGGCGCCCGATCCCATCAGGTCCCAGCTTTCATCAATGATGACGAGCTTGCGCCGTGAGCGGTCGCGGTACATCTCCTGGGTGATGCGATACATGATGAGCTGCATCACCACCGACTGGAGATCCTTCTTGGACTTCAGTTCCTCCAGTTCCAGCACGACAAAATCCTTGTCGAACTGGATATTGGCCTCGCCCTCAAAGTAGCTCGCATAAACACCATGGCGGGTATACGGCTCCAAGGCGGTGGCCAGGCGACTTAGGTCGCGCTCGTATTCTCCCTCCACAGACAAACGGCCTGTCTTGAGCAGTTCATAGATGTCGGTGATGGTTGCCGCACGTCCCTTGGCATCCCAGACCCGCTTGATGGCCGAGCCCAGCGCCGTGTAACCGTAGTTGTCGAGCGGCTCCCGTGGGCTCGCCATCTGTGCGATCAGGGGCAGAATCATTTCCATATCGGCGCTGATGTCGATAATCATGGAGAATGGATTGAGGCAGATGGTGTTCTGGCGCTCATCAGAGAATTCGATGAACTCGCCATCCAGCAACTCGCAAAGGTTCTTGTAGGAGCGCCCCACGTCAATGATCCAAACCTTGGCCCCGGCACCAAGGTAGCGATAGGTCATCTCATTGACGAACACCGACTTGCCGGAACCGGAGAGTGCTGCCACGGCAAAATTGAAATTGCCACCGGTGTTGTCGAATAGGTCGAAACCGATAACCTGCCCGCGCCTGCCGAACAGCGTCATCACCGGGGTTTGCGTCCCCTTCCACTCGGCGATCAGCGGCGCGGTCATGACCGCGTTGTCCGCCGTCTTGGTGTTAATTCTGCCGAACTGCCGGAGATCGGCCTGAAGTCCCGGCGTCAGCGTCATGGGTAGCCCCGCCGTCAGCGCTTGGTGCTGTAGATAAAAGTCCTTGGTCAGATCGAAGCCACGCGCCCGCCACACGGCGCGCACAGCGTGTTCGCAGCGAGAAACATCTTCTACCTTCGAAACAAGAGCTATTTGGTGGTACATGCCGACCACCGTCCTGCCACTGTCGAAAGTCTTGAGCACCATGTCCCAGTCACGCTTGCGCTCCTGGAGGTCGGGCTGAAAATGCGCCATGTAGGAACCGGCGCTCTGCGTTGCCCGCGCCGCTTTCATCTGTGCCTTGGTCCGCGCCGACTCGTAGTCGAGCGAGACTGCGCCCATCGTGATCAGGAACGGGCACGGCATGGACAAGGCAAGCTGATACGGATCGCCGATCATGTAGTTCATGCCGGAAAGCCGGAAGTAACGCGGATACTGCCGCACCGAGAACAGTTGCAGGGCAGACTCATCGCCGCCGGCCTTGCGAAAGCGGATGTCCCCGTCACCCACGCGGGAAGCAATTTCCAGATCGCAGAGTTGGTCGCGCAGCGGCAGATCCTCATTCCATTCGATGGGGCGCGCCGCACCGCCTGCGAACAGGCGGGAGTGATCGAAAAAATCAGCCGTGAAGTTCATGAGTTCACCCGGCCCCCAATCATGCCCCGTCAGGTGGGCCGACTTGAGTGTGGCGTGAACGCTTTCCCGGATACGCAACGCCTCATCGACACCCGCCGGTGATTCTGGATCGAGTGGCAACGTGATCGAGATCACCGAACGGAAATCACGCAGCAGATAGGTCTGGTGACCGAAGATGGACTGTCCCGTTCCCTTCAAATAATGATCGATGCGCTGACGGGCAAGGAGCCGAAAGATATTTCCATGACGCCGCTCTTCAAAGCCCGCGCCATCGTCCGCCACCGCAGACGGCAGGAGATTGGCCTGCGCACGGAGCACGGGAAGGATATGGGGGCTGCCGTAGAGGGTAATTTGAATACCCGTCCCCGGTGGGCAAGAGACGAACAGACTGGCGAGCACTTTTTCCATTTCGTCGCTGGCACCCGTCTGAGGCAAGGTCTCGATACAAAAGCCGATAGCATGTTCTTCCCGCTCGCCGAATCCGCCCTGATCCAGGACAAACAGCCGCGCATCCTCCTGCCACGCCAGGTAGGGAAGAATCCCGGTGAGGCGCGGCATCTGCGATATTTCCCGCAATAGCTGCCGAGGCAAATGATCGGCCCCCGCCGTCCGTTCCGGCAGGAACGCCGCGCGTAGCGAATCGGACCAACTCATCAGCCGCCCTCCCCGCCAGCGTGTGAACTCTCATGCCCCTGCTGAGGAAACATCGCATTCGGCGGAACTGCAGGATTACTTCGCTCCATCCGCAATGCCGGCTTCTCACCTGCACTTTGAGCTGATGGCGTAAGTGCTTTCGGCGGCACGACGGGCCGGTAACCTTCGCTGGCCTTGCGCCGCGAATGCTCGACCAGCCAGCGCCCCGGATCGGTGACGAGATAGAAGTACGACTGGTCGTGAAAAACCTCCTCGTCATCCTCCCACGGCGCAAGCCACACGCGCCGCACCTTCTGGACGCTACGGATTGGCTCGCCCGAGCTCGGTGCCTGATGCGTAATCTTTGGTGCTGGCGCTTCTCCTTTGGCGGCTTCCATTGGCGGCCGCTGGCCTGGCAGATTATTCTGTACGGCATTCGCATAGACCCCGGAGAGCGATGCGCAGGAAATGCCGTCCGGTGCCTTGCAGGAAAACTTTCCCTGCCCATCCAGCCCCGACATAGTACCCGCGCATCCGGTCAGCGCGAGCAACAACGGGCTTACAAGCCAGTACCGGATTCTCATGGCCGACTCTCTGCAAGCCATTGCTCAATGCGATCACCGGGGGCGGCGCCGGGCAACATGCGGCCATCGGCGGAAACCATGGTCGGCGTTCCATTGATACCAAGCCGCTGTGCCAGTTGGATGTTCCGTTGTATTGGATTCTCGCAGTCCCGCTTCGCTGGCACCTTGCCGGTTTTCATGAGATCGGCCCAAGCGCTGGCGCGACCCGGCGCGCACCAAACCGCGACGGCTTTGTCCACGGCCTCTGGGTGTAAACCTTCCAGAGGATAGGGAAAGATGTAGAGCGTGACGTTGTCCAGCTTGTCGAGCTCGGCTTCGAGCCGTTTGCAGTACGGGCAGTCCGGGTCGGAAAATACCGCCAGCACCCGCTCACCTTTGCCGCGCACCGTCTTGATGGCATCTCCCAGCGGCAACTGGGAGAAGTCGATACGTTGCTGCTTTTCCATACGTTCAGCCGTCAGGTCGCGCTGTGTCTTCATGTCGTAGAGATGACCGAAGACGAAATAGCGCCCGGTCGCGTCGGTGTAGGCCGAATTCTTGCCCATCGTCACTTCGTAGATGGTTGGAATCTCCGAGGTTTGGACGCGCTCGATCCTGGTTGCCGGATACAAATCCTTGAGGCGTTTTTCCAGACTCCCGGCGCCATCATCGGCTTGCGCCGCCATCGGCAGCATCAATGCGAAAAGCATGGGCAGGCGTTTGAACATTGCTTGGTTGAATTTCATGGGTCACTCCTTATAGGGTTCGATGGATTTATTCTGGGCTTCGCGGCCACGACGCCAGATATCGGTGTAGGTATCTGGTTCACCTCCCGCGCTGTCCATGTCGAGTGAAAAGCCTTTGGTGAACACCACGTCGACCGTGCGACCGGCATCGACTTCGATGATCGGGAACATCTTTTCGGCGAGCGTGATGTAGTACTGGGAGAGACGGTCGAGCGCCTTACCAACCCCGATCCCGACCCCCGCTTGCAATTGCTTGCCTGTATCCACCGTGCCGACTGACCCCAACGGGTTGGTGGAGACGGTGGTGGCGCTCTGCTGGAAAGCTTGACCAATTCCGGCCCCAATCCCGGCCAACAAGGCGTTGGCCAGCACCTGGCCTTGCTTGCTGACGAGCCGGCCACGCATACCGGCCTTGCCGTCTTCACCCACGACATAACCCTTCACCGGAACGTCGATGGCCTTGCCGTCATGGCGCACGCAGGACAGCGATTCGAGCCGGATGTAGGCGCGCTCGGCACTGATGTCTCCGTAGCTCGCACCCAAGGCGAAGCATTCCTTGATTTTGAATCGATAGCGGTTGGGCAAAAAAGCGTTGTCCTGCGCCCGCATCAAGATAGGGTGCGGATTGCTCTGTGCCTGGCCACCAGTGGGCGCGTCCAGTCCGCCTAGCAGCGCTGCCCTAAAAAACGAACCCGATGGCACATAGCTGCGCCCATCTTTTTTCTCGGCTGCTTTCTGAACCACTTCCGGGACGATCACCTTGCCCTCGCTCACCTCGAACGAGGCAATCCCCGGAGGAATGGGTGCAGGCGAAGACTTGCTGGCTTTACTTTCCGCCTCCGAATTTACGGGAGGTGGCGGTGGAAAAGCCATCGACCGTGCCTCTGTGGGCATCGGCACTGGCACCGGGGGCATGGGCATTGGCGGAAATTGGAGGTTGTTTGCAACCGGCGATTTTTTCTCGATGGTATCTACCTGCTGGCGCAATCCCTGGATCATGTCCTCCATCTGCCGCATCTGCTCCGAAGATTTGCTCATCCAGATGTCGCGCGGATCGGCTTGGGCGCCGGGCGCATTGATGGGCATGGGCTGCGGACGTGCTTGAGACGTACCCTGAGGGAGTTGAACAGGTTTGTCCCAGATCGCCACGCCACCGAAGACGAGCAGCAGGAAAACCGATGAGCCAAGCACCAGAATCAGGTACTGGCGACGCTTGGGCGACAGGTTGGAAACCGCAGTCGCGATCCGACTTTTGGGCGCTTCAGCCATCACGCCCCTCCAGCACCACCATGACATTGGTCGCCTCGCCGGGTTCCAGTTCGAGCGAGTCCACCATGACCGCCAGGACACCGCGTCGGTACAGTTCGCGCTCATCGATGACCATCCGCGACGATGACACATTGGTCAGATGGTATTTTTCCCCGAGCAACGCGCCCTCCAGTGTCCTTACAAGAACAAAGCGGGCTTCGTTCCAGAGCGGAACAATCTCCAGAGTGTCTCTGGCGGTCATGTCCTCGGGTTCGGCATCCCGCTCAAGCGCCAGCATCACGCGGCGGATCGCGGAGTTGCGCGAGTCGTCGGCATTGAATGCTTTTCCTTCGGCGCGCGCGCGACTGCGGTCACGGATGACCAGCGTCTCGGCAGGCACGTCGGCGACCTTGAGCATCAGCTTCCAGTGGCGGCCGGCATCGTCGGCGACAAAAACGCTGAAGATTGGCTTGTCCGTGTTCGGCTTGAGATAGGCGGCACCGGTCTCTTTGTCCGGAGTGACGAGGAATTCGCCCTCGACTCCCTGGATGCGGCGAATCTTGCGGCCTTCAACCCGGATCAGGTTGGGCTCGCTGCGCGACACGGTGGCGATCAACCCGTCATCCGGGCTGCCCTCAAGATATTGCCCGGCAAAAACCGGAACCGAGACGCTACCGAGAAACAATGCCAGCGCCATTGCTGGCACCGAACGGATCCTGGTCGCTGGTTTCCTTGAACTCTGATACATGGAGTCTCCCATTTAGATAACGAAAGCCGACTACGTAGGTGGTCTGCTTCTCTGATGCTTTCTTGTCCCCGACCCAGGTCAGGAGAACGCCGGTGAGCGCCACTTTCATGGCCGCCTCGTCCGCCATCACCGATTGCGGCGAGAACTGGGTTGCGGCATTGTTCTTGCGCATGAACTCTGTCCTGGCACCGAATTCGGCCTGCAAGCGCCCGTACTCGCTCGGGGCTGCATATTTCAGGAAGAGATTCTTCTGGTATTCCGCCACATGAGGTGTCACGTTGAGCGCAAGCCCCGCATACCAGTAAGCCATTTCCTGCAGGTACTCTGCAGAGACTTTCTGACCGCTGACCCAGAAGGTCTTGTGTACCTCGGGAGGCACCAGAATGGTTCTCTCCGCACCCGCCACACTGAACGAGGCACCGGCATTAGCGAACAAGGCCAGCACGAGACCACCCACGGCGATTCGCATGAATAAAATTTCTGCGTGCTGGTTGTCCCGTTCGGCGGTGAATTTGCTGAACTTCATTGCTCACCCCAGGAAGTAGCGATAATGAGATGGTGGAGTCGCGCGGGCGCGAATCACGATCCAGCTCGGCAGCCACCAATAAAGCGCATGCAACGCAAATTTCGGATGCTTCCCGGTCTTGAGCCGCCCGTACTGCCAGGCAAGCAGCCCCCCGAAAACCATCCCCGCCAGCATGGCGCCGGAGATCACCCCAATCCCCATGAGCAGCAGGAACAGGATGGCCTGATCGAAGTCCCACCACATGAAGCGCTCCTGCGCTTCAAGGGATTTCGGGATATAGCCGGTCTCGTCCATGTAGCGTTCCCCGGCCTCAGATCGTCGCGGTCAGGATGCCCGATGCGATGGTCGGCGCGTATTGCAGGAACACGGCGAAGCCGATGCCAGACAAGATGGCGATAGGGTTCAGCCGCGCCAGCGAGAACAGCGCGCCGAGACCAATGGCAGCTACCGCTGCGGCCTTGCCAAAGTAGCCCTGCACCAGACCCGTCAGCCAGGTGTAGAGGTTCTGGAATTCGGTTCCTGTGGTGCCCGCCATCGCGCTGGTGGCGGCGGTCAGCATGACTAACGCCACTACGCCCATGATCAAATTACGTTTGCTTTGCATCATTATTCCCTTTCAGATCGACAAAACACTTGATGAGCCATCCCAGTCCGAGACCGACCGAGATACCGCCCAGATGGGATTCGAATCCATTTTCGATAGGCGATCCGGGTGCGAGGATGCCGATGGCGATGAATCCGCCAGCGATAGCCACGTCCCGGATGAAGCCTTTGTTGTGTGGAAGTTTCACTTCATTGCCCTCCCTTGCTGTTGCTGACCGCGTCTTGCCGGATGACAAAACGCACCTCGACGCGCCGATTGTTCCGGCGCGCCGTTTCGGTGGATGCCGTATCGAGGTAACAGCACAAGCCCTCGGCACGCACCACCATTTCTGCTGCGACCCCTTGCTTAAGGAGCCATGAACGGACGAACTCGGCTCGACGCCGGGCAAGACGGTCGTTGTAAGCTTTGCTACCGATGTCATCGGTTCTGCCCTCAAGCTCGATGCTCTTGGCGTGTGCGGCGATGGCAGCGAGGCGACTGAGTGCCTGTTGTCCGTCGGCGGAGGGAGCATCCTTGCCAAACTCAAAAAGGATAGTTGCCGATACCGCCTCGTCGCTTTGAACGACTGGCGGGGCTGGCTTGGGAGCTTCGGCGATGGGAGGCGGCGCTTCTTTTAGTGCGGGTGGAAGTGCAATTATTGCCAACGTCTTGCGCGTGGGCTTCGGGCAGTCTTTGCCGCTGCATGTTTTGAACTGGCGATCAATCCAGGCGATGTTATCTCGCGCCATTGGTGCCAGACTTATCGGGGGCGCGCTTTTACAACCAGCCAAGATAAAGGCCATGAGCGGAAGAGCGACGAGGTATTTCAGGATCGTCATAGCCTAACCTTCGCCGCGATCCGTCTGGCATAGGCTGCGCGCTTCTTCGGCGAACGCGCGTTATAGGCGCCGACCGCCTCCCAGCCATAGCCCATTCGGCTGATGTTCTGCGCGAGTATCCACGCGCCGACATACGTGTTGATGCAGGCATCGAATAACTGCTCCCGTCCAATGCCGAATGACGCCAGCACACCCAACCAGCGACTGTTGATCTGCATATGCCCGATGTCTTCCGAGCCATCGCGGTTTCGATTGCGCGCCGCTGGATTGGAACCGGATTCGACGACCGAGATGGCCTTGAGTAATGACGGGGCAATGCCATATCTGGCCCCGGCTTGTTCAAAGCAGGTGGCTTGGCATGAGAATGCCAGTGGCAATATCAGGGCGATGAGAAGGGTGCGAGTCATGGCTGCCATGGTAGGAAGCCAGACTGCTGCTGCGGGGGCGAAATGTGACTTTTAAGGACGCATTTCGGCGGTTGTAAGCATGGAGATTGGACTTATGGAGACTATGCCATCACCCCGGAATCTTTCCCCCCATTTTGAAATTGCTCCGCAGAGTTTGATGTGATCAAAGCAGATGCACACTTCGCGGCCATAGCAGCCTGTCGCCACTATTATTTTGAACCTCCGCATGTTTTTATGGGCGTAAGCAGCCATTCAGGCATGCATGCACAAAATCGCTGTCACGTTCCAAACAGAATTTGGTTTCGGTGTCTCCATGTACTACTAAAATTGCTATCTTTCACTTTCAGTTTGCTCCAGAATTCGTAGTGTGTGGTAACGTACAACAGATTGAAACAGTGCTATGACGTTGCATTAACGCAAAAGAATAAGGGGATGTGGTGTTTGAGCAGTTGAAAGCCAGTCACTCAAGCGGCGACCTGAACGATAGAAAAACTCTGTGCGAGGCTCTCGCCTACCAGAACTATCTGGACTCGCCTCCAGACATCCAAAGCGAAGCCGAGAAAATTATATCTACCGAGGGTTGTGATTGCGTATTGGGTAACTCCATCAAGCCAGAGGCTGCGCAGTGCTGTCTGGGGGCGGCAGTCCAATTTGAGGGAGAGGTTGCATACTGCATGCTCCCGAAGAAAGTCATTTTCCCCAAGCCCGGTGCATATGCAAAGCAGGACCCCGATTTTTTGCTGATCGCAGTGCTCGACATGGTGCTCAACAGCCGACGTAATGTCCTGTTTATCAGTGACTGGAAGGATGATGTAGGCAACACAGTTCTACCCACACCGGAACAGGTAAATTGCGGGGATTTAGCGAGAGAGCTGGGTCTGTGCTGGACGACTTGGAACACTGGCAAGGCTATCACTATAATCGCTTTCGATGTTGAGCTGGCATACAAGCCAACATGGCTGGATAGCGGTTTGGCTTTCTACTGGTATGCTGCGCCACGTCGAGCAAAATGGGGGCTGGCTCGTAGTCTGGAAACCGGGCGTCCAACTTTGCGGGAATGGGTGTTGCCCAAACGGGATGGCGCATTCAAAATCGCCGCTTACTGGGATCGGGAAGTTGAGCAGGATTATAATTTCGCCCCGGACAAACTATGCGCCGACTATTGGAAAACCTGCGCCAAGGAGTTGCGGTCATGAACACACAAGAAATTCTTTCCATACTGCGCGGTGAGCAAGGCATAAACCCAAACCGGGGCATAGAGGAAGATGACTTGCTTGAAATGACGTTCTTCGAACTGCCTAAAACAGAGCATGATGCCTTTTGGTCCGCGCTGGCGGAAGCGATGACAACACTACTTGCCAACAACGACGACCTGCCCTTGTATCTGGCCTGCCGTTTCATCTTCAGCATGAGCGAAATCAAGCCGCCGCATTTGCCGCACAAGAAAAATTTATTCGCCTTCCTGCTCGACGAACCGACAAACAGTGTCTCCCCTTCCATACTGGCTGGCAGACTGCTGGCTTTGCTCGTGCTCAATAAAGGCGATGAAAAATTCTGGAAGCGGCAGGTCGACGCCAGCCTGGATAGCCTTGAAGCCGCACCGGACAACAGCCATGCGATGGCCGCTGTGGTCTATGCTTTTCTGGGTTGCAACGGTAAAGCGACTATCTCGGCGGAGCAATGGGGGAAGCTGTTCATCGCACTCACCAGACTACCTGAATTGCCACGTATGGAACTGCTGGAATTGCTGGTCGGGGTAGAAAAAGAAAGTAGCGATCAGCCACTAATGAAAGAAGAGCTCGATCTGGGCATGGATACATTGCGCACATCTAGCAAAAATACCAATCCTGATCTGGCATCGGTATTCCGGGCATGGCTGGACAAGAACGAGCCGCGTCAGGCCATTGCCGATTGGCTGAGTCGAGAATTGAGCCCGCATGAACCGGAAGCTCGAAAGATGTCCCCGCGCCACCGGATAACGCAACTCATGAACAGCAGGCAGGCAGCAGCATGAGCGATACCCGATTTGTCGCGTTTTATTCTTACAAGGGGGGTGTCGGGCGCAGCTTGGCTTTGGCCAACCTGGCCTACATCTTGGCGTGCGAAGGGCGCAAAGTGCTCATTATCGACTTTGATCTTGAAGCGCCCGGTCAACATCAAAGCGACCTGTTCCAACTGAGTTCGCCGGGGCCGGGCATCGTGGATATGCTGGACGATTATCTGAGCTATCGCAAGCAATTGAATGCTGGTGAAACCAGCGACAGCTATCACTTGAAACTGGAACGCTACCTGCGCGTTGGCGAAGGCTGGCAACCGCATCGCGATCAGGCGGAAGAGGCCGAACAAGGTAGTCTGTGGCTGATGCCCGCAGGCGAAGTAGACAGCCCGGATTATCCGCAGCGTTTGGGAAATTTGAACTGGGATGAGTTTTACGCGCAGCAGGGGCGTGCCTTCTTTCATTTGTTCAAGGCAGAATTGCGGCGGTTGGGCTTTGACGATGTGTTGATCGATTCCCGCACCGGGCTGTCGGATGTGTTCTATATCACTACGCTGGAACTAGCAGAAACGGTGGTATGCGTAAGCGGATACAACCGGCAAAACATTGAGGGTACACAACGCATACTGGGTGTACTGCGGGATCAAAAAGTGGTTGAAGAATATGGTTCCAAACGGCTTGTACTCATTGCCACACCCGACCCGAAACTTACCATGCGTGACAAACAGGAGCGACTCTCGGAAATTGCTTCGGAGTGCTCAGGCTTCGAGCGTTTCAATTTGGAACTTCCCTATGTGGCGGAACTGGCCCTGCGAGAAAAAATACTCTGCCAAGTGGCTGCCGGATATGATTCCGGTGATGACTACACGCGCGGTATCGAGAAGCTCAGGGAGCTAATCGAATTGGACAATCCCATCGCCGAAGCGGTGCCATCCCAAGATGACAAGCCAGACAATCCTTTCGCGCTAATACGCAGCGAATATATTACCGCTGATGAAACCTGGCGCAATTTTGTCGACCCTGCGGGCACCATCATGCAGGACATGGATAACTTCATGCCCCTGTTGGTGACCGGTGCGCGCGGCTCGGGAAAGACCATGCTGGCGCGACGTTTCTCGCTGGAGGTGCAACTGGCCGAGCATCGCGCTTCGGGTCGCCCCATCAACCCCAGAGATTTTCCACGCATCGGCCTGTATCTGCGCCCCGAGGCGGATTTCCTGCATAGTTTTAATCAGTGCGATGACGCGTTGCGCAAAGATTTCGATCAACTTTACGCCCAGTATTTCGACATACTGGTCATACGCCAGGCACTCATCGCCCTCGATAGCTTGGGCGGTTTAGCGCAGTGGTGCAATGAATCCGAATTGTTGCGTGCGCTCTGCGCAGAGTTCGGACAGTTCGACATTGCCATGCCGGGTTTGTCTGCATTCCTGAATTTTCTGGAAAGCCAGACACAGCGCATCCGTTTCTATCTCAACAACCCTTTCCCCGAACACCGCCCGGTCTTCACCCAGCACAATACGCTGATGAAATTATTGACCGAGCGGTTGCGCCGCGCCGGGCATTTCGGAGAGCATTATTTCGTGGTGCTAGTAGATGAATACGAGAACTACGCGGACTACCAACAACGCTTTGTCAACACCCGCTTGAAACAATGTCGGCGCGAAGATAGCATCACCTACCGCTTGTTCATGCGTAGCGGTGGCCTGCGCAAACGAGAAACGCTGGCCCCCGGCCAACTGATCGAAGAGACTCATGATTACCGCGCGCACGCTTTGGATCAGGAAATGGATTTCGATGCGTTCAAGCGTTACGCGTTGGCCATTGCCAACCGCCATCTTGAACAACACCCCTATTTCCAGAAAAGGGCTCTTACACGACTAGAAGATATGCTGCAAGACCTGCCGCCCGAGGAAGAAGCGCGCCTGCTCGCTGGCGGCAGGCGTACCCCGCCCTTGGCGGAATGGGTGAAAATACACTACCCGCATCATGCTGCCGACATCCTCGCCTGGATGGAAACTGAGCAGGAGCCTTTGCGTCAGGCGACGGCCATTGTCCAACTCAACCAAGGAAAGCCAGTAGAGAAAGTGTTAATGGCCTTTCGCTCCCAGAGCAAGGAAGCCAAGGAGTGGTACCACAATTACAGCCGGGGGGCGCTACACTGGCTATGTCGGCTCTATCATCAGGAAAAACGCTATGCCGGCATCAATCAGGTGATAGGACTGTCCGGCAATACCATCCGTGTATTTCTGGATTTCTGCCATGCCATCTTCGCCGAGTGGCAGGAAGGTAATGTGACTCTGCCTATCTCGTACACCGTGCAAAATCTTGCCATCCGACGGCAAGTCGGTATTTTTCGGGAGAATCTGCGTTCCGCCGATCATTCGCCGCGCGAGGTAAATAATCTGGTCGAACGCCTAGGGCGTGTGTTCGAGGCCAAGCACAAGAGCCCGAAACAAAGCGAACCCGAAGCCAACCATTTCGCCATCCCCGGACTGGACGAAGACGAGCAATGCAAAAAACTGGAAAAATGGCTTAACGATGCCTGGTATGAAGGCGCGTTGCGCCGGATAGACGGCACCAAGCAGAAAAGTCTGGAGGACTTGCGCCTGACTGACTGGCAACTGGTGCCCTGGTTTGCGCCCATGTTCAACATCTCCACCCGACGCAAGAAAAAACTCACCGTCAGGCCGGACGAGTGTTACCAGCTATTTGCGGGCGATAAGCAGGCTTGGTCTGTACTGTTCAGGCAGTTTGAGCGCAAATTCGAGGCGACGGCAGGCGAGGAAAACGGGGCGAACGGGCAGCAAGGGACACTGCTTTGAACCTGAACGCTGCCTACCTCCCTGAAGAAGCAGAAGCCGCCATACGTGCGCAAGCACACTGGAATTGGCTGGTGACTAGCGGGCGAGAGGATGCGGGGGGCGAGGAGCGCCGGAGTTGGTGCATCAAGCATTTCGGCGATGTGGCACGATTGATGCTGAAACGCACTCAGTTGGACATACCGCATCGTTTCACACTGGCCCATAATGAAGCCGAGCAAGAGGTTAACTGGAACGAACTCGGGAAACGTATCGAAAAAATCATTCCCGTTGGCGCATCCATTCTGCTGGACACCACCCACCTGAGTTTCGACACGCTTCTCTATCTGCTGCCCGCATTGAGCGCCCGTCAGCCAACAACGCTGGCCTGTTTGTATGTCGCGCCCCTGAATTTCGACGAAGTCCGGACGGACCCGCTGGAGGTGCAAGACACTTTACCCATAGGCCAGCCCAAGGGCTATGTCGCCTTGACTACCGAGCAAACCCGCTCCCATAGCCAACATCTGGTTCTGCTGGGCTTCGATAAAGGCCGGGCATGGAAATTCATCGAGCGTTATGACTGGGATGAAACTCATCTGCATTTGCTGCTCGGCGATCCGCCATTCGTGGCGGGCGGCGCAGAAAACGCTCTGGCATCCTGCCAGCCTTGGCTGGATACTTTCCGCAAACGTTTTCCAGATCATATCCACCACCTGGATGCGCGCATCCCTGGACAGGT
>Ga0315281_10009707_pt1 | contig 13327 bp, 16 predicted proteins | sample YL17G07_0_MG_FD_204540 | JGI IMG/M metagenome (GOLD analysis project Ga0315281, IMG submission 204540) | Sediment microbial communities from Yellowstone Lake, YNP, Wyoming, USA - YL17G07_0 | ecosystem: Environmental > Aquatic > Freshwater > Lake > Sediment | place: USA: Wyoming | collected... | reverse complement strand
GGAAGATGCCGATTGTGCACGTGCTTCGGGTCGTGTTCGTGTATGCAAGGTCGTTTAGCCCGTCCGAGTTGAGATCCCCGATGGCGAGCGCCGGTATGTTCGTCCCCGGAGTGGGAGCGACCTCCTCCGGCTCAGAGTAAGGATTCAGCGCAACTCCGGCGTTGTGAAAAACGTCAATAAGGCCATTTGCAGTCGACACGGCTAAATCGAGCAGGGAGTCGTTGTCGAGATCTCCTGTGACGACGTCTGAGACCACTCCGCCACAAGAGAGCGTCTCCGATTGGAAGCTAACGGTCGTGAGGTCGTTGCCGTAGTATATCTTCATCTCGGTAGAGTTTGTCGCCGCGACTAGTATGTCATCGTACCCGTCGCCATTGAAATCCGCCACAATCATCTTGTCCGGAATCTCACCGAGACCAAACCCGAGCACCGAGTAATTCTTCATCGGAGGATCGAATGAGAGCATGTAGCCGAAAGAATCCATTGAAGGATAGAGGACTACCAGATCCTCAATCCCGTCGCCGTCTATGTCACCTGTAGCGAACATCGAGGAGACGGCGTTTGGGTCGGTCAGCATGGTCTGGTTGCTATTGGTGAAGCGGTAATATGGATTTGTTAAGCTCGGATGCCCTGGATAGATACCAAGGCTCGAGCCGGACCAGTCGCCACGCGCCCCCATCACTGCAAGGTCTGAGTTTGAATCGGAATCCAGCCCACCTATGATGGCATTCTGCGGGCCCGCTTGAGTAGGGAAATCGAAATCGGGTGCATTCGACCACACGGGATTCGTGGGGTGCTGATAGAAACCATGCGCCGAGTTGGCCGACGAAGAAAGCACCAAGAGGTCATCCCTCGAATCGCCATTCATGTCCCCTGAGATGACCCCGCTCGGACCAACAGGCAATGAGCGATTGTAGTTCTCGGTTCCAGGGAGGGCATAAAGCGAAGGGCCGACAAGAGACTGCAGGAAGAAACTGACAGAGTTGGGTCCCGTGGTGGCCACTGCAATATCTGTATGGCCGTTCAAGTCCAGATCCTCGGCGACCAAATCGACAGGTTGTCCCACGACTGACAGTGTGAGACTTGGAGGCATCAGGTTCGAGAAGGGTTGATAATAGATTAGCACATTCGAATCGTAATGATTTGCACATGCCAGATCGCTCTTGCCGTCAGAGTTGAAATCGCCAACAACTAGGGAGTTTGTTCCCCGCCCACCATTGAGGAACACATTCCAGGAGGAAAACGTAGGTCCGTAACTTATGTCAATCCTGCCATCTGAAAGCGATGGAGATGGTCCAGCGGATGATACCGCGAGATCAAGATGGGTGTCCCCGTTGAAATCCCCAACTGCGATATCGGTTGCGTCCTCTAGAGATGGCTGTCTGTCATACGCTCTCGCAAAGCTCGTTTCAGAGGTGTAGTTGAAGATCTCGATGTGGTCTGCATCAAGCGTGCTTGCCTTACGTTCCAGCACAATCACTTGGGGAGTGCCAGTTGCTAACACATCGAAGGCGGAGACAGAAATCGGATGTCCTACAAGAGAGATATTGTACGAGGGATAGCTCGAGAAGTTGCCATCGCTCTCTCTGTAGAAGATGGATACATTCTTCGTCTCGTAAACTGCGACAATCAAGTCCGTTAGACTGTCACCGTTCAAATCCGCCAGTGTCCCGTCGGTCGATCCGCCGGGAAGCATCAGGCTCCGGGCGATCAACGGATACTCCTTGACCGAGCGTGTCGTGTTGAGACCGGATGGAAACACTGGCGCATTCAATGACTGAGAAGTCAGTCCAGGATTGCGGTCAACCACATGCAGGGCCGGAAATGGGACGACTGACAGAAGAAGAGAGACCATCACTATAGCAACGACAGAAACGACTGCTAACCTTCGCAAGCGTCTCCCATCCTTCCCTCTGACAGTGGTGTTACTTTTATATGAACCCTTCGGAAAAAATACCTGGGCAAGGCATTGCCAGATTGGAGTGATTCTTGTCCAAGTGTTAAATACGGAAACGCGAGTTACAAACAACCATGGCAGCCGCGTTGCGCATCGGCCGAATCTTCGGCATACCGATTTACCTCCACCTCACGTTCCTCATCATAGTCCCGTTGTTCATCTATCTCTTCTCGGCCCCGCCCAACCCAGTCACCGTGCTCGGCGTGCCGCTGAGCTTCAATGCTCTCGCGGCCGCGTTGTGGGTGAAGTACTTCTTCGGAACGCTTGCGACGGTCCTCTTCTTCATCACAATCCTAGCCCACGAGATCGCCCACTCCTACCTAGCCCAGAAGTACGGGGTGGCCATCAAGAGCATCACGCTGATGATCTTCGGAGGGGTCTCCCAGATGGAAGATGTCCCCAGGAAGGACGGTCAGGAATGGAGGATGGCTGTAGCTGGGCCAATGACTAGCCTCGTGATAGGGGTGGGCGCTTACGTCACCTGGCTCGGTCTGAAAGGCATCGCGAATCCCCCCGTTTGGCTTGCAGGCACCACGATTCTTCTCGGCCTGATGGGCATCTACAACTTGCTCCTGGCAGGGTTCAACCTCATCCCTGCGTTCCCGATGGACGGCGGGAGGGTCCTGAGATCGTTGTTGGCGGAGCGCATGACGTTCCTCGAGGCCACGCGAAGGGCCGCGAGGATCGGCAGGTACTTCGCCGTCGGCATGGCGTTGTTTGGGATATTCTTCAATTTCTTCTTCATCGTGATCGCGCTCTTCGTCTACATCGCCGCGACCGAGGAAGAGCAGGCGACGGCGATATCGGAGAGCCTGCAAGGAGTGACGGTCGGCAAGCTGATGTCCGCCAGCGTCGAGGTGGTGCACCCCGACACCACGATCTACCAGCTCCACGATCTCATGCTCTCGACCAAGCACATGGGATTCCCGGTCGTGGACAAAGGCTTGGTCGGGATAGTGACCCTGACCGACACCCACAGGATACCGAAGGACAGGCTGGCGCACGCGAAAGTGAGAGATATCATGACACGCAACGTCGTGACCGTCCCACCTGAAATGGACGCAGCGAAGGCTCTGCACATCATGTCGGAAAAGAGGATCAGCAGGCTGGTGGTCCTTCGGGGAAGGGACATCATCGGGATAGTGACCCAGAAGGACTTCCTGAGGGCGGTGAACGTCCTGGCGGTGCAGAAGCAGACCGCCCGCTGGGATCAGCAGTTCGACCAGCCTCCGTTGTCACCGCCGATCTGATCAGCCAGTCATCTCTTTTCTTCTGAACAGCACCATGCTGATCACAACTGCAACGAGCGCATAGGCGAGAATCACGAGGGCCGCTATCGCCGGGTCCGGATAGTAGGTGTGGAGCGTGAGACCCGCGTGCGGGATCTCCGTGAAGCTGTCGGTAGGGTAAGGACTCGTCAGTATGCTCGAAATGGTCCCAGCCGAGAAAGTGACCGACCATGATGCCTTGAACCCGGACACTCTCCCGATCGAGTCGACGATCGGAAGGATCATGACGAACAGGAAGAAGGTCAAGACCGTTGCACCCGTTGTTCCCTTCATGAGCGTACTAATCAGGTATGCAATCGCCATTACCGCTAGCAGGTACTCCAGAGCGAAGGCGAATGACAGGAAGAAGTACTTGTCGAGCCCGCTCACGGAGACGAGTGACAGGATCCCGGTCACCGCATAGAATATGGCGATCACGAGGATACTAGCCGTCATGCTCGCGCCGAACTTCCCCATGTACAGGGTCGAGCGCCTGATCGGGTTGGGGAAGATGAGGTAGCCCGTCCTGGCCTGGTACTCGCTGACGATGGCATCGGCACCGAAGAAAGTCGCACAGATGACAATCAAGAGGTTGGCGAAGCCTACGAAATTCGAAGCGAACGACTCAGAGGTATTGTGCCACTTGAATGTCGCCGTGTAGTTGTGGCCAGTCGTGTTGTGCGCGAATAAGATGACATTGACGCCCTGTCCTAGGGCGGTGCTCGAGAAAGTCCAGTTCCCCGCCTGCTCGGGAACTCCGTCCTGGAAGACCTCCAGGCTGTCGGCCACAACGACGCCTCTGTTGAGGTACGCCACGCCATAGGGCAATTGCAGACCGGGAACGATGGGACTGGTGACCTCTATCTTCACATTCTTGTCGGTCCCGCTGTACGGACTGCCAGTTGCCAGCGGGACAATGAAGATGAGAGCGATGACGAGCGCCGCTATCGCGACGGACCCGATCAACCTCTTGGACCTGAGGTACTTCAGGAGCTCGTACCTCCATACGATCGGGATCTGCTCGATGTCGGTCGGAAGATCCCGTGCGTGGTGCTGTTGTTGTGACATCTTGGATCACCTCGAATCCTTGACGAGATCCATGTACAGCGATTCCAGCGGTACGCCGACCGTGGCGAAGCCCGTCACCTTCACGCCTGTCGAGATGACCTGTTGAAGCAGGTTGGCCCGCTCCTCGGCGCCACCCTCAAGGGAGACGATAAAAGTGTTGGAAGTGGCTCTCGCCACTTCCTTGACATTGGCAAAGGTCCTGACCTTGGAGAGCACCGAGTCCCCGACGTCGCCAAGGACATTGACCTCGATCCTTACGACCTTGGTGAGCGTACTGAGCTTCTCCAGAGTATCGTAAATCAGGAGCTTGCCGTGGTCGATGAGCGCGGCCTTGTCGCAGACCTCCTGCACCTCGCCCAGGAGATGCGAGCTCATGAATATGGTGTACTTCTGCTTCTTCAGTTCCTTGATGATCTCCCTGACCTCGACCATGCCCCTCGGATCCAGGCCTGAGGTCGGCTCGTCCAGGATGAGTATGTCGGGCTCGTGGAGCAGCGCCTGGCCGATTGCGAGCCTCTGCTTCATGCCCTTGGAGAACTTGCCAATCCGGGTGGTCGCCCACTGCTCCAGCTTGACCTGTCTGAGCACCTCGTTCGTCCTGTCCTTGATCTCGTGCGTATGCATTCCCCGGATCCTGCCGAGATATGCCAAGGTCTCGATCGGGGTCAGGTAGGGATAGAACTCCGGGGTCTCGACCACCGCTCCGACGTTCTTGAGCGCATTCTTGGGATTCGTCAGGACATTGACGCCCTGCAACATCGCCTTGCCGCTGGTGGCGGAGATCAAGTCAGTGAGGATCTTGATCGTCGTGGTCTTGCCCGCACCGTTCGGCCCGAGGAATCCGACCGTTAGGCCTTCATCCACGCTCAAGGTGAGACTGTCTACTGCCTTGATGGGACCGAAGTTCTTCGTCAGGTTCTCGAGTTCGATCATCGCCAAGTCTTTCACGCACCTTTCTCGCTGGAATATGGAATCGGTATATAAGTCAGACCTCGGATGCCCTAATCTAGGTAGTGCCGAACCGCTACTTGCCGAGATCGTGATAGAGCTGCCTGGCCAGCCTTTCGGCGTCCACCCTATCCTTGACTGGATGCATGAGCAGACGCCCGGCCGGGTATATGGTTATCTCGACATCCTTCTTGACCACGAGCATCACCTTCGGGTTCGATAGTATCTCATAGCCACGTTCGGCCAGGACGCTCTCGGACCTATCCAGATCGAGCGAGACCCTCCCCTTCGGCACGGCCTCATAGGCGTCGTACTTGCAAGGCTTGATCGCGAGGAATTCCAGGATGCCTCACCTCTTCGCCAGTATCCTGTCCAGGAGCTTTGCGACCTCCGCTTTGAGGTCCTCAATTGTCCCTTCGTTCACGACCATGTAGTCCGCGGTCGCAATCACATCGCCGAGGCCCCATGTTAGCTCCCTCTTCTCCCTCTGCTCGAACTCCCCAGGGGTCGTCGGGCAGTCGCCGCGACATCTCGCCCTAAGACGATCGAACCTCGTCTTCGGAGAAGAGTGTATCGCGACGACCTGAAGGTTCTCGCCGAACGCGTGCTTGAAAGCCTTGACCTCATCGGGGCCGCGCGTGCCATCGATGACGACGAGGTCTCCTCCCACGAACGGGATGGTCCTCTTCGCCCAGATGTCCATGCCATATCTCTTGCGTTCCTCGTTGGCAAGCGTGCCGACACTGTTGTCAGAGGAGTCAAGCCCGAGCTCCTTCACCCTCTCACGGACTATGTCCCCCATACGGACGACCTTCGCGCCTTTGGCCTGGCATATCTGCAGAAATTCCTCCTTGCCAGCCCCGGGCATGCCCGTAGTCACGAGAATCCGCATCGTATCGAACGGGCTACGAGCTAGCTGTTACAAAAAACCTTTGCGCCAGTCTCGGTTCATCGATCTCCGTTCGGGACGGTTCTTCCAACGAGGTCCTTGGCAAACAAACCTATCTCTGGCATGTCGAAGCCGACCTTTGCCCAGTATCTGGGACAAAGGCCCATTCCAAGACATGCCCTGTAGGCGTCATCATCACCAAAGGAGGTTTCGAAGTTCCCGGGCACTTGCTCCACCCTGCTGCGCTTGGCGTCGGCCGGATTCGCGAGAACCTCGTCCACGGATTCCATCGTGACCTTCGACGAGATCTCGGACGCCCACTTCAGGACCGTGTGCGCCTCCGCACCTGCCTTCGCGCACTTCATCAGAGCCACGGTCGCGTCCTTCGCATCGAAGCCGACGTCAAAGGCCTTCCGGAGCGCTGGGATGTCGTAGTGTAGATACCCCGGTTCCTTCGCCACCAGCCTCAGCTCCGCGGGATTCTCGGCGATCTTGAGATAGGACCTGCACGGGAACGGGCACCCGTAGCATCCAACATTCCTATGAAGGAGACTCTTGAAATCCCCACGGTCCGCGACATCCGTGTAAGACGCTAGCCCGTGGTTCTCCCCGAGCTTGACGACATGTTCCCTCATCAGAAGGATTGCGTCCTCGAAGTGCCCCTCAGGCTCTGCGAGCTCTAGCTCTCCCATTCCCCTGAAGGCGATCGCAACCAGGTTCTTCTTCCCGAGCTCCGCACCGATCCCTGACTTGTCGTCCCCTCCCCAGTAATCGACGATCGCCTGGGACTGTGGATGCTTCGAGTCACTCCACGCGCCACCGGAGATGACTTGTATCTTCGAATCGCCTTGGTCTGTCCGGACCCTGTCCGTCCTCGCCCAGGAATCCAGCGGACGCATCTCCTCAGCGTTCACGATATCGATCATCCCGTCCCTGACCCACAGGTAGCCAGGCTTCTCGGCGGCTCCCTTGACCACGATGAAGTCGAAACCAGACAGCTTCAGCTCGAAACCCGCGAACCCCATGATCGGCATCAGTCTCGGACGTCCATCAGCATCATTCCGTCCGCGGATGATACCGGCGCAGGATGCGGGAACGAAGCTCCCAGTAAGCACACCGGTCCCGAGGATGAGCGAATCCTCGCCGTGCTTCGATGCGAGATCGCCAGCAATGGAGACCGACGACATCTTCTCCCACGTGGTCCCCTCGGCGAGCTCCTCCTCTCCGATTTCCTTCGAGGCCAGGTCGATGACGCCAATCCTTCCGTTCCGCAGGTACAATCAATCCACCACCGTGATGCAGAGGGTCGGGCAGATCAGCGCGCACCTCGGGCTTCCCTCACAGAGGTCGCACACCTCTCGGAGAAGGATCGGCTTAGCCCCTGGCCCTCCCGAGCCAGCAGCCTGCTGTCCGGTCGAGGTACCTTCGGGTCGCGCGAGGACAAGGCTGCTCCCGCCCGACTTCAGGACCAGGCCGAAGTAGTTGGCCTTGTCGTCCACGTGCAGCATTATGCTGGAGGCCATAGGCGTGAGCACGGAATCCCTGTTGAGGCTGCAGGCGACCTCACACAATCCGCAGCGTACGCACTTCAGCGGGTCTATCTCAAGCCTCATGGGTCACCAGCGGCTACTGAATGTTCTCGGCTATCTCCGTGGTCAATCTGTCGCAGTAGACGCACCTGAGCGTGATAGGCTTCTTCGATTCCACGACGAACTCGGGCTCCACGGGCTCGTTCTGGTTCGTTATGCAGCCCGGGTTGGAGCACTTCATGACGCCTTTGACAATGTTCGGGACCTCCACGACGAACTTCTCGGCCACGTTGTAGTCCCGGATGATGTTGATGGTGGCGTTTGGGGAGATGAGGGCTATCCTGTCGAGCTCCTTCGGGTCCAGCTCCCGGTCCTCGATCTTGACTATGTCCTTCCATCCAGCCTTCTTGCTCGGTACGTGCATCAGGACGCTGACCGTCGAGCTGACGTCCTCCGCCACACCGATGATCTTCAGGACCTTGAGCGCCATGCCCATGCTGATGTGGTCTATGACCGTGCCGTTCCTGATGGGCGTGACCTTGAACTCCTTCATTTCAAACCCCCCAGGACAAGGCCAAGGAGGGCCATCCTGACCGGCACACCGTTGAAGGCCTGTTCGAAGTACTTCGCATAGGGCGTGGCGTCGACCTCCGGGGCGATCTCCCCGACTCTCGGCAACGGGTGCATGATGATCAGGTCGGACTTCACATCCTTTAACATAGGCATGTCTATCCTGTAAGTCCCCGCGACCTTCTGGTACTCCGCGAGGTCCGGGAAGCGCTCCTTCTGTATCCGCGTCACGTAGAGCACATCTGCCTCCTTGAGGGCCTCCCCCAGCGTGCTGCTTATCTTGGGTTTGTGGCCCATGGCCTCGATCGCCTTCAGGTGCTCCTTCGGAATCTGCAGGTTTGGCGGCGCGACGAAAGTGAGCTCGGCGCCAAACATCGCCAGAGCCTCGGAGAGCGAGTGGACCGTCCTGCCGTACTTCAGGTCCCCGACGATAACGACGTGGTTCCCCTCGATCTTCTTCTTCTCCTTTCTGATGGTGAAGAGATCGAGCATGGTCTGCGTCGGGTGCTGTCCCGCGCCGTCCCCAGCGTTGATGACCGGCTTGCGGGCGAAGTGTCCGGCGAGCCTCGCGGCCCCTTCCTGCGTATGCCTGAGGACGATGGCGTCACAGTATGAATCGATCATCCTGATCGTATCCGCCAGGGTCTCGCCCTTCGCCACAGAAGAGATCTTTGGTTCTCCGAACCCCAGGCACTTGCCTCCAAGGCGAGACATCGCCGATTCGAAGGACAGTCTCGTCCTGGTGGATGGTTCGTAGAAGACCGTCCCGAGGATGCGTCCCTCGAGCATAACGCTCCTTTCCTCCCCCTTCGCGATCGGCACCATCTTCTCCGCCAGGCGGAGGACATGCTCGATCTGCTCCCTTGAAAAATCACGGATGGACACGACGTCCATCCCTTTGAAGTCCGTCGACATCAAAGGACAATCGGTTGATAGGATTTAAGTCTTTCAGGACAACGATGCAGCTGCATCGTCATCACCATCATCACTAGCTATAGAATACGTTAGAAACTCAGGGGACATCTCAGGCGAGATCGAAATCCTCGATCGCCTCGTTCATGTTCTTGAACCAGTCGTCCGCGCACTTGTGGAGCTTCGTCCTGAGCTGATCGGGCGACACCGCAGAATATACGTGGTAGTAACCTCCCCTCTCGATAGACTTCGTGTCCCTGAAGGCGAGCCCGGACGCAACGAGTTTCTGGAGCGCCCTGTAGACCGTGCTTCGGTCCTTCTTCAGCACGGGCGAGAGGTCGTCCGCTCTCTGGGGACCCTGCTTCACGAGCTTCTTGTATATCACGAGCTCGAAATCCGTGAGCCTGTACAGGCATTTCACTATGTCCCGGCAGGATGCGTCCCCGCTGAGGATCTTCTGCGGTTCCACCATGTCGCACGGTAGTGCGTGGAGTATACTTAACCGTTGTCACTGATGCCTTGCCAGTGTGTGTGACGTGAAAAAGCTTATCTAGCCGCTAGCAAATCGGGTTTGCACGGTAGTGTCATAACCGTGAAGGTGTGGTCTTGGACAAGAACGCAACGCTTGATGCGAAGGGTCTGATGTGCCCCATGCCGATCGTGGGGCTCGCGAAGAAGGCCAAGGAAATGAAGTCTGGCCAGGTATTGGAACTCCTGTCGGATGACGTGGGCGCGAAGGAAGATGTCCCAGCCTGGTGCAGCAGGACCGGTAACCAGCTGATAGGGACCGAGGAAGAGGGCAAGATACTGAAGTTCTACATCAGGATCAAGTGAGCAAGGATTAGGAGAGGTGATTCACAATGACAGACAGATTGAGCATGGTTGTTAGCGAAGGTAGTTTCGACAAGGCGATGATGCCGCTCATACTCGGCACGACAGCGGCCTCGATGGGGAGCGAGGTGAACGTGTTCTACACGTTCTTCGGCACGAAGCTTCTCACGAAGGGCGTGAAACCGAAGATGCCCGGGATGATGAGGTTCTTCACGGGCATGATGGTGGGCCGCATGAAGAAGATGGGCATTCCGGATTACGAGGGGATGATGAAGCAGGCAATGGAGCTCGGCATCAACTTCTACGCATGCAGCACGACGATGGGCCTCATGGGGGTAAAGGAGAGCGACCTCAGGCCTGGAGTCAAGGTCCTCGGAGCCGCCGCATTCATCAAGATGGCCCAAGAGTCGAACGTGAATCTGTTCATAGGCTGAATTGTGATGGCGATGCCGAAGACAGCGTTCATCGTACTGAAGTCTCCAATGGAGCTGGACCCGACGCACCTCATGAAAAGGCTGGCCGACAGACAGGATGCTACCGCTCTTCTGCTCGAGGATGGAGTGTACCAGGCAGTCCAATCGGTAGCCGCTGATCGGCTGGGGAAGGTGGCCGGCGAGGTGCTCGTTTCCCATGAGGACCTTGAGGCTCGGGGCTTCGAGACATCTGACCTCAAGCTCGGAAAAGTCGTCGGTTACCCAGAGATCGTCGACTGCCTGATGGAGCACACGGAGAGGAGCATCACGCTCTGAGGTGAGGACATGACCAAGACACTCACTATACTGTTCAGGACCGGGTCGATGATGGCGATGGACGCCAATGTCGCGGTCAAGATCGCGAAGGCCGCCCTGGACAAAGGATATCGAGTCCACCTCTTCGGGTACGGAGAGGGGGTCACCGCGGTGAAGAAGGGACAGAAGCCGAAGCGGTTCCCCAATGTCGGGGAAGAGCTCCAGCGGATTCACTTCGGGGGCGCCACTACGGCCGTGTGCGAGACCTGCTTTGCCGCGCGCGGGTTCGAGAGAGGAGAGGAGATAGAAGGCGCCAAGGTCGGTAGCCTGACGAACGACCTGTTCAAGTTCGTGTCGGAATCGGACAGGTTCGTCACCATCGCGAGGTGAAAGAATGGCATCATCGATTCTAGTGCTGATCACAAAACCGCCATACGGGCTCGAGGAGGCCTTCGCCGGACTGAGGCTAGCACTTGCGATGGGGGTCAATGGCATGAAGACCTCCGTGCTCTTCGTCGAAGAGGGCGTTTACAATGCCGTCGGGACGCAGAAGCCGGAAGTCCTGAAGATGCCGTCTAACATCGACGCGACCAAGGACCTGTACGAATTCGACGTGCCAGTCTACGTGGTGAGTGAGGACCTCGCCGCCAGAGGGATACAGGAAGGCATGCTGTTCGAGGGGCTCAAGGTCATCCCCGCCGCGAAGGCGAGGGAGCTGATGGCCGAGCACGATGTCGTGACCACCTTCTGAGATCGGGTCCGTCAGTCAATTCCTTTTATTAGTATCCGGTCAATCCCATGGCGTGAAATTCGGGATATTGGAACGGGATGGCCTGGCAAGGATAGGCTCGCTCGAGATAGATGGAATCAGCGTCAGGACACCAGCCATGGCATTCGTCGACACCGAGAGGTACCCCGCACCTCTGGGCGCGCTCAAGCTGAAACGGGAATGGACGGGCGGTAAGGGCGACGTAGTCTTGGCCTCATCATCATTCTCGGCAGAACCAAGACGGTCTGAGAACCACGCCCTTCTCCATCCCGGCTTCCGCGGATCACCATACGCAGGGGAACATCCAAGCGATGACTTCGCCCTTCTACAGGACCCCGCGGGGATGATGCTCGATTCTGAAAAATTCGTTGCCGCCCTTGCAGACTCGAAGAGCGGACAGGATCTCGTCCGACCCGCGTTCTGCTCGGTCATGGGGATGCCGCAAAGGCTAGCCTTCCTGGCATATTGCGGATTCGACGTCTTCGACTCCGTCCCGTTGATCATGTCGGCGGAAAACGGCTGGTACTTGACCACCACTGGACAGCTAGCATACGACAAGGTGGAGGAGCTGCCGTGCTCCTGCCCCGCGTGCTCGGCCGGGAGAAGGGGCAAGGACGAGCTGCTTCATCACAACTACTTCACAGCGATCAACGAGCTGAGACTCGTCAAGCACTCGATATCTGAGGGCATGCTCAGGGAGCTGGTCGAATCCCGGATCAGGTCTGAACCGTGGATGGTCCAGAACCTGCGCTTGCTCGACCTTCACCACCACGATCTGCTCGAGATGCATACGCCCATCAAGGGGACTAGGTTCCACGCGGGCTCCAAGGAGTCGCTCACGAGGCCAGATGTTCTCCGATGGCGGAAGCGCTTGGAGCAGAGGTACAAACGGCCAGAGGGGGCCCGGGTCCTACTGCTGATCCCATGCTCCGCGAGGAAGCCCTACTCGCTATCACAATCGCATATGAGATTCAGGCAGGCCGTCTGGGACAGCGGGAAGGCGAATCTTGTGCATGAGGTCATCGTGACCTCTCCCCTCGGCCTCGTCCCCCGCGAGCTCGAGTTGTTCTACCCTGCTAAGGACTACGACATCCCCGTCACGGGTCACTGGGACCGCGATGAGAAGAAGATGGTCGAGGAGATGGTGAGCTGGCTGGTCGAGAGCCAGAAGTACGACCTGATCATATCGCACCTTGGGGACGAGCGAGAGTCTGTCAACTCGGTCCTGAAGGATTTTGTGGACACCTCGCAGGGAAGCCCAGGGTCGCGGGAGAGCCTGCAGAGACTGACGGACGCCATCAAGGCTCAGGCTCCCGAGGTGCGATGTCCGAAACGGGGCGTGCGGGATGTCGACGACATGCGTTCTCTCTGCCGGTTCCAGTTCGGGGACGCAGGTGCTGACCTTTGCGAGAACGCGACCGTCTACGGGAGATGGCCGAACCTGAAGATAACACTGGACCGCACTCAGCTCGGAATGCTTACCGGGGAGAGAGGGATGGTCTCACTGACATTGGACGGCGCAGCCGTCCTAGCCAAGAGAGATTCGTACTGCGTCGAGATCGAGGACTTCATGCCGAAGGGCAATCTCTTCGTTGTTGGTGTGAAGAAGGCAGGCAAGGAGATCCGGATCGGCGATGATGTCGTGGTAGTTCACGACAAGGAGGCGCGAGCGGTCGGAGTTGCAAGGATGACCCCTGTCGAGATGGACCTGGCGGAACGCGGGGAGGCTGTGCACGTCAGGCACGCACTGACGATGCCCATCTGACGAGCCGGACTACTTTCGCGCACCCCCTGCTGTCAGGTTATTGACCTCCATTTCCACTAGAGATACTCAACAGGTGTGAAAAATGGTAGATGC
>Ga0315281_10009705_pt1 | contig 13328 bp, 7 predicted proteins | sample YL17G07_0_MG_FD_204540 | JGI IMG/M metagenome (GOLD analysis project Ga0315281, IMG submission 204540) | Sediment microbial communities from Yellowstone Lake, YNP, Wyoming, USA - YL17G07_0 | ecosystem: Environmental > Aquatic > Freshwater > Lake > Sediment | place: USA: Wyoming | collected... | reverse complement strand
CATGGAAACGCCGGCACGCCTTGCGCGGCAGGTTGTCGCCGGACTTGGAGAGTCACAAGACGCCACGGTGTTCAGCGGACCCAGATCGTCGGCCGCCGGCGCCGCGCTGGCGAACGGGGTCGCCTCGCACGTCCTCGAGCTGGACGACGTCCATAAGGGTTCGACGCTCCACCCCGCCGCGCCGATCATACCCGCGGCGCTCGCCGTCGCCGAACGCGAACACGCCGACGGTCAGACTTTCCTCCTCGCGGTCGCGCTTGGCTACGAGGCCGCGTTGCGCATCGGCGAAGCGGTCAACCCCGACCACTATCGCTTCTGGCATCCGACGGGCACCGCGGCGACGTTCGGCGCGGCGGTCGCCGCCGGCACCATCCTCGGGCTCGACGCCAAACGGATGCTCGACGCGCTCGGCACGGCGGGGACGCAGGCGGCGGGGCTCTGGGAGTTCAACGCCGACGGCGCAATGAGCAAGCACCTGCATCCGGGCAAGGCGGCGTTCAATGGCGTCGTTGCCGCCGATTTGGCGGCGGCGGGATTCACCGGAGCGACGCGGATTCTCGAAGGCGACCGCGGATTCTTCCGAGCCACCGCGCAAACGTTTGACGCTTCGCGCATCACCGACGGCCTCGGGACCCGCTGGAAGATCAGCGAGAACTGCTACAAGATGCATTCCTGTTGCGGACACACGCATTCGGCGATCGACATCGCGCTCGATTTGCGCCCTGGGGCAAAGGGCGCGTCCATCAGCGGGATTCGGATCGAGACCTACGGGCCGGGCCACAAGATCGTAAGAGAGGGGAACCCGAGTTCACCATATCGCGCCCAGTTCAGCATCGCCTACTGCGTCGCAACCGCGCTCGTCGAGGGCCAGGTCGGACTCGACCAATTCACGGCCGACCGATTTGACGCTGCCGGGGTGCGCGACCCGTCGATCGCGTATCTATTGAAGCAGACACGGGTGAGCGTCGCGGAAGATCTGACGGCGAAGTACCCCGCTGCCTGGCCGGCTCGTATCACAATCGAACTTGGTGACGGGAGGTCGTTAAGAGGCGCAGCCGACTTTCCGCGTGGCAACCCCGAAAATCCCGTGACCACCGAGGCGCTGGAAGCCAAGTTCACAGGACTTGTCGCGCCGCGCTGTGGCCCTGAGGTTGCGCGGCGAGGAATCGAGCTGGTTCGGTCGCTGGATTCATGCGCCAATATGTCGACGCACTTTGGTGATCTTCATGAGACATAGTTCCCGCCAGGTCAACTGACTCATGTCCGACATCAATCCGCTCGCAGACCAACACTCGGCGTACCGTCAGGCGATCCGAGATCTCTGCGCGCAGTTCGGCAGCGACTACTGGCAGGAAATAGACTCGCGTGAGGGATATCCGGAGGCGTTCGTCAAGGCGCTCACCGAGTCCGGCTGGCTTGCGGCGCTCATCCCGGCCGAATACGGTGGCGGCGGAATGAGCCTCACCGAGGCGTCGGTGATCCTCGAGGAGATCAACCGGAGTGGAGCGAACTCGGGCGCGTGCCATGCGCAGATGTACATCATGGGCACGTTGGTGCGTCACGGATCGGCGGAGCAGAAGCGGCGCTATTTGCCGGCAATCGCGAAAGGCGAACTCCGCCTGCAGTCGTTCGCGGTCACCGAACCCTCGGCCGGCACCGACACGACGAAGATCACGACGGTCGCCGAACGCCGCGGGGATAGCTACGTGGTCAACGGACAGAAGATCTGGATCTCGCGTGTGCAGCACTCCGACCTGATGCTGTTGCTCGCCCGCACGACGCCGATCGCCGACGTCAAAAAGAAGTCGGACGGGCTGTCGGTGTTCCTGATCGACCTGCGCGGCGCGGATACGCGGGGGATGAGAGTGCAGCCGATCCGCAACATGGTGAACCACGAGACCAACGAGGTTTTCTTCGACGACTTCCAGATTCCCGCCGAGAACCTCATCGGTGAAGCGGGGAAGGGCTTTCGGTACATCCTCGACGGGATGAACGCCGAGCGGATCCTGATCGCCGCCGAATGCATCGGCGACGGTTACTGGTTCATCGATCGCGCGCGGAAGTACGCGAGCGAGCGGATCGTGTTTGACCGGCCGATCGGACAGAATCAGGGAGTGCAGTTCCCGATCGCGCGCGCTTACGCAAACGTGCGGGCGGCGGATCTCATGCGCTTTGAGGCGGCGCGGTTGTACGACGCTGGCGAGGCGTGTGGCGCCGAGGCGAACATGGCCAAGCTCCTGGCCGCCGACGCATCGTGGGAGTCCGCGAACGTCTGTCTCCAGACGCACGGCGGACTCGGATTCGCCGCGGAGTACGACGTCGAACGAAAGTTCCGCGAGACGCGGCTCTATCAGGTCGCGCCGGTGTCGACGAACCTGATTCTCTCGTACATCGGCGAGCACGTGTTGGAGATGCCGAGGTCATTTTGACGGACGCCTTGCGCTTGCCGCTCAGCGGATTGCGCGTCGTGGCGCTCGAGCAGGCCGTCGCGGCGCCGTTCTGTTCGCGTCAGCTGGCCGATATGGGCGCCGATGTCGTCAAAGTGGAGCGCCCCGGCAGTGGCGATCCGGCGCGCGTGTACGACGCCGCCATTCAGGGGCAGTCGGCCTACTTCGCCTGGCTGAATCGCGGCAAGCGGAGCGTCGCTCTCGAGCTTGCCGATCCGGGCGCGCGCGAAGCGTTCGCCAAGCTGCTCGCACGGGCCGATGTGTTCGTCCACAACCTCGCGCCCGGAGCAGTGGAGCGACTCGGGCTCGGGTATGACGCGCTCTCGCCGACGCACCCCCGGCTCGTCTGGTGCGGGATTTCCGGGTATGGCCCCGACGGCCCGCGGCGTGATTCCAAGGCGTACGACATGCTCGTTCAGGCGGAGGCTGGCGTGATCTCGATGACCGGCACGCCCGACGCGCCGGCCAAAGTCGGCATTTCGATCGCCGACATTTCGGCGGGCCTGTACGCGTATTCCTCGATCCTCACCGCCCTCATCCAGCGCGGCGTGACCGGCACGGGAGAGCGGATCGACATTTCAATGCTCGAGTGTCTGGCCGAGTGGATGTCACCGCAGCTGTCCGTCTGGCAGGGAACCGGCACCGCGCCCGCACGGGCCGGCGTGCGACATAACATGGTTGCGCCGTATGGCGCGTATCCGTGCGCCGATGGTCAGGTGATGCTCGCGGTGGTGAACGCGGCGGAGTGGCGGCGGTTCTGCAATGGCGTGATCGGGGCGCCCGGCTTGGCCGGCGATGCGCGTTTCACGACGAACACGTTGCGGATGGTGAATCGTGCGGCGCTCGACGAGTTGATCGAGGACCGGTTTCGCCGTCATTCCTGTGCCGAAGTCCTCGGGTGGCTGAACGCCGCCGACATACCGACCGGTAGCGTGAACGACGTGCCCGCGGTGGTGGCCCATCCTCAACTCGCTGCGCGCCGACGGTGGACCACTGCCGCCTCTCCCACCGGCGATCTTCCGGCTCTCAAGCCGCCGCATAATCTCCAAAGCGTGACGCCGCGGATGGGCGCGGTGCCATCGCTTGGCGAACACACGAATGAGATTCTCTCGGAGCTCGGTATTGTCCCCGGGCGTGGTCGGACTGAACAACGGAGTTCCCAATGAGCGAGACGACGAGTGATGGGAGGTTCTTCGAGGATTTCTCGGTCGGCATGGTGCTGCGGCACCCGATCGGGCGGACCGTGACGGCAACCGACAACACCTGGTTTACGCTGCTCACCTGCAACACCAATCCGATTCATTTTGACCGGCATTACTCTGCGCAGACGGAATTCGGGCAGCCATTGATGAACTCGACCTTCACGCTTGCGCTGGTGACGGGCCTTTCGGTCGCCGACGTCTCGCAGAACGCGGTCAACCTTGGCTGGGAAGATGTCAAGATGCCGGCGCCGGTGTTTGAGGGCGACACGATCTACGCGCAGACCGAGATCCTCAGCGTGCGGGTGTCGGCATCGCGCCCCAGCATGGGTGTCGTTGGAATCAAGACGACGGGCTTCAAGCAGGATGGAACGGTGGTGATGGAGTTCCGGCGAACGATTCTCGTTTACAAGCGTGGGCAGGGGCCGACCCGGCCGTCCGTAGGTCCAAAGTGAGGAGTCGCGATGAACACGCGTAGACAATTCCTGATCACGGCGCCCATTGGCGTCCTCGGTCTGCTCGAAGCCTGCCGTAGTGAGCCGCAAGGCGCCGGCGTCGCCACACCGCCATCGACACCGGGCGCCCCACCGACGTTCGGCGCCGGCCCGGTCGCCGGGCCCGCGGTGTCGGCGTCAACCTTTGCCGAAGCCGAAAAACTTGCACAGGTGACAATGAGCGCCGCTGAACGAGAGATGGCCGCCGCGAGTTGGCAACGGTCGATGGCGCCGTTCCTCGAGCGGCGCGTCGGTCCGCGGAAGATCACCTTGGACTCGGCGCTCGCGCCGGCAACGCGTTGGAACCCAGTGCTCGCGGGCCAGACACCCGGGCCGTCGGCCGATCACTTCGTGCGCAGCAAGAATGAGGCAACCCCGCTGCCGGCGAACGATGCCGACATTGCGTTCGCGCCCGTCACGCAACTGTCGCGCTGGATCGAGCAACGCAAGCTCACGTCCGAGCGCCTCACCAACATCTATCTTCGCCGGATCGAGCAGTTCGATCCCAAGCTCCGCTGTGTCATCACCGTCACGAGGGACGTCGCGATTTCACAGGCGAAGAAGGCTGACGGGGAAATTGCCGCGGGCAAGTATCGCGGGCCGCTGCACGGGATTCCGTTTGGCGTCAAGGATCTGCTCGACACCGCTGGCATCGCGACGACCTACGGCGCCGAGCCGTTCCGGAATCGTGTGCCGACTACCGACTCCGTCGTCGTCCGCCGTCTGCATGAGGCGGGTGCGGTGCTGATTGCCAAGTTGAGTCTTGGCGCCCTCGCGCTCAATGACATCTGGTTTGGTGGGCAGACGATGAACCCGTGGCTTCTCGAAGAGGGTGCGTCCGGATCGAGCGCGGGCCCGGGCGCCGCGACCGCGGCGGGTCTCGTCGGTTTTTCCATTGGCAGCGAGACGGGCGGCAGCATTGTTTCGCCGGCGATGCGCTGCGGAGTGACTGGGCTGCGTCCGACCTTTGGACGCGTGCCCCGCACCGGAGCGATGACGCTCTGCTGGTCGCTCGATAAGCTCGGCCCGATGACGCGGAGCGTCGAAGATGCGATGCTCGTGTTGCAGGCCATCACCGGACCCGACGCGGGCGATGTGTCGAGTGTGCCGAGTCATCTCGAGTTTGACGCCAACGCATCGGTCAAGGGTCTGCGCGTGGGCTACTTCCCCGCCTGGATGAAGGAGAACCCGGCGACCGACGTCGACCGCGCGGCGCTCGAGACCGTCAGGAAGCTCGGGATGGTGGCAACGGAAGTACATCTTCCCGATTGGCCCTATTCCTCGCTCATGCCCGTGCTGTTCGGCGAAGCGGCGGCTGCGTTCGAAGATCTCACGCTCAGCGGTGACGCGGCCAAACTGAAAGTGCAGGTTCCCGATGCTTGGCCGAATCTCTTCCGGGCGACGCGGTTTCTGTCGGCGGTGGATTTCGTGCAGGCCGATCGGCTGCGGCGCCGCGTGGCGATGGAGATGGCGCGCCTGTTTTCAGAGGTCGATCTGCTCCTCGTACCGTCGCTCCGCGATGAGATGCTGACGCTGTCCAACTTCACCGGCCATCCGTCGCTCACGCTGCGCGCGGGTTTTGTGAATGTTTCCGAGGCGCGCAGCGACTGGGCGCCGGACCCGAAGAACCCGGTGCCGAAGTTCAATCCGTCGCGGCGGGTGCCGCACGGAGTGACGATCCTCGGCCGGTTGTTCGACGAGGGAACGGTTGCGCGGGCCGGGTTGGCGATGGAGCGGGCGTTTGCGGTCATCGCGGCAAGGCCGGCGGGGTTTGAGTCGTGAGTTGGTCGGGAAAGCCGTCAGCAACTGCGGTACTGAGAACCTTCCTGAGTTGTAGTCGTGCGTTGTGAGTGTCGTTTTCAGTAGTTAGCACTCAGTTCAAGACTGAACTCACCTCTCACCGCTCGAAACAACAACCCAGTGCTCAGTCCTGCGTCTCAGGATACTCACAGCATGCACTTCGCTCACAACTGTACTGCCGGGTAGGCGCGCGGCCCGGCTTTTCGCCATACTGACACGATGCCATCAAAGCCCAACCGCGCCGCCCCGCTTCAACTCAGCGCCGAGGACTTCCGCCGCGCTGGCCATGAACTTGTCGACGCCGTCGCGGCATTCCTCGAATCGGTTCCGACCCGTCCGGTCACACCCGGGGAGTCGCCACAGACGATCCAGTCGGCACTCGATTCGGGCGCATCCCTCCCCGTCGAAGGGACTGACGCCACCGTGTTGCTCCGCGACGCAACGGCGCTGATGTTCAATCACTCGCTGTTCAATGGCCATCCGCGCTTCTTTGGGTACATCACGTCGTCGCCGGCGCCGATCGGTATGCTCGGTGATCTCCTCGCCGCGGCGGTGAATAGCAACGTTGGCTCGTGGCAACTGGCTCCGATGGCCACCGAGATCGAGGCCCAGACGGTCCGATGGATTGCTGAACTCGTCGGCTACCCCACCGACTGTGGTGGACTGCTGGTCAGCGGCGGCAACATGGCGAACATGGTTGGACTCTTCGCCGCCCGCGTCGCCGCCGCCGGCTGGGACGTCCGGGCCGAGGGCGTCACTGCCCACGCCGCTCCACGGCTCCGCGTCTATGCGTCGTCCGAGACGCACACCTGGCTGCACAAGGCCACCGACCTCTCCGGGTTGGGCACCAATGCGGTCCACTGGGTCGCGATGGACGCCGCGCAGCGACTCGACGTCACCGCGCTCCGTCGTGCGATCGCCGAGGATCGAGCCGCCGGTCAACTGCCGATGATGGTCGTTGGCACCGCTGGTTCGGTCAGTACCGGCGTCGTGGATCCACTGGCTGACATCGCTCGCGTCTGCAAAAACGAGGGCATCTGGTTTCATGCCGACGGCGCATACGGCGCGTTCGCGGCGGCGCTGCCGGGAGCGTCTGCCGATCTAAAGTCCATCGCGCTCGCCGATTCAGTCGCACTCGACCCTCACAAGTGGCTGTACGCGCCGATGGGCGCGGGATGCATTCTCGTCCGCGATGCCGAGAGGCTGCGACAGGCATTCTCGTATCATCCTCCGTACTACCATTTCGGTCAGGCGGCACTCAACTACGTGGACTTCGGTCCGCAAAACTCGCGCGGATTCAACGCGCTCAAGGTGTGGCTCGCGCTTCGGCAGGTCGGCCGGAACGGGTACGTGCGGATGATCAGCGATGACATCCGGCTCAGTGTGCGCCTGCACGAGCGCGTCGCCGCTCACCCTGACCTCGAGGCGATCACTCAGGGCTTGAGCATCACGACGTTCCGATACGTTCCGCAACGGCTCAGGGCAACGGTCGGTTCGGCGGATACCGAGGCATACCTGAACGCGCTCAATCAGGCGCTCCTCGACCGCATCCAAAGCTCCGGTGAAGCGTTTGTGTCGAATGCCGTGATCGGCAGACGCTACGTGCTGCGGGCGTGCATCGTGAACTTCAATACCACAGAATCAGACGTCGAGGCGCTGCCAGGCATCGTTGCTCGGCTCGGAACCGAAGCGGACGCGATTCTCCTCAAGACGAGCGAGCCTCGGTAAGCGGCGCGGTATTGTGCCGGCAGCGCACCGGCCCTTGCAGATCGCCAAATCCAGCCGCACACTAACCCCTATGAAGAACTCCGGCGACAAGAAGAGTTCCACCAGGCGTGACTTCCTCGCCGCCTCAGCCACCGCGGCCGCGGCGCTGACACTTGATCCGCTGGGCCGAATTGCTGGGGCCGAAGGAAACTCTCATGGCGCCGAGGACGCAGCGGTTCGCGCCTTTGAAGAGAAGATGCTCCGCGCACGGCCCGTGCCGCTGGAAAGAGTTCGCGTGACCGGCGGTCCGCTCAAGGCGGCGCAGGCGCTCACGCAGGCGTATCTGCTTTCGCTCGAGCCAGACCGAATGATGGCCTACTACCGCGTCCGCGCGGGGCTCGCGCAAAAGGCGCAGCCCTACGGTGGATGGGACGGGGGCGGCAGGAATCTCACCGGGCACATCGCCGGGCATCATCTGTCCGCGGTCAGCTTGATGTACCTCGCGACCGGTGACGAGCGTTTCAAGGCGCGCGCCGATTATCTCGTTCGCGAGCTCAAGGAAGTGCAGGACAAGCACGGGGACGGGTATTTGAGCGCACTCGAGAACAACCGCGAGGCTTTCGCGGCGGTCTCGCGGGGCGAGATCAAATCAGGTGGTTTCGATTTGAACGGGTTGTGGTCGCCGTGGTACACGCTTCACAAGACGTACGCCGGCCTCCGCGACGCCTACCGGCATACGGGCAACACAACAGCGCTCGAAGTGGAGATCAAGTACGCCGCGTGGGCTGAGGGCGTGCTCGCGCCCCTCAGCGACGTGCAGGTGCAGAAGATGCTCCTCACCGAGCACGGGGGAATGAACGAAGTGCTCGCCGACCTGTACGCCGACACCGGCAACAAGCGATGGCTCGACCTCTCGTATCGGTTCGAGCACCACGCGTTCACCGATGCGCTCAAGCGCAGCCAGGACAACCTCGCCGGCAAGCACGGCAACTGTCAGATCCCCAAGCTCATCGGCTCAGCGGCGCGCTACGGCTATGTCGGGGACGGCGGCGATATTCTTGCCGCCGGATTCTTCTGGGATCGCGTCGTTCAGCACCACAGCTACTCAACCGGCGGGCATGGACTCGCCGAGTACTTCGGGCCAGCGGACCAGTTGAGCAAACGCGTTGACGGTCGCACGTGCGAGTCGTGCAACGACTACAACATGATCAAGCTGACGCGCCGTCTGTTCTCGTTCCGGCCAGACGCGGCGTACGCCGACTTTCACGAGCGCGCGTTGTTCAATCACGTCCTGGCGTCGATCGACCCGGAGGATGGTCGCACCTCGTACATGGTGCCGGTCGGGCGCGGCGTGCAACAGGAGTACCAGAACATGCTGGAGGACTTTACGTGCTGCGTCGGCTCCGGCATGGAGAGTCACGCGCTGCACGGATATGGCGTCTACTACGAGTCCGCCGATACCGTGTGGGTGAATCTCTTTGTGCCGTCGACGGCGCAGCTTGCGATGCGCAGCGTGACGCTGGCGATGGAAACCGGTTTTCCTGACGGCGAGTCGGCGAAGATTGTGGTGACGAGCGCGAAGCCGTTGGACTTCACGCTCGCGGTGCGCCGTCCGTCGTGGGCGGGCGATGGCTTTACCGTCAAGGTGAACGGAACGGCCGTCGAGATCCCAACGCTGGCGAGTTTGCGTCCTGGCGGAGCCGGCGGCCGCTTGATGGGGAACGAAGACATGCAACCGCAACCGAGTTCGTACGTGGAACTCAAGCGGACGTGGAGGTCGGGCGACGTTGTCGAGCTGAAAATCCCCAAGTCGCTGCGATTGGAGCCGACGCCGGACGACAAGTCCGTCGCGTCGATTATGTGGGGGCCGCTCGTGCTTGCCGGTGACTTCGGTCCGCGCCGGGAGGGACGCGGCGCCGGTGCTGCGAGTGCCGCGCCGATTCCGGTCCTCGTCGCCGGCGAGCGTCCAGTCACGGATTGGGTAGTACCGGTGGCGGGTCGGGCGGGGGATTTCAGCGCCAAACAGGTCGCGCGCAACCCAGCCGAGCCTGGTGCCAGCGTTGGAGACGTGACGCTGACGCCGTTCTACCGAACGCATCGCCGCCGCTACAGCGCCTACTTCGACGTGCTGACGCAAGTTGAGTTCGACGCCGCAGTGGCGGGCCTGGTGGCGCAGCGCGAGCGCGCGGCGAAGGTCGAGGCGGCGACAGTCGGCTTCGTTCAGCCGGGCGATGTGCAGCCTGAGCGCAACTTCAACTTCAGGAGCGAGCCGGCGGATCGTGCTGTGGCGCGCGCAAACGGCCGCGCAAATCGGGGCGGTGCCGGGTGGTTCTCATACGACATGCCTGTCGACAACACCACGGACATGGCGCTCATCATCACCTACTTCAATGAGGTCGGCTTGCCGCCGACGCTTGGGACCTTCGACATTCTTGTCGATGGGACCAGGATTGCGAAGTTCGAGTCGAACCGAACGGCAAGTGGTTTCTACGACACGCAGTACGCCATCCCCTCCGATCTGGTGCGTGGCAAAGCGAAGGTCACGGTTCGATTCGAATCCGGCTCGGGTGGACGGATCACGCCGGTATTCGGGGTGCGACTGATTCGGGCGAAATAGCGCGGGCTGGAGCGGGCGTCGGTGGCGCATCGGGGTGCGGGCAGTATCTTCTCGCACCCAACCCGAATTTTCGCCCACGCCAAGGATCGAAGGATGAATCGCTCATTCGCTGCCGCGTTGCTCTGCGCCTGCGTCATTGCAACCCCGCTCGCCGCCCAGACCAAGCCGGTCATCACCCCAAAGGACTTTGGCAAATGGGAGCAACTGGGCGCGGCACGCCTCGCGCCGCGCGGCGACTGGGTGGCCTTCGGAGTCTCCCGCGTCAACGAGGAGAATGAACTGCGAATCCGCGGCGGCCCGCGCGACACGACGATCGTCGTCACCTACGGCGTGGGTCCCGTGTTCTCGGCCGACGGCAAATGGGTGTCGTACGCCATCGGCGTTGCACCGAAGGAGCGGGAACGGCTGACAAAGGACAAGAAGCCGGTCCGGAACTCGCTCGAAGTGAGAAACCTGGCGACCGGGCAGGTCGTCGCGGTCAGCGAAATCAGCGGCTCGTCATTCAGCCCCGACGGTCGATTCATCGCCATGACCCGCTACGCGGCTGAAGGAAAGCGGACGAGCGACGTTCTCGTGCAGGATCTCTCTAACGGGAGACGGCTTTCATTCGCGAGCGTCGGCGAACAATCCTGGGCCGACGCCGGCTCGCTGCTCGCGCTCACGATCGACACCGACGGCGGTCTTGGCAACGGCGTTCAGCTGTACGATCCGGGCACCGGCGTCGTGCAGGTGCTCGAGTCGTCGACGTCGCAGTACCGCGGCCTCGCCTGGCGGGCCAAGTCGGCCGATCTCGCAGTTCTTCGCACGGTCGTCGACAAGGCGTTCAAGGACACGGCGCACGTGCTGATCGCCTGGTCCAACGTCGCGAGCCCGGAGCAGGCGACGCATCGCCTCGATCCGGCCACCGCCGCCGGCTTTCCGGTGGGAATGCGGATTGCCGACTACCGACGCCCAACCTGGGCGAGAGACGGGCGAATGATCTACCTCGGCATCCGCCCGCGTAACGCGGCCGCCGATTCAGTCAAGAAGGGGGACGAGAAGGTGTCCGACGTCGAGATCTGGCACCCGAACGACGTCCGGATGCTGCGCGCACAAATGGCGTCGGAGGCGCAGGACCTGCGGGCGACGCTGCTCGCCGCATGGCGCGTCGCCGACGGCAAAGTCGTGGCCATAGGCACCGACCTCGGCGAGACGTCCACGGCGCTCGAGGGCGGCAAGTACGCGACCGAGATCGATCGCAAACCGTATGCGTGGGGACAAAAGTTCGGCCGGAACGATGAGGATGTCTGGGTCGTCGACCTCGCCACCGGGGAACGGAAGCGCATCCTCGAGAAGGTCCGTCACTACTACGGCGCCAATCCGACAGGAACCAAGCTGTCGTGGTCCGACGGCAAGGACTTCTGGATCATTGATGTTGCCAGCGGTGCGAAGACCAACCTCACGGCAACACTGACGGCAAGCAAGAAGGCTGATTTCGTCAATCACGACGACGATCATCCGAACAATGTCGCACCGGTGATCAACCCGGTCGGGTTTGCCAGGGGCGGCGAGGCGTACCTCGTCAACGACACCTATGATGTCTGGCGCATCGCGCTTGACGGGACCGGAGGCACGCGCCTCAGCGACGGCGCCAAGGACCGCGTCGTGCATCGCCTGCTCAACTTCGCACCCGGTACCGCGTCGCCCGAAGATCGGGCGCCCGATCTGTCCAAGCCGATCTACTTCACACTCTCTGGCAAGAAGACCAAGCAGAGCGGCTGGGCCCGTCGTGGCACCGACGGCAATGTCGAGCGGATTGTCCTTGCCGATGCGGCCCACGGTGGGCTGTCACGGGCCGACAGCGCGCCGGTATACGCCTATACGCGTCAGCGCTACGACGAATCGCCCAGCCTTCGCATGGGCACCGACATCGCCACCGCCAAGGTGATGGTCGCGACGAATGCCTTTATGAAAGACTACGCGTGGAGCAAGGTCGAACTGTTCGACTTCAAGAGCACGATCGGGGTTCCGCTTCAGGCGATGCTGTACTATCCCGCGAACTACGATGCATCGAAGAAATATCCGATGATCGTGTACACCTACGAACTGCTCACGCAGGGCCTGCACCAGTACGTCGTGCCGCGCGAGACCGACTACTACAACACGACCGTTTTCACGCAGAACGGTTACTTCGTGCTCATGCCCGACATCGTCTTTCGCCCGCGCGAGCCGGGACTCGGCACCCAACAGTCCGTCGACGCGGCGGTGAAGACCGTGCTCGCCCGCGGCATGGTCGATCCGGCGAAAGTCGGACACGTCGGCCACTCGCAGGGCGGGTACGAGGCGGCGTTCCTCGGCACGCACAGCAAACTCTTCGCGACGACCATCGTCGGGTCGGGGATCACGGACATGATCAGCTTCGCGGGCCAGCTCCACTGGAACGGCGGCAGCTCCGAGTTCGATCACTGGGAGACCGGCCAGTTCCGCATGGAGGTCCCGCCGTGGGAGGACTTCAAGGCGATGATCGACAACTCGCCGTTGGCGACGGTGCAGTCGATGACGACCAGGTCGATGCTCCTCGAAGTGGGGGCCGATGACGGGACGGTCGATCCTCGTCAGGGATCGCTCTTCTATAACTATGCACGCCGGGCCGGGAAGCAGGTCGTGATGCTCATGTACCCCGGCGAGGGCCATGGCCTGTCGAAGAAGGAGAACCAGCTCGACTACGAGCGCCGGATTCTCCAGTGGTTCGCGCACTACCTCAAGGGCGAGGCGCCGGCGCAATGGATCGTCGACGGACAAAAGGCGCTGGATCGGAAGGCAATGCTCGACGCGAACAAGCCCTGAAGAGCAGGTTGGCGACAAACTGAATATTGGGGGAGCTATGACGGATCGACACAACCGCAGAGGATTCATGGGGCTCGCTGCCGCCGGCGTTGCTGGCGCGCTCACACCGCCTTGGCTCCGCGACGCACACGGATCTTCCGCAACCAATGCGCCGATCGGCGACGCTGACCTGGTCGTATTCAACGCCAAGGTCTACACAATGGATCCGGGCTCGCCGCGCGCCGAGGCATTCGCGACC
>Ga0315281_10009702_pt1 | contig 13330 bp, 6 predicted proteins | sample YL17G07_0_MG_FD_204540 | JGI IMG/M metagenome (GOLD analysis project Ga0315281, IMG submission 204540) | Sediment microbial communities from Yellowstone Lake, YNP, Wyoming, USA - YL17G07_0 | ecosystem: Environmental > Aquatic > Freshwater > Lake > Sediment | place: USA: Wyoming | collected... | reverse complement strand
GGCGGCGATCCAGTGTCCTGGCACCTCGAGCACGACCGGCCGGTTCTGCCGTAACTGCTCCCGGATCTCGTCATCCGAGCCCGTCCCGAAGCGCAGGAAGCGGATGGTCCTGGCGTCCGGCTTGACCTTCCTGATCTCGCCCGAAAGCTGGTTCGCCGCCGTCCACATAACGTCGCCGTAGACATAGCCCTGCGAAACCCAGCCGCGGCCCGTCTTGTGGGCGTTCAGGTTGAACCACTCGTTGACGGTCTTTGGCGTGAGCGGCTGCCCGTCGGGCATCGTCAACAGCTGGAAGATCGCCATCACCGTCGTCACCGAGGTCATGGCACAGCCGCACTGCTCGATCGTGTTGCCGCACCAGTCGTGGCCGCCGAACTCGGGGTCTTTCGCCCGCGCATATTCGATCGAGCCCCATTGCGGGTCGTTCTGTGCGAAGAACGGCGCCCCTGTGGATGCCGCGCCGTGCAGGACCTGGCCCCCGCTTGCCGTCGTCGCTGTCCCGCTCGCGTCCTGTGCGGCGCCCCCGCTCGGCTGGGCGCCAGCGGGTTTGTTGTCCTTGTCGCACATGTGCACGCCCTTGTAGGCGGCTTCGGCGGCGTTCACCGTCTGCACTCCGCCTCCATCCGACGGCCAGAACAAGAACGCGAGGACGATCAGCGCGGTGAACATCGCCAGCGTCGTCAGGATCGGCGACGGCTTCAGCTTCTCGAGCGGTGGCGCAATGACCAGCTGACCGTCCACCGTCGCCTTGTGCTCGTCTGCCGTTGACTGCGCGACGACCTTGAACGGCCGCGCCTCGGGCTTGCCGAACCACTGGCGCTTCCCGGTACGCACGCTGAAGCCAATCGCGTGGCCTCGGCCGGGAGGCAACTCGAGCGTGGGCGCCTCGAAGTCGTAGATGAACGTGCTCTCGTCGTCGGTCCCCGAGAGCGAGTAGGTCGCCAGCCGGTTGCCCTTGTTCTCGGCGACCAGTCGGAACTTCCGCTTGCTGCGCACCGGGTGCAGCGCAAGCGTTGTGATGTCGAACGGACTCACCGTGATGTCAGCCGAGGCCACCGCCTGCCGGCTCGTCTCCGCCGAGTCCACCGCAAGCGCGAGCTCGTGGACCCCGGCTACCGCCTCGGCCGAACGCGGGACGGTGATCACGACAGAGATGTCGGCCTGCTGGTTGGGCACGAGAATGACGTGCTGCACGGAAAGCCGCACCCATTCGGGGGGCATGCCCAGCACGGAGACCGTCAGGTCGTCGACCACGTTCCCGCGGTTGTGGATCGAAAGCGTCCCGATAATCGGGGCTCCGCCCGGGTCCACTGCCTCGGTCGGGAGCCGCAGTGCGACGCGGACGGCGCCAGGAATCGTGGCTGTGCGCTCGTCCTCTCGGGCGCCCTGGCCTGGCAGAGTCGCTGCTGCCGCAAGCCCCGTTGGGCCGGCAGACAGTCCCGGGCGCGCAGCCTGTACTGGCGCTGGCGGTGTATAGCTGGCCGAGACGTTTCCGAAACGAAGCTCGGCGTTGCGCTCGACAAGCGCAGGCGCGTTCGGCGGCAGGCGGCGGCCTGCGACAAACGTCCCGGTCGCCGAGCCCAGGTCTTCGACGAGCAGCCGGCCGGAATCGAGCAGGATGCGCGCATGCCGTCGCGCCACCGATGGGTCGTCTATCCGGACGGAGCATCCCTCGCCCCGCCCGACGAGCGCCGACGGCAAGTCGAGCGGGTACTGGCGTACCTGCCCGTCGAGGGTCTTGAGCTCGAGGACCCCGAACTTCAACGCACTTCCCCGGTCATTCCCTGCAGTTCCGAAGGGTGACACAGCGAGGATACTTGGCTGGTCGTGTCCCGCACAGCCTCGCTAACCCGCATCGCGACGATTCGTCCGGTTCCGCAACCTTCGGTCAACCATCCTTGACCGTCCAGGTCGCCGGGCCCGGCGGCACAATCGCCACCCAGTACACCGCGCCGCGGGTGAGCGTCGTGAAGTCGCTCGCGCCCGGGATGTCCTCAGCGCCGGTGAAGTACGCGTGCCAAGCGTTCGTGCCTGCGTCCCAGGTGAACAGCGCCGAGACCTTGCCGCTGACGTCCTTGCCGTCTGCGCCGCCCAGTGCCGTCCGCACGCTCATACCGTCAGCTCCCCGCCAGACGATGAGCGTCCAGCGGAAGTGAAGCTCATAGGTGACCATCTGCCCGGTCGGCGGAGGGAGGGTGACGCCGCCTCCTGTGCCCCCTCCACCGGTACCACCCCCACCGGGGCCGCCGCCTCCGCCCGGCGGGCCTGGCACGGTCGGCTCGTACGTGAAATTCTGCGCCAGGTCGCTCGTCCCCGAGTTCGACGTGACGGCCAGGATCGTCAGGCCCGCCACGTTCGACGGCGTCACGGCCGTGATGCTGTTGTCGTTGTTGACCGTGCAACTGGCCGCCGCCATCGGCCCGAACTTGACCCCGCCAGGGCAGGTCACCCCGAGAAATCCGACGCCCGTGATCTGGATAGTCGTCCCGCCCGCGGTCGGGCCCTTGTCGGGCGAGATGCTCGTAATCACCGGCACAGCCGGCTTGTACTTGAACGCCGTCTTCGGGTTGACCGGGCTCAACCCTTTCGCCGTCTTCACCTTCACGTCGATGGTCCCGGCCGCGGCTACCGCCGGCGTCAGCACGGTTATCTGTGTCGGGCTGTTGACGTTGACCTGCGGCGCGACCGCGTCGCCAAAGGTCACTTGCGTAACGTCCACGAAGTTCGTGCCCGTGATCACCACGATTTCGCCGCCGGTGAGCTTACCCTCTGTCGGGTTGAGCCCCGTGACGATCGGCCCGTCCGTGTACGTGAAGCTTGCGACGCCGCCCGTGCTCTGCCCCGACGGGGTCGTCACGCGCACGTCCACCACCTGTCCGCTGTCAACCTTGGGCGTCGCGGCCATGATGAGGATGGGGCTCACAAACGTTGCCGCCACGCTGAGCGCGCCGAACTGCACCGTTGCATTGGTGGTGAAGTTAGTCCCGTTGATGGTCACCACGGTGCCGCCCGCCGTCGGCCCCGCGTTTGGCGTGATCGACGTGACCTCCGGGTTCGAGTAGTAGAACAGGTCCGTGCCCGTGGCCGGGCTCGACTGCGTGCCCACGGTCACCACGATGTGGACCGGCCCATGCCCGGGGGGCGCTGTCGCGGTGAGATGCGTTGGGTTGTCGTAGATCACCGACGTCGCCGGCACGCCCCCGAACGTGACCGTCGCGCCAGGTGAGAATCCCGCGCCATTGATCTGCACCGGCGTCCCGCCCTGCGGCGGCCCCGTGTTGGGGTCGACCCCCTCGATGACAGGGCCTGTGATGAACGTGAAGTTGGCGGCAGTCGTGAAGGCACTCGTGCCCCCCGGCTGATTCGTTACCGACACCTGCCGCACGCCCACGTTGGGCGGCGACACCGCCGTGATCACCCCGTCGCTGTTCGCAACGCACGAAAGCGCCGGCGTGGAGCCGAAGAGCACTGGCGACGAGACCGGTGGCGGCCCCGGCGGCGCCCACGCAGGGCAGTGGATGCCCGAGTAACCCGACCCGACGATCGTGACCGTCGTCCCGCCCGTCGCCGGCCCGAAGCTCGGCGAGATCGACGTGATGATCGGTGCACCCGTGAAGGTGAAGGTTGTTTCTGACGTTACCGGGGTGGGAGACCCCAGCCCTGTGATGACCACGTTCACCAGCCCAGGCGAGTTTGTCGGCGGCCCCGGCGTCTTGATGCGGATCTCGTTCGCGCTTACCTGGACGCAGGTTCCTGTTGGCGCCTCCCTCACGTCGAACCACACGTGCCCCGAGGCGCATGCGCTCCCGAGGTGCGTCCCGTCGATCGTGACCACGGTCCCGCCGGTGGCAGGGCCGCTCGCCGGTGAGATCCGGTTGATCGTGGGCCCGTTCGTGTTGTTCGTGTAGTGGTAGACGTCGCCCGGCTCGACGGGGCTCAGCGAAACCACCTCGTCGTCGGTCCCGGTCCTGGGCACGACGATGACTGTGACTCGAATGTCGTAGAGGGTGTCGTTGGTGAGCGCCGGCACCGTGGCCCGGATCGTGGTGTTGTCCACCACCGTGAAGGCGGTGGCGGGCACACCTGGTCCCCCGCCGTACGGGTAGAACTCCACCTGGCAGGTCGTCTTCGCGACTCCGCCCGGGTAAAGGTTGCAGGCCGACGACACGGTCCCCCCGTTGGCGAAGTTGACGCCGTGAAGGAACACGATGTCCCCCAGGCCACCGCTCTTGGGGGTCACGTCGTGCACCCGCGGCGTGCCGCGGCCAAGGAGCGTGATCGGCGCCGTCGAAGGACTGCCAAGCAACCCCGCGCTCACAGAGATGATCGTTACCTGGATCGTCTTGTCGAACGGCTTCTCGCGGTTGAGCGTCTGGAAGGCGACCGTCCGCGCCGTGACGTCCTGGTTCTTGGGGAATGTCGTCGACTGGGTCGTGCTCGCAACCTCGTAGTCGTCTCCCTCGATGCCGCCGGAGAGTTGGAGCGTGACCGTGACGTCGTTCGTCAGCGTGCCGCCGCCCGTGCGGAGGACGGTGACAAGGGCAGCCGTCCCCTCCTCCGTGCTGTAGAAGGGCTGGTCGAGCGAGAACACGCCTTCGCCGGCCGCCCGCACGGGCGGACCACTGGCCGCCACCCCTGCTGCCACGGCGGCGAGCAACACGACGCCGAGCGCCCAGACCCAACGTCTCGCGGGAGACACTGCAGCCCGGCGCCGGGTGAGTTCTTGCACGCGTTGCCCCTCGAGGTTCGGTGGAGTGCTTCCGGGCACGACCGCCCCGGGGCCCGGGCGCCGGACGGTCCCGCGCCCATCGCCCCTGCCCACGCCGGATGGGCGTCGGGAGCGAAGGGTCATGATACGGACGGCGGGCTGGTCTGTCCTCGGAATGGGGCGACATAAGCGCATCCATGCGTGAAATCTCCCGCTCCCCAATGCGAGAGATGAAGAGCGGGCATGGGCCGGCCGGGGGGAATCAGTCGATGCCGTAGCGCTCCGCGCACGTCTTCCAGCCGCCGGCGCCCCCGAAGTGCCCGCGCACGGTGCGCAGCCAGAGCGCCGTGCGCAGGTTCACCACCGGGTCGTAGCGCTTCTCGAAGTCCTCGCCCGCGTGGTCGAAGTGCTGACGCCCGTTGAGCTGCGCCAGGCCGTAGCTCCCTCCGTTCGGGTCGCTGGTGTTGAAGGCGTGCGTGTCGAGGCTGCCGCTCTCGCACTGGATGATCTTCCGCATGTCGGGCCACCAGCCGGGGCCCATCGGCCATCCGGCCTCGACCGCAGCCGCGTCCAACTGCTCCGGCGTAATGAACCGCGTGGACGGGTCGATGAACACGGCGGCCGCGGCCGGCTTCGCCACCGCTGCCGGCGGCTTCGGGCACAGCCGCGCCTTGCCCGCTACCAGCGAAGGCGCCATCGCGGGTACGTCCCATGGGCGCCGCTCGCCCCGCAGCACCAGCGTCCCCACCTGGCGGGTGTAGTCGGCCGCCGCCTGCTCGTAACGGCCCTGCAGGGCGAGCCGGTTCCCATCCTGGCGCGCCAACGCGTCTGCGCCGGTCACCGCCTTTGCGATGGTCTCCCCGGTGCAGATCTGCAGGGTGATGGCCGCCAGTTCCGTCAAGGCAGGGCTCGCGAACTCCCAGCCCGGCGCTGGTGCTGCTTCGGCCGTCCCCGGGCCGCTGAGCAGGCCCGAGTCGACCGCGCGCGCGGCCAGCGCGCTGCACACCGCGATTGCGCACAGGACCGTGCACCAGCCCAGCAGGCGAATCAACGCGCGCGCCCTCCCAGGAGCCGACCCATCCGGGCTGTGATTATAGGCAGCACGCGCTACCGGTGATGATGCTCGAGGCGTGCGAGCTCCGGCAGCACCCGCTCGTTGAAGCGCTGGTCGTTCAGCGCCACGTGCAGGAGGTCGACCCCCATCTCGTGGAACTCCCGGATGCGCGCCAGGATGGTGCTGGGGCTGCCGATCAGCCGGGATGCGAAGCCTTCGTTCGAATCGAGCGTTGCGAGCGGGTCGTTGCTCGGCTGCCACATGCCCTGCGCACCGCCGGTGCGTTCGCGCCGGGCGGCCAGCCGTTGCGGGTCGCGCGCGGCCGCCATTGCACCCACTTCTGACTCCGCCTCCTCGTCGCTCTCGCGGCACAGGGGAATCGCGTACAGCCCAAAGCGGAGATTCCGCCCCTCGCGGGCGGCCGCCGCCCGCGCCGTCGCGATCAGCCCGCGGATCTTCTCGGACGGCCCGCCGTTGAAGAACATCCAGTCCGAATGGCGCGCAGCCATCTCCATTGCTGCCGGCGACTGGCCGCCCTGGAACACCTCCAGGGGACCGCAGGGCCGCGGCTCCAGGCGAAGCCCTTCGAAGCCGTAGTGCTTCCCGTGGAAGCTGGCGGGGCTCGTTCCCCAGGCTGCCCGCAACGCCTGGATGAACTCCGACGAGCGCTCGTACCGCTCGTCGTGCGGCAGCAACGGCGCTCCGTACATCCCGAATTCCTGCTCGTGCCACCCGCTCGTGATGTTCACCGCCCAGCGCCCGCCCGTAAGGCGGTCGACGGAGGCTCCCCACTTCGCAATTGCCGCCGGGAGGAAGAAGCCCGGGTGGATTGCCGTGATCAACCGGATGCGGCTCGTCGCCGCCGCGTAGAACGCTGTCATTGCCAGGCAGTCGTACGTCGACGCCTCTATCTCCTCCCCGGTTCCCCACCACCGCTGGGCGACCAGCACATAGTCGATGCCGAGTTCCTCCGCCCGCCGGACCGGGCCCAGCAGGCGCTGACGCAACTCTTCACCGGCAAGGGTGGCCAGCGGCGACGTGGGTGCGGAGGCACCGGTCAGCTGTGGCCCACCCATGGCCGTTGGCGCCCATGTGCAGGTCAGGAGGGCGCTCATCCCCCGCCGTCAGTCGCTCCGGCCGTCCGGTCGCGACCACCGGACGGCGGCGTCGGAGGCGTCCCCGTCGCTGGGGCCGTCCGGTGCGTCCGGCGCAGCCGCGGCCGGAGGCGTCTCGGAGAGCGGCGCCCGCGAGAACTGCCGCATGTCGGCTCCGATAAGCGACGAGAGGGCAGCGGCCTGCTTGTCTTCGTCCATTTCCTCCGGCCTGCCCGCCTCGAACGGGCTCCGCTCGGCGGCCTGCACGTGCTGCCACACGACCTGGTCGCTCGTTCGGGCAAGCCGGCCGTCGGCCAGCTCCTCCACGCGGTCGGCGAGTTCCATCACCAGCCGGTCGTGCGTGCACGCGATGACCGTGATGTTCTCTTCCCGGGCAAGCGCCCGCAGCAGCCCGAAGACCGCCTTGGCGGTCGCCGAGTCGAGTTCCCCCGTCGGCTCGTCAGCGAGAATGAGCGAGGGCTCCGTCGCCAGCGCCCGCGCGATCGCCACTCGCTGCTGTTCGCCGCCTGAAAGTTCGAACGGCCGGTGGTGCGCCCGCCGCGCGAGTCCGACCAGGTCGAGCGCCGCACGCGCCCGCCGCGTACGGTCGCCGTGGCCGAAACCGGCAATCCTCAGCGGCAACTCCACGTTTTCCTGCGCCGAAAGAAGCGGCAACAACCCAAAGGACTGGAAAATGAAGCCCAGCCGGTGGCGCCGCAACTCCGTCAGCTGGCGCTCCGGCATCGTGTCGAGGCGCTGGCCGTCGAGCTCCACCTCGCCCGCAGTCGGTCGGTCGAGACCAGCCATGATGTTCAGCAAGGTCGTCTTCCCCGACCCCGACCGTCCCACCAGCGCGAGGAACTCGCGTGGCTTCACGCTGAGCGTGATGTCGCGCAGCGCCCACACGTCCTCCGAGCCGAGCTGGAAGAGACGCGAGACGTTCCGGACTTCGACCGCGGCCGCGTCGGGCATCAGGGACGTCCCCCTGCCGCCGGCCTGTGATGCTCCGGCACAACCTCTACGCCGCCTTCGCGGACAACGAGCTTCGCCCGGTCGTGGATGTTGAGGCGTTCCAGGAGCTCCCTCGGGATTTGCAGGCGGCCGGCGGCGTCCACCAGCACGAATTCGTCGTGGACCACCGTCGTCTGGTTCCCTTCTTCCGTGATGTGTCGAAAGATCTCCGTGCTCGTCCGGCCGTCGCGAATGGCGACGACCCGGTCGACGCGTGCCGCGATTGCCGGGTCGTGCGTGACGACTACGATCGTCACCCCGTACTGCCGGTTGAGAGCGCCGAACAGGTCGAACACGGCCGCTGCACCCACCGAGTCCAACTCTCCCGTCGGCTCGTCGGCGAGCAGCAGGGGCGGGTTGTTCGCAAGCGCAACCGCGATCGACACGCGTTGCTGCTCACCGCCCGAGAGCTGGTTTGGCCGGTGGTGCAGGCGATGGCTGAGCCCCACCGCCTCGAGCAACTCCAGGCTGCGGGTGCGCGCCGCCGCCCTCGAAGCGCCGTCGAGGATCAGGGGCACCTCGACGTTCTGCAGCGCATTCAGGTATGGCACCAGGTTCCGCCCCGTCTGCTGCCAGACGAACCCCACGTGGCGCCGGCGGTAGTCCACCATCTCTCGTCCGGAAAAAGTCAGGAGGTCGCGGCCCCCGACGAAGGCGCGGCCTGCGCTTGGCTGGTCCAGGCCCGCCAGGATGTTGAGGAGTGTGCTCTTGCCCGACCCCGAGGCGCCCACGATCGCCATCAGCTCGCCGCGGCGCACCTTCAGGTCAAGCCCGCGCAGGGCTACCACCTCCAGGTCTGCGATCTTGTAAATCTTGAACAGGTCCTCGCACTGGATGTACAGCGCGGGCTCCCCCCCGGCGAACGGATACGTCGTCACTCCCCCTCCATCGCAGCGACTTTACAGTTCGCCCATGCGGAGCGCACGGCTCACCGCAAGGCGGGAGTACAGCAGCACCAGCGAAACCACGGTCGACGCCACCACGATCCCCAGGAAGGCATACACCGTGCCGATCGACTGCCAGTTCACCACGGATTGCAGCGGTGGCAGCGGGTCGCGCCCGTCCTCGGTCAGGCCCAGGTACCCGATCATCAGCCGGCTCAAAGGGAATCCCAGTAGCGTTCCCGTGATCACGCCCGCGAGCACGACGAAGACTTGCTCGAAACTGACCACGCCCAGCACCTGGCGGCTCGACAGGCCCATCGTGCGCAGAATGGCGAACTCCAGCGAACGGGCTTGCGCCCCAAGCACGGTGTACGTCACGAACCCCAGCGTGCTCACGACGATCACCGCGGCGAAGGCCAGGAACAGGATCCCCTCCCAGCTCGCCGCCACGAGCGGGTCAGATGATTGCTGCGCCAGGAGCGTCGTACGGTTGAAGACATGCTCAGCCGCAACCCCCTTGCCGGCCAGGGACTCCCGGCTGGTGCTTATGGGTGTGCCCGGTCCGAGCCAAGCCTCGTTCGCATAGACGTTGCTCCCCGCTCCCGGGACGCGCGTCGCCGCGGCGCGGAGCTGCTCGAAGTCCGTCACGAAGAGCGGAGCCGACACCTCCGGGTCGAACGATGGAAACAGGTCGAACGAACCAACGATCTTGACCTTCACGAACTGACTGTTGAGCGAGATGGTCAACTCGTCGCCCACGGACTTGTCGTTTTCGTCCAGGAACGTCTGGCTCGCGACCACCGGCACGGGGCTGAGGTCGATCTTGAGCCGCGCGCCCACGATCGGCGAGCCCTCCCTGCCGCGGATGAACGAAAGCCTGGCGACCGCTCCGGTCCGTGGCGCGGGCGCTTCGGCACGGCTCAAGCTGCCCGGGTCTCCCACAGACGAGATCCCTCGCACCAGGTCGTAACCCGAGAGGTCGTCGAACGTCTCGATCACCGTGCCTCCGGGGAACCCCACCTTGCCCCATCCCGGCGTGAGAGACGCCTGCAGTGAAGCCTGGAGGTCGTCAAACAGCACGCTGACCTGCTGAGACTGCGTCGGCGCGGCCCCGGGGAGCTGCACGTAGACAGCCTCCAGGGTCCAGTGACGGTCCGCCGCATTGGTGCTCGTGCCCTGCGGGCGGGTGGCTGTGGGCCGAGTCAGGTCTGCCACGTAGAACTGCCAGGTGTTCGGAGTGGCCAGGCCTTCGGTAAACATGCGGTACTCCCAGATAGACCCGTCGGAGTCGCGCAGGCGGATGCCAATCGGACTCTGGGCCGGGGGCAGGGGGTCGTGAGCCCACACCCCCAGGTAGCGCGTGCCTGGCGGGACGGCCGCTCCCGCCTGGCCTGTGGCGCCCGCGGCCGGCGCCCTCACGGCCTGCAGCAGGTCCGCAACGCTCCCGCCGGCGAAGTCGTCTCGCCAGAACGCGATGCGCGCAAACGCGTCCGGGTCGATGCCCAGCACGCCGACAGTCTTCGATGTGTACCGCCCTGGGCTGTAGTAGGCGTTCATGCGCAGGGCCGGCATCACCTCCGGGCTGCCGCTCGCGTCGGCCACGGCCCGGCGGAAAATCTCGCGCGGCTGGCTGCTGGGCGTTCGAATGTCTTCGATTCGCGCTTCGGAGCCAGCCCGGTAGGCTGCGCGGTCTTCGTAGCCACGCTCCAGCGTCGACCGGAACCCGGCCGCGAACATGCCCACCGCCGTAGCGAGGATGAGAATCAGGATCAGCCGGCTGTGCTGCAGCGGACTGCGCGCCATCCGCGTCAACCCCAGCGACACGGTCGGCCCCGTGAGCCCCCGCGCCAGCCAGAGCAGCAGTCGCAGAAAGAGCGGGAAGAGCCGCAGAAAGACGAGCGCCGCCATCAGCATGAACAACGTCGGTGTTGCGAGCAGGAGCGGGTCGGCGGAAAGGTCGCCAAAGAGGCCCTCGGTCACCAGCGAACCCGATTGGCGAAGCTGATAGAACGCGAACGCCGCCGCCCCGATCAGCACCAGGTCGAGGTAATAGCGCAGAAATACCGGCTGACGCGGTGGCCTCGAGATCTGCTGCTTGTAGGTCGTAATACTCAGCTTGCACGCCCGGTAGGCCGGCCAGAGCAGTGCCGCCAGCGCCAGCGCGGCCCCGCCGAACGACATCGCGAAGCCCAGGGGTGTGAGCGTGACGTCGAGCAGGCTGCCGCCGCTCAGTTCTTCGAAGGGCGGCGTGAGCCCCAGCACCGCGATGGACCCCCAGGCTATGAGTGGCCCCGCGACCGTTGCGAACACCGTGATGCCCAGGCCTTCTATCACGAAGATGGTCATCACCTGGAACGTGCCCGCGCCCCGGCTTTTCAGCAACGCGACTTCGCCCGCCTGGCGCTCGACGACCATCGCCGACACCATCACCAGGTAGAACAGCACAATGCCGACCACCTGCAGCATGAGCGCGAACAGCGGTAGCCGGGTGAAGAACAACTTCTCCCGGTACTTCGAGATGACTGTGTCCAGGTTGGTCTCCGCGTAGCTGTACTTCAGCTTCGCCGCGACGTCCGACTTCAGAGCTTTGGTCCGGTCTTCCGTTTCGTGGGCGTTGTTGTGATTGATGAGGCCCGTGTCGACGAACACGTACTCCTCGAGCGTGCCCTCCATGTCCGGCAGGTAGGTGCCCACGCCCTGGATGAGCGTCGCTTCGTCCACGAACAGCGGGAGCGTCGGCCACGTCGTCTGCAGCCCAAAGCGGTCGTCCTTGCCGAACCAGTACGGCTCCGACAGGTCGTTCGGGTCGACGATGCCGACGACCGTCACCCGCACCGGCGCCGCCTTCTCCTGCCAGTGCGGATGGAGCTCATACACAGCCCCGACCGCAATCCCGTACTTCCGCGCCGCCTCTCCGCCGAGCAGCACCTCGATTGCGGGCGCCTCGTCTTTGTTGCCGGCGGTAAATGGCGTGGGCAGGCGGCCGTCCACCAGGTGCGTGTGGCTCTGCAGGTCGTCCGCAAACTGGAAATGAGCCCGCCGCTTCTGCTCGTCCTTCGACACGGCCTCGCCCGGCGCTGTCGGGAAAAACGTCGCCGAACGTCCATAGCGTGTGACGCTGCTGATCACGCTGCCGAGGTTGCCCTGCACGATTCCGTCGATCGTCGTGCGCAGGCGCGGCTCCTCCGTGCTGTTGAACCGCTGGCTGGAGCTCACGAGCCTCACGTCGAGCGTGAGCGGAGGCTGACTCTCCAGCGAATGCTTGAGCCCCAGGTCCCGCACCGCGTCGGAGTACAGGATCACGCTCGCCATCAGTGCCGCCGCGAGCGTCGCCCCGACGGTCATCGCGAGGAACAGGCGCCAGTGTCCCACACTGCGCTGTGCCACCATACGGACGATCGAGCCGAGGCTGCCCATACGGCGCGAAGCCTACATGGCGCCGCTACCCGCGCAAGGCCGCTGTACCGTCCCGTCGCCGCAGAGCCCCGGCCGCTGTAGGCTTTCGGGCCACGGAGGGTACGTGGGTTCTATCTTGCCCCTGGCTATCTGGCGCACCACGGCGGGCAAGGCGTCGCTCGCCGTGCTCGCCCTCGGCATCTTCACTTCGGCCGTGCTGCTCGCCAGCGCTCCGATTTATGCCCGCGCCATGGCCGACCTTGGCCTGACCTACGTCATCCGCACTGACCTGCAGGGACACAACAGCAGCCGTGTCGAATTCGACGACGTCCCCCTGCAGACCCCAGAAGGCGTCGACCTCCGCCGCGTCATCGAGCGCCGCATCGACGAGCGGCTCGGCTGGTTCCGTGCCTCTGAGTCGCTCTATCTCCGCCTGGGCCGCTTCTTCATCGGCAAACCCGGGGAAGCTCCCAAGAAGGGTCTGCCGCTGGGCCAGCCGGCATCGCTCACGGGCTATGAGGAACACGTGCGCGTCCTGTCGGGCGTCCTCCCCGCAGCCGTGCCCGACGGGAGCGTGGTCGAAGTCGCCATGACGCAGCGTGGCGCCCAGGTCGCCGGCCTCCAGCCGGGTGACGCTTTCGAGCTCCGCGAAGAGTTCGACAACTGCGAGCGCGTGCTGCCGCGCGACCTGTTCGCACCGCCGCCGCCGCCGTGCCCGGTGACGGCCAGCGTCTCGTACACCCTTGCCGCAAAGCTGACCGCGATTGTCGAGCCCGTGGATGTCGACGACCCCTTCTGGGTCGGCGGGACTTCCGAGTACTTCGACCCGTACTCCCTGCCCATCGAGAACGCGGGCCTCATCCTCCCCATGTTCGCCCCTGAGCAGACCATCTTGCAGGGCGTTGGCAGCCGCCTTCCCGGCTACCGCTTGCATGCTGCATGGCACGTGTTCGCGAACCCCGGCGTGCTGACGCGCACGAACTACGCCCGCGCCCGCGACGACATCGACGCGCTCTACCGCGAATTCGAGCCGTATGGCGGCGTAGCGTTCAGCCCGCTGCGCGACACGCTCCAGCACTTCCAGAGCAGCGCCGACTACCAGCAGGCGCCACTCACCATCCTGCTGCTCGAGATCACCGGCATCGCGCTCTTCTACGTGCTTATCGTCGCCGCGATCGTTGTC
>Ga0315281_10009701_pt1 | contig 13334 bp, 11 predicted proteins | sample YL17G07_0_MG_FD_204540 | JGI IMG/M metagenome (GOLD analysis project Ga0315281, IMG submission 204540) | Sediment microbial communities from Yellowstone Lake, YNP, Wyoming, USA - YL17G07_0 | ecosystem: Environmental > Aquatic > Freshwater > Lake > Sediment | place: USA: Wyoming | collected... | reverse complement strand
GAAGGCCGCTGGCTGGCTTATTCGCTGAATAAGCAACCAGACCTGTCCTCTGACATCGGCCGCTTCATGAGTGATGCGGCTACGGCATACGCTGTGCTCGCACTGCAGCCCGCGAACTAAAAGCCGCGGGTTCTATAAAACGGGATGTCAAGTGAAAACACATTTCCTATTTCGCGGCTGGTACAGACGCCGTCTTTGGCGTCTGCGATCAATCAGCCACTGACAACCAACAACTCACCCACCGCGCGTTCCATCCCATGATAGATTTGAGCCATGCAGACCCTCGTCGAGTGCGTACCGAATTTCAGCGAAGGGCGGGACCGGGAGTTAGTTCACGCCATCATCGCGGCTCTGCTGGCGGGGCCCGAGGTCTATCTGCTCGATCAGGAGATGGACGCCGACCACAACCGCTCGGTCATCACCATCGTCGGGACGCGCGAAAGTATCGGCGAAGCGGCGCTGCGCGGCATCGGCAAGGCCGCCGAACTCATCGACCTGACGAAGCACCAGGGCGCGCACCCGCGCCTGGGCGCGACCGACGTCGTGCCCTTCGTTCCCATCGCGGGTGTGACGCTGGAGGATTGCGTGCGCATCGCCGAGTGGGTGGCGGAGGAAGCCTGGCGCCGATTCCAGATTCCCACCTATCTCTACGAAGCCGCGGCGCGCCAGCCGGAGCGCAAGAACCTCGAGAACATCCGGCGCGGTCAATTCGAGGGCGTGCGCGAAGAGCTCCGCTTGAACCCCGAGCGCCGGCCCGATTTCGGCGAGGCGGCGCTCCATCCCACCGCCGGCGCCACCGTGGTCGGGGCGCGAAAATTCCTGATTGCCTACAACATCAATCTGAACACCCCCGAGGTCGCACTGGCCAAATCGATTGCGAAGAAGATTCGCGCTTCGAGCGGGGGGTTTCCCTGCGTCAAAGCCATGGGCGTGGAGTTGAAGGCGCGCAACCTGGCGCAGGTCTCGATAAACCTGACGGATTTCGAGACCACGCCGCTCGGAGTGGTCTTCGATGCAGTGACGGCCGAAGCCGCCGCGCGCGGGGTGAATGTTCTGGGCAGCGAAATTGTGGGTTTGATTCCCCGCCGGGCGCTGGAAGACGTTGCGGTTCACCATCTCAAACTCGAGAACTTTCGGCCCGAGCTCATCGTTGAAAACCGCTTGGCGGAAGTTCTGGCAAAGAGAACCTCACACGCGGCCCAGGCTCCAGCCGCAAATCTGCGTGGGCTGGCGGAAGGGTTCGTCGCGGCCGTCGCCGCCGCCACACCCACGCCCGGCGGCGGAAGTGCCGCCGCGCTGGCGGGGGCGCTCGGGGCCGCGCTGGGCGAGATGGTCGCCGGGTTGACGCTCAAGCGGAAGTCCTTCGAGGCCCACCATCCGGCGCTGAAGGCATCTCTCGACCGGCTGACCCAGCTCCGCAGTCACCTACTCGAAAATCTTGACCGCGACGCGCAAAGCTACCAGGCGGTGATGGCCGCCTTCAAGCTTCCCAAGACCACCGACGCTGAGCAGGCGGCGCGCGCGCAGGCGATCGAAGAAGCGAGCAAGACCGCGGCGCTGGTACCACTCGAAACCGCCGAGCTTTGCGCAGAGGCAATCCGACTCGTCGGCGCCCTGCGCGCCATCACTCTCGCCCAGGCTGCCTCCGACCTCACGGTCGCTCTGCACCTCGCCGAGGCGGGCAGGAAGGGCTCGCTCGAAAACGTCCACGCCAACTTGCCCTCCATCCAGGACCGCGACTGGGTGGCCCGCGTCACCCTCCAGGCGCGAGACCTCGATGCCTCGGCCCTTCCCGCCCAGACCTAGACGAGTGTGCTCGGTTCTCTCCTGCGAAAAAGAGCCCTCTTGACCCGAACCTTGTTAATTGGTATAAAGAACATTTATTAACCTAGGTTAATAGGACCTTGGACTCCTGGCTCAGACACCTTTGACACCTTACGAAAATTCGCCGGCGGTTCCTTCCCTTCGGGAAGTGCATCGCACGGTCAGCATTCCCACGGGGGCCAGCTTCTGGCGGAAACTGTGGGCATTCTCGGGACCGGGCTTCCTGGTGGCGGTGGGCTACATGGACCCGGGCAACTGGGCCACGGACATCGCCGGGGGGTCGCGCTTTGCCTACCGGCTCATTTTCGTCCTGATGATGTCGAACCTGATGGCCGTGCTGCTCCAGACGCTCGCCGCGCGGCTGGGCATCGTGACGCAGCGCGACCTGGCGCAAGCCTGCCGCGAGCACTATTCGCGCCGGACCAACCTGGTTCTTTGGGTCCTCTGCGAAATCGCCATCGCCGCCTGCGACCTGGCGGAGGTGATCGGTTCGGCCGTCGCGCTCAATTTGCTCTTCGGGCTGCCGCTCATCTGGGGAGTTTGCCTGACGGCGCTTGACGTGCTCGCGATCCTCTACCTCCAACACCGCGGCTTTCGTTGGCTGGAAGCCCTCGTGGTGGTCCTGATCGGAACCATGGGCACGTGTTATCTCGCGGAAATCATTCTAGTCAAGCCGGACTTTGGCGCTATCGCGCGCGGCTTCGTTCCCACGCCCGAGCTTTTCACCAACCGCGAAATGCTTTACATCGCCATCGGCATGCTGGGTGCCACGGTCATGCCGCACAACCTCTACCTGCACTCCTCGATCGTGCAGACGCGCGCCATCGAGCGCACCCGCGAAGGCCTGCGCACGGCGATGCGCTACAACTTCATCGACTCCGCGCTGGCGCTCAATTTCGCCTTCCTCATCAACGCCGCCATCCTGGTCATGGCGGCGGCCACCTTTCACCGCTACGGGATGACCGGGGTCGCGGAAATCCAGGACGCCTATCACACCCTCTCGCCGCTGCTGGGCATTCCCTTTGCCAGTTTCCTGTTCGCCATTGCCCTGCTCTGCTCCGGGCAGAACTCCACCCTGACGGGGACGCTGGCGGGCCAGATCGTCATGGAAGGCTTCCTGAACATCCGTTTGACGCCCTGGCTGCGGCGGCTGATCACGCGAGTGATTGCCATCGTGCCGGCGATTATCGCCGTGGGGTTCTACGGCACGCGGGGCACGGCGAAACTGCTGATTTTCAGCCAAGTGATTCTGAGCCTGCAACTTTCCTTCGCGGTGGTTCCGCTGGTGCTATTTACGAGCGACCGGGCTAAGATGGGTGAGTTCGCAAATCCGCGCTGGGTGAAAGTTCTTGCCTGGATCGTGGCCGTAATTATCGCCGGGCTGAACGTTTATCTTCTGGCGCTAACATTCCGGAGCTGGCTGGCTTAAGGGGCGACGAACATGTTCAAAAAAATCCTGGTGGCCCTGGACCGCTCGAAGGCCGACCAGACGATTCTGCCCCAAGTGAAGGAGCTCGCCCGGCTGACGCAGGCGGATATTCTCCTTTTTCACGTTTCGCACGGCTGGGTGGCCCGCTGGCAGCGCGACTTGAACCTCCCGGACTCGCCGGAAATGAAGGAAGCGCGCGACTACCTGGATAAGCTCGAGAAGGAACTCAGCCAAGAGGGTTTCCGGGTTTCGGCTCTCCACTCCACCGGCGAGCCCGCCGACGAAATCCTCAAGACGGCGCGGGCGGAGAAATGCGACCTCATCGCTATGACCACGCACGGCCACCGGCTGCTTTCCGACTTGATTTACGGCACCACCATCACCAAAGTCCGCCACGAAGCCGACATCCCCATTTTTCTCGTCAAAGTCCACCGTGAGTGACACGCCTCCCGGGATGTGAGGCCGGTTTCGACGGCGCGCGAGGACGGCGCTGCGCCCGCGAGCTTCACCCTTGCCAACGCCCCGCATCCGGGTTAAATAAGGTGAGTCGTCGTTTCCGGGGAACCGAGGTCACATGCTGATACCAGGCTTCGCCAGCGAGGAGGGAACCGCGCGTTTTCGCGATCGTTCGAGCCGCCGCCTGCCGGGGCATCTGCGGCCGACGAACGGTCTCTGGGTCTCTTCGATCGGTCTCGGAACGTATCTGGGCGAGCCGACCGCATCCTACGACCAGCTCTACCTGGGCGCGGTGATGCGCGCCGCCGAGTTGGGCGTCAACCTCTTCGACTCCGCCATCAATTACCGCCACCAGCGCAGCGAGCGCACCATCGGCCGAGCGGTGGCGGGGATGATCTCCGGCGGCAGCCTCCGCCGCGATGAGGTGGTTCTCGCCACCAAGGGCGGGTTTCTCACGTTCGATGCCGACGAGCCCGAGGATCCGGTGGCCTATTTTGAAGAGAAACTGGTCAAAACCGGACTCGTCAAGCCCGAGGAAGTCGCGGCCGGCTGCCACGTCATGTCGCCAGCCTACCTGGAGAATCAGATTGACCTCAGCCGGCAGAACCTGGGCGTCGAGACCATCGATATCTACTACCTCCATAATCCCGAGACCCAGCTCAGCGCCGTTTCGCGCCAGGAATTCTACCGGCGTCTTCGCACCGCCTTCGAAGCGCTGGAGCGCGCGGTGGCGACCGGCAAGATTCGGGTGTACGGAACGGCGACCTGGAACGCTTACCGCGTGGGGACCGAGATGCCGGACGCGGTTTCGCTGGCTGAAGTTCTGCGCGCGGCCGAGGAGGTGGGCGGCAAGGATCACCACTGTCGCGCCGTGCAATTGCCCTTCAGCTTCGCCATGCCGGAAGCTCTGGTGGCGCGGTCCCAGGAGTGGAAAGGCAAGCAGGTCCCCTTCCTGGAAGTTGCGCGCGCCCGCGGGCTGATGGTCTTTGCCAGCGCCAGCATCATGCAGGGTCATCTGGCGCAGGGACTGCCGGCGAATATCCGGAAATGGTTTCCGAACTTGAAGACGGACGCGCAGTGTGCCATTCAGTTTGTGCGCTCCACCCCCGGGATCACCTGCGCCCTGGTGGGGATGAGCCGCCGCGAGCACGTCGAAGAGAACCTCGCCACCGCCACCGTGCCGCCGCTCTCGCTGGAGCAATTCCGGGAGCTGTTGACGCGAGAGAAAACAGGAAGTAGGGAGTAGGGAAACAGAAAAATACAGACGGTCGGGCAGGGCTGTCATGCCGGAGGGGGGACAAAAGGGAGATTTCAACCGCGCCATGGAGGCGTTGAGCCAGGGGGATTTCCCTGCCGCCATCCAGCTCCTGGGCGAGGTCGTGGTGGAGGACTCCTCGAACGGCGAGGCGTGGATGCAGTTGGGGGTGTGCTACCTCGAAACGCAACAACCCGAGCTGGCCCTGGAGGCGCTGACCCGGGCTGTCCACGCCGCTCCCGAATACGCCACCGCCCACTACGTTCTGGGCAACGCCTACGGCTCGACCGGCAACTTGGAGCGGGCCACGGCGTGTTATCGGCGCGCCCTGGAAATCGACCCCGAGCACGCCAAGGCCGAGGAATTTCTCGTCAAAGCCGAATCGCTGCTGGAAAGCCGCGAGCACTACCGCGCCGGCTTGAAGCTGCTCTACTCTGCTGCGCCCTCGGCCGCGGACCTGAACCAGGCGCTCCGTCAACTGATCCAGTCCGTCGCGATCTTCTCGCAGTCCCCCGCGCGCGAGAACCTCCTCGAGTGCGCGCGCAAGCTGCTGGCCTTGAAATCCGATTGGCTCGTGCCGGCAGAGACCGCGCCGGAAGATGCGCTTTGGGCGGCGGCGTGCGAGCGGGGCTTTCAGTGCGTCCGGTTCGACAACTGGGTGGGCGCGCGGGCCGCCTACGAAGAGGCGCTCGTTTTCCGCTTTCAGGACGCCTTCGTCCATCAGGTGCTGGGATTCAGCTGCGTCGAACTGGGCGAGTTGGACGACGCCGTCCGCGCCTGGCTGCGGACTCTCGAGCTCGATCCTGACTATGACTTCACGCGCTTCGGCCGCGTCGCGGCGTCGCATCCGGACTGAGACCGCGATCCTCCGCATCCCGCGCGCAGCTTGACAAAGATGGGCCGTTCGGTTACGTTGCCTTCTTTACTAAGACAACACTCACGTCCCAGTTGAGGGAGGGAATTTTGCCGCGTAAACAGGTGGTCACGCTTATCACCGACTTCGGCCAGAACGATCACTTCGTGGGAGTGATGAAGGGCGTCATCGTGGGCATCAACCCGGAAGTGGAAATCGTGGACGTTTGTCACCAGGTGAACTCGTACGACATCTTCGACGCCGCCTATGTCCTGGTGCAGAGCTACCGCTTTTTTCCCTCCGACACGATTCACCTGGTGGTGGTGGACCCGGGGGTGGGCACGGCCCGCCGGCCGCTGCTGGCGCGCACCATGGAGCAGAAATTCGTGGCGCCGGATAACGGTGTGCTCTCGCTGGTTTACGAGCGCGAGGAGAACGTCGAGGTGCGGCACGTCACCTCCGACCACTACTTCCTGAACCCGGTCAGCAACACCTTCCATGCCCGCGACATCTTTGCGCCCGTGGTCGGCTGGCTCAGCAAGGGCCTGGAGGTGGACAAGTTCGGGGAGCCCATCACCGACTACGCCAAATTCACCTCCCCCAAAGCCAAAAAGGTGAACGACCAGCTGGTCAAGGGCGTTGTGCTGAGAATTGATAAATTCGGAAATATGATTACTAATATTACTCCTGAAGACGTCCCCCAGCTCTTCCAGGAAAATCCCCCGCCCTTCAAGATCCTTATCAACCAGCAGGAGATCACCAAACTGAACCTCTCCTACTCGATGGGCAAGCCCTCGGAGATCTTTGCCATTGTGGGGAGTTCGGGCTTCCTCGAGGTGTGCACCAACCGCGGTTCCGCCGCCAAAGCGCTTAACGCCAACCGTGGCGCGGAAGTGGGCGTGATGGTGGGCGCATAAAGCGCGCCGCCCATGGCGCCGCTACGCTGACGGCTTGGGCGTGGCGGCGTGGACAGGAATCTTCTCAACCTTCACTTTGGCGACGCGCCGCCCGTCCATCTCCAGGACGGTATAGCGCCGCCCTTCGAACAGAAAACTCTCTCCTCCCTGGGGAATCGTTGCGAGGCGCTCCAGGACGAACCCGGCCAGCGTCTCGTATCCGGCGCGGCGCGGCAGGATGATGGCGTAATCCGCCGCCAGGTCTCGCAGGCTAAGGGAGCTGTCCACCACCAGGATGTTTTCCGCCACCTTGTGAATAGCTTTCTCTTCGCGGTCGTATTCGTCCTGGATCTCGCCGACGATCTGCTCGAGGACGTCTTCCATGGTGACCAGGCCGACGAAGGTGCCGAATTCGTCCACGACGAGCGCCATCTGCGAGTGGCGTGCGCGGCCTTCGTCCAGCATCTGGTCGAGCGACATCGTTTCCGCCACGATCATGGGTTGATAGAGCAGGGAGCGCAAATCCAGCGGCGCATCAAGCGGGACGCCCTGCCGCAGCCGGTCGAACGTCACGCGCAGCAGGTCCTTGGTGTTCAGGATGCCCACGATGCGGTCCGGCGAGCCGTCATAGATCGGGACGCGCGAGTAGCGATCCTCCACCACCCTGCCCAGCAGCGCGCGGAGGTCCTGGGTCAGAGGCAGGCAGGTGATTTTGGGCCGCGGCACCATGATTTCGCGCACGCGGACGTTGTGGAGATCGAACACGCTGTGGATCATCTCCTCCTGCTCTTCGCCCAGCAGGCCGCGCTTGCGAATGCCGGAGACGATCAGCTTGGCTTCTTCCGGAGTGTGGACGGCTCCATGCCCGTGCCCCGGATGGTGTCCCAGGAGGCGGAGGACCACGGCGGCCATGCTGTCCAGCGCCCGCACCGGGTACTTGCTCAGTTGGAGGAACCAGAGCATCGGGCGGGCGAGCAGCAAGGAAGCCTGCTCCGCGCGGTCGTAGGCCAGGGCCTTGGGAACCAGCTCGCCCATAACCATCAGCAGAATGGTAATCAGAAGAAAGGCGAAGCTCACCGAGATGGAGTGCGCCACCGTTACGGCAACGAACCGGGTGAACGTGCCTTCCAGCGCTTCCTCGATGGCGTGCGCCATGATCGCCTCGCCCAGCACCCCCATCAGCAGGCTGGCCACGGTGATGCCCAATTGGATTCCCGAAAAGAGCAGGCCGACGTCAGACAGCAGGGTCAGGACGAGACGGGCGCGCATCTCCCCTTCGCGCGCCAACTGCTCGAGGCGCGTCCGGCGCACGCTCAACAGCGCGTATTCCGCCGCCACAAAAAAAGCATTAAGCGCAACCAGACCCAGGATCAGCAGAGCCTTGGCGAGAGAAACCATCGCGGAAATCTCCGTGAGACCCTGATTGTAGCCCCAAAGTTGTGCGGAGTCCAAAGCCCCGACCGGCAGCCGCCGGGCGCCGCGACGCGATCGCGCTTGAGGAAGCAACAGCCGTCGCGAGGGGCTGTGCTAGAATCGGAGTTCAGGGCAGTGCAGGAAAAATCATGAGCGAGAACGGCCGCAAGATCCTCAAAACCGTGTGCCCATTGGACTGCCCGGATACGTGCAGCATCCTGGTCACCGTCGAAGAGGGCCGCGTCACGCGTCTCCAGGGCGACCCGGAGCACCCCATCACGCGCGGCTTTCTCTGCCACAAGGTGGCGAACTACGATCGGCGGCTTTACTCGCCCCTCCGCGTGTTGCATCCCATGCGCCGCGTCGGCGCAAAAGGCGAAGGCAGGTTCGAACGAATCACCTGGGATGAAGCGCTCGACGAAATCACCGCGCGCTTCAAAGAGATCGTCGCCGCCCACGGCGGAGAAGCCATCCTTCCCTATTCCTACGGGGGCTCGCTCGGTATTGTCCATCGTCTCGCCGGCCACCGCTTTTTCTATCGCCTGGGCGCGAGCCGGTTGTTGCGAACCATCTGCGACACAGCCGCCATGGCCGGGTGGGAGATGACACTCGGCAAAAACACCTCAACGGACCTAAGAGTAGCTGAGGGCTCGGATTTCATCCTTATCTGGGGAATGAACATCGCGGCGACCAGCGTGCACTTTGTTCCCATCGTCAAGGCAGCGAAGAAGCGCGGCGCGCGCGTGGTGATGATCGATCCCTGCCGCAATCGGACGTCACACCTCGCGGACGAACAAGTGATGCTGCGTCCCGGCACCGACGGCGCGCTGGCGCTGGGCCTGATGCACGTCCTGGTGCGCGACGGGCTGGTGAATGAGGAGTACGTCCGCGAGCACACACACGGGTACGACGCGCTACGCGCGCGCGTCCTCGCAGATTATCCGGTGGAGCGCGTCAGCCGTATCACCGGGGTTTCAGAAGAACAGATCATCCGCCTGGCACGCGACTACGGTCAGGCGCGCGCGCCGTTCCTGCGCGTTGGGTTTGCGCTGACGCGGCACGAAAACGGCGGCATGGCGATGCGGTCCATCGCTTGCCTGCCGGGGCTGGTCGGCGCCCTCCGCAAGCCCGGCGGCGGCGCGCACCACGACAGCGGCCCTTGCTTTGAGCTTGATTACGACCGCATAACCGGCAAAAACCAGTTCCAGCCCGCGACGCGCGAAATCAATATGGTGAAGCTGGGCGAGGTTTTGCTCGAGGAGAAAAACCCTCCCGTCAAGGCGCTTTACGTTTACAACTGCAACCCCGCCGCGATCGCGCCCGACCAGGCGCGTGTCCACGCCGGATTGCGGCGCGACGATTTATTAACCGTCGTCCACGAGCAGGTGCATACCGACACGGTCGACTACGCCGACATCGTGCTGCCCGCGCCGACATTTCTCGAATCCCTCGACCTCTATAAAAGCTACGGGCACCACTACCTGCAAATCGGCAAGCCCGTCATCGCGCCGCTGGGAGAAGCGAAACCCAACCTGGACGTGTTCCAGTTGCTGGCGCGGCGAATGGGATTTGACGACTCGTGTTTCAGCCTCAATGAATTTGAAATCATGCAGGAGGCGCTCGACTCGCCTTCGCCTTTTGTGGCGGCGATCGAGCTTGAAGAACTGAAGACCGGCGCGACGGTGCGCCTGAATGTTCCCGAGGAAGGGATCGGCTCGGAAGCCCCCTTCTCAACTCCTTCGGGAAAGATCGAGTTCTATTCCCAGGCGATGGCCAAACTTGGCTTTGATCCCTTGCCGGGCTATTCGGCGTGCACGGAGAGCCCGGAGAATCACGCCTTGCACCGGCGATTTCCGCTACAGATGGTCGTTCCGCCCTCGGTGCACTTTCTCAACTCGACTTTCGGAGCCGTCGCCGAGCAGCGCGAGCGCATGGGCCGACCGGCGGTGAAGATTCATCCCATCGACGCGCGGGCGCGCGGCATCGCGAGCGGCGACGCGGTGCGCGTCTTCAACGAGCGCGGCGAGTGCCAGCTTTCTGCCGAGGTCACCGAAGACATGCGCCAGGGGGTGGTCGCAGCGGAATCCATCTGGTGGGCCAAGCACTCACCCGGGGGGCGCGGCATCAATACGCTGGTTTCGAATCGCTTGACGGACCTCGGAGGAGGTTCGACGTTCCACTGCAATCTCGTAGAGGTCCGTAAGGAATAGGGAGTAGAAACTGAGCATTTGGCAACGGACTACGAACCACGAACAAACGATGGAGCATTATCTCCGAACCTCGATCCGGTGCTACTACGACCTTGAACTGCCGCGAGGCTATCGCGCGGGGAAGCGCTGGCCTCTGCTCATCGCCCTGCACGGGTTCCAAGGAAACAAGGACTCGATGATGCGCCTGGCGCGACGCATCGCCGATGGGCGCATGATCGTGATTTCACTCCAGGGCCCTTATCAATTTTTCGTCCGCCTGGGTGAAAACCAGAACAAATACAACGTGGGCTTCGGCTGGGGCACAAGCTACAAGATGGAAGAGTCCATCGAACTCCACCATCGCAATCTCCAGACGCTCATCGAGCTAGGGACTCGCAAATATCATGCCGACCCGGAAAGAGTATTCCTGCTCGGTTTCTCGCAGGCGTGCTCCTACAACTACCGCTTCGTCTTTACTCACCCTCACAAGGCGCGCGGAGTGATCGCGGTGTGCGGAGGCGTGCCCGGCGACTGGAGCGAGAACCACGGCTACCAGCCGGCACCGACGCACGTCCTGCACATTGCCGCGACCAATGACGAATGGTATCCGCGCCAGAAGAATCTCGAATTTCGCCGCCAACTCGCGGAGCGCGCCGCTTCGCTCGACTTCCGCTTCTACAAGTCGCCCCACCGGTTCCCCCGCACGGCGATTCCCCACATCCGCCGCTGGATTCAGCAGCACCTTTAGGCGGGGCGGCGAGGTCGGAATTTCTGTGTTAGCATACTGAAGATGTACGACGAAATTGTGCCCGTGACGGAAAACCGGCCTCTCACCCGCGGGCATTTTCTTCTGAGTATTCGCGCCCCGCGCCAGGCGCGTGCAACGCGCCCCGGCCAGTTCGCCATGATCCAATTGCTCGACCGCTCGGACGTCTTGCTCCGCCGTCCCATGAGCATCTACGACGTGATAGCCGGCAACGGGCGCGCGCGCGGAAGCCGGAAAAAGCCCTCGCCCGAGGTCCTGCAATTCCTCTACAAAGTCGTCGGCCGCGGAACGGATTTGATGGCGAAGCTTTTGCCGGGCGACAAGGTTGGGCTGCTGGCACCGCTCGGCCACGGGTTCTTCGCTGAGGATTATCTCCCCAAGGCGCGTGAGGCCGACGAAGTGCTGCACGTCGCCGGCGGGATCGGCATCGCCGCGTTGCTCCTGCCAGCGCGAGCACTGGCGCGGGGGGGAATTCGCCAGCGGCTGCTTTTCGGCGGGCGGACAAAAGCCGACTTGGTGGGCGTCGAAGATTTTAAGCCGCTCGTCGAGCAGACCGCGCTGGCCACCGAGGACGGCTCGCGCGGCCTTCAAGGATTTGTGACCCGGCCCCTGGAAATCTACCTGGCGCAGCACCCCGAGAAGAAGTTTCTGCTGATGGTCTGCGGCCCGTGGGCGATGCTCGAAGCCACGGTCAACCTCACCCGGAAGTATGGCCAGCCTTGTCTTGTCTCGATGGAAAACCGCATGGGGTGCGGCCTGGGCGTGTGCCTTGGTTGCTGCATCCGGGTGGTCGGCGAGGGACACGGGAGTTACCAGCGTGTATGTACGGAAGGGCCGGTTTTCTGGGCGGAGAAGGTCGTCTGGGAGAAAGAGCAAGTGCCCAAGACCTGAAGAACAAATCAAAAGGCAAAGGGCAAAAGTCAAAGGGCAAAAGTTAAAAGCCCAGGCAAGGCAAAGCTTCATGGCCAGAACCTCGGCAAGAGTGAAAGCCAAGTCGAAAGGGAAATCGGACAACGGCAGAGGAAAACTCAAGCCGGCCGAAGAATTCGCGCCGCAACTCGGCGTCACCCTCGCGGGAGTTCACTTCCAGAATCCGGTGATGACGGCCAGCGGCACGTTCGGCTACGGCCGGGAATTTGCGCATCTCATTGATCTGAACAAACTGGGGGGGATCGTGGTGAAGGGAATCTCCGCTGAGCCGATGGCGGGCAATCCCCCTCCCCGCATTTACGAAACCGATTCCGGGATGCTGAACGCCATCGGGCTCCAGAACGTGGGCGCGAGGAGATTCCTGGAAGAGAAGCTCCCCTTCCTGCGCACGCTCAAAGCGCGCTGCATCGTCAACGTGTTCGGATACTCCACGGAAGACTACGTGCGCTGCATTGAGATCCTCAACCAAGGCGACGGCATCGACGCCTACGAGCTGAATATCTCCTGCCCCAACACGCGTTGTGGCGGGATGGTCTACGGAAACGATCCGAAGCTGACCGAGGAAGTGGTGGGGGCGTCGAAAAAAGTCGCGCGCTTCCCGGTGATCGTCAAGCTCTCGCCCAACGTCACCGACATCACGCTGACTGCCCGGGCGGCGGAAGCCGCCGGCGCTGACGCGCTCTCGCTCGTGAACACTTTCGTGGGAATGGCCATCGACGCGGAGACCCGCAGCCCGCGCATTTCAAACCTCACGGCGGGTCTGTCGGGCCCCGCCATCAAGCCTCTTGCCCTCCGCATGGTTTACCAGACCTATCGCGCCGTGAAGATCCCCATTATCGGCATCGGTGGAATCCAAAGCGCGGAGGACGCGCTGGAGTTTCTCATCGCCGGCGCCCAGGCCGTGCAGGTGGGTACGGCCAATTTCTACGCCCCCGAAACCTCGCTCCGCGTGATTCAGGGCATCCAGGACTACTGCCGACGCAAACACATGCGCCTTCCCGAAATCGTCGGCAGCCTGAAGGTCCCTGAAACTCAAACCGAGACGCCGGTCGAACATTAAGAATCCACATAGGTGTCGCCCGCCCTTTGAGTGAAGTGGAGGAAGACAAAGGCACACGACCGGGCCTGTTGTTTGGAAGGCCGTTTGCTTTGATACAAGTCGGAGGTGAAAGGGGAGTTCGAGGTGGGGCTTGTGCTTTCAACAAGTTGCTGAAAGAGCAGGCGACCCAGACGCCGTGTAAAGCCCTAGCGATGGAGGATGTGGATGACACTCGACGGCGCGCAAACCCAGCCCGGTCGAAGCGCATCAAACTCCACCGGAAG
>Ga0315281_10009700_pt1 | contig 13334 bp, 9 predicted proteins | sample YL17G07_0_MG_FD_204540 | JGI IMG/M metagenome (GOLD analysis project Ga0315281, IMG submission 204540) | Sediment microbial communities from Yellowstone Lake, YNP, Wyoming, USA - YL17G07_0 | ecosystem: Environmental > Aquatic > Freshwater > Lake > Sediment | place: USA: Wyoming | collected... | reverse complement strand
TCCTGGATGTCGTACTCTTTTACAATTCCTCGCGGGCCAACTGTCATGAGCACTGAATACGCCAGACGGTCCTCGTTGGGTCGAAGGCTGCAGAGAATATTCGAGATCTTTTCCGGAAGCATCGGGATGACCATGTTGGGGAAGTAGACGCTCGTCCCCCTTTTCAGCGCTTCCTTGTCGAGTTCGCTCCCTTCCTTGACATAGGACGAAACATCAGCAATGTGAACGCCGAGGAGCAGATTTCCGTCAGACAGCTCCTGCAACGACACGGCATCGTCGAAGTCCTTTGCATCTTCTGGATCAATCGTGAAGCAGAGCTCGTTGCGAAGATCAAGCCTGTGACCGATCGCAGATTCAGAGATCGACTCCGGAAGGCGGTCAACCTCTCGGAGCACAGACGACGGGAACTCACGGGGAAGATGGAACTCGCGCATCACGGATTGAATCTCCGCCGAAACCTCTCCCGCACGCCCAAGCACCTCGACAATTCGTCCCTCTGGATTCAAGTGGCCGACGCCCCATGATTCAATCTGCACAACGACCTTGTCGCCAGGTGTTGCCTTGTTGAGACCTTCTTTTGCAACGAAAATATCGCGGGCGATCTTTCTTTCGTCCGGAATGACGATGTAGAAATGCTGACTCCGCTGCAGTGTTCCGACCACATCCATCCTGCCGCGTTCTACGACCCTGATGATCTCGCCTTCCCGCTTCGCACCTTCCTCCTTCTTCTCTGACGATTGAGCAAACAACGAAACCTCAACCTTGTCTCCGTGCACGGCCATGCCCCGGTACCGGGGCGGAATAAAGATATCTTCGTCGAAACCTTCAACGCTCACAAACCCGAAACCCTGCCGCGTCATGTGTAACTCGCCTATCACCGTCTGCGGGACTTCATGATGACCGAAGCGCGCGCCCTTGACGAGCCGAATCCTGTTAGTGTCTTGGAGCTGCCGGATAGCCTGTTTCAAAACCTGATACTCCTCGTTTGACTTCAGGCTCAGCCTGCGCGCCAATTCCTTCGCCCTGAAGAGCTGATTGGGATAGCGTGCAAGAAACGACAGGATTCTGTCAGCAAGATGCTCGATTTCACTCATCTTCATTCATATTCACTCATTAGATGCAAATGCTGGTGCCGCGGTTTGATGGGTCAGAAGGTAATTCGATAGAGAAGCCGCAGGCCTTTTGATTCTCGACGCTGATCGAAGCTTTCCACGCCTTCAACGCGTCGTTCGGCTTCAAGCACAAGATTCCGCCATTTCTCAGATCCAAGGATTGCACTCATCGGAAACTGGATGCTGACGTTGGCATTGTTGATGTCGTTCAGAACCCGGCCACCCAGGCGAAAGACGGCATCTCCCAGCTCACCGGTCACGCGCACGTCTGCCGATTCCTGGAAACTCCCACCGTAGTACAGCACATCCACCGACCGAATAATCCCAAATTCTTTTCTGAGCAAGTCCGTCAACGGTCCAGAGAGCACGGACGAAGTCAGGCCACCGAGCACGCTCGTGCTCGCCAGGGAGAGCCGGTCCTGCTGCGTGAGTTCATCCCGGAACGAGCCGGTAATGAGGAATGCAATGGCGTCCGCTTCCACATCCCCGCGCGTTTCCTGAATGAGGTTGCCGACTTGATCGTATCGCTCAAGCTCCGCCTTGACTTTTGGCTGCTCACGCGTTCCAGTGATATAGAGCTTGACGACAACCTTCTGCTCGAGCCCCCTCGCATCGGCAGACGTGGTGGAACCTGTCGAGAGAGTCGAAGTAGTATCGCGTTTTCCCTTGTAGATCCCTTCATAGCGCGCGAGGACGTCCAGCTCAGGATTGAAGGGATTGCCGGTGAACCTCAGTTTACCTGAAGCATCGAGCTTTTTGATATTGTTGTAGTATGAGCCACTCCCAAGCTCAACCTCACCGGTGAGTCGAACCTGGTCACCATCTTTCGTGAACGCTGCTCTTCCTCGGAGAAGTGCAAACAATTCTTCGTTCGTGAGGTTTGTGAAGACAAATCGCACCTGTGTCACACCTTGGGTCTGAATGACAAGGTCGTATCCAATGTTGTCAAGAAATGACTTGTCGGACTCGTCTTGCGGCAGGGTGGCTGGACGATCGGAGGCACTCCGTATGCCGTTCTTGCCGCTGGCAGAAGTGCGATCTGCAGTCGACAATCCCGGGCTCTTCTGTTGTTCACCCCTGCTCGCATCGCCTTGACTCCCTGCCGACAGGTCGTTCACAAATGTCACCGCAATTCTGTTGCTCGGAAGATCTTGACCTTGCCGTGTCGGAGGCAACGTCAGGTTTGCGTACTTGACGAACAGATTACCTGAAGCCCTTGAGCGAGCCGGGGTTCCGCGCCACTGGATTCCTTCTGAACCTGATGCGACAAACAGATCACCGTACACAATTTGTCCCGGGCGCCGACCCGATTCCTTCATCACCAGTAACTGCCCGTTGGCGTTCAGATCGAAATCCTTGATCACAATCCCTTCGAGCGTGAATCGCCCCGAGAGCGTCATCTTGCCATCCGGGCGATCTTGCGGCACGTTTTGGATGGTCAGATTCTCGAGGCCAATTTGCCGGCCACTCGGAACAAGTTTTCCATCGATGATATAGTGGATGTTCAACGGGTTGAAGAGTAAGCGTGCATTCTGCAGGGTCATGGAACCTTCGTAGGATGGAGATTCGATGGTGCCTCGCAGCTTCATGTCGCAGATCAGCAATCCGCTCATGCTGCTCAACTCACCGACGAAGGGATCGAGAAATTCCAGCCGGAAACTGTTCGCCCGCACGTCAAGGTTCATCTCTCCTTCAAGCTTCTCGGTCGATGATTCTTTCAGGGAAAGATCATAGGGGACCGTTCCACTAATCAGGAGATCCGGTTGGAGAGAGAGTTCGTCAGGGCGGCTGCGAGATTGCGCGAACACGTTCAGCATCCGCTCAAAGTAGGAGCACCGCACGAGGATTTGACCGAACACGGTTTCTTGATAGCGAACTCCGGTGGCATTCAGCTCGACAGAGAAATTCGGATGGTCGAAGCTTCCCCTGAAGGTGCCGGATGCGTTGACAATGCCGCCGAAGACGGCGCTCGGCCCTCCCGCAGTAAAAGGCCGATACACCTTCGGTAGATTGTTGAGTAAAACGTTCTTGATCCCCACGGTGAGATCCGAAACGCCGGCGGGGTTGAAGTATCCTGTTGCACTCACTTCCTCCACTTCATGCCGCATCCAGAGATTCGCAATGTGGAAACCATCGCGTGCCAGAACCAGCCGCACAGGATCGATGTTCTCGAACGTGTACGAGTTGAAATCAACCTTCAGTTGCTGGAGGTTGAGCACAACAAATCCCGAGTCGTAGCGCGAGGATCCCTTCGCCTCGATTACCGCGAGCGAATCGAGGAGAACTGACAGCCGATACGCACTGGAATCCGCTCGTACCTGCAGGTCAAGCAGGAGATCGGAGCACACGACTCGACCTATGTCAAACTGTTGCGCTTCCAGATTGACTGATGCTGCAAGTGATTTCATCACTGATGTGCGAGAGAGCCCCTTGACATCGAACGCGAGGCTAGCCTTGGAGAATCCAAAGTCAACTTTGTCATCTGCATAAAAGAGTCTGCGCATGTCAGCTTGTCCGATGAACTCGATCCCCTCCGCCGCAGTCGTTATGGAGCCCTTGAGCTTGAGGCTCCCGGCAAGCGTTCTCCTCAGCGCGACACCAATGGGCGACGCGTCCTTCACATCAAGTGTCAACTGTGCTGCAACATGTTCTGACAGACTTGCGGCGTTTGAGTGAAACTCTGCTGGCGCGGCGCGACCGGAAGAGAAACTGCGCAGAGAGTCCAGCGAGTTCACACGGTAGCGGATAGCCTCATCGAGAAGAGTCGCTCCTTGACCGAGAGCGGCAACGAGTGTCACAGGAGTGAATTGGCCGAGGATATCAAGATCGGCCGCATCAGATGAAAACCGAAACGATTGCTGCTTCCGATTCGCCGTATTGAGGTGGACATCAAACCCGCCTCGTTCAAAACGAACCGTGTCAAATGACGATCGGAAGAAGAGAACGCTGAGATCTCCACGCATCGCACGAAGGTCAAGCCCTATCCCGCGTGCACGGAGATCAAAAGAAAGATCGCTCGTTTGTTCTTCGTACTTCGTCAGTTCAGCGAGATTCAGTGAATTCACTCGTCCATTGAGTTCATACGATACTGAGTCCTTCGGCGGGAACTTGACAGTACCCGCAAGGTCGAGGCGAGTCGAACTGATGCGCGCGGCAATGCGCGAGCGGAGGGTCCGCTCTGCCAGATCAACAACGACAACCGATCGGCCAACGGGAAGACCGTAGAACTCCGATGAATCAACTTCAACTCGAAGAAGGGTCACAAGATTCTCGAGCCTGGTTCCACTCCCCTTGAAGGAAACGACGCTATGCAATTTGCTCGTGAAGAGACTATCGTTAAGTAAAGGTGCTAGATCCAGCATGCTCGTTGTAATCTTCCCTTCGTACGATAGACCGGGGCTACGAGCATCGAGCGTTCCATCCACATCGATCCTGCCCACATTCGAATTGGCAATGAGGCGAGCATTGAAATTGATCGGCGATCCCTTGAACCAGAGGTCATACTCGACCGAGCCCCATGAGGCAAAATGAGGAAGGCCGAGCCCGGGGAGGTGTTCCGCGACGTCCAGCGGATCTACCTCGTTTTTGATGCATGCGAGATCGAGCTCGAGGTCTTTCGGCTGATCGAGGTTGGAGATTGTTCCGCTCGTCCGCAAAACGGATGACGCCGTGCGGACCGTTACGTTCTTGATGTTCAACGTCTTCAGCGTCCCCGCAGCGTCAACCTCACATGCAGCGCCCTTATCCATGAAGTGAATCGCGGGACCAATGAACTGCTTCAGTTCGTCAAAATCGATGTTCTGGGCGCGGAGATGCAGAGAAAGCGGCGATTGCTTCAACTGGCTCCCGCTCTCTATGAGGTTGATATCTCCTGCCCTGGCATCGAGTCTGAGCCTTGACTTGCCTGTTTCAACTTCAAGGTTCCGGATCGACGCTTCCGTCGTTGTAAGTGCAAGCTCGCCGCCTAAACGCTTAAGTGAAAAATCAGGGCGAACCGACCTGAAGGAGAGCGATCGAACGAGGGCCGTATACGCCCTCGGACGAACGGTTGCGCCTGCATCAAGATTGAGAGAATCGAGCTCAATGCTGGAATAGTCGAATTCGCCAACCTGGAGGGAAAATGAGCTGTCCGAAGAGCGGCGCACAAGTGTCAAGGAATCGCTGAGGAAGAACCTTCCGTTGATCACTTCCAGACGCTTCACGTCAATAACCCACGAAGAGGGAACGGTGTCCGCGGGCGTTGGCTTGATAAGGCGAGCCAGATTCCACGAGCCAGCCGTGGAGCGGGTAAGCCGAAAGGACGGATTGACCAGCTTAATGTGCGAGAGGGATAGGCGCTTTGCCAGTAGGCTCAGCGGATCATACCGGGCTTCGATGCGTTCGACGACGACCACATCCTCGCCCGATTCACGAACCGCAACGGTATCGACATGAAAGCCCGTGATGAGGTTTCCTTCAAGCTGACCAAGAGTCAATTCTCCCTGAAGCCCCTTGGAGGCCGCCTCAACGATTAGTCCGCGCAGATAGGAGCGGAAGGCTCTGGTCTGGGTAAACCCGATAACCGCGACGGAGAGAAAGAGGGCAATGACGCCAAGATAATATGTGGTTCGGAAGAACTTCTTCACGGGGATTTCGTCCGTTCACTCATGACCCGGGCACAGCGTTGCTCGGCCCTTGTACATCTACGATTGAGTGGTAACGATCTGGGCAATCTTCTGAATGATGTTGGTCGTCGAACGGTTGGGAAGGAATTCAATGGTATGAACAGATCCGCCTGCGGCTTCAACAATATCCTTACCCACAACATCGTCAACCGTCCAATCCGCTCCCTTCACAAGGATATCCGGCACCACCGCCCGGATCAGTTCGTACGGGGTGTCTTCGTCGAAAATGCATACGTAGTCAACAACCGCAAGTGCTGCCAAGATCGCCGCGCGATCCTCCTGAGGTGTGATCGGACGATTAGGTCCTTTGAGACGGCGGACAGAATCGTCGGCGTTCAAGCCAACGATCAGGATGTCGCCGAGTGACTTTGCTTTGGCGAGATACTCGATGTGGCCGCGATGGAGGAGATCAAAGCAGCCGTTCGTGAAGACGATCCGCCTCCCGTTCTTTTTCAATTCCCGGCGGACCTCGATCAGCTCAGCTCTTGAAATAACCCTTCCCATAACTTCATTCACGCATGGTTCACTGTATCGAGAACAGTCTGATACAACGCAGCGCGTTCGATCGGGACGATCCCTACCTCTCCACATACAACTCCGCCGGCAAAATTCGCCAGGGTTGATGCCTCTTTGATGGATGCACCAGCAGCAAGCGCCATGGTGAGTGTCGAAATGACCGTATCGCCTGCTCCAGAGACATCAGCCACTTTACGCGCCGCGGTTGGAACGTGGGTCGTTCCACCATCCCGCTCGAACAAGGACATGCCCCGTTCGCCAAGAGTCAGCAGCACGCTTTCAGCCTGGAGCCTCTTCACCAGCGTCTGCCCTGCGAGCTCGACGCTGTGCTGATCGTGCAAGCGGACACCCAACGCCTCTTCGGTTTCTTTGCGATTGGGCTTGAAAACAGTCACTTGCTTGTACTCAAAGAAATTGTGGAATTTGGGGTCAACTGTGATGGACTTCCCCTTTCGACGGGCAAACTCAACAAGTTCTCGGATAAGGCTCTTGACAACAACCCCTTTGTTGTAGTCTTCGATGATAACGGCATCGAGCCCATCGATATGATGCTTCAGGACATGGAGAATCTTCTCTTGTATTCCTTCCCCGATATCCTCTTTCACCTCTTTGTCAACACGCACCACGTGCTGGTGGTGGGCAATGACTCGGGTTTTCACGGTTGTCGGCCTTGAGGCATCAACAAGGACACCGTCGATGGGGAGGCCACTTTCTTTGATAATCGATCGAAGCGCCTGGCCGGCATCATCCTGCCCAATCACTCCTATCATCAGTGGTATGCCGCCCAGCGAGGCAATGTTGTTGGCGACGTTTGCAGCCCCTCCTAGCCTTGCGGACTCGGACTCCACCTCGACGACGGGAACCGGAGCCTCCGGGGAGATCCGGGCCACTGATCCCCAATAGTAGCGATCCAGCATTAAGTCGCCAACGACAGCTATTCGCTTTCCTTCAAAACGATCAAAAAGCGATTGAAGTCGGCTTTGCGTGAACGATACCAAAACTGTGCCTCTTTCTCAGACTGGAATTCCGAGCCAATATACCCAGAAAAGCCTCGACAAGCAAGGTAAGTTGAAGCAGGAACTGGACATAGACGAATAGCGGAGTATGCACTCATTGCGCTAAGGCAAACGTTCATCGGAATACTGCAGCGGTTGAAAATGCGCGACGTTGTCCGTATATTTAAATTGTCCCCGCTGATGAGGCGGGGATTCTCGTCAGTAAGTCGCGATGCCCGGATGGCGAAACTGGCAGACGCGCTAGCTTCAGGAGCTAGTGGCCGCAAGGTCGTGCAGGTTCAAGTCCTGTTCCGGGCACGAAATCAGAAAGCCACCCCGATCTTTGGGGTGGCTTTTCTGTTTCGTGTCTCAACTGAATAGTACCTGCCAGTCCTGCCTGCCCCGTTGTTGTGTAACGGGATTCCGGGCACTCTGAGAGCCTGTAAATTCAGGCTTGCGTTGTGTAAAGTTCCTGCGCGCACGAGAGAGGGTTCTGATTGCCAGAACCCTCTTCTGCTTCTGGGACTCGAACCAAGCATTGAGGTTAGCTCTCTGATGTTGTGAGGAAGCCCGTGACTTTGGAATAATTGGGAAGAGATTGCCGTACGTCGTTATGAGGCACGATGCCAGCACACCCGCACCGATGCCGATCCCGGATAGTATTGCTCCTTCACGAAGGAAGCCACTGCAGCACTTCTGCGAATCATACTGGAATGATCTTGTGTTTCCCTATTCCTTCACGCTCCCCGGGGGTGGGAACTCGCCTGGGCCAAACCTGAATCGCTCTTTTCTCAATTCTTCAAATTTCTTCTGTTGTTCAGGCGTCAGCAATGACTTGATTTCTGTGTCCATCTTAAGCATGAGCGCACGAACGGAATCACGCACCGCTTCGGGGCCGTTCCGGCGTGTTTCAACAAGCCTCGTTATTTCTTTCCGCGACGCTTCCGTCAGTCTCTGAATTTTCTTGACTTGATCTTCGCTCAGGTCGAGACGCTCCTTCATCCGCTCTTCCCATTGTTCAGGCGGCATCATCCAAGGTGGCATCATCCCGGGTCGTCCCATCCTCCCTCGCTGAAGGCGCTCTCTGAGGCGCTCCTGTTGCTCCTTCTTCAACATTGGTGCGAGATCGGCCTCAGTGGAATCGATGATCGCGCCGATTTCCTGAAGATGTCTCTCCATAATTGCGGCAACCTGATCTGACCGCTTCGACAATATCTTCGAGACAGTATCCCGTTGTTTTTCATCCGGCTGAATCGTTCGCTCGAGGTCGGCAACAAAAAACTGAGAAGGAGGAATTGACCTCATCTTCCTGTCTTGGCTACTCAAATATGCGCCGTGGCCAAGCGCGCCGATGAGAGCCCCGATACAAAGCGTAAGAACAATTGCAGATGCAGCCCTAGTCTTTGGACTCATTGGAATGGCACCTCCAAGCGGAGAACTTGTTCGAGGGTGTATTCTGGTTGAGCAAACGCCGCGGCGAGGCTGATGGAATCGTGTCTGGAGATATTATAGCAGGCAAGCAAAAACGCGATGATCGTTCCAGCAAGCGCAGCTCTTCGGAAGTCCCAAAGGAGCCACCTGCGAAATTCTTCGTGCGCAGACGCAAGTCGTTGCAGAAGCCTCTGCACAAAGAATGGCTTGAATGCGGAAGCAGCCGTTCCCTTGATCATCTTCCGCAACGCCACCAGGCGATCGTATTCAATTTTGTTCTCAGGCTCTGAGAGGGCTTGCTCAAGCTGAGCATACTCGAGTTCATCGAGCACCGCATCAAAGGATCGAACCAAAAGGTTGTAGAGCTGATCGTTCATAGGATCTCCGAAATCCAGGGTTTCAGGTGCTGCTTGAGTTTTTCCTGTGCTCGCGCCAACCGCGACAGGACTGTGCCCACCGGAATTTTCAAGATGCGTGCAGTCTCTTCGGTCGAATAGCCTTCGATGAGACGCAACACGACGACGGATCGGAATTCCGGCTTGAGTTCCTGAAGTGCTCGATCGACAATGTGTTTCTGGTCGTGTTGATCATGTTCCGGGACCTGGTACGATTCTTCCGCTTCAGGGGCGCTTGAGGATCGAACAAAGAGCAGCTGATGACGTTTTCGCCGCTTCAGCTCATTGAGGCAGAGATTGATGGCGATCCGGGTCAAATACGTCTCTAGCTTTGATTCACCACGAAATCTTTTTACCGATTGATAGAACCTGATGAATGTCTCCTGTCCTACATCGTCCGCCTCGTCGCAATCGCCAATCATGCCGATCACCGTTCCTGCCACTCTTCTTTCGTACCGTTCCACCAGCTTGCCAAACGCCTCGAGGTCACCGCGTTGGGCGGCGACGATCAGCTCGTTATCCGGCGGAATTCGGGCATTTGACATCACGCAATCCTACTATTAGACAATGCCTCTGAGGCTCTTATTCCTGTCCACAGTGTAGAGACGAAAAAGTTGGCGGTTCGATTCGCGTAAATTCGGGCCTTTAGGAGGGAAGAAAACGGCCTCTTCATTTGTCTAACTATACAGACACATCAACGGTAAGACCGTTTAATGGATGGTGAAGAAGGAGAGTGAAAGGATGCCGATTCCCCCAGCGGTTCACAAACGACATCTCAATGAAAGAGCATCCCAATGGCATCGAATTTACCTGATCATTGCCGTGTGCTCTTTCCTCCTCGTGAGCACTTCCAATAGCGTGGTCGCACAGAGAGCGACGATTGCCGACACCGCTAGTCAGAAGTCGGGCAGGAGCGACATCAAAGGTTTCGTCATCGACGCCACAAGCGGCGAGGCTCTCCCGTATGCGAACATCCTTCTCAAGGGGACTTCTCGAGGAACAATGAGCAATACGGACGGTTACTTTGTGCTGGTGGATGCACCGGCACGCACTTGCACGCTGCTCGTATCCTACATCGGCTACTTGTCTCAAGATGTTATTGTGGAAAACGCAAGAGGACAAACGCAGCCATTGAGGATAGGAATGAAACCGAGCACGATTGAGCTCAAAGGTGTGACAGTAACTGCGGAAGAATATCAGGTATGGAAAAAGGCAGAGGAGGTCAGTCAGGTCACATTCTCCGCGCGTCAGGTCGCGGCGCTTCCGAGTCTTGGCGAAGTCGACATCTTCAGATCGCTTCAGCTCTTGCCCGGTATCAGCGGTGCAAGCGATGCTTCTTCAGGTCTATACGTTCGCGGTGGAACCCCCGATCAGAATCTTGTGCTCCTAGACGGCATGACGGTGTATCACGTGGACCATTTCTTCGGATTCTTCAGCGCGTTCAACGCGGATGCCGTCAAGGACATTCAAGTGTTCAAGGGAGGTTTCCCCGCGCGGTACGGCGGACGGCTCTCCAGCGTCGTGGCGCTTACCGGAAAGACGGGAGACGTGAACAGAACACGCGTGGGCATTGGAATAAACCTCCTCAGCGCAAACGCCGTGGCCGAGGGTCCGCTGTTTGGCACGGGAAGTTGGTTGGTCTCCGTGCGACGGTCATATAGCGACATTATTGAAAGCGATTTGTACAACAAGTTTTATGACTTCATAACCGGGGGGAGCAGATCAGCTGCAGCAGGTCCGCCAGGGTTTAGCGGCGGACCTCGTGGAGGGGGAGCATTCTTCCAACAGGAGGAGTCCAGGCCCTCATTCTATTTCTACGACCTCAACGGTAAACTCTCCTTCACACTCGGCTCAGAAGACGTTCTTGCCTTCAGCATCTACAGCGGCAAGGACAATCTGGATCAATCTCAGCAGCTTGCAGGCCTGACGCTTCGTTTTCCCGGTTCGGACAACACTCAGACGACGGGAACTCGAGAGAATCAAGATATCACCGACTGGGGTAATCTCGGTGCGAGCGTCAAGTGGTCTCGTCAATGGGGAGATCGCTTCTATTCCAACATCCTTCTCGCAGGCTCTTCGTACTTCAGTGAACACTCACAAAATCAGAGTTTTTTGGGCAACGCGAGCGACACTAGTCGTGGGCGTCAGGGATTGGGGGCATTCGGCATGAACGAGGACAATCGAGTAACCGACCTTTCGTTTCGCGTTGACAATGAACTGCATGCAAGCAGCGACCACCGCATCGAGTTTGGGACGTGGATTGCACAGACGAAGACAAGGTATGTTGCATCAGTCAGTGATACCATGAGCTTGCTCAACGAAAACACCAAAGCACTCCAAGCCGCTTTGTACGTCCAGGACAACTGGAAGCTCGTCGAGACGTTAAGTCTCACCTTTGGACTCAGAGGAACATACTTTGATCAGACGCGGTCCTTCTATGTTGAACCCCGCGCTTCCGCGGTCTATCAGTTAACGGACAGGATCAAAGTGAACCTTGCCTGGGGTGAGTACTATCAGTACATCCATCGAATCACAAGCGAAAATGTGCTCGAACGGAGCAGAGATCTCTGGCTTGTCGCAAACGAGAACATACGACCGAGCTCGGCATCACACGAAATCCTTGGGCTCAGCTATGAGACAGAGGAGTACTTGTTCGACGTCGAAGCATATGTGAAGAGCATGAAGGGGCTAGTCGAACTCTCCCGCCGATTTGAAAACCGGGCAGATTACGGCGGTATGTTCTTCTTCGGGACCGGAAAAGCGCGAGGGATTGAAATCCTGGCACAGAAGAAGCGGGGACCCTTCAACGGGTGGATAAGCTATACATTGGGAAAAGTCGAACACACCTTCCCTAATCTCAACAACGGGAAACCGTTTCCCGCTGACCACGACCGGACGCACGAGGTCAAGGCCGTGGCGGGGTATGCCCTCGGCGCTTGGAATTTCTCAGCCGACTGGGTCTTCTCCACCGGCAATCCGTACTCCTCAGCACAAAGTCAATATTTCATCACACTCCTGGATGGAACCGAGCAAAGTTACATTCATGTGGGAGACAAAAATGCCTACCGACTCCCTACATATCAGCGGTTCGACGTAAGCGTTTCGCGAAGATTCTTTGAAGAGCGGTCATATGATTGGGAAATAGGCATTTCTATCTTCAATGTCACCAATCACAAGAACGTCTGGTATCGCAAGTATGACCTGGAGGTTACACCCATTGTCATTACTGACGTCGTTAACCTTGGCATAACGCCAACGATATACGTCAAAACAAGGTTTTAGGTCTACGCAAGAAACGGAGTTCATTGGAGATCAGCAATGAGATCGATGGCAATTGGAATCGTTTGCGGGCTATCGCTGGTGTGCGGCTGTTCCGAGGAATCACCCCTCGTTCCGCAGGAGAGTCTCGTGGTGGTCCGCGCTTACTTGTATGCAAACAGGCCCATCCGAGACATTCGGCTCACTTCCACGCTCCCGCTCGACACACAAAGCGATGTTGCTTCGCCGATCAACGACGCGAAGGTCACACTGATAAAAAACGGAGCGCGCTATTCTCTGCAGCCGAGTGCCGGCGATAGCGGATACTATCATTACGATGGCGTCGATTTGATAGTGAAGCCAGGAGACCGCTTCACTATTGAAGTGGAACACTTCGCCCAAATTGCCACAGGAACAACTGTCGTCCCGAGCGCGCCCGAGAACGTAAGCATTTCGTCCGATACTCTTGAGATACCCGATTTCTCGAACATCTCGTCTGGAGACTTCCCAGACTTCCGGTCGGCCCAACTGAGTGTCCACTGGAGCAATTCCGATGCCTCGTCCTACTACTTGGTGATCGAAAACGTGGATGCAAACCCTCAGCAGATAGAGTCATCTTTTCCGACATCACCGTTGAGGATCATCACTCAACCCACGTCGCGCGATTCTCTCATCGTGAGCGCATTCACCTTGACACACTTTGGCCGTCACCGGGCCACACTGTATCGGGTGAATCAAGAATATGTGGATCTCTACGCGTCAAGAGAGCAAGATTCTCGAGATTTGAATGAACCGCTGACAAACATCAAAAATGGCCTGGGGATATTCACGGCTTTCAACAGTGACAGCGTGTTCTTCTATGCTCGAAAGAAATAGCCCCCCAGCCCGTTTCATCCATATCTTCAGATTTGTCTCAGCAGATGCAACAGCCAAGAGGCTAAGGACAGAGGATTCCAGCAGAGA
>Ga0315281_10009699_pt1 | contig 13335 bp, 11 predicted proteins | sample YL17G07_0_MG_FD_204540 | JGI IMG/M metagenome (GOLD analysis project Ga0315281, IMG submission 204540) | Sediment microbial communities from Yellowstone Lake, YNP, Wyoming, USA - YL17G07_0 | ecosystem: Environmental > Aquatic > Freshwater > Lake > Sediment | place: USA: Wyoming | collected... | reverse complement strand
CCCCGGAAAACATCCTCGTCGCGCCGGTCGCCGATTGGATGACCGTATACAAAAACTTAAACATGGGTAACGACCTTGGCGCCGAGATGGTCGCGGGGCCGAACGGCGAAAAGGAACTCGCCATTTACACCCATGAGCAGGGGTACAGGGATTTCAAGGGAAACAACTGGACGCTCGTAACCCACATTTCGGAAAAGCAGGCGCTCATGCCGGTGCGGCAGTTGCGGAACAAAATATCCATCATCATCGCCATAAGCGGCGGGCTTTTCCTTTTGGGAATATTCGTCTTCTCGCGCACGATTTCAAAGCCCATAGAGGCGCTGGATCGCGCCACAAGCCAGATCAGCAAAGGCGACTTCAAGCTAAACCTAGAGATAAAATCCAACGACGAGTTCGGGCACCTCGCCAAAAGCTTCAACGCCATGGCGGAAAGGCTGTCTAGAACCACAAAGGAGATAGAGCAACACAACAGACACTTGAAAAGGGAAATCGAGGTCAGGGAGGTGGTGGAGGAAAACCTTCGCGAGGTCCTGACCGAAAGGGACATCGTCCTGGAAACCGCCAAGGTTGGAATGGCCCTCCTCGTCAACAGAAAGGTGGTTTGGAACAACGAATACGCCGCCGAGATCTACGGTTACACCATGGAAGACTGGAAGAACATTGAGGACGTCTCCGTTCTTTACCCCTCCGTCGAGGAATTCGAGACGACCGGGATGGAGAACTTAATCGTACTCGCCAAAGGCGGGATAGCGCGCCGCGAGATGATAAACGTACGAAAAGACGGCGGGGAAATCTGGGTGAAACTCGTCGGCAAGGCGGTGGACCATGACGACCTTTCCAAAGGCGTCATATGGGTCATCGAGGACATAACCGACAAGAAAAAGGCCGAGCAGGAATTGCGCCAAGCGAAGGAAAACGCCGAGGAGGCCACAAAGCTGAAGGATAAATTCGTCTCCCTCGTTTCGCACGACCTCAAGTCCCCGCTCGCCACGATATTGGGCCTCCTTAAACTCGCCAAGGAAAACCCGGCCAACATCCCGAACGAGGGGACCAGGAAGATGATTGAAAGGGCCGTCGACACAGGGAAGCAGATGTCGACGCTCATCGAGGACCTTTTGAACATCAGCAGAATAAGGGCCGGCAGGGTCACGCTGGAACTGCGTTTTATGGACGCAAGGTACGTCGGCTCCAAAATGGCCGCGGACTACCAATTCTCCGCCCAACAAAAAGGGATAGAGCTTACGAGCCTAATCCCGGAAAACAGCCGAATATACTGCGACAAGACGCTCCTCACCGAGGCCGTTCAAAACCTCGTGACCAACGCCATAAAATTCTGCGGCAAGGGGGACAAAATAACCATATCGCTCGCCGAAAATGACAAAACCACCATTTGCGTCAGGGACACCGGCCCGGGTATGCCGCAGGCGGTCGTGGACAACATTTTGGGAAACGCCCAAAATATCTCCACTAAAGGAACGGCCGGAGAGACCGGGAGCGGCCTGGGGCTCCAGCTCGTAAATGACATCGTGGAACTGCACGGCGGCGAACTTACGGCCAAATGCGCCGAGGGAAAAGGGTGCTTCTTCAGCCTTAAATTGCCGCGCAAACGCCCGGTGGTTTTAATCGTGGACGACGACCCCGTTTCCATAGAATACCAGGTGGATTTATTAAAACTTATGGACGTGGAAATAATGTCGGCGGGCAACGGACAGCGGGCGCTGGAACTCATGTCCGGCAAACGGCCCCATCTTGTCATATCCGACATCGAAATGCCGACAATGGGCGGGTTTGAGCTGACGGAGACGATCAAAAACAACCCGACGACAAAATCAATTCCGGTCATACTAATCTCAGGGCAACACGGAATTGAGATAAAGGACTCCGTGTTTAAAAAGGGGGCGGACGATTTCATCACAAAAACGCTTCTCTCCGAGGATTTCATCCCGAGGATACGAAGGTTCATAGGCTAGAGATTCGACATACGCGGTCGCCAACGTCGGGAGTCGGCCGGCCAAGAAAGCACGGTTTTTAAACCAGTCCGACCAACACCCGACACGATTATCCGCTTTAATATCCCAATAGTCGCTAGTGATGCACCAGCTCCCCGGCGAACGCCTCCGCGTAATCCTCGCAAAACTCGTCGATTCCCCTCGCGGCGCCTCCCGTGATGTCGCGAATCGACGACGTCACCACCGAGGCGCGGCCCGCGGCGAACACCTCGTATAGTTTCGTGAGGTCGTTCGCCATCCATTCCGGAACGCCCGATGTTAGCATCCCCTTCTTGGCGTCTTCCAACGACACGCTCTCATATTTAATCTCGTGTCCGACGACCTTCGACAACTCTTGGGCAATATCAAAATAACTTATGGCGCTCGGGCCGGTAAGATCAAATGTTCGCCCTTGGTGTCCGGTTCCGGTTAATACGGACGCGGCGCACCTTGCGATGTCGCGAGCGTCTATAAACGAGGCTTTCGCGTCCCCCATCGGCGAACGAATGACTCCGTCCCTCTTTATAGAGTCCGCGCTCGTCAGCAGATTCTGCATGAACATCATGGGGCGGAAGATACAGTACGGAACTCCCGACGTCACAAGCTCCTGCTCGGTTTCCCAATGCCACCGCGCGAGCGAAACCGGCGAGTCCTGGCTGACCCCGAAGGCCGACTGCTTCAGGATTAGCGTCACGCCCTCTATCCTTGCGGCCTCGATGACGTTGTGTTGATATTCGACCTGGTTCGGGTCGGCGGAAGAAAGTAGAAATACCCGCGTAACCCCCCGCATCCCCTTTTTCAACGCGGCTTTGTCGGACAAATCCCCCTTGACTATATCCATGTTCACCAGTTTAAGAGTCGCGGCCTTTTTTACATTTCTGACATACGCCCGAAACTTGACTCCTCTAGCGGCAAGAAGCCTGGCCAGCTCGCTTCCAATTGTTCCCGTGGATCCTGTTAATAAAATCATGACGGCCTCCAAAAATAAATATATATTACGTCTCTTTTCAGACCCGGAATATGGTGAATGGCATGGAAGCGTTTTCTCTTCGACAAGCGAACCTAAAGGCTTCCCAAAAACATTCCCATTTTCCAACTCTATAGGAATCCGGGCTTGATTCCATTGTATTGCGCAAAATTGAAGGGTTCTAAAAAGAATTGCCAACCGCGCGGCACCGCGGTACGCCGCAGGCACTCGATGACGGGAAACGCTTTTAAAACAAACTGTTTCTGTCGACCAACCCGTTTGAAATTGGAAAAAAACAATTAAACCATTGACTTTGCCCCCCGAATACCCGATTATCATTGTTCATCGTTATTCCATTTAAAAAAGTCATTCTGGTGCGGGGTGGAGCAGTCTGGTAGCTCGTCGGGCTCATAACCCGAAGGCCGCAGGTTCAAATCCTGTCCCCGCTACCAATTTTTTCAGCCAATTCCCTCGGGATTTGAAGGCGAGCGAGCGGCGCGACCGATTAGGGAGCGCATTGAGGACACGATGTCCGCAATAGCCGAGCGAGGTGGGCCGGCGCAGTAGAAAACAGGATGTTTTCTACGTAGCGGGCAAATCCTGTCCCCGCTACCAATTTTTGATTTGCTTGTTAGCTGTATCGAGCTGGAGGAAGCCCTCCCTGCCACTTAATTTAATCCCTTACTCGTTCATCCCTGTTTTCTGAACCCTATCTTCCGCTTCGGTTTTTCCGGGTGCTTAATCATGCTTTCCACAATGTCGGATAACAAGCCCACCCTCTTTTCCACATTGTCCATGCGGTGCGCTAGGCGGTTATGAGCGATCAGCTCTTGCTTCATTTTTACAAATGCCCGCATAATCTCTATGTTGACCTGAACGGCCTTCTTGCTTCGCAAAACGCCGGAAAGCATCGCCACGCCGTGTTCGGTGAAGGCATAGGGCAAATAGCGGCGGCCTCCTCGCCCTTCCGTTTTTGAGGTTCCAAATTGGAACCTCAAAGATTCCGCCTCATCCTTTGAAAGCTGAAACATAAAATCGGAGGGGAACCTTTCAAGGTTTCGAGACACAGCCTTTATCAAGTTTTTCGTCTCCACCTCGTACAATCCAGCCAAGTGTGCGTCCATCATCACCGCTTGTCCGCGCACCATAAATATCTGCCTTTTCGCTGTGGCGGACACTATCGTGTCCACCTTATCCTTTTCAATCGTGCTTCGCTTCATCACCCCCCCTTTGTTCTTTTAAGGTAATCGCAATTTGCGACCTCAAAGATTCAGCATCTTCTTTGGATAGCTTACTTGACATTAACCTTTTTGTCATTTGGTGTTCGCTTTCCGACCCTTTTTATCCACGTCCTTTGGGCTCATAACCCGAAGGCCGCAGGTTCAAATCCTGTCCCCGCTACCAATTTTTTCAGCCAATTCCCTCGGGATTTGAAGGCGAGCGAGCGACGCGACCGATTAGGGAGCGCATTGAGGACACGATGTCCGCAATAGCCGAGCGAGGTGGGTCGGCGCAGTAGAAAACAGGATGTTTTCTACGTAGCGGGCAAATCCTGTCCCCGCTACCAATATTTCCGATGCTATAATCCAAATCATGTTGCGCGCGATTAAATTTGTCACGGGAAACCAAAACAAACTGCGAGAGGCTCGCCAAATCCTGGGCGTTGATATCGAGGGGGCCGACGCGGGGCGTCTGGAGGAGATTCAAACCATCCGCGTGGAGGATATCATTCTTCACAAAGCTGAGGAGGCGTACAAAAAACTTGGCGCGCCGCTCATCGTGGAGGACTCCGGCCTGGCGTTTTTGGCGTGGAACGGTCTGCCCGGCGCGCTCATAAAATGGTTCGAGGAGACCGTGGGGAACGAGGGGATTTTGAAAATGCTCTCCGGCGAGTCGGACAGGAGGGCCGTGGCGCAATGCTTTATCTCCTTTCACGACGCGAACGGAATAAAAATCGCCAAGGGGGAGCTGGCCGGAACCATTTCAGAAACTGTGCGCGGCAAAGGCGGTTTCGGATGGGATCAGATTTTCATCCCGGAAGGACACTCGCGGACGTTCGGAGAGATGACCGCCGAGGAAAAAAACGGCTTTTCCCACCGGCGACGCGCCTTCGAGAATCTCAAAAAACTTCTCTAAGACCTCATTTCTTTAACTGTGCCCTTAACGCCGCAAGTTGTCCGTCGATTCCCGGCAGGAAAGAACGGTCGCCCAGCACCGCCTCGCGTAATCGCCTCGGCGTGATGGTGGATTCTAATTGCGCGATTTGCGAAAGTATTGGCGCGTTTGTTTCCGCGCTCGTCAACGCCCTTGTCGTCCACGCGCACTCCACGCGGTCGGGAAAAACCGCGAGCGTTCCGGCTTCCGCTTTTTGGGTTGCCGGGTCGCAGGACGGAATTACATCTATAAGCGGGCGAATATCCTCCGCCCCGGACGGGGCGCGTTTCAGGAAACATTGGATGTTGGAATGGTCTGCCGCAAGGCCGCGCATCTCCAAGATTGAGCCGTCAGGACGAATTAAAGCTGAACTCATGCCACACCTCCCGTTATATATGTCACGTCCGCCGTGGTGGTGGTTGTCGGCAGACCCGCAAAATTCCCCCCTGAAACGGTTACTCCGGCGCCGCTAAGTATTGCGGTGATTGTTTCTGTCGTGGACATCGTGCCGACTCCGTAAGTAACCGCCGTCGGGCCGGAGCCAACGGAGGCGGTGGCGTTGCCGGCAAACCCGGTGAAAAACGCCGAGGCGGTTGAATCTTGAATTCCAGACACATTAAAAGCGGTTCCGGTGGTCTGGACTGATTGATAGGAATAGGAGGCTATCGCGATAACCCCGGTGAAAGAGCCGCTGGAATAACCAGTTCCGCCATATATCACTGCGAATGATGTGGGATTCCCGCCGGACACGGTAAGAACTTTTAAAATTGCGTCGTGATTTCCGGCGTACACTATTACAAAATCCCCGACCGCATACGACGTTCCGCTCACGTAATTTGCCATTGAAACAACCGCTCCGCCCGATGCGGTAAGGTCGCCGTACCCGCCCCCCCCTGTTGCGGCGTGCAGGGTGCATGAGATTTTCATTTTGCGGAGGTGGTTGTTGGCGGTGGAGCCTATCAATGCCGCCGATAAATTCGCCGAAATGGACGGATTTAGAAGAACAAAGTTTGTCCCATTGTCCCAAATTATATATACGCCCCCTGCGTTAATATCCCCGGTGGTTAAATCAAGACCCGATTGATTCTTGACCGCCCTTGTTCCCAACCCGCGAACATTCATTGTCGTCGCCCCCGTCGTGGAAAACCCGCCCTTAAACATCAACGCCAGCCCGGAATAGTAGGCCGGAATGTCGTAATCGAGCGTCTGGGCGTTTGCCGAACCGCCGGAGGTCAGGCCGCCCAATAGTCCGTAAGTGGGCGCGGCGCAAACGAACGTCGGCGTTCCCCCCGCCGTGTACGGCGAATTGCTTGAAGGTTCCTCATATCTTTGGAAAAGCCCCTTTTCCGTCCAGACCACGAACCAACAGGCTTGCGTCTCATCGCGCGGGCCGATGGCTCCCGTCTGTGAAATTGTCATTCCGTGCGAGATTCCCTTCATCACCTGCCCGGTGTTGTCGCCGTAGTTTTTTACTATGTTGAACACGTCGCCGGAAGTTGCGGAACATTCAAACTCGCGCAGGACGGAAACGTCCTGGCTTACCGCCGTTTGGTCGCCCATTTTCGTCTTCAGGAAGAGGTCGCTTTTCAGATTAAGTAGATTTGCGATGGCCTGGTTCATCGTGGAGGCTTTTGTGGAATCCCCCACGTTCACCGAAGTCATCGCGCCCCAAGGATATGACATAAATTATCTCCTATTAAAAATAGACGGACGTTCCGTTTGTCGACAAATCTCCGGCGACGGCGTTGCCGCTGTCGTCAGTCCAAAATCCCGAAACCAGCCGTTGCGCCGGTGTCGCAGTCGCATAGCCGGGCGCGGAATCATTCGTCCAGTAGCCCAGGTGTTGCGGGATGGAACGCCCGACAAACTCCGTCGTCCCGTCCGTCATGTTTCGCGTCAACGAGACAAGCTCCACCGGGGTCGTGATGTACGAGCCGCCAGCGCCCGGCGATCGCGTCGTGGTGATTGAAATCACGTCGCCGATGTTCGCGTTGCCGAGTTGCCATTTGCATTTTCCCCTCACCGCCGATAGCGGATACTTTTGCAATACGAGCTGGCGGACGGCGAGGTTCGTCGCGTCCGTCTGTCCGGTCAAAAAAGTCGTCACCGTCTTAAACGCGTTGTTCCCGTAGACGGCTGACGGGAGCGCGTCGGAGGCCGTGGAGTAAAGGAAGTCGCCCCCCTTGGAAATGTTCGCGTTGTAGCCGACGTTGATTTTAGTGAACTGCTGGTTGACGTAAAAGCCGACATCCAACGAGTCCCTGATTATGCTCGTCTCGTCCAGCGCGACGGTGGCCACGGCGTTGCCGACCCAGACCTTGTAGGCGAATTTCCCCGCGTTGTTCACGTAGAAATATCCGAAATCGCTCTGGCATAGCTTGTCGATGACCGTCGTGATGGGTGTCTGCGCGTCAACGAACATCGTCACGGAGGCAACGGACGCGGCCTTTGCGGACGCGAAGCTCGCTGTGTCTATGTCGTTGGAGGTGAACCCGGCGTAGTTTATGAGCAGGTCTTGAATGATGTCGGAGATAGAAACTAGGAGCGTCCCGCCTGCGGCGCATTTTCCCGAAAGCTCCACGGCGACCTTCGGGCGTTTGCCGGAGGCCGGGGCGTAACCAGCCGCGTTGAACCGTACCGCCAGCAGGTTCGGGGCGCACCAGCGGTATTTGTTTGCCGCACTCACGCTCATATAGTTGCCGGAATTGAACGGGCCGCCCGAGTCGGGAGTCGCCGTTGTCCATGACGTTCCGTTGTCATAGGAGATTCGCACGTTTGATATCGCGTAAACGCCGGGGCCGTTTTGGTTGTCCGCCCACGACCCGGCGTATAGGGCGGTGTCCGAGCCGATATAAGTCGCCTCGTCTGTCGCCAGCGGATAGACGGCTGACCGCGCCGGAACGTCCGTGCCGCTCGGCGCGAAAACGCCGTATGCCAGCGGCGAGAATTTGCCGACAAGCGACGGGTCGCTGTTCGGATAACCCGCGCTGGAGAATTGCGTTTTCGGGACGCTCATCTGCTGGAGAACCTGCTGGTTGCTTTGCAGGGCGAGGGTCATCGTTTTGCGATTCCACGAGATGTCGGTTATCCGGCCTCCGAACACGGTCACATATTCGGAGTACGGCAAAGATTCGCCGCCGAACAGGATTTTGACCGCTTGGTTTTGCCAGACGTACATCGAGGCGAGCTGGTCAAACAGTCCGTCCTCGTTCGAGAGCGTGATTCTGGAAATGGAGGTGGTGGAGTAGCCGCCGGTGGTCTGCGAGGTCGTCTGGTTTATCACCGGGATGCTTTCGATGAACGGGTCGTAAAAGCGCGTCCCCGCTGATACGGCCATGCTCGCGGGGTTTGTGGAAAAGCGGAGCGGCAGTTGCATCATGACGGGGGAGAGCGACAAAGCGGTGTTGGGGTTGTTCCCGTTGAAATTGACGTAGAGCGTGGATGTCCCGTCATAAAACCACGAGCTTGAAGTCGCCGCGCAGTTCGCCGGCGAGCTTGCCACGGAATAATTCACTCCCGCCACGGAGACGTTCGAAACGTCCTGCGTGTAGTTGAAAACTTTGCCCGATGGGAGCGTTATGTTTTCCGCAGAGACCGGATAGCTGTATGCGTTGCCGGAGTAGAGCGTCCAGCCGACCTGCGGAATCTGCTCGCCGGCGGTGATTTCCGCCAGCGCGATTTTCAGCGACGACGGCGCGTTGACGAGGTCGGCGAACGTGTTTATCATGATGTGCCGCCCCTGTCATCCCCGTGAAAACGGGGATCCAGTCTGGATTCCCGCCTTCCCTCTTGCCCCAAGACTGGGCAGGGATGACATCGCGGGAATGACAACAATGGAGTTTTCCCCATCACAGGCTTTCCTCGAAGTTTAGCGCGAGGTCGTGATAATCAGTCGTGGCGTTCTGCATCGAGCCGGTGAAAGACAACCCGCCCGTGAACACCCCGTAAAAGCTCAGTCCGTTCGGGTCGTTCGCCGGGTCGAGCGAAAGTATGACCTCGTTGAACACGCCGACCGTTTGGAAGAACGCCAGAAACTGGTTCTTCTGCGCCTTCGTCATGAATTTAAAATTAAGCGAAAGGCTTGCGAACTGCGGCCTCATGTCCGTGTGCCGCTGTCCGCCGATTGATTTGACCGCCACGGAAGGGTCGTTTAAAGCGTGTTTATACTTCACGTCGAAATTTTGCGCCGGGGAATATTGCGCCCCGAAGTAGACGCGACCTATCTCGACGTATGTCCCCGCACCCGCCGGAGAAACGCCCAAAAACCACCATTGCTTTGACGCGCCCGTGAAATATTTAATCACCATGCCGCCGGCGGGAATCGTTATCGTCTCGTCCACCGTGGCGTGTCCGTGCCAGCTTGCCGTCGCGTTTCCCAAATCGGAAGCGTGTCCGCAGAAATAGACCGTGGCGGCGGCTGTAAGGTTTGTGTTGACCAGCGCGACCATCGTCACGTTCTGCGCCGAGCCGAGATTCCACTTCAACCATTCGTCCGTCACGCCGGTTGACCGCCATGTTTTCGTCTTGAAAGGAAATTGGACGTTCGACGCGGGATATCCCGTCGCCGCGCTGGAGGCAGTCAGCGCGGTAGCCGCGTCCCCCTGGTTGACATACGTTAGGTTCATATCATCGCCGCCGATTGGAGTACCATCGGGTCGAGTTTCAGCCGCCCCTGCCTGCTCATGCCGTTTAAAATCTTGCCGAGTACCTGCCCGTCCAGCATTAGAATCACGTCGCCACCCTGCGATTGTTGCGATTGACCGCCGCTCATGGTGACAGGGATGGATCGTCCGTCGGGAAGCGGCACGTAAGCCTCGTTCATTCTCCCCTCGCCGAACACCGCGACTTGCGGGCTGTTGGCTATCCCGCCTCCGGCATAGGGGTTGAGTGGCAACGCTCCGAGCGACGTCATTATGCCGCCGTCGGCGAATTTAATGCCGAGCGCGTTCGACACCCAATTAATCTGCGCACCGATGGGATTGGCGAGAACCTGCCCCATGTCACTATTGACCCCGGTCGCCTGTGATATCGCCTGCCCTCCCTGGGAGGCGGTCAGGCTGGCCGCCGCGCCCCCCGCGACCAACATTAATCCCGACGACGCCGCGTTGTAGGCCGTCGCGTATGCTGTTCCCGCCGCCGTGCCGTCCGCTGTCGCCATAGTGGTGTCGGAAAGCGATTTCCATAACGAGGACATTCCGCCCAGAATGGTTTGCGTGACCTGTGCGGCCGCCCATCCGGCCAGCATGTCGGCGAAACTTTTCAGCATCGCGTCCTTTAATTTCCCGGCGTAATAGGCGGCGGTGTTCATGTGGCCCGCAAACGCGTCCTCAAAAACGGATTTCATGGAACCGTCAATGTCGTTCCCAAATCCTTTTCCCAACTCCCCCATGTAATCCCACATGGTCTTTGACGCGCCCACGGCCTTATTCATTTCAAAGGTGAAGTTGTCCCATGTTCTAACCACGGTGTGCGATACGTCATTGGAAAACCCGATTAACCCGGCGGTGACTTTTCCCCAAAGATTCCCGGCGCCCGTGGAAATATTGGAGAAGGCGGCCTCCGTCACCGCCTCCGTGTCTTTCATATTTTGGAATACCCTGTCGCATAGACTTTTAAGCGCGGCTTGAACGTTGTCGGCATCCAACACGATTTTTATATTTCCATAGCCAATTATTTTATCATCTGACATAATTTGCTCCTTTGATTTGACGGCGGGTCGTTAAGGCGGTTTTTGTTTGAAGACAATAAAGGGGGGATAAGCGGCGGAAAACTTCTTCCGTTTCGGCCTTAAGTTTCTACCATTCCATGCCCAAGCGCTTTAGGAAGTCTTGTGACGGCTTATCCCCCAGTTTAGCGGCCATTTTCATGTCGGACATGCCTTCCTGTAAATGCCCGCTAAGTCTGATGTATGAACCTCCCCTAAAAGAATAGGCTTCCCCTCTGTTCGGATTGAGCTTTATGACCATGTCGAAATCTTTTATCGCCATTTTGTCGTTCTCCAGCTCGAAATAATTTACCGCCCGGTTAAAATACGCATTCTCATAATTCGGGTTGAGCCTGATGGCGTCGTCCAAATCATCGAGCGCTTTCATTTTATCTCCGGTATCGTGGTAAAAAATCCCGCGATTAGCATACGCAAGGGCGCTCTCAGGATCCGCCTTTAAAGCCTCGTTAAAGTCATCCAACGCCTTTTGCTTGTCGCCAAGTTTAAAGTGCACGGCGCCGCGGTTTGCGTAATTAACGGCGTCTTTCTCTCCAAGCCTTATAGCCTCGTCCAACTCTGGCAAAGCCTTTTTATAGTCGCCCGCATTGCCGAATACGGCGCCGCGGTTGTTATGGGCGGTTCCGTCGTTGGGATTAATTCTTAACGCCGCCTCGATATTTTCTTCGGCTTTCCGGTTGTCACCAAGCTCAAGGTAGGCTCGCGTACGCAAGTTATATGAAAACGTGTCGTTCGGGTTTAATTCGGTCGCCTTGTCCGCCGCCGAAATTGCTTCCGTGTATCGACCGGCTTGTATATATATGCCCGCCTTGTGATTCCAATCCGTGGCGGTAAGTTCGCCGACCGCCTTGCCGTATTCCGCGAGTTTTTTGCCGCTCTCCTTGCCGGACGAAAGCTCCTCCCGCAACCGGGCAATCTTGCCGTTGGATTCCTCCAGCCGCGCCCTCAACTCCGCAAGCTCCCTGGATTTCTGACGGTCCCTCCTAAGCCTCTCGACCGACCTCGCCACATCCGCCGGGTCGGCCTTTATCTCGGCCCTTAGCCAATACGTGACTCCGTCCCACTTTTCCGCCACGACCGTCGCCATAACGACCCCGGCGGTGAGCGTGATTATCTCCTCGCGAACCTCGTCCTTGGTTTTGCCGTTGGAACCGCTTTTGTCCAGAAACGTGCTCTGGACAAAAACCCCTATCTCTTCGAGGAGCAGTTTTTTGATTTGGTCGAGGGCTATCGCTCGGCTGGTTATCTTGCTGTCAGCGTCGCTGGCGCGGTAGGTGTATTCTTTGGTGAAGGTCTCAACCTCCGCGAACGCCGCCGGGACGAACGACGCCGCCAAAAGCAAAACGACAAACAACGGGCTTTTAATATTCGTCATAATATTTCTCCAAGAATTTTACCACAACTCACCATTCCGGAACCGCCACCCCGTGACGTCGTAAAATGTCCCGTACGTTTTCGCCGTGTTCGTCCCTGTTCATGCGCGGCTCTTCCCCGCCCACGCCTTTGAACACGCGCTCGACGGCGGGAATCTGTTTTAGGTATTCGTTGAACAGGCGGACGGGCATCTCCTCCATCTCCCCCGGTTGCAGGCCGTAATACTTCGCCAAGACGCACTCCGCCAGCATCCAGCTTATCGGTTCGCCGCGTCCTGCGGCGTCGGAGGGTTTTCGTTGTTCGCGCCGCCTCCCGTCATCGCGGAAAGTATCCCGCTTAATTCGCCCATGCCCGACAACGGGATAAGCTCCCCCGCCTTTTCAAAAGTCATCTCCGGATGGAGCCTGGAGAGCGAACGGGAGAGAAGGAAAACAACGGACGACAATTCCGACATGGCCGACTTAACTTCGGCGTCGGTTGTCGGCGTTGCGACCGCCTTTTGCAGTTCCGCCGTCTTTTCGGGCAGACCCTCGAAAGCGGCCCGAACGGTTGCGATTTTCTTCTGCCTCAGGTGGTCCCGAAAAGCCGCCATGTCGCCGATTGTCAGCGCGGTTAGTGCGTATGTTTTATCCCCGAATAGGTATTCGACCGTTTCCACGTTTTTCATTTTTACTCCTTCTTTGTCATTCCCGTGAAAACGGGAATCCAGTTTCTTTTTAGACTGGTTCCCCGCCTACGCGGGGACAAGCCTTTTCAATAATTAGTTCGGCGTTTCTTATGCCGGGAGCGTATTCGCCCGGCGTCATTTCCACTTCCTGCACGGGGATTAAACGCCCGTCAAGAACCCTGCAAAAAACAGCCAGTAGGGGCGCATTGAATGCGCCCAAATCTTGGCGGATGTCATCCGCCCCTACGGGAACGGAAATCCACCAGTTTTTTAGGGTCAGCCGACAATGGCCGACCTTGTAAACCGGCGAGTTTCCGTCCATCCCTGTCCGCACCGGGTTCATTTCGATTTTCCATGCGAAAAAACCGCCGATCGGTTTTCCGTCTTTTACAAATATTCCGCATTCCCCGCGCATTTCAACCACCTTACGTGGTCGGTTGGGCGAGCGCGCCGCTACCGGTGA
>Ga0315281_10009698_pt1 | contig 13337 bp, 21 predicted proteins | sample YL17G07_0_MG_FD_204540 | JGI IMG/M metagenome (GOLD analysis project Ga0315281, IMG submission 204540) | Sediment microbial communities from Yellowstone Lake, YNP, Wyoming, USA - YL17G07_0 | ecosystem: Environmental > Aquatic > Freshwater > Lake > Sediment | place: USA: Wyoming | collected... | reverse complement strand
TACTACCCAAGCTTGGGTTCAAGAACTCTTTCATCCAGATCGGGCTTGAGGCCGACGATGTCATAGTTGAGGCTTGTAAAATGATTTGGGAAGAATTTGGAGAGGATGTAATTATAGTCTCTTCGGACAATGACCTCTATCAACTGCTTCAACATGGAATTCAAATGTATGATGTGAAAAACAAGGTCCTTTATACTCATAAGGACTTCGAAAAGGAGTATGGCATTTCTCCTAGAGAATGGGTTGAGGTTAAGATTCTGGCCGGTTGTGATGGGGACAATGTTGACGGAGTTGATCGGGTTGGTATTAGAACAGCTTTGAAATATATTAAGGGGGAGATTACAAGTAAAACATGGAATGGAATTAATGAGAAATTAGAAAAAATTCGAAAAAAAAATACTCTTCTCGTTCGATTGCCCCACCCAAAGACCAAAGAAGTCCATTTCAAAGAGGATCAGTTTCACTTTGAAGAGTTTGAAGGTATGTGTTTAGACTTGGGGTTTCGATCCTTCTTGAAGAAGGGAGTCTATGAGAAGTGGAGGAAGGTTCTAAGTTAAAAATATTTATTGGAGAAAGAGAGATTCGCCTAGATGAGACATGGGGTTGGAGTTTTTCTACTGGTCTTGGGAAGACATCAACGGTTGGCCTATTTTTTATAGTATCACAACAGCATAAGGAGAGCTAAATGCCATCAATCATTAAACGAGCACCAAATCGTAGTCTTATCGAAGATGCTGAAGACATAACTGAAACATCTCTGAAGCCTGTAGAGAGGAAGAAACCCCTGGATTATGCCAGGGTCATTTCTACCGGGTCAACCCTTTTAGATCTGGCAATCAGTGGGGGTAGACGACATGGTGGGGCCATCCCAGCCGGGATCATCGTGGAGATCTTTGGTCCAGAATCCACTGGCAAGACTGCTTTAGCGGCAGAGATTAGTGCAAGCATTCAAGCCAAAGGTGGGGGGACCAAATTTGCAGACCCCGAAGCCCGTTTGGACAAGGAATATTGCGAAATCTACGGATTTCACCTAAATGAAAAAGAGGACTACTCTCGACCCGATACGGTCACAGAATTGTTTGATGCTATATGGGAATGGGAAACGAAACCCGATGTTGTCAGCGGTTATATTGCTGATTCGATTGCGGCCCTTTCGACCAAGATGGAAATGGAAGATGAAGACAAAATGGGTATGCGTAGAGCAAAAGAATTCAGCCAGGGCCTAAGAAAGACCTGTCGCAAGATCTCATCGAACGACAAGCTCATCATTTTAACAAACCAGATACGAGACACCAACAATGCTATGGGAGAAAAGGAACAATCTACCGGGGGCCATGCCGTCAAGTTCTATTGTTCTTTAAGATTGAAAACAGCCTTTGAATTCCCTCAGAAGTATATCAAACGTAGTGCTACCATGTCTGATAAGGTCAAAGCTGAAAAGGTAATTGGAGTCAATATCACCGTCAAAGTAGTAAAGAGTGCGGTTGATGATCCATACCGTGAAGCTCCTGTAAAACTCGTCTTTGGGTACGGGATAGATGACATACGAGCCAATCTGGAGTATCTCAAGAAGATGAAGGGTCTTACCAAGTATCACGCTGTAGACAAAGATTGGCAATCAATCGATGGGGCCATAGCATATATGGAAGAAAAGGGAGAAAACCACATTCTAACTTTGAAAGAAGAAGTCATTACCCTTTGGGAAGAGATTGAATCAAAACTCAAGACCGAACGCAAACCCAAGTTCAGGGGGTAAAATGGACATTCATGAGATTCAAAAAAGAAAAATAGAACTTCAAAACATAATAACCTCTCTGATTCTTAATTTTGAAAAAGAGACTGGAGTAGAAATCGATCAGATAGAGTTGGAAAAGATCGACGTTTCTACTTATGATAAGAAACAACGAGAAATTTATGTCAGGATAAGAATTGGCCTATGAGAATTATATTCGTGAAGAGAAATTCAATTTGTATTGGGCATGGCAAGACGGTATTCGTTATAAAACCCAATGAAATTATAAAACTTCAAACCATTCTCAAAGAAGCAAGTTTGGAATGGGGAAAGAAATTCTCGAAGAAGGGAGAAAAAGATGTCGGGTCTGATAATCCCATCATTCCAGTTTAAAGAAAGACCCTGGTGGAAGAGGATACTTCTCTGCCCCATTTATATACCATTTGGGCTAGTAGCCATATGGAAGGCTACTGAGTTTGAAGTTTCTATTGCCCCCATTGTTTACCCAAGAGATGATTTCATGTTAAAAAAAGAATTCGTAGGTAATTCCAAAGCCCTACGAGAGATAAAAGCAAAGTACCCGGATAAAGAATTTTCAGAGATAGAAGAGATCTGGGAACCACTTTCACACCAGTACCCAGGCAACCCAAAAGTATGGAGACCAACTGCTGAGACTGATAACTCAGATGCAACAATTTCAAACAAAGAAGAGGGAAAATGACAACCATTATCAAAAGACATATAAACGCCCTAGACCCGAAATCTTTCAAAGAGAGGTTCGAAGGCATAGACCCAAAGGTTAAGAAGGCCATTCAAAAGGCCATTGACAAGGAATTGAACAAACTCACCCCAAAGCAAGAAAAGGAAATAAAAACCCTTTTTAAAAAAGCTCTCAGTCTATTCAAGCAAGTGGTTATCAAAAGGGCTGGTAAGCGTTGTGAAGCCAGAGATGAAAAAGGCAACAGGTGTAAGAAAACCAAGAGGCTCAATGTCCACCATGTTGAATCCTACGCTACAAATAAGGGTTTCAGATGTAACCCAAGAAATGGGTGTGCCTTCTGTTCGACCCATCATAAGTTCGGTAGGGAAAGTGCCCATCATTCCTTTGTTTTCATGTGGTTATTCATGACCCAATATAGACAGGACGATCTTAATTATCTCCAGGAGCACTATAGGGACAGGATAGTGATCACAAAAGAATTCCTAGAGGAAATCATAAGGTCTTTGAGTGAGGAGCTAAATGAAAATTAAAAAACCTTCTGACCCATTCAGTATTGATCCAGATTGCCTTTTCTTTTCTGATCTTCATCTTCATGAACGAAAAGAGTTCAGTCGGGTTGACCCTGAAACCGGGTTGAATTCTCGTTTGATGGAGGGTCTGAACATCTTGGATCAGATCATTGAAATTCTTCGCAAGGAAAAAATCTCTTTTGTTTATAATCTGGGTGATCCAATAGAACTCAAAGATCGAGTACCAAATCATATTTTGGTAGAACTTCAAAATCGTTTTGTTCAAATAGCAGAATCTGGGGTTGAGTTTTTTAATTTAAAAGGGAACCATGACTACAATTTACCTAACTACCCAACCCTTTCTATCTTCAGAATGAAGGACATGCTTTTTAATTTTATCGATAAGCCAGGTGGGTATGGTTCTTATTCTGTGGATAGTAATGGTAAGAATGTAAATCCAAACATTGTCTACTTCATTCCATTTCAAAGAGACTTCGAAGACTTCAAGAGAGAATGGACCAATGCCCACAAGACAGACCCAAAACCCTCAGTCATTTGCTTTCACCAGGAAATACCTGGGGGTGTCTACGAATCTGGTAAACCAATAACAGGGGTATGGAACTTTAAGACCGACCCCGAAATTCTCTATCTATCAGGCCACCTTCACAAACCCCAAAAGGTTCACGGTATTCAATTTCTGGGTGCCCCCTATGAGATTAAATTTTCAGACCAAGAACAGAATCGTTTCGTATGGCTCTACAACTCCAAGACCAAAGAGTTAAGGCCCCTTCAATTGAATTATCCCAGGTTTATAACCCTTGACTACAATGAATTGAATATGGTGTCCGGAAGTGCTCTTGAATCAATTGTAGATGGTAACTACATTCGAATAGCGGGGGAAGTTGAGAGAGAATCCTTTGGTCAAAAGGAAAAGAAATACTTGAAAGAGAAATTTGAGAAGGCCGGGGCCAAAGCCGTTGTTTTCAAAGTTACGATCAAGAGAAAAGAACAGGTCAAAGGCGTAGAAAAGGGTTTGACCGATGATCAAAGCGTCATACGAGAGTACGCCGAAAAGAATGTGGGAGTCTTCAATCTAAAACGACTTGAGAAGATCGGTTTAGAAACCTACGAAAGCCTATAAAAGAGGTTTAACATGACTAAAGAAAGAACCAGAACACCAATATATCTGGATCTGGTTGTCTCGTGTAAAACTTGTGGTTGTTTGATGCTCATTCGTAATGCAACCCCAGGCCCACCCTTTCAATTCATAGCCGACCTTTTTGGGAGATATCCTTTCTGGGGTCCTTCTCCAACTGGGGATAAGTGGGAACCGTCTTACTATTGTGGCCGATGCTTCAAATCTGAAAAGGAGAGCAAAAATGCCACTGATTAGACTTCTTAGCGTTACCGGGATTGGATTTCTATCTTTCTATGATCAATTTGATTTTAATGTCTCAAGATACGAAGGCAAGGCCCTCCAGATCGACGGTCAAAATGAGAGTGATGATATGGCCTGGTCTAACGGGGCTGGGAAGTCAAGCCTCATTGAAGCTGTACCCTGGGGGTGGTACGGAGAACTCTGTCGAAAGAACAAATACAAAGATGAAGTGATCTATAATCGCAATGGGGTGAAAGCAATCTGGGCTTACGTGGTTACAAAATTCAAAGCGAATAATCAAGAGTACCGAACAGAGAGAAGATTGGAATGGGGTAAACCCCAGGCATTATACCTCTATGAAAATGGTGAAGCAATCCTAAAAGATGCCACCCCTTCAGTCAAGCAAGAACACTTAGAGAAAATCTTAGGTATGAACTTCATAGCCTTTCAATCTTCAGTGATCTTTGGGGGGCCTACGAGTAGCTTCCTGTGCTTCCCAGACCTAAAGCCTTCAGAGAGAGGCAAGGTCTTAACTGATCTCAGAGGGTTGGACAAGTATGTCAAAGCCTCTGAGAAGTGTAGCAAGATGGTAAAGTCAATCCAAATAACAATAGTAACAGAGACCGAAACACTAAAGATCTTAGAGGGTCAGATAAAGCAGCTTCAAGAGACAGACTACAAAACCCAGATCAATGGGTTTGAGAAAAAAAGGAAAGAAGAAATAGACAGGCTGACCCTTGAGAAAGAATCTATCGAGAAGCAAATCAAGGGTCTCAAGGATAAAGAAAAGAAAGAGATTGAAAAGATAGAAAAAAAGGTAAAGGAATGGGAGTCCAAAATAGGGCAATTTAATCAGGTCTTAAAGAAACGCCCGGCCTTCGAAAAAGAGCAAGAGAAAATTGAAAATGAATATAATACACTCAATACCAACAAGTTCCATCTAACTCAACTCGTAAAGAACACAGAAACAGAGATCAGTACGTTCAAAAGAATCGGGGTTGGCAAATGCCCCACTTGTAGAAAGCCAATGACCGGGGAAGATTTGAAGAAAGAGATCGCTAAGTCTACCAAAGAGCTTTCTGAGAACAAGAAGAAAGTGAAAGGCATTGTTTCAAAGATGCAAGAGGTTTCTACACAACTTGCAATCACAAATAAGGGTATTGAAGATCTGGATTCCTTTGAAAGTCAGAAAACAACCCTAAACCAGGACATTTCTGACGCTAAAATCGACGTTCTGAGGTGTCAAAAGTCTCAAGAAAGCCAAATCCTCATAACTACCCTCGAAAAAGCAAAAGTCTTGCTAAACGAGCAGAAAAGTGGCAAAAACCCATATGAAAAACAAGAAAAAGAGAGGGTTGAGATGCTTCACGCTCTGACTAAGCGATTTAGGGATCAAAAACAAGCTGTAGATGCCCTAAATGAAGAGATTTTATACTACCAATTCTGGGTTGAAGGGTATAAGAAGATCAGAATTTCCCTTTTCAAGACCATGATTGATCGATTTCAAGATTATGCTCAAGAACTTCTTAGTCAATATACCTCTCTTCTTCAGGTTAAGTTTTCCACTGAGAAAGAAAATCGTAGTGGCACGATCAAGGATGAATTTGACATAGCCATTACCGATCAAAGTGGAACAACCCTCTCTTACGAAATGTATAGCGGGGGTGAGAAGCAAAAGGTTCGTCTTTCGATTACCAGGGCCTTGAGCCAAATGATCAAAGACGATTGCGGAATAGAATTTAACTTTGAGATCTATGATGAACCCAATGATGCTTTAGATGAGGTTGGGAAAGAGATTAACTTCGATATGTTCTCTAAGCTGGCCGAAGAGGGCAAGGCCGTCATCTGTACTGATCATGATGCTTCATTTAAAGATCGGTTCGACAATACACTTTTGGTCATCAAGAAGGACAACAAATCTTACATATCGGAGAGGGAGAAATGAAACCAATCGAATTTGAAGGATTCAATATAATTCTTGCAAAAGATCAACCACAATACTTGCCTCTACCTGTCTTTTTAAATCGAAAAAGCAGAGAGGGTGAAGTGGTTTCTTGCTGGCAACTTACAATGAAAGAGAGATTTAAAATTCTCTTCACTGGCATCTTATGGTTAAGTCAATGGACATTTTTTAGACCCCTTCAACCCATAAGACCAAGTGTAGAATCTCCAATGGAAGAAGGAAAGGGTTGTAAACACACCAAGACTCATTATGAAGGTTGGCCCGACGATGGAGAAATAGAAGTTTGTGAAGCCTGTGGCATGTCTAGGTATCATTGGGAAAATGGTGAGACAGATTGGATTATGATTGAGAACATTCAAAAATCTAGGGAAGATCTTCAGAAGTTTCTGAATGATGAGGCCATCAAGAAAGAGAAGCAACAATGAGAATAACCCTAAAACAAAAAATCAAACAACTGGCCAAAGAAGAAGGTTTAAAGAGCATTACAGAATTTCTCAATGCTTGGATCGAAAGTGGGGAAACCTTCACAAGCCTTCAGGAACGACTTTTATTAGAAGAAGATTTTGAAGTTGGGAAGACGTGGCTTTGGAAGGTTCTGAGGAGCTATCTCACCGTACCCTATGATTATGATGATCAATTTTGGTACAAATGGAATTCAATAGCAAAGTCCAAAGGGTATAAAAATCCAAAGTCAATGATTGAAACCTATCAAAGTCGATTCTGCAACGCTGAAATAGCGGAAGAGTTGGGGGTAGGTATCAAAACAGCACCAACTTTGATTAAGAGGCTCCTTCAAGATCGGGTAGATGGCAAGCCCATTAAAAGAAGAAAGTATAAAAGCCGAATACCAAAGAACCCGTCAATGGATCGTAATGGTATTGTAAGAAAAGACTCAAGGGAAGAGTGGAATGAAAAGCTTAAAAAGTATGGGTTCAGAAGCCTACGAGATGCCATTTGGAGAATGAAGAAGAGAAAGATGAGCTACGTAGAAATGGCCAGGGCTTTAGATGTTAAGATAAGGGTTTTGAGATCGAGAAGACGAAAAGCAGGGCTATGAAAACCCAGACCGGAGGCGAAAGCCTTGAGGATAGTTTTCATTTTCATGGATAAAAAGGAGGCTCAGATGAAGGTTGAGGAGATCAGGGAGATGCTTGATGAGGAGGCCAAATGAACCAAGAAGAAAAGTGGGAGAAGGCAGCATTGGCTGCATGGACAAAGGACTGTGATAGGCTTGCGTGGGCCAGCGAATGGCATAATTTTAAGCAGGGCTATCTCTCCGCCTGTCGCGCCATGCAGAGGGATAGGCAGGAAGAGGTTGACCAGTTAAGGCAGACCATATCCAGCCGTGAGTCTGCCATTAGTATCCTCATGCAAGATGTTGAGCATGAGAAAGCCTTGACTGAGGAATGGAAGCAAAAGGCAGAGAAGGCAGAGAAGGCAGAGGCCGAAGTAAACCGACTTCAGCGTAGCCTTGATTGTCAGGTAAGTTTAGTCCAAGCAGTCGATGAGGAGAGGAAGGAGTTGGAGGCGAAGGTGAAGACGTTAGAGGCATCTATACTCAAGCACTTACAGGAGGAGCATCTTGAAGGTGATAGACCTGAGATTGATAGATGAAAGTTGAAAGTAAAGGAGTTAGAGACCATCATCCAAGACTTCTGCCAAAAGAACGATTTCGCAGGGCTGCTTAACTCCCACTTTGTCAGGAAGGATATGGTTAATGTAAAATTTGTGAAGTTGGAGGAGAAAATCAAGGAGTTGAAGGAGGAGATTCTTGATTGCCTCTCCCATATAAACTACCATGATCCTAATTGGAGTGAATATGATAGGGTCAAGAAGCTCATCAAGGAGTGAAAGGAGGTGAGGGTGGATGTTTGAGGTAAAACTTTTAAAATTTGAGGATCTTACCGAAAGCGAACAGGACCATGTATCAAACAACGGTTCCGGGAAAGAATATGCAGGTTACATCAAAGTTATTCTGAATGGGGAGACGGTCCTTTTTGAATCTGATGCAATGGAGCCAGAGGATGCTACATTTTCCAGGGATCTTTCTTGGGTCAAAGAGATCATCGAAAAATCCTATGAATTTGGTAAGGCTGATCAAGGAGGTGCAACCATGAAGAAGAAATTATTGAATACACTCGCGACTAGCACAAGAGATGCAGTGGAATCGTCCATTGATCTGTCCAAGGGGGATAAATCTATAACTTGGGAGGAGATCGCTAATAAAAGGTTGACCAAGATCGCTCGGTGGGAAAGCAAGAAAAATCAATCAGCTGCATCTCAATAGGCTCTTACAAAAAATATACAAATTCAAAAGCCTCGATCAATCTACTGAATCGAGGCTTTTTCTTTCGGAATGCCCCAGATTAGGGAAGAGATCGCGGCTCTCTTGGACTCAAAATGAGTCACTACCGGAAATAGTGGAAAGGTGCGAAGGATATTGACAAAAAAATTAACCTAATTCTCTTTATTAAGATATCTGTGCTTTTTTAAAAATTTTGATATTTCATGATCAGAATAACCAAATATTTTCCCGGTTGCCCATATTTCAAATAGGCTCGGGAATTTCTTTTTGCTTCTCTTCGCTAATTCATGAATTACAAATTTGGCAAAGTCATATCTATATATAAATGCAACCTTAAAATCTTTCCCTTCACTAAAAAAAACAACCTTACATTTTTCTTGTTTTATCGTATCTTTTATTAAAGGTAGATATTCTTTTTTAAACAATAATTGGGCGCACAACTTTGCTCCTGCCATAACTTGTTCACAATAAGTAGAGGTTTGACCTAAAAGAATATATTCTATCTTTTTATTGTTCATTCTACTTTAATACTGCGTGACGCCTTCCTCTCTGGTATTTACTCCCGTCTTTTTATCTACAAAAGTCAAAATGAGTCACTACCGACCGGGCACCATCATATCCGAAAACATGATGGCGCCCGCTTACAATTACCCCCCAACTGCCTTGAGGACAATTGGGATAAGCTTCTCAATCAGGTCCTGGATCGACTTGATCGTAAGCTCGCCCTGTCGGCCAAGGAAGCAGCCACGATTATAGTCGTCAAGGCTCCACTTCCCGGCGTCCTTCACCGATTGGTCTATGGCCTGTATCTTTCTCAAAGTAACGGGAGGAAGATAATCCGCAAGCCCACATTGAGCCAAGCCACTATTCAAACTCCATGTAGACATCAGATTGTCAGCCACCTGCCTTGATACAACGGCATTGGCCAGATCCTCCTGAGAGGCCTGGATCGACCAGGTCCTCACTTGAGAACAACCCAACATAACAGGAAGAACCAAAATAACTAAAGCAATAATCCACAGACTTTTCATAAAATCCTCCTTTCAGTCTGGTAGTTCGAGCACGTCCAGGTGTCCTGCTAGTCCAAACGTACCCGTGTTGTAATAGGTGAATCGATCATTCCAAATAATCTTATCCTCCTTGATATGAGTATGACCAAGAATGATGGTATCAAGCCGATGCCAGTCTACGATGACATGCTCTATAAAATTAAGAGCACACACACGGTAATAAGAAGGGTCTCCATTTCTCCCTATATTCCGAACCAATTTCTCCAGTTGTCTTGAAAGTTCGTTAATGTCCGGGGTGATGTTCTCAGAAAGCCAACCAACGATTCCCGTGATGGTGTCTCCAAAAAGATGATTCCCTACGAAGTCGATGTTTGCTGGATCGAACAGGTGTCCATGCATTGACATGATTCGCCCTTCGATAAAGTATCGACAGAGTGGGACACCCATAAACTGTGGAGGGCTAAAACTGCTATCGAGCATGAATCTATCATGATTCCCGACAACATAAACCTTTGCCTTTTGGAAGAGTAGTTTTACAAGATCCTTCCAGTAAGCAACGATATCCTCCAGTTTATCATCTTTGAGGAGTTCGAAGATGTCCCCGTTAAGAATTCCAGAGTGATCGGGTTGAGCTTTTAAAAACGCCATCAACTCATCAGGAGCTTGAAATTCATTCGAGCTACCCCTGCCAAGATGAATATCAGAGATCCACCATTGCATATTATGGCCTCCAGTTGATAAGTGGAAATTGGGCATCATATTGTCCACCCTGTTCTGCGGGAATCTTCTTCATCACAGCAAATGCTGTAGCGGGTATCCTAAAGAGTCCATTATCAGCCCAGTCACCCCATGAGTTGATTCCCTCCACATACTCGATGTTTTTGATTGTCAAGTAGCCAAAAATGATAGTCTCGTGCCCTCCTGCGATTTCGTCTCTTGAAGTTACTTTAGGCAGGATACCATCCTTTCCTATATCCTCCCATTTTTTGAACCAAGGGGTTCCAATGGAGATCGGATTCCAGGCCGCAAGGGAAAGTTTGATACCATCAATCCCATCGTCCACCCGGATGAAGTTCGATCCCATCGGCCACTTCAAAGCCTCTTTGTCGAGACCAAGCGTGGAGGGCTTCTTCTTGAGGACCTTCTCCGTGTAGGGATAGAAAGATTCCAGAAGGCATCCGTGTTGCATCAGCCAGAGCCACCCATCGGTCGGGTAGCATCCATAATCATGCCCTGTGCTGCCCTCAAGTTCCTGTGCTCCATCGACTATCCACTCTGGGCTAAACCGTTGCTTGATCTTGTCGTAGACCTTCTGTTCAACGGCTCGCATGGTGAGGTTCATTCCTTCGCCGAACCCAACACAATGGCCCTTTCCGAGTTGATTCCAGGGAACATTCGGAGGCAGAAATTTCTTCATATCCCTTTCAGAGGGAATTCCCTCAACCTTTTTAAGAAGTCTTTTTATTTGAGGAAGGCTTGCATAGGAAACAGCCCTCGGATCATACGGATCTTTCTTCCATCCATACAGATTCATGTTTTCACCTCCAGTTTTTTCTCTTCAGGTGGGTTTGCTACTAAAGTTTTTGTATCAACCGTTTCACTCGAATGAGTTATCGTCTCAGCCCCTGAAGGTTGTGTCCTATCTTTCAAGGCAAAATAGAAAACAACGACCAGTGAGACAAGGTAAACAAAGTCCTTGCCATCTACAGTCAGTTTATTTTTCATAGTCATCCAGATCGCAATGAAACAGAAAGAAGCCACTAGCAACACAGCCACAATCGAACGCACACTCTCAATCCATTTCGGCATAGGGCACCTCCTTTACTTTTTTTCCTCAAGCATCCTGATCCGATCTTTGCTTGATCATTATTATCGACATCTCAATCACCCCCTTCTTCTTTTTCTTCTTTGGAATCCCACTTCTTCTTCCAATGGCACTCCCCACCTTCCTTCAGGCAAGTGGCTTCTTCCTCATCACACCATCCGGTTTCCGATTCCATGCAGATCATATTCCCATCGATTCGACTACCTCAAGGGCCAAACTGTGCCAGAGGTCCATAGGATGGACGTACTCGGCTCGGGCAACAAGAAGCTTTCCAACATGCCTATAAGCCTCGAAAGGAATCTCAGAACAGTACCAGCGGTTCGGGTCCTGCTGAATCCCGTAAAGGAACAAACCTAAATAGTCATATTTTTTCCCTTCAAGTAACTTGCAGAAACTAACGATTACATCCCGATCCCCATCGCTTATTCCGGGATGAGTCAGGACAGCGTACTTCTTCATCTCAGCAGGATGTGGCTGCCGAAGCGTCACCCCTTGAGCATCGGCAGAGATGCACCAGGGCCAGTTGATCACGGTCATGGCGTGGGACCATGGACCGTGAAGGTTCCAACGGATCATCCAAGAGATAGGTTCCGATTGGGTTGTGAGTATGATGTCCCCTGGTTTAATGTCCATAGTTTGCCTCAAACTCTGAATTGTCATAATCCCCCATACTTCCTTTTGTCAGCACAAAGGCTGGGCCGATACCCTGTGAGGAGTAAGGAGATTCATTTTTGAACTGCTGAGAGATTCTGTCCCAAAACCCAAATGCCCAATTCTGTGTAACCGGATTAAATCTAAAGAGTTCTGTATTTACCCGGCCTATACATCTATCCGATTCAACGGCCCTCTTATGGGCATCGAGCAGCTTTAGTAACTTCTCATAATCCGGGGTGCCTGGGGTGCGATCCCCATGATTTTGAGCAACATAATTAGGTTGGCCAGAACAACCAACTCCATCTTGAATTGCCGAGACAAGAGTAATATCTCCTTTATCAAAAGGCGTATACTTCCGGATGGCATCCATGAATCCTGCATATCTCGCTCCAGCTAAAATAGGATCAAAGTTGATGACGTGACAATAAGGAGACCAAATGAAGACCATCTTGCTATTTCCACATAACTCAGCTATCCGATTGATGACTTCGACGAAGAATGGAACAGCCTCTATGCACTGATCCCACCCGGTCCAGGTCAAGGAGAATTCAGCATCAATATAGAAGTTGAAACTTTCCCCTATTCCAGGAAGCAATTTTCTTGCAATATGATCCTTAGCTTGCGCAACGAATCCATCGATCACTCCAGGATCTCCCCAACTCTGAGTTGAGTGAAAAAGGTCTAAGGCATAATGCAACCCGAATTTTCTATGAGCGTCCACCAAAGCCTGAACTAGCTCCATTGTGGCCGTACCCCAATAGTCCCAAGTGATGATCACATTGGAAGTCACTGGAGTCTTGGCAGCCCCAATCCTATTCATCCAAGTAGCGTCTGTCTCAACGTTCTGCCCATTAAAATTGTACGGGTAGGCATCTACAAAGAAAGAGGGAACATTTATTTCAGGAGGATATAGACCCTCGCATACCTCTCTTGTCGGCTGAATAATAATTGGATCTGGAACAGGAACATTAACTATCATCCCGGCCTTCTTCAACTGCTGAATGACGGTTGGAGTAAAGAAAGTGGTAGGATAAATGCCATTCTTGGTTATCGAGATGGGTTTATATTTCACTTTGATCCTCAATTAAAAACCCAATAGATCTTATTGAATGTCCCCGAACTCGATCCGAGTTCCTTGATCTCAAGCAGGTACATATTCCCTGCCGCATAATCGGCTGCGCTGTAGCCCCTAATCATGGCACTTCTGTCTGATGATCCACCCAGCGTTCCCGCCACCCCG